>Ga0326728_10004574_pt1 | contig 40611 bp, 47 predicted proteins | sample MB3enrmetagenome_FD_207602 | JGI IMG/M metagenome (GOLD analysis project Ga0326728, IMG submission 207602) | Lab enriched peat soil microbial communities from McLean, Ithaca, NY, United States - MB31MN | ecosystem: Environmental > Terrestrial > Soil > Wetlands > Peat | place: USA: New York... | reverse complement strand
TCCTGGGCGGCAGGCTCGGTCTTTAAGCGCCGCTCCACCTGGCCGGCCAGGCCGCCGATGACCATGAGGGGATTTTTGATTTCATGGCTGACGTAGGCGGCGGCCTCGCCCACCGCGGCGAAGCGTTCGGAATGCATCAGGCGCTCCTGGGACACCAGGAGTTCCCGGGTCTTGAGCTCCACCTGGCGCGCCAGGGTCTTGTTAAAGGCCAGGATGATGCCGATGAGGGCGACGCTGGCCAGGACCACCAGGCCGATGAAGATGCCGGCCAGGAACAGTTCCTGGTGCAGGACCTGGTCCACCTGTCCGGCGACCTCCTCCACCGGGGCCACCACCGCCACCCCCCAGCAGTTGTGCTTCGGGTCCTCCAGATCGGTCACCCCGGTGATCAGACCTCCCAGGAAGCTGATAGGGGTGTAGGCCGCCAGTTTCGGCACCCGTCCGGTTTTTTGCCGGTGCCAGCCAGACTCGTATTCGGTAACCCCTTCCTTGCCCGCCAACAGCGCGGCGTCCAGCTCCCGCAAACCCAGAAATTTGATGGTGGGATTACGGGCAAGGTGAACCTGAATGGCATTTTGGCCCACAAAATCCTTTTCATAATGGGCCAGCAGGATTTCGTCCTGGTCAATGATCCAGGCATAACCCGTCTGGCCGGAGCGGACCCCGGCAGTAACTTTCTCACAAATAAAGAAGGGGTCGAGGAGATATTCCAATACCCCGGAGAAGGCCCGGTCCTGCCCCCAATAGAGCGGGGTGAGGAAGCGCATCAGCCGACGACCCTGCCAGGGGGGAGCGGGATAAACAAAGGTCTTACTCAGGAAGAGGCGGCCGCGATGGGCCGGGTCCTGGGCCCATTGGAGATATTCGCCAGGCACTATCAGGCTGACGGCCGGGGGCGGCGAGGCCAGGATGCTGAAAACCTGTTCCCCGCGGCCGGCGGCATTATAGCGGCGGATCTCCAGGACGCCGAAGCGCTTGTGCCGGGCAAATCTCTCCGCCAGGGCCTCCTCCAGCTCACGTTTCTGAGGCGGGGCGCTTTGAAACACCCCGCCGTAACTCATGAGGGCATTTTCCAGAAAGTCGAAGTAAGACCCCACATTGTAAGCGATCTTCCGGGCCAGCATCAACTGCTGCTGGTTGAACTGGTCTTTCAGGATAACTTCAACATTTTTATTAAGTTTTTGCCAGAAGGAGAAGAAGAGCAGGGAGATGGCCAGGGCGCCGGCCAGGATAACTATAATAGTCAGCGTCAGGGGAAAAGTTCCCTGAGTCCGGCTTGGTTTCATCTTCCTTGACCCCTTAATTGATCAATATTTATCATCCTTTCGGGGACCTGGCAAGCAGTAGTCGGTAGCCAGTAGCCAGCAGCCAGCAGCCAGTCTTTTCTTAAGTCAGGGCAATGCGGCAGGGACAAAAACTGGAAACTGACTACTGGCTACTGCTTCTTAACAGCCTGCCAGATGGCTTCCATTTCTTCCAGGGTGGCGCTCTCCGGGGTCTTGCCTTGCTTGGTCAGGGTGCGCTCCACCACATTGAAGCGTTTAATGAATTTGAAAACGGTGCCCCGCAGGGCCCCCTCGGAATCAATACTGAGAAAGCGGGCGACATTCACCAGGGCAAACAGGAGGTCCCCCAACTCCTCCTCTTGGGCCGGATTGGGAGGTCCCTTCAGGGTCTGGCGGAATTCCTGCCACTCTTCCTCCACCTTATCCAGGGCCCCCTGGACGTGGGGCCAGTCGAAGCCCAGGCGGGCCGCGGCCTCGCCCAGGCGCTGAGCCTGCACCAGGGCAGGCAGGGCCGGGGAGACCTGGTCCAGGGGGCCGGGGGTGGTCTTGCCCTCCCGGACCTTGGCCTGCTGCCAGAGACGGCGCAGGTCCTCCTGGGTTTTAGCCTCCCCGCCCTGGAACACATGGGGATGGCGGTGGATCATCTTGGCGGCGATACCGGCCACCACCTCCGCCAGGGAGAAGTTGCCGTGCTCCTGGTAGAAGTCGCATAAGAAGACCAGGTGCAACAGCAGGTCCCCCAGTTCCTCCTTGATCTTTTCGGGGTCGCCGCGGTCCAGGGCCTCGATCAGTTCATAGGCCTCTTCCAGAAGGTAGGTCTTCAAGGTTTGGGGGGTCTGCTGGGTGTCCCAGGGACAACCGCCCGGGCGGCGCAGGCGCCGGACGAGGGCGGCGAATTCATTGAGCAGGGCGCCGGGATCGCCGGTTTTGCCTGTCATTTTATGGGATTCCTTTCAATGAACGTCGGATGAGCAGTTTCGAAAACCAGCCATACGCCTTACCGTTGCAGGTTCTGCAAAGCCCGGTTATCCTCCTCGAGCTGCTGGCGGGTTACCCCTGCGGCCCCTTCGGCGCTCTTCTGGCCTCCCTTTTGCCATTTCCGCAGGGTGTCGTCGAACCAATGTTTGAAATCCGGAGGCAGCAGTTCCAGGGCTTGTTGGGCTAGGCCGATAAGTTTCGGGGTGGTGCGGGATTCCTTGAGCAACCGGGAATCTTTGGGCAGGACCAGGCCAAGGAACATCAGGGCGAAGCCGATGAGGAGGGCCCCTTTGACCAGGGCGAAGCCCGCCCCCAGCAGGCGCTCGAAAAAGTCGAGGTACAGGTGGTAGAGAAGGCGCTGGAGGTAATGGGCCAGCAAGCGGGTGAGCCAGTAAACCGCCACCATAACGACGGCGAAGGCGAGGATGCGGGCCCACTGGGGGTCAGTGACCCACCGGGAGAGGAGTCCCGCCAGATCCAGGTAGGTATGGGAGGCGGCCACGACCCCTCCGACCACCCCCACCAAGACCGCCAGTTCTTGAAAAAGGCCCCGAAAATACCCCCTGACGGTGACCAGGCCAAGCAGGACCAAGATTCCCAGGTCTAAGAGGTTCATGCGCACCGCCGTGCTTTGATATGGACAGGCGTATCAAAAAACCCTGGGACAGTCAAGCCTGGGGTGGGTTGGTCGAGGATTTAGCGCTTAAGAAATATTGGATATTCTCTTTAGCCCTTTGGAAACATGGTCAATGTTTGGCTTGCAGCCCGCTATTCTTTCTGCATAATTTACTATTCGTTTCTGGGTTCACTTTTTTACTTACTTCTATTCCATTTATATTTAAAAACCACTGTTGTCCGGTAGAAATTAATTGAGATAGTAAGGAAAACAGCCCCATCGTAGCCAATCAAAGTTATAAGCGGTTCGCTGAAAACCTAAACATTGAAAGGAGTTATGGGGCTTATGGCACATTGTAGCACATTCATTAGTCAATTACTACAACTCATACCGAGACATGTTTTTGACCACCTGGTGGAGCGCCAGGCCTGGCAGGGGCCGAACCCCAGGAAGTTCACCTATTGGTCTCACCTGGGGGCCATGCTGTTCGGCCAGTGGAGCGGCTGCACCATTGCCAGGCGTCTTTCTTGGAAGACGTTGGCGTGGTGGAAATGTTTGGGAAGGAAACTGTTTGGGGCGGTGTGGTATCTAGTTTCCTTATCAAAGGCCATCTAAAGGCCGATAAGTGTTATGCCTGGTCATCGCCCATAGATGGAAGCACAAAAAGACGATATTATGCCGTTCTCCATATCCCGCCCATAGACTACCCTGAGAAAGCCGTCCGAGCTTCCATCGTTCACGATCTCAAAACAAAAAAATAAAGGACTCAGCCAATAACTGAGCCCTTAGATTTATTTGGTTTTTATGAAGGATTAAGGTTTAGGAGGTGGATTAACTTCCGCAGCATCGACAGATAGAGGGGTAGCCTTGTCTTGTTTCTGTAATCCTATTTTTACCAGAGGAACAATCACTCCTGGAACCACATCTTCTTCAGAGGGGCCAGTCTTGATATGCCCGGGTAGGAGCCCAGGTTGCACGAATACATTCCATAATCCTTCATGAAGCCCCTGATGCTTGATCAGCACTGTCGCAAGTTCTTTATAAGAAAAAGTTATTAATAGTGGATCACCCATGTTCAGCCTCCTTACCGATGAGAATTTGTCCGATTGGAACAGTCACAGCCTCTCCAGACCCAATAGTCACAGCCTGTCCAGACCCAACGGTCACAGCCTGTCCAGACCCATAGAAAGGTAATGGTTTTTCCCAAGAACCGGGGGAGAAAATTTCAGTTGTCGACACATTCACAGAACCTATCAAACATAAAGGTGCATTAATGTTGAAAATAGTATAAGGAGTCCAAGCTGTCATATATATTGCTTCCAGCCTATTATATAGATGTTCCGCGAAATCCTCTGCGCCTACCCTTGCAGCGATTGCAGCCAAAAAAAACTGATTGAGGCTTGTGTCGTCCATTTCAGCGAATTTGGCTGCTTGTTTGTGGATACTCCTGGGCAAACGAAGAGCAAGGCGTCCCGAGAAGTCATGAGCTTCAATGGGTGCGGGAATTTCCTGTCCCTGTTCTAAAACAGCCTCTATCCAAGATTCCGCAACTTTTTCGAGATTAGCATATGCCTCGTCAGGTGTTCGACCTTCTGCAAAACACCCTGGAAATTCCAGTATATCGGCAGAATAAGTTCCATCCTCTTCGGGTACTAAAACGCGAGAATACGGCTTTTTAAGATAGTCTTTAGCCGTCCCCTTCATTTTTAGCTCCTTCTTCATGGTTTTTAGTTTTTTTGGTTTGAATTTCTTGCTGATCGAGTTTCTCATCCCAATGGAAAAAATCATCCTCAAGCCAAGTAAGGATTTTCATCGCCGTTTTGGGACTGATCCTTGAATGAGCAGGAATGGGAATCGGTCTTAGGGGAAAGACATCACTCACATACATGGGTTCGCCCGTTTGTTTCTTTTTTCGTTTCCTCCCGAGGGAGGCAGCTAGTCCTCTTAGTCGGCGTCCCGAAATATCTCCCCCTGAAGACTTGAGGTTTTCATGCTTCCGTCTCAGATTACTTAGCTTCCTACGATCCATGATATCATATTCGATACCATCATCAAAATATATATGTCAAGGAAAAATGCAAGGGGTAGGGGAAAAAATTAGGGGGACCCTGCCTGCCAAATCAGGACAATACCGGCGTTTAAGACACGGTCGACTGCTTCCTCACGGCTGGGGGAATCATTAAATACCGCCAGTGTTGGCCCCTAAATCGAGAGCCCAGGCCAGGCCTTCGAAAAATCCAAAACTGCCAAAGAGATATAAGTTTGTCATATTGTCCCCAACGGCCCATCACCCCTCAAGGAGCTTGCCGCCCGGGATGCATGTGAGGAAAGGGCCCATATCTTTGCGGGCCTGGCGGGCGGGGCAGGCGGCGCGCTCCGGGGATTCATCCTGGTATTCGGCGATCTCCCGCCAGATGGGGTGAGCCAGCAGCACTTCATTCAAAAAACGACCAAAGACTTTGGCGAGGATTTGCTGGAGCTGGGGCTCCAGGTGCTTGGGGATGCTGCCTGGCACCGTTTCCAGGCGCAGGCTGCCACGGCCTTCCGCCAGCAGGATATGCACCTGGAAGCGGCGCTGGCAGGCGCCTTCCACAAAATGGCCGCAGGTGAAGCAGGGATCGGGAATAGATTCAGACATGGCCTTATCCTCCGTTACATACCGCTCATGAAGAAGTCTCCGCATCCAGCTGTTTTTGAAAGGCCTCGGCGAGGGCGGCGATCCGGTCGGCCCGGTCGTGGCCGTTGATGCACATGCGGGCATTGTAATAATCGGTGCCCTGATCATTGATGAAATCCGTCAGTTTTTTGCCGGTGAAGGCGCCGGTCTTGAAGCCGTCGAGGAGGATTTGCAGCGCAATAGCCGGCTGGCAAGCCAGTGAAGGCTGATTAACCAGATCCACCCCCAATTTCTTGGCGTAGTGGGTATAATTATTCCGGCCGGTAATCTGCACATATCCCCTCCCCTTGAAGCGCAGGCCGTCTCCCGGCTGGGTATTTCCAAGCGAGCGGCGGCCGTCATATTTGTGGAAGTAGGAGTCGGGGCCCTTCTCCTGGATGGGTTGCCATTCACCGTCCGTTTCCCATTCCACGGTGGCCCAGATATAGGCAACGTGCGCCGTGAGGTCAAGGCCCTGGTCGATGGCCTCGTTGCGAATCGCCCGCATGGCGCCCGCTTTGGTGGTGAAATCATAATCTTTCATGGCCAATATCCCTTAATATTTGATGAGGTAATTGACCACCTGAAAAGGCGGGTTAATTCCAGTGTTAGTTTGAGGACCATACCCACTTTGGGCATCTTGAAATGCAATTACAACTATCGTCTCACCCGTTGGGGCAGTTATTGTCTCTAATAATTGCCCACCTACCTCAATATTGCCGCCTGCCGCACCCAGGGTCGAACCAACGCCGCTGGCGGCCTTGCCCAGGGGGAAGCGCTGTTGGAGGTTGGGCAGGTTAAAGGTGGTGGAACCGTCGCCGGCCCCGAAGGCGGTGCCCAGGACGGCGAAGAGGGAGGCATAGGTGGAGCGGCTCACCGCCTGCCCCTGGCAGAGGAGCCAGCCGGTAGGGGTGCTGCTGCCGCCATAGGGGATTATCGAGCCCACCGGGACCCCGCCGCCGCCCCCGCCGGCCATGACAAAGATGCCGTCGGTGGCGTCGTAGAGCAGCAGGACCGGCTGGTGGGCCTGGAGCATGGCGCCGGGGATGGAGATGGCGGCCAACCCATTGATGCTCAGGGTGCAGGCCCCGGTGCTGCCGACGTTGGGGATGAATTTATAGACCACCCCGCCGACATATTGGGTAATGGCCGGATTCAGGGTGATGCTGTAGGCGTTCCCGGAGTTGGTGCTCACCGGGACGCTGGGATCCAGGGGGCGGATGGCCACCCAGGCGCTGTTGGCATTATTGCGTTGCCAGAGGTAGCCGGTGCCGGTGTCGGCCCAGAGCATATAGGCCTCGGGGTTGGCCGGCGCCGCGCTCCCGGAATTGAGGGTATTCAGGGTGTCCAGGGCCAGGTTGATATCGGCCCTAACCTGGGCGCCGGTGCCGTCAGGAATATTCAAGGAATTCTGGCTCATTGTCCCACCATCCATTTGAATTCGGAAACTATCGGCGTGGAGCCGGGCTGGTAAACGGTAAAGAGCAGTTGGATATTGATCTTCCAGGCGTAATACTGGCCGGGGCGCAAAGGCTGCCAGGCGCCCCAGGTGCTGCCGTCGGTGGAGAGCTTTATCTGCACCTCCACATCGGAAGCCCCGGCGAGCAGGCCATCCACATCGGGGATGGCATCCCAATCCGGCCAGGAATCCACGTCCTGGGTGGGCAAAACGCTCTCAAAGGTGTAAGTGGCGGCGATGACCACCAGCTTGCAGCTCCCCAGGTTCACCAGCTCGCCGGCGGGAATGGTGTAATAACCGGGGCCAGCGCCGCTGATTTCAAGATCACCATTGCTATCTTTAAAGACCCCGCCACTCATCGTCCCCAGCCACCCCGAGCCGTATTCATCCCCGGAGGCCAAGATGGTGGTAAGAACGGTGGTATTGGTTACGGAGATGGAAGCCGGGGTGCCATAGCGGCCGTCATAATGGCTGGCCACGAAATAGGTGCCATCGCCATAGCAGGGAAAGCCCGGGGTGAGGGTGCGGCCTACCACCTCGGCGGTACCCCAGGCGGTCCCCTTGCGCACCTCGTAATCCATCTGGCGGTAGCTGGCCAAGGGGTCGGTGGCGTTATTCCAGGCGAGATACATCAAGCCGCCCTGGTAGTAGGTAGAAAGCCCGGTGACCGCGGGCAGGCCGGCGTCCATCTGGTCGCCGGTGAGGAGGAAGGTATAAGGCTCCACGTCGGAGAGTTCCTGGGTGGCGCCGTGCCAGATATTGTAGGAGAGAAACTTGATATAGAGGGTCTGGCCGATGAGGGTCGGATCATAGGGGATTTTGAAGATGGCCTGGTCCAGGCGGCAGACCCGGCTGTTCTCGGCATGGGCGGTAATAGGGGTGAGATAAGCGCCCCGGCGCAGATAGTTGCCCAGGCTGTACTGGCTGGGCCCGGTGAGGGTGGCGGTGGTGTAGCTGATGATTTCCCCGTCCACCCAGAGGGCGGTGGCGTAATTATCGGCGTCCTGCTGGGTGCCGGAGGTCAGGACGCCGTTGCTTTCGCTCAGGTTCACCTGGCAGGTGTCGGTAGTGTCGGGGTCGCTGCCCGCCGGGAACTGGGCCGCCAGGATCCCCATGCGGGCCGGGTTGCCCAGCAGCCCCAGGCGCTTGTGGGTGGTGCCGTCGAGGGAAGTCCAGACTTCGGCGCCCCCCCAGTTGGGGCCGCCGCAGCCGGCCACCCAGACCTCGTAGCCTTGCTGGGTCAGGAGCACCGGGGCCTCGAAGATAATGGGCGGGTAGATGTTGCCCGGATCGGCGTTATAGTTCTTTTGCAGGCCGGCGTTGCCCTGCATGGTGTAGAGGGCCGGGGTGGCGATGGCGTCCGGCCACTCCTCCGCCGTAAAGTCGATGCTGCCGTCGTCGTTCTCCTGGAGGGAGACGATGCGGCACATGACCTGGTTCAGGCCCATTTTCGGCACGGTGAGGCTCACCCAGTCCATCGGGTCCAGGACGATGTAGCGGCCGTCCAGCTTGAATTTATAGGTATTGCGGACGTAGAGGGATTTCTGGAGCATGGTTTGGCCGACGAACTGCGCCACCACCTGGTTGGTGATGGCGTGGCATTCCTTGTTGTCGTCGATGCGGGGGCCGTAAAGGTCGATGGCGTTCTGGTCCTTCACATCCACCAGGGCGGTGTCGTAATTGGCGCTCCGGTCAAAGATCTCCAGGCGCATCCAGTTTTTGGCATCACTAATTGCGGTGCGGGAGGCGGTGACCGGGTCCTGGTTTTTATCGGCAATAAAATCGTCAATCCCCAGGTTGAATTTCGGGGTGAGGTCGGGAGTGAAGGTCACCGGCGGGCTGGCGGGGTTCGGGGCGCCATAGTTTATGGTAATCCAGGTGCCTACATCAAGGGCATTGAAGGTATAAACCCCGTTATTGACCGAATACTGCCCCTGAGATGGGTTTGATGCTACTTCGGTCATATCGCCGCCGGGAAGCCACTCCTGGTTGTTGGCGTCCCAGATCCACTCCAGCACGCCATAATCTGCGGTCCAGGGTGAAATGGTGATGGTAGGGGGACTGCCCGTCGGAATGCGCTGGCTGTCCGTCAGATATTCTAGGGGAAAGCCGGTGGCGGGGGAGTCGCCGTAGGGCACCACCTGGAGCTGGCCGCCGGACCAGACCACCTCGCTGTTGCTCAGGTCCATGAGGTACTTGATGATGTCGGCCCCGGTCATCTGGGTGGTGAACTGCGGGGAAAGTAACAGGCCGTTGGCCAGGCAGTAATTACTGTACTGAGTCAGGTCCCCCACCAGGCTCTCCGGCCAGCCGCAGCCGTATTGGTCATTGGTGAGGAAATCCAGGAGGATGTCGGCGGGGTTGGCGTCGATGATGTTGGCTGAAGGGTTAAAGGGCTTGAGGCCGGATACCTCAAAATTAAAGTTGGCGAGTTGATCACCGGTTCCCAGGGATAGATCACTATGATAAATGATGGCAATTCCAGAATAGGCCAGAGCTTGGCCGGGTGAATATTGAGATAGCCAGCTCCATACTGAGGCTGGCGGCCGCGCCCCCAGGGAAACCCCCTGAAACTGCTGAAATACTGGATAAGAAGTAGAATCAATATATACGGTCACCACACCAGTGATGGGCCCAATGCATAGGCCGATGATTACCGACATGTAATAATTGTAAGAGGATATCTCCATGCTACCGCCGCCACCACCTCCTCCCATTAATCCTCCAAGTCCTTTGCCGCCTGCACTGCTGCCCCCCCCTCCTCCAGAAGAAGTCCAGTTGGGGATATTCTTGAAATTAGCAGCCCAGAGAATATTGCCTGGGATACGAGTCTGGCCATAAACTAAGGGAATGACCGCTCCCTGGCAGGAGCTCTGCACCTGGTAGGCCAAGATGGGAACCTTTTGCTGGGCCGGGGAGCTGGCCTGCTCCTTGACGCCGGTGCCGAAGAGGCTCATGGCTTACCCCAGGGGCTGAAGAACCGGCGGGGGCGGCCCATAAGGCCGAAAGTGCAATTCACGTTATCTAGGACCACTCCCTGGCCGTTTACCGCATGAATGATCTGGGGCCAGTTAAGAATGATGGCGGCGTGGCTGAATACCCGGCCCAGCTTCCAGATCACCACGTCGCCGGGGCCGGCTTCGGCTTCGGGGATCTCCCGGCCAAATTGGCGGAGGTATTCCAGATACCATTCCCGGGAGCGGTGCAGGTGCCACTGGTAGGAGTAGTGCTCCACGGTGATTTCCGGGATGAGGCCGGTCTCCCGGTAAATCGCGATGAGGAACATGCCGCAATCCACCCCGGCGCCTTTGACCATCGCCTCGTGGTGGAAGGGGGTGCCAGCCCAATCAAGGGCGGCGGCAATGACCGCCTGGCGCTGGGCGTCGGCATCGTTCACGAGATCACCGTGGAGGGGGCGGGAATGAAGGGCTGGCCCCCGAAGTTCATCAGGTTGGTGAATTTGGTGGCGCAGGTGCCCATCTGCCGGTCGCAGCCGGCCCAGGCCTGGAAGGAGTCGCCGGCGGCCGGCGGCCCGCCCACGAAAGGGACCATGAGGGTGATGGCGCCGCCCTGGTAGATTTTGATGGAGCGAAGCTGCGGGGCGCAACCCCCGCTGGTCATTTGGATTTTCCCGAGGGTGAACCAGCCGTCCGGCTGGGTGAGGTTGGTGAGGAAGGTCAGGGCGGTGTTATTGGCACTGGCCTCCACCACCCCGCCCTGGATAAAGTTGTCCGGATTCACCTGGCAGTTGGCATCGTATAAGACCCATGAACAGGCTGATTGGTAAAGCTGCCAGGGATAATACATATCCAGGAGCTCAAGAAAGCTCTTGACGGTGATCTGGATTTTGGTGTAGCCGATTGAGGAAATATCCGCTACCCGGCCGTAAAAAAGGATGATCGGGGGAAACTGAGTGGGGTTGTCCCAGGAGGGGAAGATCAGGCGGCTCATGGTGAGGTAGGCCCCGTCCAAGGCGCCGCGCAAAAGGGCTTCCTGGAGGCCCAGGCCCCCGAATAAGGGTATGGAGGATTCGCTGCCCATTAAATAGCCCGGGTCCTGGTAGGCCGGGGTGACCAGCCAGCCGCCGGTGCTGATCGAACTTACGGCGATGGCCTGGCTGGCATAGCAGGTGAGGACCAGGGAATCCACCGAAGTCCCCCGGCTCTGGCGGAGCTTAGAGCGCTCCATGAAGGGGCCAGTGGCCAGATACAGGTTCCCGCCGTAGTCAATGGAGACATTGGCCGAAGTGAGATAGAGGTGGGTGCCATCCACCATTGCGAAGTCGAAGAGGTCCGCCTGGAAGAACTGGCGATTGGTTTCCAAAAAGGCCAGAAGATTGGGGTCGGTGGTCTTCATTTAATATAAGGTGTGCACCGTGCCGCTGGGGTCTTTGTAGGCCAGTTTGCTCTGGGTGGTGCTATAATAGAGGGAATTGTTGGCCGCGGCGGAATCCGCCAGCGAACCCGGATGGAAAGAGCCATCTGCTCCCAGGATGAGAGGGGCCTGGGCAGTGCCGGTTCCGGCGCCATACAGGGCCCCGGCTACGGTCATGAAAGATCGGGGATAAGTGTCCCCAGACGCATATCCTTGCCAGATGTAGGTGCTGGGGCTGGTTCCGGTCACCGCCAGGTTGCCGCCGTTGTTCAAGACCAATGCCTGTCCGCTATAAGTCAGAGTCAACGGGTTGGAAATGGGGTTTGAAAGGGCGGCCAAAGAACCGTCGCCGTTGATGACCACCGGAGCCTCTGAACTTCCATTCCCGCCGGCGTGCAGCTCACCCTGGACGGTGCAGAAGGAGCGGGGATAACTCTCGCTCCCGTTCCAGCCTTGCCATATATAGGTTGAAAGGCCGGTTCCCCCGCCACTCCACACCGACAGGTTGCCGCCGCCGGTCAATTTGAGGACCTGCCCCCAGGGGGTTATGGTCATGGGAGTCAAAATATTGCCGTTATTATCCATGACGGAGGCATAGCCAGTAATGCTGTCAAGATAGGTAGTCGAAGAATTGACCAAATAGTTAACTCCTACGGTGCTATTACAGCCCGAGCCGCCGGTGGTTTTGATCAGGTAGCCGCAGGCAGATCCGGCAAAATTCCCAAAGATGTTGATATTGCACCCCTGGGCCAGGTCAATGGCGATATTATTAGGATTGGCAATAAGGGGCGTATCCCATTCAAAGCTAAACATATTGTCATGGATTGAGCCGCCATAGACTCCAATGCCATCGGTAAGACTCCCGTACCTGATGTGGGTCATAATCGTGCCAGGGCTGGTTCCGGCAGGTGCAGTCTCAAAGTAATTATTAGAGCACTCGGCCTGCCAGGATTTCTTCACCCAGATATTTGGAGTAGCGCACTTATCAAATTTGTTTCCCCTGGCAACAAAGGTAGTAGAACCGGTCTGAGTAGCAGCAATATAATCCGCCGAGAGGGCGGTTCCGGTTATTTTTTCAAAAATATTGCCTTCCACCATATCGTTGTCCGCCACCAGATAGCAGCCGTTGGCGCACTGCCAGAAGTAATTGTCCCGGACCCGGGCGCTCCAGGCGAGGGTAGCGGAGGTGCCGGCCCCCCACAGCCCCCATTGCAGGCAATTGGAGTAGGCGACCCCTTCCGAGGTCCAGTAGGGGGTGTTATAGAGGTAAAGCCCGTAATTCGCCAAACTGTTGCCTTCCAGCTTCACATTCCTGATATGAAAGCCGAAGCCGTCAGAGCCGTTGTCATTGTTGACATAGATCATCTTGTCCATCGAGGCGGTGGCCTGGATGGTCACGGTGCTGGGGGTGTTCGAGGCCTCCGGGGTGATGGCGGGACCAGCACCACATATCTCGAAACATGGATTAGTGATAGTAATTCCATTGCTGATTCGATAAAGGGATTGGGTCAGAAGGAGCTCATGAATGCCTGAGTTGTGTGCTGCCTGAAATGCTCCGGCACCTGTTCCCCACCACTCTGGATAGGCAAAAGGAATTGGACCAGCCAGGTTCACGGCTCCGGCGCCGGTAAAGATTTGGTAGCACCCGGCGTCCAGGGGGCCGTTGATGGTCAGCACCTGGCCGCTGGCTACGGAGAAGAGGGCGCCGTTCTCCGGCTTCAGCACCACATTGGCCGGGATGGTGAGGTTTGCCGCGATGGTATAGGTGCCGGCGGGCACCCGCAGGATCGCGGGCGAGGCGCCGATGGCGGTGAGCGCCGCGCTCAGGGTGGTGCCGTAGTTGGGATCGCCCAGCCAGATTTCTTTGGCCAGCCGGGCGTCCACCTGGTTCAGCCCGGTGTCGAAGGCAGTTTTGACGGGGGCGCCCTTTTCCCCCAGGGCCATCTTGTAAAGCCAGTTATTGGGGGTCCACTGGCCCTGCAGGGACTGGAGGAAGGCCGGGGTGGCCAGGGCCAGGAGGAAAAATGCAATAAATCCAGGAATGAGATATTTGCTTCGCTGGTTCATCAGGTATTCCCTTATTGGCGGGCAGTGCCCGCCCTACACTGGCTTGTCGGCGGCCACAGGCCGCCCTATATTGCCGCCGGGGGTGGCGGCGCTACATGAACACCTGGGCGAGGGTGACCTTCTTCAGGTTCGCCAGCCCCTGGTAGATCAGGTCAATCTGCAACTGGTCCTCTTTGAAGCGCACCCGCCAGTAAAAATAGAAATCCGCGGTGATGACCACGCCGCTGGCCGGGGCGGTGGTGAAGGTGAGGATGCCGGAATTGAGATAATTAATGGAATAGCCGGAGGTCTTGAGGACCCCATTTAAATAGATTTTCGGGGCTGTCGGCGATTGCTGGATATCGGTGCGGGGCTCCACGAACTCCCCGGCGTAGGAGCGGACGAACTGAAACTGGGTAGTGGTGCCGTCCCCCACCCCGAGCTGGGCGCCCTGGGCGAAGTCGTCCGCTTTATCGTCAAACAAAAAGGTGTAATAGCCGCCGTAGCAGGCGTTATAAAAGCCCCAGAAGGTGGCCTGGTCGGCGGCCCGGAGGATGCCATAGGGCAGGTCCCACTCGAAAAGGGGCAGGGAGCGCAGGGCCACCCGCACCTCCCGGCCGCTCTCCGTCTGGCTCACCAGGGTCTTCCAGGTGGCCCGCTTGGGGATGGGCCAGGTGATGCCGGAGAAGTTGGGGAAGATGTTATTGCTCAAGGATTAATTCCCCCTCACCCCAACCCCCCCATTGGGGGGAGGGGATAAAACAAGTCGTGACATGTTGCAACACAACAAGACAAGTCGTGCAATATATTGAAACATGTCGTTATTCATCGGCCCACCGGCACGAAATTACGCCCCAGGGTGCGGAGCACCGCGGCCACGGCGTCGGGGTTGTTTAGCAAGACCCGCTGCACATCGGCGCCATCCAGGGCGCTTATGTTGAAATGCACTATGGGAGCGCCGGGCGCCCCTGCGCCGGCAGCCCCCGAGGCCGGACCGGCGCCGACGGCGGCGGCCCGGAAAGCGGCGGCGGCCGGGGCCGGCAGCACCATTTCCCCGGGATGCAGGACGGCGGGCATGGTGTGGGGGATGTTCCAGGCCCCGGATTGGAAGCCGAAAATTCCGGTAATCGCCGTGCCAATGCCGCCAAAAAAGCCCCCCATAGAACTGATCATGCTTTGAAAGACGCTCCATTCCTCGATCATATCCTGCACCGCGTCCATGAAGGTCTTCACCATTGAATCGCAAAAGCTCTTGAAGGCGGAGAGCATCTGTTTGTTCCCGGAGGTAAGGCTGCCAATTAGATTATCAAAAGAGCTGCCGATGCGGCTCAGGGTCTGGTCCCAGTTGCTGCGCTCCTGCTCCTGCTCCTTTTGCTGCAGGTTGAGCATGGTCGCCTGGTGCTTCCTTTGCAGCTCCTCCTCCTGGGCCTGCTCCTTGGCGACGATCTCCTTGCGCTGGTCCTCCAGCTTCTGAGTCTCCAAAAGGCTTTTGGTGCCCGCCTCAGTCTCGGCCTTCAGCTTGTCCAGCTCGATCTTTTCCTGGTCCCGCAGGGCCTGGAGCTCCACGGCGTATTTCTGGTTTTCCAGCTCCTGCTGGATCTTCAGTTCGTCGGCCTTGTCGATCTCGTCCATCGCCCGGCGGTGGGCGGCGGTGTCCTTGGCCATGTCGATCTCGATGAGGGCCAGGGCCTTCTTTTTGTCCACGGTGATTTCCGCCAGCTTGGCCTTGCTCTCCTCGGTCTCCTTGGCATGGGCCAGTTCCTCCTGGGCGATGCCCTTGTCCAGTTCGTACATCTGGCGCCGCACCGCCAGCCATTCGGCGGAGCCTTCCTGGCACAGGCTGAGCTTGGCCTCCCAGAAGGCCTTTTCCTGCTCCTTGGAGAAATCAAAGAAAGAGTCCTCCGCTTCCTTGATCTGCTCCAGCTCGTCCCGCCACTGCTGCAGGAGCCCCGGGCCTACCCGGCCCCCGCCGGCGGCGCCTCCCAGGGAATTCAGGGACTCGCGGAGCGCCCCGAGGCTGCCGGTCATTTCGGAGGCCACCCCCTGGGTCTGGGAGGACATGGAATCCAGGCTGGCCTTGATCTGCTCCACCCCGTCCTGGACCTGGGATATGGCCTGCTCCATCCCGGCCTGGAGCTCCTCGGTATTGGCGCTGATTATAACTTCGGTCTTGAAATCTCCGTTGGACATGCGCGCTCCGTTAAGGTTATGCCCATCGCGGACAATTGGCTCATGGCCTCGTCAAAGCTTACCCTTCCGGGCGCCTCCGAGGCGGCGGGCGCCGCCGGGGCATAGCCCAGGAAGGCGCTTAAAAGCAGGTGGGCCGGGGGGTGCTGGCGCCAGTAGCGCTGCAGGGTGTAAAGCCGCGGGAGAGTCAGCCATTCTTCCAGATATTCCCAGGTCCAGCCGGTGAGGCTGATGACCTCCGCCGCCAGCAGCTCCCAGTCCGGCGGGGCCGGCTCTCCCTCTACGCTTCCCCCGGCACGAAGCCGCTGATCTTCACCAGGAGGGGGAAGGCCGCCAGAACCTCGCCCGGACTCATGGCCTCTTCCAGGGCCTCCAGGGTCAGGTCCGGGTAATTCCGCATCAAGGCGGCGTGCAGCACCCGGGAGATGGTCTCGCCCTCGGGGTTGCCGGCCACCAACTCCCGCCAGTAGGTCTTGACTGCCTTCCAGTTCAGGGGCGGCATGATTTTATCTTCGCCGCCCACCTTGATGGTCGGGCCTTCGATCATCGTGCCTCCTGGGCGAATGAAAGATTCGCCCTTACGGCAGAACATAAGGTTCGCCCCTACGTTTTACGGATCAGGGCACGGCACGCCGTGCCCCTACGATTTCGCCCCTATAGACTTGCATAGCTGGCGCTGCCGATGAGGTTGCTGTCGTCCGCCATTGCCGAGAAATCCATCTCCGGGATGGTCCAGTCGTTCAGCTTGGTGCCCAGGGCCAGCTTGCTGGAGATGCAGCGGTTCAGGGTCAGGTAGAGGTAGTTAGGGGCGTAATAACCCCGCAGAACCACCTGGAATTTCGGCCTCACCCCCATCGGGTAATTGTGCAAGGTGATGCTCTGGCCCGGGCCGGTGGCGATGCTGTAGGTGTAGGAGATCCACACCGCCTTGCCGGCGTCGGCGGAATAGAAAGTGTAAACCCCGTTGGCTACGGAATACTGCCCCGCGGCCGAGGGGGTGGCCACCCGCTGCAGCATCCCCCCGGTGCCCTGGTAGAGCACCCCCAGGTCGAAGACCCAGGAGGCCGACTGGGCCACGGTGACGATATAGGGGGCGCCGCTTGGCACGCTGTCCGACTCATTAACAATGGTGCGGGTCTCCCCGGCGCTCAAGGTTTCGCCGAAGAGCAGGTTGAACAGCAGGCCGCTGATCCGGGCGAACTTGGCCTTGCCGGTGAGTTTCCCCTCCGCCCCGGCGATTTCCAGGGGATAGTTATACATCCCGTAAAGGGCCTTTTCGGTGAGGGAAAAGTCCAGGGTCACATCCTGGAGCACCCCGAAGGCCACCGGCGTCGGGGTGGTGATGGCCGCGCCAGTGAGGTCAAAGGTGGGGATGGCCCAGAGGGCGCCGCTCCCGAAGGCTAATGGGTTTCCCATATACATGGTCCTCCTCCATTGGCGGGCAGTGCCCGCCCTACATTACTTGCTTTTGGGCGCCGCCGGGGGCGACGGCGCTACACTTACCTCCGCCTCCGGGGCCGGATCAGAGGCAGCGGACGGCGCTCCAGCCAGACCCGCCTCCAGGCGCTTTATGAGGTCTTCCTTGGCGGCCAGGACCTGGGCCCATAAATCATCCCGCTGGAAAAAGGTATTGTTGTGAAAATGCGCCTGAAACCAGTGCTCCACGACGTCTGCGATCTTCATAAGCGCCTCAGGGAATCATAATATGGATGGTGATAACGCAGACTGCTTGGGGGCCCAGCAGCCCCTCGTCCGTTTCGATGTTGCCCACGATCCAGCAGTGGTATGCCAGGCCCCCCAGGGTCTGCACCATCCCCAGGCCGTCCGGGGACGGCTCCGTGGGGGCTAGGGCCGCCTCGATGGCGTCCAGCAGCTCATTGATCTGGGTGGAGGGCGCCGTGTCCAGGTCCGGGCTGCTGTAGGCATAGAGCCAGACCCGGGCATAGAGGGTGCGCTTGGGCGGCAGCCCGTGAATCTGCTCAAATCCTTCCCCCACCGTGGTGAGATACAGGGCCGGTTGGGCCCCCGGGGCCACGTCGCTCCAATGCAGGAGGTGCCGGGAGCAGGTTGGCACCCCGTTCACCTGCTGGAGCAGGGAAAACAAGGCCTGATAGATTTCCTCCCTCACGGCAGCTCCCAGCCTTCCAGAAACATCTCAATGGCCTCGGGACTGGGCGGATCCGGGTACACAAATCCGCCGGTGATGCGATAAAGCCAGCGGGCCTTCGCCTCCTCCCGCTTGCGTCGCAGGCGTTCTGTCAGGCGGAAGGGCACCACGTTATTTTTTTTCTCCCCCAGCTCAGGCATTTGGCTCTCCTGGAAAAATGGCGGGATGCGCTTCGTTTTCCAGCCCTATGCTCTGCGCCGCCGGGGGTGGCGGCGCTACATTATCAGGCATTATTCAGGACCTCCGCCAGGGCCGCCTCGATTTCCGTTTTGATCTGGGGGTCTATGTCCCGCAGGGCCGAGCGCAGGAAGGAGCGCTCCGGCATCACCGAGCCCGGGTGGTGCACCCGGCGGCGGATGATGGTCTCGCCCCCGATCTCGAAGGCCAGGGCCTTACTGGTCCTGGGCTCAATCAGGTGCGGCGGGGTGCGCCCCCCGTATTCATGGATGGCGGCATATTCCACGTTGGTGCCCACTGCGCCCCAAAAACTTTTGCCGTCGCTGAAAGGCCCGGCCACCATGATGCTGCGGCGCAACTGGCCGGTGGGCCGGGAATTCGTATATTTCCCCAGCACCTGGCCGGAGAGCTTGTCATCCATCACGTGGCGCTGCAGCGAAACGAGCAGGCGGCGCATGGCGGTCTCCACCCGGGAGAGCAACGCCGGCGGCAGCCGGTCCAACCTTCCGATAATTTGGTCGTCTCCCACCACCCAGCCGGTAATCATAGCGGCGGAGAAACCCTCCGGTAGCGGTCCAGGGTGGTCTGCACCCCGGCGGGCATGGCCTCGGTGATGAAGGTCACCGTCTCCCGCTCGATCCCCTTCCTTTTGTGGCCGAGGCGGGTGCGCTCCAGATAGTGCAGGGCCACCAGCTCCACGCAGGCCTGGCTCAGGTCCGGCGGAGTCTGGCTATAGCCCGCGGTGTAGCTCACCGCAATATTGCCCCGGCCCTGCTGGAAGATATAGCCGATGAGGTCAATGCCATACTGGTCCCAGACATAGCCGGGCTGTACCCCGTCCGGCGAGGCCGGGATGCTGAGCCCGGAGATGGTGAGAGTGCTCACCGCGGTCACCGGGAACTGCCGCAGGGTCAGGTGCCGGGTGTGCTGGCCGGAATAGCTCTCCTGGTAGCTGGCGCTCTGGAACACCCGGGAGCAGTAGGTGGCCATGAAGGCGCTGATGGCGGTGATCAGGCCACTCAGCAGGGCATCGTCCGTGGTAACGGTCTGCATCGCCGGCAAATAGGCCTTCACCTGATCCAGGGTGCAGAGATCGCCGACAGCCATTTATTTTTTCCTTTTGCCGGTTTTGGCATTCGCCGCCGGAGGCGGCGGCGCTACATCTACCGCCGGGGGCGGCGGCGCTACATCCGCCTCTAGGGCCTCGGCCTCAAAGACCAGTCCCGGCGGGGGCGGCGCTTCCGCCACCGGCTCATAGCCCAGGCGCTCCAGCTCCTGGGACAGCCTTCCAGCTGGAACCTCCACCACCCCGTCCCGGACGGGGTAGTGAACCCCGTCCAGGCTGATGTGGGTGATGCTTTTATCGGGAACCGTGAATTTCATCAATTCCCCCTCACCCTGACCCTCTCCCCCATTGGGGGAGAGGGGATTTTCTGAGCCCTACAGGGCACGGCACGCCGTGCCCCTACATTTAGCCGTCGGCGATGTTGTAAAGCATTCCATAGGCCGGCGGGAAATAGACCTCCAGGCAGCCGTCCATGTAAACCCCGTATTCATATTTCAGGGTGATGAAGGGCCACTCGAACTGCCAGTAATCCCGGCGGCACTTGACGTTGATGGGATTGGCCACGTTGCTCAGCTTGTAGGGGATCTTCTGGGAGTAGAACAGCAGGGTCCCCGGCGGCATGTAAGGATGCAGCATGATCTTCGCCAGGTGGCCGCCCTCCATGGTGTATTTGTTCAGGTAGTTGCCCACCACCGTGCCGGCGGTGAGGGTGAGTTCCGGCACCCCTTTCTGGGCCTCGGTGTCCACTACGAACCGGAAGATGGGGGCGCCGCCGCCGGCGATGACCTTGGCGTTGATGTTCTTGACCTCCTGGCTGGAGGCGATAATCAGCTCCGGCCGCAGCCGGTACTGGTCAAAGAGGGCCTTGAACATGGCGTCAATTTCCTTGATGCCCCCGGCGCCGTCCGAGGTCAGGGGGGTGCCGACCCCCGGGTTCCCGGTGGCCTGGGCGGTGACGAGGGAGCCGGAGCCGCTCTGATTGATGAGGCTCACCAGCCCGTCGTAATTCAGGCTGGAATAGGAGTAGTCGGTGCTGGGCAGGGCGCTGGCCGCCTGGTTGGCGGCGGCCGGGGTGGCGGTGAGGAGCACCGAGTTGATGGTGGTGATGGCGGCGATCTTCTCGCTGCCGGCGGCGCCCATATACCAGGCATAGGCCACCGCGCCCGGCACCGGGGTCACGCTGGCGCCGATGGCGTTGGCGCTCCCGGAGGTGAAGGTGGTGGTGGAATTGGCGCTCTGGATGGCGGCGCCCCCGGCCACGGTGTCCGTGTTGCTGTAAGGCCCGGCCGAGGACCGGGAGATGGAGGCCACCACCCCGGTGGAGCTGACGCTCGCCCGCATGTAGCCGAAATAGGTCAGGGCCACGCAGATCACCGAGAAGGTGCCGGCGCCCAGGCTCCCTCCCGAGGAATACTGGGTGAGGGCCGGGGTGGGGGTGGTGCCCAGCTGCAGGCTGGCGTTCCCCCAGAGGATGGCCCTTTCTTCCATCATCATCAGGGAGTTGAGCAGGCCCAGGACCGCCAGGGCCTTGACGTCGTCGAAGTTCTTGGCGGCCAGGTCCGCCTGGATGGTGACGTAGTCTTCCAGGCCCAGGGTCTTAAAAGAGGCCAGATAGTCCTTTTCCTGGTTGGAGATCACCCCGCCCCGGTTGCCTTCCGAGACGAAGGGGTCCACCAGGCCGATGTTGACCCCGGTGATGGCCTTCCAGTGGGTGGCGGTACCGCCGTCCGCCGGCACCCGGGGGATCATATTGCGCAAGGGGGTGTCCACCGGGTAGAGCAGCTTGGCGGCGGGTTGCAGGTCATACCATACCAGGCCGGTGGCCTGGGTGAAGGCCTTGCGCAGGGCGGCGGGGAATTCCTCCGCCCCACCCATCCCGGAAAGCAGGGCCTTCATCTGTTCCAACGCCTGGGCGGCGATTTCGGCGCGATTCATGGTCATTTCCTCCGCAAAGAATTAAAAAAGCCCAAGCGCCCTGACGGGCACCGGGCCTTGCCTTGCCTCCCGTTAATTCGGGGGGCGCTGCGTTGCCGCTTTTAATCGGGGCGGTGCGAGGCGGGGCGGTGCCTTACGGCGTTGCCCGGCCTTCGCCTTGCCGGATATCTTTTAACAGGACGGCCGCCTCCTCCAGGTCGATCAGCTTCAGAAGCAGGCCCACCCTGAGTAATTCCCGCTTGTCCTTCCTGATTTTCTCCTCAATGAGGCGGCGCAGGCGGACTAAATCCATGCCGGCCTCAGATCACGAAATGGGGGCCTTCCCCGTGCGCCTTCTTGATGGCCCCCAGGGCGTCTTCCGGCTCCCGGGTTGCCGGCCCGGTTGAGCCCGGCGGCCGGTCCCCCTCCTTGGTCACCACCCGGGTCTTGCCGGAGTCCGCCGGCTGGGCCTCCACTTTTTTCAGCCGCGCCAGTAGCTCCTGGTTTTCCTTTTCCAGAGTCTCCAGGCGCTTCAGGATTTCTTTCTGGCCCTCTAGAACTTCCTCAAGTTTTTCCATATCTTCCTCCTCATGTGGCGCAGGCATCCCTGCCTGCGAACCTTTGGCCAGTTTCTCGGCCCCGGAACAGTCAGCGCCCAGGTGCACCGAGCGGTCGTGGATGTGCTGGATGTGCTCCTGGTCCGCCTTGCTATGCCGGGCCCCGGCCTTGGCCAGCCCCGCCTTTTCTTCCTCCGCTTCCATCACCTCGGCGGCAATGAAGGCCTGGAGATTCTTGATTGCCCCACACAAAAGGGGCAGCTGCTTCTGGGCCGCCGGGCCAAAATCGTTCCATTTCTCCCGTTCGAACAGGGCGGCAATCAGGGCCAGGGCCTGCAGGGCGTCCTGGAGGTCCCAGATCTCTTGGGCCGCGATGGTCTGCAGGTCCGCCTTGCCCAGCTTCTCCGCCGCCTCCGGCGCCGAGGACGGCCCGGCCGGATCAATCTTATCTTTCCAGGCGGCAATAATGCGGGCCTTGATGGTCTTGACGTCCTTGGGGGAATACTTGGCGGCGTTCTTCGCCTTGTTGATGTAGTTCCAGGCCGCCCGGATGTGGGCCTCGGTGTCGATGGGGTATTTCTTGTTCTTCTCGTCGGCGAACTTCACGTCCCCGTATTTCCGTTCCCCTTCCTCGGGCTTCACATCCTGGCGGGCAGCAATTTTTTTCAGGCACTCGATCTCCGCTAGCATCGCCGCCTTTTCCCGCTCCCAGTCCTCGGGTGAGCTCTCGTCCAGCTTGAACAGGGTAATCAGGGCCTCGGGATTGGCGGGCCGATCCACCAGGGAGATCTCGGTGAGGCGCATCTGGGTCACGGTGTCCCCTACTTTGGCCACCTTCTTGCCGCCCAGGGAGAAGCCCTTGTAAACCCCCTCCTCCACCTTTTTCCAGGCCTGGTCGTCCACCACCTTGGCGCAGAGGAACAGCCCTTTTTCATCCAGGTTGGCCTCCTTGGCCACCCCCACTGCCGAGGGCTGGTGCATCTCCCGGATGTTGGCGAACTTCATGTAATCCGCCAGGGCCCCTTCCACCGCCTCCTTGCTAACCCGCTCTCCCTGGCTGTCCAGGGCCTCGGTGGTGGCGTAGCCGTATACCAGGCGCGCGACTGGGTCGCGCTTGACGATATCCATGTAGAATTTCATAGACTTCTCTCTTAACTGCAGTGAGCTGTGAGCAGTGAGCTGTAAGCAGTTCCTTACTGCTAGCTGCTCGCTGCCAGCTGCTCACTGCCTTAAATGGCACTGCCGCTGCCCAGGTCCCGCCAGGCGGCGCCGTCCCACACCGCCAGCTTGCGCAGGGTGGTGTCGAAGTAATGGCAGCCGTTCCAGAGGTTAACCGGCCTCTAACGCAAAAGGTCAAGTTTACTCAGCCTATCTGCCCCCAGGGCCCCATAAAAAATCTCCTGAAAAAGCGGCAAAAGACCGGGCAAGGTAACTGAAGTAAAGCCCCGTTCTTCATGCCGGCTATGATCATCATGGTCGGGGGGAACCACCATTACTGTTACGGCCACAGGGCCACAGCCGGGAGAAAAAACCCACATTATCGGAGTAAGGACTTCACACAATCTTCAGGGAAAACAGGACCCTTGCCGGGAGGACAAACCTCTGACGGCAGCGTGGGCCAGATTTCCCAGGTATACTGCATAAATCCCAGGTCGGTCAGGCGCCGCCAATTTTCTCTCTCCAGACGGTCCTTGATCCTCACAGGCAATGCCAGCATGAAATCAAAAAATGGCCGGGGGTCTAACAGGCCCCGGGCCCGGACCTCAGCAATCCGTACCTCAGCAAGGGCGGTGCACAGATCAGCATATAGATGAAAAATGCGGTCCTCCCGGGCCGGAAGCTCCGCCAGAATGGCCTGGAGGGCTGCGACCTCTCGCCGACGGGCCTCCGCTTCGGCCTCCTGTCTCTCTCGGGCGCAGGCTTCGTTCAGGGCCTCCTCCGCCGGCCGGACCTTCTCCTGACACTCAGAGATAAGCCCTTCAGTCCCCTCCAGCTTGAGCCGGAATGGGCGCATCTCGGCATCCAGGGCCTCAATCGTGCGTTCCCAGGGGTCGGCGGCGGCCAGGTCGCGCACAGCCCGGGCCCGTTGTTCCTCAAGCATATTCAGCGCTTCCGAGAGCTCTTCCTGTTGACTCACCAGGCCGGCCAGCTGCTGGCGCAGCGCCCCCAGTTTTTTCTCGGCGTCCTGAGCCGAAATCATTGCAGTCTCCTCTTAAGGTCCGGCCATAAGCCCTTGATTTTGTAAATGTGCCAGCAGCGCATTAAACTTAAACAATAGGTCTTTCTGGTCGTTCGCCGGGCCGATAAATGGCATAGGCTGGGGCATCGGGCCCCGGGTCCAACCGGCATCTAGCAGGCTGGGGACATGGATTTCCGGGATTTCAACCGTACCGTCTGGACCGGCCTTATGATGATGGCCATGACTATCGCACCAGGTCGCCGCGGGGTTAGGAGGAATTAACTTTGCCATTGCTACCTCTCCTTTTTGTGCTGATTTTCACTCTTTTCCCCTAACCAGGGGACAACCGAGCAGGTTCAGTTGTGGTGGGCCGGGGGGTCGCCCTGGGCAAATTCCTCGTCAATGGCCGCCTCCATCCCCTCATAGCTCTCACATTCCTCGCAAACATTCCCCCCGGAAGAGGGAATCCACTTGCGCTTCAAAACGACCCCGCTCTGCCGCCAGGCCAGCAGGTTCCCCTGGATATCGGCCCGGACCGTCTCGGTGCGGGCGATCATCTGGGCCCGGGTCTCGGAGAAGCCGTACGAGTCCCGGATGGCGTCGGCCAGGCGGGAGCTGCTCCAGCCCTCCTCCAGGGCCTGGGCCACGTCGGCCCTGAGCATCTCCCGGGTGGACTGCAGGAGGCTGTATCTGTCGTCCGGGTTGTCCACCAGGACTCCGTCCTGCCAGATTTTCCCCACCAGCTCGGCGGCCCAGCTTCGGGCCCAGTTCGCCGCCAGGTCATTGGCCGCGGCGGCCATCTCCGCCTCGGGGGAGAAGCCGATCTGCAAAAAAGCCTGGGCCACCCCTTCCCGGGTGACGGCCGTAAGCAACGGCGCCATATCGTCCCAGATGACCGCCCAGCCCCGAGTGTCGATGGCCATTAAAATTTTCTGAACCTCATCCTCCTCGGCTTCTGCCCTGGCGAGCTTATCATAGGCATTTATCACATTTCTGGCGGCGGAGCGGGCCCAGCGGCGAAAGGTCCCGCGCAAAAGCTCAGCGAGCTTCTGGCGCAGGGCCCTGATACGGGGCCGCTCCCGGTTGATGGGCCGGACCTGCGCCTTGGCCAGCTGGAAGAGGGCCTGCCGGTCCAGCTTCAGCAGGTCATCCAGGCCCGCCTTGTGGAGGGCTTCTTTGATTTCCTGCCACTCGTCCGCGGTTTTTCCTTCGGCGGCGGCCTTGCCGTTACCGGCGCCGCCTTTGGCTGCGGCCTGGGCCTCACTTTGGGCCAGGATATCCTTCAGGAGGATGGGGCCCTGGGCGGTGAAGACGGCGTTGGGGAAGCCGATGGGGTCCAGGCCACGCTCTAGCCGAACCTCATCAATGGATCGAATGCCGGACTGCACATCCCGCTCCTCGATCTGGGAGCGAGTGTCCGCGTCGATATCCTCCTGCAGCTTCCACTCGAAGCGCAGCTCCGGCTCCTGGAGGTACTTGGCGATGAGCAGGTCCATCAGGCCCTCCACCCAATTCATCATGGGGGCCAGGCCCTCCTCCAGGGCGGCCTGCTTCAGGGTCTCGGAGGTGGCCCGGTTCATCACCCGGACAAAGGGGGCCGGGGAGATGGAAAACGCGAAACAGATCACCCGGGCCAGCCACTCGTCAAATTCATCCTTCAGGGGCGCCAACTTGGTCTCGTGGATGCTGGCGGTCTCGGTGGGCACGAACTTGATCTTGCGGCGCTGAGCCAGGTTGCCTTCCAGCAGGGCGTCCCAGTATTTCTGGAATTCGGCGATCTGCTGCGGGGTCCATTCCTTGGGGACCCCGGCGAAGGCGTCCGGGATGGTGCCTTCCCGGTAGTAATTGAATTGAAAAACGGTGCGGTTCAGGGCGATGGAGGTGATCATGATCACCTGCTCCACCGGGGAAAACCCGTAATTCCGCCATGAGCGGACGTTCCGGGGCTTGTACACCAACTGGTCCCGGGTGTAGTCCACCGCCGGCACCCCGTGGAGGATCTGCTGGTAGGCCGGGGAGGGCGGCAGGGGGCTGCGGCCGTGCTCGTCGATGAGCCGGTTGATGGTGGCCCCGTCCAGAACCTCCAGGCCATAGAGCTTGCCACCCCGGGTGTAGCGGGGAAGGATGGCCGGGGCGTCGATCACCAGCAGGTCCTCCAGCAGGGCTTTGAGCCAAGTTCCCCAGTCGTGGGCCTTATCCGGCCAGGCCAGGAACTCCTCCACCTGGGCGCAGCGCTTCATGATGCCGGCGCTCCGGTCCTTGGGGTCTTTGGGCAGGATATTGAACTCCATCTTGGCCATCTGGTCCTTGCGGGTCTCGATCACCGCCCGCAGCAGGTCGCAGGAGTCCGCCAGGGCCCGGAGCTGCCACATGGCCACCCCTTTTTCCCCCTGCTGCGGGACGATGCGGATGTTCAGCCCTACCGGATAATCCCACAGCCGGCCGGCCGCCTCCTGGGCCACCGGCATAATGGGCTGCATGGGCCCGAACCAGGTGCTGGTGGTCACCCCGGTGATGATGTATTTCAGGCCCTGGACCACCCGGGTGAAGGCGCCCGGGGCTTTGCCCTGCTCCTCAGCCATTCAGCACTCCTACTGGGCGAACCAGCGGTTCGCCCCTACTAGCCATTCATAACTCCCGGGGGCAGATGAATCCGGCCCCCCTCCCCCGGCACCAGGCGCTGGCCGATGATGATATTGGCGGCGTCCAGGAGCATCTTGACATACTGGGCCAGGAGCTTCTTGTCTTGGGTGTCCGGGAAGTTGGCGGCGATGGTGTTGTTGCTCAGGTACTGCACCTTGATCTCCACCAGCACCTGGGGCTGGGCCGCGGCGGCGGCGGCCGCCAGCCTTCGCCTTTCTTTTGCCTTGGATTCGCTCATTAGCGTCCCTCCATCGCCCAAACCTTCCCCGTCCCTAACCAGCACAGCCGATCCAGGCCCGAGTGTCGGAGGAAGCTCTGCAAGAGGCGCCAGGCGCCAGTGGGGGTTGTTACAGCCGGCGGTTGCAAGGCAATCATCGTACAGCCCCAAGCGCAATTAGATGAAGCAACAGCGATTCCAGCCGTGAGTGCTCCCTTAGTAGATTGCAGCCAGTAGCCTCCACCACCAATGCAGTAGAGGCAGCTAGTATCTGTATAGAGGTCGTATGCTTGGGTCATGGCATTACCACCGGCTGCAAACGTCGATGTAGTCACATGGTTGGTGTAACCGCCAACAGTCAATATTATCATGCAGCCATTTGCATTAGTGGTAATGCCAGAATTCGTTGTTATGGCGGTGCCTGTGGTGCTATCGCTATTATATTGCACCGTCTGGTTTATCGGGGTTGTATTGCTCGCCCCCCTGAACGCCATGATTTCGCCAGCCAGCGAACCAGATGAACTGGCGGATGTCCAGGTGTAAGTCGTGTCGCTGGAGCTGTAGACGTGCCAACATGTGTTAATCGAGCAACTAGTATAATAGAAAGATTGGTTAGAGCCTATGGTGGTCCAGCCAGAAGGGTTAGTTATGGCCCCACCATTAAAATACCAAACAATATTGGCTATAAGCACATCGCCATTTTGGCAACTCGAGGGCGGACTTATGCTGATCGAACCCACACCATATTGATATGCGTACGAATTGTTGACATAGGTTACGGCAGCCTGAACCGTCCCAACCAGAGCAAGGAAGGCGACGAACAGGAATAAAAGTAGTTTTCTCATCAATAAACCCCCCCATAATACCAAGTCAGGGTTCCTGGAGTCCAGGTTGAGCCAGAACCGTTATAAAAGGATACATTTATCGTGTTAGTCGAAGTCCAGGTGTCTACCTTTATTACCCCGGCAGGTAGATTCCCCCCACATGAAACCGTCAGATTAGAATTGGCCTGAATCCCATTTTTAGTAGCTGTCATGGTGCCGGTAGTGCCCGCCGCCAATGAACCGCTTGAAAATCCGGTGCCTGGAGAAAAACTGGCAGAATTATTCAATCCCTGGTGCCACTTGTCCCCGGTAAGCTGCCCGTAGGCCGGATTATACCCTGCCACTCCAGCAGGAGCCGGGCCTATCGTAAGTGATCGAAGCACATGGTCCTGGGAGACATGGATGCCATCGGTAGAACCGGTCGCCACCGTATACCAAGAGAAGTCGTTGGACATACGGCGTACGGTGGTTATCGTGCTGGGCACCGTAGCAGGTGGGGCGGCGCTGCCGGGAAGGAAAGCGGATGTGCTGACGGTATAGGTAGTGGTCGCCTGGGTAGCCCCGCTTCTAAATGTGCCGCTCGCATTGGTGGTTCCGCCGGTCACTAGGTAGATGAAACGGTTTTGGTTGGTCCAATCTTCCAGGATCACCCAGACGCCCCCGCCCGCACAGTTCCACAGGGGGTCGCTTCCAGGAACGGTAAAGTTAGAACCTGAAATGCTGCACGGGATTGGGCCTACTGTCGAGGCGATAAACCCCCCAGCTTGAGTAGCACCAGGAGTTACATTAAACTCGCCATATCCATCTATAGCTAAGGTTTCCCAGGAAAGGGATGGGGCGTTAAGCGCAGAGGCCCAGAAAGCGAGGTTAGTCGAATCCGCATACCAGTTTTTGAAATGAATCCCCGGCCCTTGGGAAGTGATTCTAACTATCGAGGCCCAGCCTCCGCTATTGGAGCCAGTATTCCATGACCCCAAACACTCACCACCTGCACAGTTGAACTCCGAATACCAGCCACCGTAAGTCATCAACCGGGGGCATACGCCACCTATACCAGAGAAGCTCTGGGTCTGGGCGTCGGTATTAGGTTCAACCACCAGCGGTCCCCAGACATTGGAGGCCCCCGGTGTCGCATAGTTGCAATTTATTTCTGCGGTACTGTTGTGGTTATTATGGTAAACCGGCGAATCAGTGCAGTAATTATAGATTATATTTATTGTGGTCCCGTTAGTCACAGGTGATGCAAAATAGACAGTGATGGTCCCGGCGTTCCCATCATAGGAACCGCCAACTCCAGCGGCATTAGTCCCTCCACTGGTAACCCCCGGAGCAAACTCCCAGGTATAGTTGTCCCCGTAAACGGTTTGGCTGCTCGGACTACTTGCTGTCACCACTACATCTTGAACATGAGCGTTGACCAATGATTTAGTATAAGGCCCGCAGGTGCCGTTAGCGGTAATGGTTTCGGGGGTGCCGCTTACCGTCCCTCCCGCCCAAGTGCCATTGCTATTCCAAGGATGTCTGAGATACAGACTGTTAATGCCACCACCAGTAAAATTAATGTTTTGGATGACTCCATGTCTGCCGTGGCAATATCTCACGATACCGACGAAATTCCCATTAGCTATAGTGCAATTTTTTAGAAAAATATTGTAACCGTAATCACCAGGGAGACCACCCCAACTTGTCATATCGCTGGTGTGATAGCCGTACCAGATCACCGCAAACCCCAATGATCCAGGCGTCGAAGGGAAATTACTCCCAGCGGCGATGGTAGCCCCATTGCCCTCAATACAGGAGTTCCAGAACTCCAATATCCTTGATTGAACTACATAATTCCCGTAGGGAAATAAGGAAACTTGCCGAACAGTAGTCTTCCCTGTTGACGCATTAAACACCGAAGCCAGGGCTGCATTGATGGCTGTAGAGTTATCAGAAATCGCCAGATTCCCGGATAAGTCGGTTCCGAACCAATCAACAGGAAGGTCGTCAACAGAACCAGGCCCGAAGCTGATTCCGGTGATATTTCCGCTGAATATCTGGTAGCGCCCGGCACGGATATGGCCATTAATCGTGAGGGTATCGCCAGCAGGAATATTGATTACCGCTCCCTGCTGGATGTCCAGGGTGACGTTGCTGTTGAGGGTGCGGTTCCCACCGATGCTATAGTTCATGGCGCTGGCCGGGACCGGCACCACATAATTCTGCGGGATGCCCGTCCAGCCGTTGATTTGAATCTGGCCGCAGACTACGCCGGTGCTGCCGCCATTGACGGCGGTGATGACCCAGCGGAGATATTGAAAAACAGTGGTGGATGGGCTGTTGCAGAAAAAGGTACTGGCCACTCCTATCGTCCAGCTAGTGTAGCCAGATCGGGTATCCAGGGTTACTTGCTCACCTGAGAACGATCCAGAAGTGCTTCCTTGCAGAGTCCAGGCAGTGGGCATCCAGGTCTGATAGCTCGAACCTACCCCTACAATCGAGTAGCTGTAAACCATCTTGGCATTGGCCGAGGAGCCAAGGTTTATTTGAATCCACTGGGGGCTTCCACTGGTAGGAACCGGCTCCGCCAGCCAATAATCGCTGGTGCTCCCGTCAAAGCACTTGTAGGCGTCATAAGAGGATGAGTATTCGTTGGAAGCCGACGCCACATAAGGTGATGGGGCACTGTCGGAAGTCATGTTGGTAGGGGCGAAGTTGACCGGCCCGGAAGGTGCCTGCAATACGGCGTCCAAAGTGGCGTAATTGGTGTCGCCTATGGTAATGAAGGGCTTGCCCTGTATAGCATTCCATAAAATAGCCCCGGCCAGCAGCAAGGCCCCTATGCCTACATAGGGAACAAGGAGGAATTTTTCCAGTCGGGTCAATTTTCTTTTTTCGTAAGTCCCCATTCCTTGTGTCTCCTTAATAGGTATCCGAGGTCATATACATCATGCCGCCGTTCCTGGCCCCGGCGCTGTTCTTGAACAGGATGTCCAACTGCTTGCCGGAGGCCACTGTGGGAGGCAGCGTGCCATTATTTGTGGTGGTATTCCAGCCGCTGCCCCAAGAGAGGTTGTTGGTCTGGGAATTATTACTGTAAATCAGCAGGTTTGCCAGCTGGCCCTCATACGGAGTTCCAGTGGGGGTCGCTATCGTGAGAGTCGCCGCTGCCGTGGTATAGGTTATGTTCACCGGAAAAATATCATAAAGGTCGAGGTTCGGAGTCAGCGTGCCGGTCGAGCCACTAACCGTCACCGTGGGCGCCAGCCTCTTATTATTGTTTCCCCCCAGGTTCCAATTGCCCGTGGTGGCGATGGCCCAGGTGTTAACTGGAGCTGAGGTGGAGGAGGCCAGTATCAGCTGGGCCACCGCGAGTTGGCTGGTGTTGTTAACTAGGGAGGTGCCGGTGGAATTGCAGATTATGTCGCTCGTGCCAGGAGTGATAGTCACGCTCCCTTGGACATTCTTGTCAATGGTGTATTGGATCGGCAGCGTACCTGACCCTATTGTAATCTGCGAGCCGGTCGGCAGGTAGAAAACCGCGGCGTGAGTAGTTACAAATAAGGTGCCTGACATAGAAGTGGTCAGGTTGAAAACGTCCGTGGTGGAGGGCGCCCCGGAAGTGGGCGTAGCCAAGGTGTCAGTGTAGGAGGTCCGGGTTATGCCAGTGGCAATGAGGTTCGTGCCGCTGTAAGTCCCAGAAGTGGTGGTCCGGTAGAGATTGTAAGAAGTCGCGCCCGTCACCGCGGTCCAGGTCAGCGCCACCGAGCCGGTGGGTCCGGTGACGCTTATCCCGCTGGATTGAATTCCTCCGACCGTGTTTCCATAGGCGTTGAAGGCGACCAGTTCGTAATAATAGGTGCCGGTGGCCATGCTCCCGCCAGTTGTGGATGGCGTGCCGGAAGGCGCTCCGGGTGGGGAGATCATGGAGATTGTGCCAGTGATGTTGACCTTGTTGGCCAGGGCCGTCTGCGCCCAGGCGGTGTCAACGGCATTATTGGAATTGTCGGATTGGGATACCGTGGGGACCGTGCAGGTGCCACCGGTGGCGTTCACGCTGCCGGTCACATTGCCGGTGACATTGCCGGTCAGCGGCCCCACGAAGCCGCTGGAATCGGTGAGGGCGCCGGTCAGGGTGCCGCCGGAAAGGGCCAGGTTGCCCGAGGCCGTGCCGGTGACATTGCCCGTCAAAGGCCCCACAAACCCGCTGGAGTCGGTCAGGACGCCGGTGAGGGTGCCCCCGGACAGGGCTAGATTGCCCGAGGCCGTGCCGGTGACATTCCCGGTCAAGGGGCCGTTGAAGCCGCTGGAGTCGGTCAAGGCGCCGGTGAGGCTGCCGCCGGAAAGGGGAAGATAGCTGGTGTCGCTCAGGTTGGCGCAAATCCCCAGGGTTCCCCCGGTATTTTTCAGGACGCCGTTGCTCAGGTTCCCCAGAGGGACGGCATTGGGCAACTGGGAATCGGTGCCCCCGGCAATTATATAGGAGGAGGTCGTATCACCGCCTCCGCCGCCGCCGCTGAGGGTGTAAATCCCTTCATCGGCCCGCAAAGTCAGGGGGAGAACCAGGCAAAGAATAAGCGCCAGAATCAGGAATTTTCTCATCTCCAGCACTCCACGCTGATCTCCTGGCTGGTGCCAGAGATCACCCAAAAGGTCTGAATGGGGGGCACCGCCGGGGCCGGCGGGATGGCGTCCAGGGCGCCGATATAGCGCACCCCGCTGTTGGCCACCGCGCCGCTGCCGTCGGTGGTGTCGCCGCTGGGCACGGCGGTCATTGGGGTGGTCCAGTTGACCCAGAATGTTGTTCCGGGGACGCCGGGCGAGATGTTCACGTAATTGGCCCAGCCTGGGACTGTGATCATTCTGGCCGTGTTGGCGGTGAGGCTATAATTATGCACCCAGCGGCCCGCCGGGGGCACCTTTATTCGGACATTCTGGGCGGTCTCCAAAGGGGTTTGCTGGGGCGCCCCCCAGGACGCTGGGGCGGCGAGAAGAAGCAGCGCCAGGATCGGAATCAGGATAGAACCGCCGAGGGCGGCGGTTCTACAAAAACTATTTTTCATGCTCGGTCTCCCATGGGAAAAAGTTGCGGCAACTGCTGCCGGGCCGCCTCCGGGGCCGGGGGCTGCTGTTCCTCGTATTCCCGGCGCAGGTGCTCGAAGAGCCCCAGGCCGGCGCCCCCCTCCTGCAGGGCGATGGCCCCCTCCAGGGCGTCGGGGCCGTCGTCGTGCACCGTCTTGCTGGGGAAATACAAAAGCTGCTCCAGGAGCAGGTCCTGGTTCCCCTGGCCCCGGCAAAAGCGGATCAGTCCCCGCTCCACCAGGGGGGAGAGCCGGCTGATGCGGGTCTCCTTGGCGGTCTTGCTGGTCACCCCCCGAAGCGGCAGGTGGTAGCCGCGTTCGGCCGCCACCCGGTCGAATTCCCGGAGCAGCAGGCGCTGAAACAGGTTGTCCTCCACCCCGAAGACGTGAAAGCCGTAGCGCTGGTGGCGCTCGTAAATGGCGGCGATGGTGAAGTCGAGGGAGCACTTGCGGATAAAGGCGTCCAGGACGTAATAAATCATTTCCCGCCGGTCCAGGCCGACGATGACCACCGCCTTGAAATCCGCCGAGGCCCCGGCCTCCAGGGAAGGGTCGAAAAAGCCGGTGACCGAAAACTCCTTCCCCGCCAAATCCGCCGGATGGTAAAAGCGCAGCCATTCCTCCCGGAAGACGCCCTCCTCGTCCTGGGGCTGGTTCATCTTTTCCAGGTTGAAGGCCAGGGAGCCCATCATCGCCTTCTGCAGGGCCAGCTTTTCCACCGGGTGGCGCTCCGGCCACAGGGAGCTGCCGTCTGCCTTTAGGGCCCGGTACAGGCGTCGGGTCCAGTGGCGCCAGGGCTCCTCGTCGCTGAGCAGGGCGGTCTGCAGGGCGCTCCTGGGGCCCAGCACCGTGCCGATCCAGAAGAGGCTTCCGCCCGCGTCAATGGCCGGGTACACCGTGCCGCTCACCCAATGCAGGAGCCGCCGGACCAGCAGGGGATTCAGGACCATCTGGTCGTTTTCCAGGTCGTCCAACACCACCAGGTCCGGCCGCCACTGCTTGTGCTTCAGGCCCCGGAGGCGCTGGCCCCGGCCCCGGGCCTTCACCCTTATGTCGTTTTTGGTAACGAAATCCTCCACCGCCATGTTGTCCCGCACCAGCTCCCCGAAGTCGCTCTTGATCCGCTCGTTGTAAAGCAGCTCCAGAAAGATATAGCCCGCCAGATCGCTGGCCAGGTCCTCGGTGTCGGAGCCCAGGATGATGAAGTTGCGAAGACTGAAGCAGATCTGGTGCAGCACGTAGCCGAAGGAGGCGATGCTGGTCTTGGCGAACTCCCGGGGCGCGGCCACCACCACCGGCACCAGGACCTCGGCGGCCGCCGGGCGCTTATCCAGCAGAGTTACCAGCTCCCGGTGGAAGGGGGCCTCGGGCTGGCTGAAATAGTGGGGCAAATAGGTGCGGAAAAAATAGAAATGGTCAGTCTCCGCCCGGCGGCGGCGGGCCTGGCGCTCAGCCTCGGAATCCTCGGCAAAGCCTCCCACTTCCCGGAAGAGGCTTCCTAAGATCTCTTCGGCCCGCTCCTGGAATTCCTTCTTGCTGTATTTCTGCTTCAGGGTGCGATTCATGTTAGCAGTTGCTTCTCTGTTTTCTGTTTTCTGTTGGTTCCTTTGTTTTGGCGCTTTAACAGAAAACAGAAAACCTCTAACAGAAAACTATCCTTAAATCTCCGGGGCCATTTCCAGGTAGCTCAGGCAGCCCTCGGGGTCCCGGCGGGCGTAGTCCAGGGCCCACTGGATCTGGGCCGGGCTGATTTTGCACCCTTCCACTCCCTGCAAAACCAGGCGCAGGGCCGTCACCTCCGGCTCCAGCTCCTGGGCCCGGAAGGCCAGGTTAATCAGGTAATCCAGGTCCTCCCGGAGACGCTTCACCGTGGGAATTTTCAGGGACATTATCTGCCTCCATCTCTTCGGCAAAGGCGCGCAGCACCTTCGCCTCATCGTCCCGGTATTCCTTGAGAACTTTATGCAGGCTGGAAATCACCTTTTCCCGCTCCCAGTCCCCCAGGACCCGCAGGACCGAAAGCAACCCCTGAATCGGCCCCCAGATCAGGCTAACACCTGGATAGTCCCCATTTCCCAGCAAAGATCGGGGTCCAAAAGGTAATCAAAGGGTAGAGTGAAATGGCCGGGATTATTAGGGAGCCCTAAAACCTGGCCATTTGACTGAGTGCCCCAGGAATTCTGGCAGATAACGAGGCGCTGATCCTGGTCGTAGTCATGGACATAGATGCCGTGGCCGCCCAGCAGTTGCTCATTCTGGCCGGGGATGGGGATAACCCCGCCAGCGCTGAAGGCGTCCTCGAAGCTCTGGTACACCGCGATCCCGGCCACGAAGCCGTAGCCGAAGTTGGCGATCTGGAGGATTATGTCGTCCAGGGTGACAATCTTGCTCACCGCCTTGGGCTTATGGGTGGCGGCATCTGCCAGGGCTGCTGTGGAAGGCGGCTGGGTGAAGGTTGCCGGGTTGTAGGGGTTGAACTGCTCCAGGCAAACCCCCTGGGCCGCCAGGACATTCAGGCAGCCGATGATGGAGCTGCCGCAATCGTCCGGGATGTCTCCGATGGACTGCCGATACACGTAGTAAAGCTCTTCCGGCGAATATACCGGGCAAGCCCCCGGGAGGCTGGTGCTGGTGAACAGGGTGGTGGTGGCGAATTCTACGCAGTCCCCTAATTGCCCCTGGTCCCGCACCGGCGGGGTCAGGGTGTAAACCACCGGCGGACACTGGTCAACCGAGGCGTATTTCGGTAAGGAGCCGTGGATGATCCTTAAAAGTCCTCGATGGTCACAGGAAAAGTGCCGGGCATAACCTAAGCGACGGCCAGCATTCGTAACGGGATAACGTGGCATCAGCGATCCTCCTCGCTCGCGTCAATCTTCTTCAGCTGCCTGGTCAGCCAGTTCCTGAGCTCCCGGGCCGCCTTCGGGTCCAGGTATATCCGCCAGGTAAAAACCGGGTCGCCCGTGATTGACGTGAGCTTGACATAGCTCCCATGCTCGGGTTCGTGTTTGATTAGCTCAGCTTCCAGGATTCCCCAGCGGGTTTCTATTTTCATTGCTCGACCCTCCATGCCTTCGCTCCCTCATCCCACCGCAGGGGATATAGCTCGACCGGGGGCGGTGCTTCCCCGGGCTTCCCCAGCATGAGTTTCCCGGCCACCGTCTGCCCCAGGTTCTGCAGCACCGGCAGGACCTGCGGGGTCTGGGTGGCGCCGATGGTGGCGAGCTGCCAGCCGTTGGTCACCGAGACATTCAGGGTGGTGGACGACAGCAGGCTCCACTTCGGCTTGATGACATAGCCCCGAGTGGGGTCAGGGAGCCAGACGACCGTCCCATAGGAGGTCATATACGGCAGGGAATCCCAATACCTCACCCCTTCGGTGTAGGTGGCGTCCGTTACCCTGGTTACGCTGACCCCTCCGCAGCCGAGGGCTAAGATTAGGGCTAAAAGAGCGGCGAGGGCGGATTTCATAAATCAGTTCCCACCCAGGTATAGAGGATGGGCCCGGGAAACCCATTGGCCCACCGACAGGCTACCTCATACAACCCGCCATTTTTCCGGCCGGTGCACTTGATAATCTGCTCATTCTCCTGCAGATCGACGATGCCGGAAATTATCTCCATTTGAGCAATTTGGCCAAAGGCGTCCATCATCGCCGGACTCATGGCAATAGTCACAAGTAGAATGATGGACGCCAGAAATCGCATTGTTAATAACTCCACTTCTGGCCGCTGATGAAGGCATAGGCTGCATCATAATTCGGGAAATTGGGTAGAGCGGCCTTGATCGCCAAGGAGGCAGAAGGGGTGGCCTGTTGCGCGTTATTCAAAGCCGCCACCGCCGCGTTCCAGTCAGCCTGGGCCACGCAATAGCCCTGGGTTGCCACCTGATAGAATACGGTCATTTCCGAGGCCAGCGCCTCCAGGGTGCTGTTGCCGGAATAATTCCCCGCCGCGGTGAAGATGGCATTGGCCACATTGATGGCCACGTTGGCCGCTTCCTGCTGTTGGGCGGTGGGAGAGCAGAAAAATTGGTCCAGGGCCGCGCAGCCGCTCAATAAGAGGGCCGTGACCAAAATGCCGGCAATCAGTTTCTTTCTCACGTCTTTGTCCTCCGGTTTTTTTGGGCGAACCAGCGGTTCGACCATTGGGCGACCCAGCGGGTCGCCCCTACGATTTCTTTTTTTTCGATTTTTCGATCTGCCGCAAAATCTGGGCCAGCCGCAGGGCGTTAAGCAGGGCCCGGCGCTTGTCCCGGTAGTCCATCCAGTACCAGGCGGGCAGCAGCCAGTCCAGCTCCTTGATCAGATAGTCCAGGGCGTCCATCATTCCAGCTCCCGAAACCAGGCCCGCAGGCGCCCCCCCAGGAGGAGGAGCTCGCCCTGGGGCAGTTTCTGGGCCTTGAGCCACTCGATGAAGACCGCCATCACTTCCACCGCCATCACCCTCAGGTCCACCGCCTGGCGCTCCACCTGGCGGATGGCAGCCACCGCCTTGTTGATGGCCTCGAAGGTGGCCGGGTTTAGCTTCGCCTCCCCGGCGTCCGCCTCGATCTGGACCAGGTATTGCTCCAGGGTGCGGCGCATCCGGGAGGCGATGCCCCGGGGGTTCGCCAGATTGGCCCGGCGTTTCGCCTTCCAGCCCCCCTTCAGCCGCCACTTACACAGGATATTGACGCTGACCGGCACAATCTTGGCGATGGTGGCAATGGTCTTGTTTTCCTGGCAATAGAGGCGCTCGGCCTGGTCAAAATAGGCCTCCTCCTTGCGGCCGGTCATTTAGACCCCCAGTTCGGCCTTTTTGACCGTTTTCGCCAGATCCCGGGCCGCCTGGAGCACCGAATCTTCCTTGAGGGAGTCCAGGTCGTCGTCCCGCAGGCGGAAGGTGCCCAGGATGATATTCTCCACGAGCTGGTCAATCTTCAGGAGTAGCTCCTGGTACTCCCGCTCCTTGACCACCCGTGCCCCTTCCTTCAGCAAATCCAGGCGATCTGTCACGCGTACCTCCAGTAACGCAGGGCCAGCCACAGCAACGAAGGCAGTAGGAAGGTCAAGAGGGCCATCCCCCCGTTGAGCCAGGCCAGGCGCCTTTTCACCTTCCCCATTTCGTGGGCCATCTCCAGCAAGGGACAGCGCCAATCCGGGTCCCGGGAGCCCTGGCAGGGGCAGCGCTGCATCTGCTCCATCATCTCCTCCAAGCCTTTCATCCGCCGCTCATGCTGGCTTATACAACCCTTGATTGCCTCCCTGAAGGTGTCCAGCTCGCCCCCCAGGGCCCAGTAAACCCGCTCGAGAAGCAGGGGGATGTTGCCCCGCTCCTCCTCGGTCAGGCCTTCCAGCAGAGGGCGCCGCTTGCTGTCGGGCATTGGCGTTACTTGTCGTGGTCTTTGGCGGCCGCCCCGGTGAGCAAGGTCACCAGGCCGCCCAAAATGGCCAGCTGCTCGGCATTGGCCCAGCCCATCGCCTTCAGGAAGGCCATTAGCGCCGCGCCCGCCGCCGGAATCACCGTGGTTTTCCAGTTCCAGTTTTCAGTCATGAAGTTCTCCAGGCTGGCCTGATATGGATTACAGCTTCATTGAAGCATAAAAAAAGGCCCTTTTGGGGCCGTTAGGTCCGTTAGGTCCTTTAAAGTGAGGCTGAGGTCCGTTAGGTCCGTTATAGTGAGGCTGGGGTCCGTTTTTAGTAATGAAGTTCTCCTGGCTGGCCTGATCTGGATTACAGCTTCATTGAAGCATAAAAAAAGGCCCCTTTGGGGCCGTTAGGTCCGTTAGGTCCGTTATAGTGAGGCTGAGGTCCGTTAAAGGGCAGGGGCCAGCAGTCCAGGGGTCAATTGGCTTTTTTCCAGGCTGGCCCCCTGCCACACCACCTTTCCATATCCAGAGCAGCGCGCAATTTGGATTCTGAAAGAATATCGGGCCACCTTGCCAACTTGACTTTGCACATAGGATATAGCCCTTATCCTACTCAAGGCTATCAGGAATAAAATAAATATATTCTTCGTTTAATTTGTGCTATCATCCTTTTCACAAAATGATCTGGATAGAAAGAGTGTAACTCTGAGAGTTACAACGCCAGGGAGGAGAGATGACAATGGCGCCGGAGGGGATGAAAAAGATTTTTATCAGCGACATTCATCTTGGTGACGAGAGAAGCTTCGCAGCACCCAACCCTTATGGTTGGATAATAAGCAATATTTCCAATCTGGCAAATTTTCTGGAAGCCCAAATCAATGCTCCTGATGTGGCGGAGATGGTGATTTTGGGGGACTTGTTTGACACCTGGGTGATTCCCACGGATAAGGATCCGCTTACCTCCTTCCCGGCGATCTGTAGCTACAACGCCAACCTACCGGTAATTGACGCTCTAAAAAGATTAGCTGCGAAGGGTAATTTCTTATCCTACGTTCCGGGCAACCACGATATGGCTTTTTCATCTGGGGGCGTTGAGGTGATCAAACAATTTATAGAGAATGAATTCCCTGGGATCCGCTATACTTACGATCCAGATCTGCCAACCGGGGTGTACCGGAGTGGAAAACTGGTGGCGGAACATGGCAATCGTTTCTGCCTCTTTAATGCTCCCGATACATGGACGAACCAATATTCTTTCCTACCGCTTGGCTACTTCATTGCCCGGTTGGTGGCTTATAAGGTCTCCAATTACGGGACCGGCGAAAATTACCATGTCATTCTCAGAAGATTTGTCCGGAAATTTTTGGAAAGCCCACATTTCATCAAAGATATTTTTGATGCAATTAAAGATGATGCGCAATTGATGACTGATGACCTTAAGACGCCTGATTTCTTACGCTTTCCGCCAATCGTGGGAGACATTGGTACCTTTTATGAGAACCTTATAGAAAAATGGGAAAAGAACCGTCAGGACATTGGTTGGGGATCGGCAGCGAGATACGATGGTTTCGGGGATCTCTCTCAGGCGGCAAAGGACACCTATTTTTTCCCTTCAGATTCAGACAAGAATATCGTCATTTTCGGGCATACTCATGAGGCCGACCTGAGAAGGTTTCCACGGGGACCGGATCCGGTAAGTCCAGATACTCCTATCGATATCTCTGACCGCGCGATCTATGCCAACTGCGGAACCTGGGTGGATGCGGTGCCATCTACTTACGTGGAAACACAGGAAGATAGAGATGCGGGACTACAATATGTGCGGGTGTGGACCTACCCTGACAAGACCCTGAAAAGGGAGGATTTTGTGGAACTATAGCCACTGACCAGAGTGAATAAAAAGATGGGTCATGGATCTCCTCATATTAGATCCCACCTCCGATATGCAGATCATATCCGGACCTTCCACCTCTGCACCGATTTTCTTCCGACCTACATTGGACCGTGACTAGTCTGCTTATTGCACTTATCTTAAACCTTATTTTGCTGCTGCCTTTTCTCGTACTTCCCCTTAAAGTGTCAATGAACCAAAATCTCATTACGTTCGCCTCTACCATCTAATATGCCCCGGTTGGAATTGCTTTAACTTATGTCTTTGGGCTTTATCTCGTGTCGATCGTGCTTGGATTTCTTCTCGGTTTCTTTCCCCAACTTGGTCTTAGGTAATTTCTGCACCGGGTCGGCTTGGTCCCGTTCACTGAGCACCCGTCCGTCTGGGACAAAGTCATCGACGTTCATCCGCCGCCAATAACGTGGTTGCGACTCCATTGAAGCATAAAAAAAGGCCTCTTTGGGGCCGTTAAGTCCCTTAGGTCCGTTAAAGTGAGGCTGAGGTCCGTTAGGTCCGTTATAGTGAGGCTGGAGTCCGTTAAGGGGCAGGGGCCAGCAACCCAGGGGTCAAAAGGTTAAACTATTTAAGGCACTTGCTGAAAAACAGAAGATTGAGGGGACGAAAAAGGGGGCGTCTAAGAAGTAACGATCACTGCCCTGGTCAGCCAGAAAAGATTGGGGCTGTTTTGGGGGGAGTCCAAGCCGTTCAGGCCGGTCCTGGGGGAATATTGTCGGGGAGCAAGGCGCAACCGCGGCCAGGCGGTTGATAATCTCAGAAGGTTGACCTTCCCCAACTTTATCCAGCGGCTGAGGGGCGGGTCAAAAAGACTGGTCCCCCGATTATTTTGCCACTCAATAAAGGAGATATTTGGCCCGCAGGCGCAAAAAGGCCGCCAGGCCGGGTTGATAGCGGCGTTGAATCTCCCGGGGGTCTTCGCCGCCCTTGAGGGCCTGGAGGACCTG
>Ga0326728_10004573_pt1 | contig 40617 bp, 39 predicted proteins | sample MB3enrmetagenome_FD_207602 | JGI IMG/M metagenome (GOLD analysis project Ga0326728, IMG submission 207602) | Lab enriched peat soil microbial communities from McLean, Ithaca, NY, United States - MB31MN | ecosystem: Environmental > Terrestrial > Soil > Wetlands > Peat | place: USA: New York... | reverse complement strand
TCACCGCTATCCCGGGTGGCAGGATCCACCACCAGAGGCCGAGCGCAAGGCCGCCCTGAGAGTACGCGTTTTGGATCATTGTCCCCCAGTCCACGGTCGTGGTGTCCCACATACCAATAAAACTCAGGCCAACGCCCATGAGGAGGAGCTGCTGGGACGAGGACACGAATTTGACCATCACCAGCGGCATGACGTTTGGAAGGATATGCCTGGACATGATCCGGGTATCCGAGGCACCGATAGCCCGGGCCCCCTCCACGAAACTGGTACGGGCTACCGAGAGTACCTGAGCCCGCATGATGCGGATACCGTAGATACTGCCCATCAGGCCCATGAGCAGGCTGACCTGAACGATCCCCGGGGAAAAGAACGTGGTCAGGACAATGAGCAGGACAAACATCGGTATTGGCATGATAACGTCGATGACCCGGCAGACGATTTCGTCCACGATCCCGCCGTAATACCCGAGCACGATCCCGATGCTCGTACTGATCGTTACGGCGAGGAGTGCCGAGCAGAAACCATAGAGCAGGGTAACGCGGGCACCAAAGACCAGCTGTGCAAGGATATCCTGTCCAACCTGGTTTGTCCCGAACAGGTGCCGGTTATCCGGGGGCTGGAGGGGTTTTCCTGTGATCGCTGTAGGGCCCTCGGGAGCGATCAGCGGGGCGGCAAGTGCAACCCCTATGTAAATGCACAGGACCGCGATACCAACCCAGAGAAGGATCTTCCTACTCATCGTTCCCCATCCTGATCCGGGGATCGATCATGGAAGATAAGATATCAGCCACGAGCATTGCGCCGATGGTCATCAGGGAGTCGAGGAGGAAAATGCCTTCGAGCAGCGGCAGGTCGCGGTTCGTGAGCGCTTCGGTGGTCAGAAACCCGATCCCCGGCCAGGAAAAGACCGTCTCGACAAAGACGTTTCCCATGATGATTGCAGCGCACTGGAAGGTGGTGATGGTCACCATGGGCAGCAGGGCGTTTTTGAGCGCGTGGCGCCAGAGGATATTCCGCTCATCGAGTCCTTTTGCCCGGGCGGTGGTGATGTAGTCCTCCCCGATGACCGCGATCATCGAGTTGCGCATCACGTAGTAGTTCCCGGTGGCTATAAAAAAGGTCATCAGGGCGATGGGAAGGATCGCATGGTACAGCAGGTCGGGGATGGAGAGGCCGGTGGAGAGCACGCTGATACTGGTGTACCCTCCCAGGGGGAACCACCGGAGGTAAAAGGCAAAGACCATCACGGCCATGATCGCCCACCAGAACTCCGGGATCGCACGGATCACGATCATGACATTGAATAGGGCGAGATCCTGTTTTCCCCCGGATCTCCATCCCGACCATGCCCCGACAATTGTCCCGATAAGGATACCGAGAATCGTTGCCGGCACAAGAAGGATCAGTGACCAGCCGAGTTTCTCGGTGATCATGGAAAAGACCGGCTGGCCGTACGCATAGGAATATCCCCATTGCCCGTGGAGGATGTTTACGATATAGAGAATGTACTGTTGGGTGAGCGGGAGATCGAGGCCGAACTGGTGGCGGAACTGGTTGACTGCTGCCTGCGGGATCTGGTTAGATAAGGAGTGAAGGTAGTTGGTGATATAGTCCCCGGGCATGAGGTGAAGGAGAAAGAAGGTGATGGTCATGCAGACAAAAAACGATGCCCCGCTGTAACAGATGCGGCGGAGGAGATAGTTTCCGCTGATCATTTTCCGATCTCCTCACCCTTTTTCTGAGTAGTCATGCACGGTCACCACGGTAATTTCGTTTTTTAATGATGGATACCTCAAGAAAACCGGTTACAAAGGAATGCTCTCCCCGGGTAATGGACCGGTGCGATCTTTTCTTTTTTAAAAAAAGATGTGCCCTTTTTGCTCCTTTCCGCCATGGCGATCCGTTATGTTTGCTGTACCGGTGTGAGGTTTTCGAGGACTCTTGGGTCCATGATGCTGTGGTATCCGGGCCCGATATCCCAGCCGACAAACCGGTCCGACCGGTATGCCACCAGGGTATCCGTGGTAGCAACGGGTACCGTGGGGATATCCTGGGCCAGAAGATCCTGAAGCTGGTATGTCATCTCCTTTACCTCAACCGGGTCCGTGGTATTCTTTACCCGGGCAACGAGGCGGTTGTACTCAGGGTCATTGTAGTTGTAGTAGTTGGTCTCCTGCAGGGGAGTGACCGCAAAATTGCCCAGTGCATCCGGATCATCATGGAGGAGAACCGGGAAGGAATCAATAAAGACCGGGTTGGCATTGACCGCGTTGCGGTACTGGGTGGCGTCCTGGTAATTGAGGGTGCTCACGCTGATCCCGAGTTGTGCCCAATCGTTCTTGAGGACCGCAATGATCTTATCGTTCACATCGGCGCCTTTGGTGCCCAGGGGGATGGTGATGGTGACGGGGTTACCCTCGGGTCCAATGAGGATCCCATTTGCGTTCCTGACAAAACCGGCCTGTGCGAGGAGTTCCTGCGCCTCGGTCAGGTTATAGTTGTACATCCCGACATCGGCCGGGTTAATGTAATCCCCGGCGAGATCCGGGATCAGGAAGGTTGTCTCCGTGGGCCGGCCGGTGCCAAAGAGGGAACTAATGGTATCCCGGTCGATCGCGTGGCTCATTGCGTGCCGGAACGCGGAGATGTTTGCCGGGTACTGGGCCATGTTGAATGCAACTTCACAGGCTCCGGTGTCGTTGATCGAGTAGATGGAGATGTTAGCATTGCCGGACAGGCTCTGGGCAACGGCAGGAGTGAGGCCGGAGACCACATCGATCTCGCCGTTTTTGAGCGCGAGAACCTGGCTGTCGGCGTTTGTGATCACCTTGAGAACCACACCGGGGATAGTGGGAACCCGCCCGTGGTAATTTTCATTGGTGGAAAACTGGTAATACCCGGGAGCTGCCTGGGCAAAGACAAACGGCCCGGTCCCGATCATCTGGTTGTCCTTGTAATGCTGGGGATCGGAGATGTTCTGCCAGATATGCGCAGGCGAGATGGTGATCCCCGGGGTTCTTGAGATCTGGTCGAGGAATGCGGAGTACGGGGTCTTTAGGTTGAAGACTGCCGTGTAATTGCCAGGGCATTCCACGGACTGTACGTCAGAGAGAACGTAACCCATGGTGAGGTTGTTGGCCTTCATGTAATCGTTGGTGAACTTGACATCGTTGCACGTAAAGGGAGCACCGTCGCTCCATGTAGCGTTCTGTACAAGGTCGAATGTCCAGGTCTTTGCATCCGGTGAGACACTCCAGCTCTGTGCGAGTGCGGGATCGAAGGTGCCATTCCGGTCCTTGATAACGAGACCTTCATAGATGAGCGAGCTTCCCGGGACACCGCCTTTCTGCATGTTGCTGGTGTACATGAGCGATGAGGGGGAATCGACCGGGATGATGACATCATTGGCGGGGACGCTGGTAAGGTTTCCGGTGTCAGGGGAAGTTGAAACGCTGTTCGTGCATCCGGCGACAAGACAGAAAACCAGGATGCCCGACATACAGAGGGCATAAAAAATACCGGCACGGTATGTCTTTGTTTCGGAGATTACTGTACTTTTCATCAGGTGTCCTCAGGGTTAGGTAACTATGGAATCGCAGTGATCAATCGCAGCCGGAGTTATTTAACTATTTTTCTTTAATCTCTCCAATAAGTATACCGTTAGGAATTTACTGGTTTTTAGGGCTTATACCCCGGTGCAATTTCACGCGGAAGGAGGAGAATGGAAGGAAGGTGCGGTGAGAAGACCTTGTTTCCGGGGTGAATATGATGGTATAGTGCCTAGGCGGACTCTCGTATCGTCGGACATGCAGATTGCTGAGGCGTTAGTGATGTGGTTTGTGGCCAGTACCTGAAGGGAATGGCTGCAACGGCTCGGATGATATATGGCGATATTCAGAACACTGGTGGAAATTGCCCGGCCTTTTCCCGTACCGAAGGAAAAACCCCAAAGAATGTTTTTTTTCAGGCTGCGATCCTGCGAAAAGACAAAAGGGAAATCCTTCTACCGGATGTACTGGGTTATTCCCAAAATGTATAATTTATATTACTATGTCTAATCAAAGCACAAACATTTTTAATATAAATCAATTTACAAACGATATTTGTTAAATAATAAAAGTTTCAACATGAGTGGGTAGCATGGTGGTTTGATCCCAAGAAATTGATCCACCACTGCAAATAATGATCTCTGAAGAGGGAAATTATGCATTACCTGAAAAGACAGAAAATAAAAAACAGCGGAGATGCCGTTTCACCGGTTGTGGGGGTGATGCTGATGTTGGTCGTTACCATCATCATCGCAGCCGTGGTGTCAGCATTCGCGGGAAGCACAGTGAGCGGGACTCAGAAAGCCCCATCGGCTTCCCTTGAGTTTCACGTGAAGAACACGGGAACTCCCGCTACATCGTACTTTTCCATGAAAGTACTTGGCGTCAGCGAACCGATCTCTACGAAAAACCTTAACCTGATCACATCGTGGCAGTCCAATATGACCTCCGGGAATCCTCTTACGGGAGGAAGCACCTCGTCAATATCCACCGGTTATCCCACCGGTTTTGGTAACGGTGTTGGCGACTTTAGTGGGGATGCGTGGGGTAATTTCACGCTGGAGTCGGGAACAACAACCTACGACAGCGGATCGGGTTCCCTGACGTCAATCCTGGGGACGGGCTGGAATACCTTGAATGCGGGAGATACCGTATCGGTGCGGATCATCGATGTCCGCTCCGGGAAAACAATCGCGGACCAGAATGTAGTCGTGGAGGGACCATGATGCAGAAGAAGGAACAGGCAGTCTCACCGGTGGTGGGTGTTATGCTCATGCTGGTGGTGACCATCATCATCGCAGCCGTGGTGTCAGCATTCGCGGGAAGTACTGTGAGCGGCGTACAAAAAACCCCCCAGGCAACGATCCTGGCAACCTACAGCCAGTCCCAGGGTATGACTATTACCAATGATGGCGGGGATGCAGTGCCCATTGCCTCGACCAAGATCCTGGTATCCCCGGGAAAATCGTTCGGGGCGAATTACACTCAGTACTCATGGGTGGTGAACCAGAGCTACATCAACTGGCCGAACAGCCGGGCTTTCCGGCCGGGTGATACAGCGACCATTACCTCAGCCAACCTGAGCTATGTCCAACAGCGGCAGGATCTGACAACAGGCGATTCCACGGACCCGATATTAGGTTTCGACAACAACAGTACCAGCGTCGGACTCTCGTTTGATCTCCAGTTCGTGGATTCCGGCGGGAATACTATCGGCAAAACAACCGTGACGATTGCGAGCTAAATGAAGGGGGAATACAGAAAATGAAACCATCCAATAACAATGCGGTCTCGCCGGTGATTGGCGTGATGCTGATGCTCGTCGTCACCATCATCATTGCAGCAGTAGTGAGCGCCTTTGCGGGCGGAGCAATCGGGAGCCAGACAAAAACCCCCCAGGCAACGATCAAAGGAGTGTTCAGCCAATCGGGAGGGATGCAGATCATCAATACCGGAGGCGATACCCTGTCAGCGGCTAATCTCATGTTCACTGTCGTAGACGATGACAACTTCGGGCAGGGTCTTTCATCGACAACCGTTCAGATACTGTCCCCGCAGATCATTACGGACAGCAACGGGAATGCGCTGATGAATAATGACGGATCATCGAACGTGACCTCGTTTAAGCCGGGGCAGACACTGTACATCTCACAGTCCAACATCAACTGCGGTATACTACAGCCCCAGATTGCAGATGGCAACCAGAATTATTACAGCTATAGCGGTGCCTCAGGATGGCAATATAAGGGAAGCAAATACAACCTATGGTCCCTCTGCTTTGCCAACCCCGACAGTGTCGGCAAGACCTTCTCCCTTACCATGAGCGACAAGAGTTCGGGTGCCGTCATAGCCAAGACTACCGTTACGATCTCTCCGTAATTTTATGGGGAGGTAACAAGGAGGAAAAATGCGGCACCTGGAGAAATTACCGGGAAAAAAAGGGGAAAGAGCAGTTTCTCCGGTTGTTGGAGTGATGCTGATGCTTGTCGTCACCATCATTATAGCGGCCGTGGTCTCCGGCTTCGCCGGGGGGCTGATCGGGAGCGCCACCAAGAAGGCCCCGACCCTTTCCATGGATGTAAAGATTGTGAACAGCGGGGACTGGCACGGGAGCGGGTTCTTTGCCACCGTAACCTCGGTAAGCGAACCGATCCCGACCAAAGATCTCAGGATTGTGACTTCGTGGACGAAAACGAGCAGGAACAGTACATCGTACATGCCCACCAAGGAAACCGGTGGGAATACGGTGATTCCGGGAACATTGAACATCAACACGCTGTTTAACCCGTCGGTCGCGAGCCTTGGAGTTGCGCCGTTCGGCACCGGGCCGGGAGTCAACGGATCTCAGAGTTTCGGATCATCCCGGGGTCATTCGCTTTCCGGGCAGCAGTTCGGGAACTATACCCTGATGCAGGGGACTACCCTGACTGCCATACCCGCCGGGGCAGCTGATGCGGACAGCATTGGCAGCTCAGCAGCGAGCAATGGGTACGGCGGGTATGGGGCGGCTAATGCTTCATGGACTGTAAATTCTCCCGGGACAAGTACAACATACTACTTCTGGGATGATTCCACAACCATGTGGACTTCTGATTGTTCTCCACCCGTCATGACCGATTATAGTATTCGCGATGGTATGTATGGCTTTATGCTGACGGATTGTTATTGCGGGTCAGGAGATGCAGGCTATGCCAACTGTGTAGCAAATGCCGATGGTGACACCGTTGTGTCAAATACCATAACGACACCGGGATCTTCTACACAGGAAGGCGGATCGAGCGCGACAAAATTCCAGTATACCAACTGCGGAAACAGCTGTATCGATCCCACTAAGGCGGTCTTGGGGAACAACTGGAACGATCTGATGTGGGGAGATTCAGTGAACGTCAAAGTGATCTACATCCCGACCGGCGCCGTGATCTTCCAGCAGGACGTGCCCGTAACGGAGGGTTAGGAACATGAAACAATTCAGTGAATCCGCAGTCTCACCGGTTGTTGGGGTGATGCTGATGCTTGTCGTCACCATCATCATTGCAGCCGTGGTCTCGGGATTTGCGGGAGGACTGATCGGGGCAAACAATCAGAAAGCCCCGACCCTTTCCATGGATGTGAAGATCATCAACAATGGCGGGTGGGCCGGGAGCGGGCTCTATGCCACGGTCAGGGCCGTGAGCAAACCGATCCAGACCAGCGACCTCAAGATCATCACCTCATGGACCGCAGAGAACGGAGGGGCGCCGGTATCCGGCGGGAATACAACCCTGCCGGGCGTTGTAAATACCTTTGCCTTTAATAACGGTAACTTTGGCGGTGCAGCAAGTGTGAACCTGTTTGCACCTTTTGGCGGGGGCCCGGGTCTCAACGGGAGTTACACGGTAGGATATCAGGACGCGAACTCGGAAACGTTTAGTAAAGCGGACCAGCAGTTCGGGAATTATTCGTTGGTATCGGGAACCACTGTGACCGCCCCGGCGGCTGGAGCGGCCGCCGGGCAGATTATCGGCGGCACATGGAATGTCAACCCCAAGACCGGCGCCGCGTCATCGGCAGGTGCCAATCCAAGCGCTTCATCTGGGTACGGTGTCAACGGGTTGTACAGTTACACCCCCGGACCCATGCTGGATCCTGTAACGGCAGTCCTGGGGGGAAACTGGAATCTCCTCAGGGCAGGGGATAAGGTGAACGTCAAGATTATCTATATCCCGAACGGGCAGGTGATCTTCAACCAGGATGTCATGGTGACGGAGGGGTAACAAGGGGGGACCTCTGCTCTCCTTTACGGAATTTCAACGATCCCCATTAAATACAGACGAAGGACAGACCGGTGAAAGCCGGCCTGTCCGGGGAACTATTTTCAAACAAACTTTTTTTTAACCCGGCACCGGCCTGGAACTATACGCAGGACAGCGGGTATACCGATCGCTATTATATGGAGCAGCTGAAAGTCGGAAAGGCTTTTTATCCCACTCCTCCGCCAACACCGGGGGACTGGCAAGGAAACTATGAGTGGGTATTTATCGATCAGTTCGGCCTAAATGCAACTATCTACAAGAAGAGCCTTGGCGCATATGTCAATCCTGCCAGCGGCACGTATTATGCCTGGTATGGTAACAGGACTGCTGCCAACACGTATTACAATGGTCGCTCAGACTGGATGGATCCAACATATGATAATGCAACGTATGTTGTGAACCTGACGGAAGTCTGGCAGTAGAACTGAGGGGACGGGGTATCCCGGTATCCCTCCGATTTTTTCTTTTTTTTGCAAATGCAGGAAATGCGTCACTCCTGAATTCTTGCGCACCAACGCGATCTTCACCACGGGTGTCCTGTTAAGCGACCGTGATCTGCTCCTGCATCCCGACCCATTACTTCGGGGTAACAAGACCTCCATCGCATCAGGCTCCCGGATCGTTTGCGGTACAACCGGATGTGTAGTGTGCCACAATTAATGTCCTATTTGTTGACAGTGTTTATGTTCGCTTGAGATTAATTTCCCGTTTTTGTTGAACGTGATTTCGTTGTGATAGATGGATGCCGGTGCCATCCCGTCCTCACCAGAGAAAAAATACCCTGTAACAGTAAGGTTGGAGCGGCTGTGTCAGGAGAAGAAGGGGAAAATTGGTTTATTGTACCTGACAAATCAGACGTTACTTTTTTGTAACTATTCTGGGCAATCCAATCACTCCGTCGTGCGTTCATCTGACCGCGGAATAGTTACAAAAAATTTACACCCCTGTTCCGGTAACCACCCCCACAACCTGCCGGGCCGTCTCCGGGTCCACAACCCTCGCCAAAACCAGCCCGGCCATCGATACGAACATCGTCCAGAAGACTTTTTTTGTCTGCTCGTTCTTCCCGAACGTCTCAATCGCGGCATCCACATCCGCCTTCATCGCCCGCTGGATCAGCTTAGGCAGAAAAACGAACAACGGCAGGAACAGGACCGAGGCCCCGATGAACGCGAGGGTCATCTCCGCCCGGCCCGCCAGGAAGATCCCGACCGGGACTGCAAACAGGCCGGCGAGCACCGAGGCCATCGCGACCTCGCCGAACCAGAAGTAATGCCGTTTTTCGGCATAGTTTTCCCGCTCTGCATCGGTCAGGGCAGATATGTCGAAGATGCCGAGCATGTTCAGCATCCCGTACCAGACCACGTGGGTCTCCTCCGGGTCCGCCACGAGGCCGAGGAAGAGCACCGCGACCGGCACAACAAGCGGGATGACCGGGAAATGCGCAAGCAGAAAAATTGCGCCGAGCAGGATCCCGGTCCCGCAGATGGCGCACCGGGTCTGTGTCTCGTTCTCAAACATTGGTCTCCTCCGCGATCCGGAACGTAAAGACCGGACTTGTCGAGCCGCCATTTTCCGGTGAAAAGTCCCGGCTTCTTCCGATCTGTGCAAGCTTCCGGCAGGCAGTCCGGATCTGCACGGTGTGGATCCCCGGCGCCCGCGGGTACACCCGGCGGCCGTCAATGTCGTGCATCTCGTCATAGGGCGGGATGGTAAACCAGTCCGGCCAGAACCGGACCCCTCGCGGGAGGTCGGTGCCCCGGTACAGGTCCTGCAACCGTATCGGTGAGAGGTTGTCGTAGATCAGATCAATGATCAGGTTCTCGTTCGCGTACTCGTGGTTGAGGTCGAGCTCGTAGAAGACCGGGTTCCGGCGCACCTGGTCCTGTGTAAGCGGGGTGCTTTCTGTGAGGGGTACAAGGCCGGCAAATGTTCCCCGGTACAGGCCGGTGACCCGGGCAACCGGACGGGGAATTCCGTCATCGCTCGGTGTTGTTTCAGTTTTCGGTTCCATGGCAGTTCTCCCGGAAATGCCGGTGCTCGTCCCGGAGTTTCTTGAACTCCTCCACGATCTCATCGTACCTGCCGATCTTCTGGTGAATGGCAAAGAGCAGCGGGTAAAGCGGGAGGACGAGCCCGACAATAAGTCCTAAAAATTCGTTATCCATAGTGGCCCTCCAAAAAAACGGTCAGGAGAGAGGGTTAACCAGGGAGGTTACTCCCCGGTCCCCGGCCGTTTTTTGGTACCATCAGGCCAGTTCCGGCACGCTGTCGGCCCAGGTCTCGACCTTCGTGAGGATCGAATCGTCCTCATAGGACGAGAGCGTCACCTTGTCGCGGGAAAGGAGGAGACCATAGATTTCACCGTTCGGGTCGCTGCACTTGATCGTTGCCGAGAATGTGTCGTTCTCGATATCATGGGCGGCGATGCCGCCGTGTGCAGCGGACAGGGCCGTATCTGCAAGAAGTGCGGAAGCCCCGTTGTTGTACCCGGCAAGGCTTTCGAACCGGTGCATGCCGTTCCCGACAATATTTGCCTCATTGTCCTGGTAGATGAGCCGGACCGTGTAGGCTTCCTTGGTCTTTTCGATACCGGGATGGGACACCCCGGAGCTCATATACGATACACACCCAAGAGGGTTACCTGCGATCAGGGAATTGACGATCGAGTTGAACGTCGCAATGTCCTGGATCGGGGCCGTCAGGGTTCTGACGGACCGTTTGGTTTCGTTTGTCTGAACAAAGTCAGTCATGGTTTTTCCTTCACCCTCGGGCGCCTTTGGGTGCGGAATAGTTGGAGCTAGGGGTACTTAGCCGTGACTGAACCAAAAGAGGAGTGTGGATAAGTGATCCGGGCGAAATCTGTATTTTGACCGGAAAAATGACCGAAACTGAAAATCCCAAAAAAGAGAGGTCTCCCCGCCTCAGGGCCCCTCCCGGGGCACGGCGGGGCAAGTGCCGTTTTTCCCTTCCTGATCCGCCGCGGGGGCGTCCCTTCGGGGGCGGCGGTGTTTATCGCATCGTTCCTGCATCCCGGCTATCCCCCTTCTCTTTTCCATAACACCTCCCGCACAGCATCACCCCGCTCTCCTCATCGATCCATTCCACTTTTGCCACCCAGCAGACCGGGCATTTCCCGAGATCCTTGGTCACCCGTTTCATCTTCGAGAGGTCAAACGTCCCCGGGAGTGAAACACCCGCCTCCTGCTCAGCTTTCACGGCAGCCGCATAACAGGACCGGCACAACCTTCGTGCGTCCTGCTCCTCCTTTGGCCGGGCCCGACGCTCTTTGGTGTACTTCTCCACGAGCCATGAGCCTTTCTTGCCGCAGATGAAACACGGAGTTTTTGGCTCCGGGACATCGAGCTTTTTGTAATCTTTTACCCGGATGCTCCGGAGCGGGTGCTTGTTTGCTGCAATTTCCTGCACGTTTGCGGAATCTGCTTCCATTAAACCGGGCGTAAGGTTTTTCTTTTTTACTGAACCGGGGCTACCGGTTGTTTTTTGATTTTTGTTTCCAGCATTTCCAGCAAAATACAGGGATTGATCGTTTTCCGGATCTGCAACAACCGCTCCTCCATAATTCCGGTTTTGCTGGAAACAATCGTTTCTCATAAGATCATTATCATCATTACAAGCCCGGTTGCAGGAACCGGGCAAAGGCTGGTCATCTTCATTGTTTCCTGCAATTGCTGGAAAACTGCAGGAAACCTGCTTCAATGCTGGAAACGATCCTCCCGTACCATCGTCATCGCTTTCCGGTCCGGGGAGGAGCCAGCATGATCCGCCACTGTTCCATTGCCGGTACAGGTCGCGGTCCCAGAGGTATACCTCGGCTCTTCTCCGGACGGTATTGCCGTCTTCGTTTGTCGAAGTGATGGTCCGGTCACAAAAGGACATCGCCGGGCATTTCTCCAGAAGGCCCGAGTAGATCTTTCCCCGGCTGTCATACCCTTTGAGGATTTTGTACAGTCCCGAGTAGGACCGGCCGGTGAGCCGTTGCATGTCCTGGATGGAATATTCAAGCTGATCGGCACCTTTTATCGCATCAAGCAGGCCGGCCTCGCTCCGGGTGAGTTTTGTTTCCTGCCCGCCGGCTGTGCCATTCAGGAGCGTGAAGACCTCCCCTGCCGCAGCAAAATCCGATTCATCCGCATGTATGCAGATGGTGTTATCCGAACTCCGTTCCTGCCGGCGCTGCATGAAGAAAAGGGCCGCGTGGCTCTTGACCAGATCATAGAGCATATCCGGGTTGCGGCGGTTGGTGATCGCAGAGAACCGGATCCGCTGCGAGTACGGGATGATCACCCAGACGGTGGTTTCGTGCAGGACTTCCCAGAGGGCCCGGGAAATTTTGACTTCTTCGTGTTCTTCTGCTGCCGCATCGGGCCCGAGCATCTCCCGGGCCTGCTTTGCGACCAGAACCCGCTCGTCCTGTTCCGGGGATTCGTCGATCCAGCAGGTGAGCATCCGGTTCTGTACCTGGTCGTCACCGGTGCCTTCCTTTTTTGCAATCCACCAGACGCACCGCTCGGGGATGGTGCATATCTTTGAAACAAGATCTTTTGTGACCGTCGTGTGGGTGATCGGTTCGTGGAAGTTGCTTGTGGCGGACTTGAGGATCTCCTGGATGCTGTCCGAGAGATCGGTATCGTCGCTCATCAGGACGGTGCGGGGTTTGAGGTCTTTCATGTAATAGAGCGCCTTGTTGCTCACCGTGCCTTTGACTTTGTACGCGTCCGGCACCTGGCGCATCATCTTCTTGAACGCGTGGGTCTTGCCCTTGCCGGACTCTCCGGTGACCGAGACGTGGAGACCGTCCGAGTTTTTTACTGCCTGCGAGGCCATCGAGAGGATCAGGCAGCGTGCGAGAATTTCATCCCCGACATGTTCCTGTGCGAATGCGGCGAGCATGTATGCCACCGGGTCGCCATGCGTGAGAATGTCGAGGGCACGGTCCCGGTAATCCGGGTTTTTCGGCGGGTCCGGGGATTGCAGAGGTGGTAACACAGGTTTTGTCTGCGGTGCCGGTTCCGTTGCACCATCGCGTTCTGCTTTTGCCTGTGCCCGCTCTTTACTCCACAATTTCTGCTTTTTCTCAAAGGATTTTTGGCGTGCTGCCCGGTCCGGTTCGTACCGTTCCCGGAGCTCCTGCCACCGCTGCGTTCCCCCGCCGCAGGAGGTGTGCTTGCACCCGGCAAAGATGGCACCGCTCGCAAACTGTATTGCAAATGCACCATCCTTATGGGCCGATGAAAAGGGGCATTGGTCGAGGACAAAAAGTGTACCGCCGCGATACGGTTTCTCGCTGCGGACGCCGATCCCGTGATCCCAAAGCCATTGCCGGAGATCAATGCCGGTTTCCTTCGCTGGTTTTTCCTGCGGTTCGGCGTGCGGCTCTTCCGGCAGCCGGGCCGCAAGATCCCGGAGCCGTTCTGAGGAAACGATTGCCGGATTTTTCGGGGCCGAGAGAATCCGGCTTCTCCGGTGCGGGCGGTCTTTTGTGTCGTCACCTTTGCGCGAGATTGTTCCGTAGAGTTTCCAGATCCGGCCGGCATTGAAGTTTGCCGTGTCCACCAGTACCCGGTCATCGGAGAAGAGTGTGTCGAGGGTTGCAAGGCAGCCTTTGACAAGCGCTGTTGCCGGCTCATCGTTAGCAAGATCGATCCGGTACAGCAGGTGGGCGCCGTTCCCGGAGTCCCCTTTAACCGGTTCGGGAAAACCAAGTGACGCGAGCCACCCGGCAATCTCTTCGGCTTTTGCAAGAGCGAGTGAGTGTTCCTCATCCGTGCTCGATACCCCGCTCGGGCGTTTGGGGTCGATATCGATGGGCAGCCAGCGTCTCCGCACGATATCTGCATCACTCGTGGTTGCGTCATGCCGGGAGAGGCGCATCTTGATCCGGTTTGCCCGGCGGGAAAGGAGCGCCGGGTTTACCGGGTTGAGCGTGATGTAGATCCCAAGAACCGAGCGGTCGGCATCGAGAGGCTCTACGGCCCGGACAAGTGCTTCAGGATCGGAAAAGTACCCGGAATGGGTGTGCTGGTCAGAAAGGGCCCGGACCTCGGCCACCTGCCCGGGGGCAACGAACAGGGAAACGGCGTCAGGAAGCAGGCCGTCCATTCGTCACCACCATTGCAGGTTCAGACATCGAGCACGTCCTGCACCGTCCGGTCCGTTTTTTTCGCCGGTCTTTTGCGGGTCCGCAGGGCACGCTCGGAAAACGTCTCAACGTAGATGCGGTACTGGTGGTGGAGCCGGCGTTTTACAAAGATGGTAAAGATGGATTCGCCCCGTTGTTTGATCTGCTCCTGGATTGCCTTTGGGATCAAAAAGAGCGGGACGGACGGGATCTTTTGCCTTCTCTTTATGTCAGGGAGCTCCTGCATGGTGCACCTCCCGGATATCATCACCGGAAATTTCAAAAAACTGCCACCGGTTTCCTTTAAAATAAATCCATAATTCGAGATGGCAGGGATATTCCGGGCAGCAGGATTTCATTGCAGAGATCTCCAACCGGAAAAATCTTCGGGCCTGCTCGGGAGAGATCGGATGGGTGATCGAACGTAGCAGTTTGACGCCGATCATTGACCCGCCCGGGATCATCCCGACAATATCGCAAAACTCCCGGGGCATGCCCATTGCACGCGAAGGGAGGACATGGAGGGCAAACGATTTGAGGATAAGTATAGCCTGGAATTCCAAAAGGCCGCCGCTTGTCCCGATCACGCCGCACCTCTGTTTTTACCGGTGCCGGTAGGGATATTTTCCGGCACCTGTAGTTGCGTACTCTCCTGACCGTCGAAAAAAGGCCGGGCCTTGCCGGCTGTATGTCTCCTGAGACCACAGGAGACTTCACGGGATCTTCTCATGAGGGCTTCCTCGTTGCTGGGGTGGTAATGGTGGTTTTTTTTTAGGACGTGCATGCCAGGCGGGAACGCGAAAAGGTATGGTTGTACCTGCACGCCCGCCCGGAAAAGAAATGACCAAAAGAGGGACCGGTGTACCCGTACTCATGGCGACAAGCAGCAAAACCGGCACGTCTCGTTAGCGTGCAGGTAATTTTTGTCTCGTCCCAAAGGCAGAGTTCCGGACCCCTTCCGGCGCTTTTAGGTTCTCACAGAAAAGAAGGGCGAGAGTGCAAAAAGAGGCGGGATGACTCGTTCGGAGTACCCGAATTCCCCTTCGTTCTCAGGGTAATAATTATGTTCAGCCGACTGGGGCTCGTTCTGGATGCACCAGGCGGCGAGAAGTGCAGAGATTGCATACATAAGAGCCCGGCACCGGATTTTGATCATTGCGATAATGTGCCGGAATGGTTTGTACGCCTCGATACTTTCTTCAATCTCCGCTTTGTCCATCATACGACTATTTTGAAAAGAACCGGAAATGATTTAAATTTAACTGAATACGTGCGGGGATGGAAAGTTTGCGAGACGAAATGTGAAAAGGAGAAGACGGGGCATCCCGGTATCCCTCTGATTTTTCTTTTTTGGGCAAAGGCATATGCGAGTTCCTCACGTTTCCTGCTCTATTGTGGGATCCTGTCAGGATCGTTTATCCTTTCAGATACAGATCGCTGATTCCAGATACGGATCTACACACCCCGGTAACAAGGCAATTCTCCTCTCCGGATTCCTCATGTCAGGCGCCGGTTCTTGTTTTACAAAACCCCCCGTTTTTTCCCCGCACCGGCCAGCCCATCACCCAACCCGGACTTTTGCCTTCCAAAAGCGTATATTAGCATCCTACAGCACCGTGCAAAAAGCCCGGTTCTGCGTGAATCCGTGGGAAACCGGTTTTCCGGAAAAAGTGTGTAAAATGGTATAGGTTTTTACAAAAAAATGGATCAAAAAGGGGCAAACGGGGCCCGATTTGGGCCCGGATTGACTCTCCTGATATACCCTCCCGGGGGGGACAAAAAATGGGTTATACCCCATTTTCCGACGGGGCTGCAGTATCTCCTGTACTCCCGTCAGGGCCCCCGGACAGGTCCACGGTCTCTATGGGGAGCGCCTCACGGGGGATGTACATGCCGTTGGCCCTGACCTCGATCACCGAATCGTGCCGAATGAGGAAATACTGCCACTCCCCGGCAGGAGACCTGACCCAGAACTCCCGGGCCGTGGTCCGGGTCAGGGCCACGCGGTGAAGGCTTGCGATCTCACGTTCGTATCTGGACAGGACCTCCAAAGGGTAGGTGAATGATATCTGCGAACGTTTCACTTTCACAAACACGACCCGGAACGGTTCGATGAGAAGGAAATCGAAGGCCCGGCCACGTTTGCCGGAGAGGTTCTCCACGCAGCCGCGCCTTCCTGCGATCTCCACCGCTTCCATAAGCGCCTTTGTCGGACGCCTGCCCCGGGTCATCGCATCCCCCCGTTTTCCTGCCGGCTGTCTTCGAGATCGTCAAGCCGGCTACCGAGGTCGTTTATCCGGTAAAAGATCTCCTCGTTCATCCGGTCCTGCCGTTCCATCAGGGAGCAGACTATGTCGCGGAGCGCAGCCTCGAACTTCACGTACGGGATCTCGGGATCCCTGCTGTAGATTTCTCCCTGAGTCAGGCGCCGGCGTACGCTTTTGGGTGTCGGCGACCGTCCGATTCCCAGGTCTCTCAGGGCAGTGGCCCGTTCAACAAGCCGCGTCGCGGGACTTTTATGGATTACCACCTGTTGTTCTTCAGCTCCCGGGATTTTCGGGCCGGTTCCCGGTTCGGGTCTAAAAGGGCCCGACTTTTCCTTTTCTGCATTGTTTCTCGATTTTTCACTCATGTCTCATACATCCGTTTGTTTTTTTATACGGCGGTTGTTTTCACAACTCTCCGTGAGCCCGGCAGGGATTTTTTCACCCTGCCGGGGATTCTTTGCTGTCATCGGGCCCTTTGACACCAAAACATTGTCCGGAGGAGATAATCGGTTTTGCTGAATGAATGTTATTTTCGGAAATCGAGAAGCGTTGCGGGATAGTTATGATTATCCGGGCTTGGATCTCACGATTAATGCGGGAGCAAAAATGCACACTATGAGTCATTGTACTGAGGGAGTTCCCAGAGGATATCCCTGGTGATCCAAAAACCGGATCCAAAACAGATCCTGTCTTTTTAATTTCCCTGCAACACCCCCTGTTGGAAGGCGAAACACATTGGCGAATCAATGGAATGCCATTACAATAATATTAACTTAATAAAATTAACAAACAGATGTTGTTAAATATGACACATTACAATAATGGGAGTTGGCATGGTGGTTTGATCCCAAGAAATTGATCCACCACTGCAAATAACGATCTCTGAAGAGGGGAAAGAATGCATTATCTGAAACGAATGATACAAAAAAAGGACGAAGATGCAGTCTCGCCGGTAGTGGGCGTAATGCTCATGCTGGTGGTGACGATTATCATCGCAGCGGTCGTCAGCGGATTTGCGGGAGGCCTGGTGAATGGGCAATCTAAGTCCCCGACGCTTTCTGCAGATGTAAAGATTGTAAACACCGGCACCTATGTCGGGAGTGGCTTCTCGGCCAACATTGTTGGCGTAAGCCAGCCGATTGCGTCGAAGAACGTCAAGATCGTGACCTCGTGGTCCACTACGATGAAAAACCACAACAGCGCGGACCTGACCTCAACTCAGGCGGCAATTGCCAACGGAGCGATCTTTACCGGTGGAGCAATCGTGACACCGAATATCGGGACGATCACCGTGCTGCCCTCGGGAGTAACCGTGGGATCAGGTGTTGCCTCTGCACCCTTTGGTGTGGGAGCGGATATATCAGGTTCAAGCTTGACCGACCCCTATGACAACAGTTCCAGCTACTTCGGACAGTACACACTCCAGCAGGGTGTCGGCCTCTTTGCCAACGCTTATGGTTCTGCAAATCTCGAAGCAGTTGCCGGGGCAGCCGGGCTGGCTGACGGCAGTGGTTACAACGGCAAGACTCCGTATATCTACACCACAGGAACAGGCAATTATGCAGCGGGCAATGTGGATGGAGCGATTGCAGTGCTGGGAACCGGCTGGGAACAGCTCCGGGCCGGGGACACCGTGCATGTTGCAGTGATCTATACGCCGACCGGTGCAACGATCTACAGCAAGGATGTCGCGGTTACGGAGGGATAAGATCATGAAACAGTACAAGGATCATGCAGTCTCACCGGTGGTGGGCGTAATGCTCATGCTGGTCGTGACCATCATCATCGCGGCAGTCGTCAGCGGGTTTGCCGGTGGCCTTGTAAAGGGCCAGACAAAAGCTCCGACAGCGACCATCACAGGTACATTCAGTGTCAGATCCGGCCTGGCTATCAACCATGCCGGTGGCAGTGCGATCCCGTCCGCTGAAATGGTTATTACCACACGCGATGGACCTACCTTTGGTGCCGGCCTTGACTCGAGCACGGTCAACACCGTGAACCTGGCAAACGTGACCAACTCGGCAGGAACGCCGATTGCCTTCTTCAACACGGCTACCAGCTCCGTTGATGGGTACAACGTCACCTCATTCAACCCGGGTGACACATGGTACGTAAATATCACCAACTGCAACCCGCAGCTGCTCCAGCCCTCGGTCGCCCCCACATCAGGGACACTGAGCTGGTCCTCTTCCACCGGCCAGTGGTCGTTCTCGAACCCCACTGACACGCTCTGGTCGCTTGATTTCGTAAACCCCAGCAATGTCGGGAAACAGTTCTACCTTGATATCAATGACAAGGCAAGCGGCGCCCAGATTGCGCGGGCCGTAGTCACCATTACCGGGTAAACGAACAGGAGAATTTCACATTTTCAAATGAGGAGCATAATGTATAATCTGGGAAGAATGATGAAAAAATACGGCGAGGATGCAGTCTCCCCGGTCGTCGGCGTGATGCTGATGCTCGTGGTGACGATTATCATCGCCGCGGTCGTCAGCGGATTTGCCGGCGGCCTTGTGGGGGGGCAGTCTAAGTCCCCGACCCTTTCCATGGATGTCAAGGTGTCAAACACCGGCAGTTACATCGGGAGCGGGTTCTCGGCGCAGGTGCGCTCGGTGAGTGAGCCGATCAGCACGGCGAACCTTAAGATTGTGACCTCGTGGTCTACCACGATGAAGAACCCTGCAAGTGTCGATTTGATCGGCACCTCTTTGGCAAACATTCCTGCCGGTCAGATCTTTACCGGTGGGAACACGTCGCTTCCGAACAGTGCAAATGTCTACGTTTGGGAGGGTATGCAGACGCAGAAAATAACCAGCTGGTCGACCGCACCGTTTGGCATGAGCCAGGCGATTGAAGCAGCAGGCCAGACAAATCCCACCGATCCAATGGGGAATAAGGGGACAAACTCATATCAGAAACCCGGCTGGTTCGGGCAGTACATGCTATCAGTGGGTACCAACCTCTATGCCTATCCCTATGGGACAAACAGCGGGATGGCCGTTGCCGGGGCACCTGGCTACGCCGCACCGACCGGATACAACGGCGTGATACCGTACACCTACGCGGGAACCGGGACCTCCACCTCCGGTTATGGTCAGGGCCAGGTTGATGCCACGCAGGCAGTGCTCGGAACCGGCTGGGAACAGCTCCGTGCCGGGGACACCGTGCATGTTTCGGTGATCTATATCCCGACTGGTGCCACGATCTTCAGCAAGGATGTCGCAGTTACGGAGGCTTGAGATCATGAAACAGTACAAGGATCATGCAGTCTCGCCGGTAGTGGGCGTCATGCTCATGCTGGTGGTGACCATTATCATCGCAGCAGTTGTCAGTGGATTCGCTGGTGGCCTGGTGAAAGGCCAGACCAAGGTGCCGCAATCGGCCATACAAGGTACGTTCAGTGTCACCTCGGGCCTGACCATCACCAATGCCGGTGGCGCTCCGATCCCGACAAGCAGCATGCTCATCACCACGACCGATGGACCTGATTTCGGCCCCGGTGTGGATTCATACTCAGAAAACCCGGTGAACCTTACGCAGGTCACCAACTCGGCCGGTATACCGATCGCCTTCCAGAATCCGACCACCGGCCAGATTGACGGGTACAATGTCACCTCGTTCAACCCCGGCGACACCTGGTACCTGAACATCACCAACTGCAACCCGAAAACTTGGTTCCAGCCCAGCGTTTATTCATCGCACGGGACATATTTCCCACCGGGTAAGGGTGCGCCAAGCGCCCTGAATGGTTCGTACATCCCGCCGGGCTCCAGCACCACGTGGACATTCTACTCCACGACGGGGATGGTGAATTCCACGTTGGGTATTTATAACGATTCGTGGAGCACAACCGTTAATGATGCTTTCTGGAACCTGAACTTCGTGAACCCGAACAACATCGGGAAGAGCTTCTACCTCGATGTCCATGACAAGGCAACCGGCGGCCTCATCGGCCAGACCGAAGTCACGATCACCGGATAAGCAAATAGGAAGATTGCCCGAAGTATCGCAAGAAGAACATGGGAATGACCGGCCCATAGGGGCCCCATTTTCCGTTTTTTTTAAATTATCTGATACCAATAAAGCCAGAATTTTTCCGGAACCACGGCCTCTCCCCCATGAGCATAGGGTAGGGGCGACCGGTTTTGAAATCGATCGGTCAGAATTTTTTTTAAATATTACAGTGTTGATTGTTTAAATTGTAAAAATAATCCGGGTTTACCCTAGCCACCTCCTGTTTCTCATCATTGAGCTTTTCACCAGTGCAAGGAATTGAAAGTATCCTGAGTCAATTCATGAATCTCATCTGGGCCGTATGCCTTGTCCATGACTGAGCGAACAGACGGTTTATTCCAGTGACTTGTTTTGAGCAGTTTCCATGAGGGAGGTCATATAATCATGCAAAGAAAATTTCGTTATTATTATAATGCAATCCTCCGAACGATATTCATGGAGTACAGAGAAATTATCTCGGATTCGATCGATTATTCCCGGGACGCCCTTGTCGGGAACTGGAAAACATGGCTCGTTTTTATCATCTGCAGCCTCCCCTTTGCTCTGATGGTGTTCCTGTTCGATCCGGAAAAACTGGCGGCCGGAACCGTCGACTGGAATGCTTTCCCGTGGGTCCAGTTCATTGCACTAATCCTTGCAGGTTTTCTCCTCTCGTTTTTCACGTCAGGGTATATCGTCCGGGTCCTCCGCGGTACAAAACCCGCCCCGGTATTCGACCACTGGGGGCAGCTCTATCTTGACGGTATAAAACTGATGGTTGTCGAACTCCTCTGGATAGTACCGACCAGTATCATCCTTGGTGCTGCATTCGTCTTCATCATGGCCTTTACCGGTCTTGGGGGCATGACATCACCGGTTCTTAGGATTCTCCTCGTGCTCCTTGTGTCTGTCGCATTGATTTTTGCGATTGTCACCATTCTCTGTATTATCCCGGGTTTCGTCCGTTTTGCCCGCACGGGCAGTATCCGTGAGGGGGTTCGCGGTTTTGCCCTCTTGAATACTGTCGGGGCAATCGGCCTTGGATCCTACCTTCTTGCCCTTGTTATCCTTCTGGCAATCGTGATCGTCTTCTTCCTTCTCACCTCGGTATTAGGGTTGATCCCCTTCATCGGCTGGGTCATCCGCCTCGCGTTGTCCCCCCTCATTTTTGTCTTTTCGGCGCGCTATGTATCACGCGTTTACGATCATGCTGCACCACCGGCACCGCTGGTAACTGAGCCTGTTGCAGGGACCTAACCTATTTCTTTTTAAAAGATTGCACGGTGGGTGAGGGAGAGGGGCTACCCCTGATTCTGCTGCCCGAGCAGTCGCCCCGACCAATTCCGGAATCTATTGGTCCGGCCAATTTCAGAAACGATCGGACCGATCACCATATCTCGCCGAAAATCCCGTGGAAACACATGTAACAACACTGGAACAAAAGATGTCACCTCTGCCAATTTTGGAATTGATCGGTCCAATCATTTTTTTATGAACCCCTAAGTGGGGATGGAGGGATGTGATCAATTTTTTTGGAAGAGGGGGTGGCCGATTATGATGATGGACCGGAGCGAGCGTTATTTGGATTTGTCCCGCACGCGATCCAATTATTTTTTTACGTCAGCATTATTTTTTACCGTTTTTCCTTCATTAAAAAAAATTATTTTTTGGCAACAAAATCGAGAGGATCTATATCTGCAAGTGAATCCATCCAGGCCAGATCTGCCACGTTTGCCTCATGTATTGCCCGGTTCGCATCCCTGATGACATCGTTTGCCCTCTGGATCTTCCCGTTGTCCCTGTTGATAGATTTCCCGTCCTTTACCGGTTCCGGTTTCATATGCTGGGGAGTCCCGGTATTTTCTTTTCGTGCCGTGTGGAGATTAACGGACGAGGGGTAGATTTCCAGCGGTTTTTTGATATAGTTGTGGGAATCGCTCCGGTCAACATACCATGACCTCATCAGGAATAGCTCTTCTGAGGATATTGGCCGGTAGAGGATGTGGGGAATTTCGGGTGGCGACTGGAGTCTCCTTTTGACTTTCGACCGCTTCATCAGGGCAGGAATGATCACCAGAATAAATTCAAGTGAGATAAAAACCGGTATGGTGAATACAATGACCGTCAGAAGATCGATGCCCATATTTTTTTGTATCTGGTGCACTTGCTAAAATAATCTTCTATGAAAATTTTATATAGTGTTACCACAAAGTGGTAATTATACAGAAAAAGAAAGTATCGATCCACAGCCGGGACATCCGTAATTGGACGATCCAGGAATGGCCCGGCAGCGATCTCCCACGTGGACTAATCATAAAACCCGCAAAAAAGGAAGACCCCGGATATCATGGACATTAATATCCAGACCCTCATTATCATCGCAATTTTTATTTTCATAGCGCTGATGGCATTTTTTGCCATTATTCTTTCCCTGATTAACTGGCTTCATATCCGGAAAAGCCTGCGGTCCCTTGCCGACATTCCCAAACGTCTTTACCTGCCTCTCTCCCCAGAGGAGCAGATTCTCATGCGATCCTGGTATATCAATGGGGGAGATCCGCGCAGTTATATCAGGGAAATCCCGAATGGTAGTTATCCCCTGCCCTTTAATAGCAGATCTCCTTTGTATGCCGGGGCAATCGCACTACCCTTTGTGCCCTGCCTTCCGCAACCGTCCAGCGCATCTCCGGATCCCCGCGGCACCTGCTGGAGACCGCTCAACAGCAGGGCCGGCAGGGCCCTGAAAAATCCCGGTGATTCAGTCAGGGAGGCCCAAACGCTTACGTATCAGGTTACCGAGGCGATCCGGCAGTTTGAAGAGGAGCCCGATAGCGCGGACGCAGAAGAGCACCCCGGTTCGCGGTTTCAGGAATAATCGGGATCCGAATACGAGGAAGATGTGTGTCGGCCGGTTCCTTCCCCTGGACAGAAATACAATGGCTGGAAGGATCGGTGGAGTTTCCAGGCCCGGGATATCCGTCTCATTTACATCAAAAAATATATTGTCTCTGAAAAAGGAATCTAAATTTGATTGGCGATGGGTTGGCAAAAAAAAATTGTTGATCTCTTTTTTGAGAGCGATGAGCCGGCCCGGACTTCTTTTGCACACAATTCCCGGCTGGCCCGGCCCTGGTCAACCGGGTACCTCATAAAAAACCGGTATGAAATTCTCCAAATGAGCAAAAGCGACCGGTGCATTGTCTATATCGCCCGGGATCAGGAAGCAAAGAAAACGGTATCGATCACAACGATCCAGGATAACCTCCTCAAAGATAATGATACTGTTGAATACTTTCGGGAAGGGGCGCAGGTGTGGATAAATCTCGGGCACCATACCAACATTGTTTTTGCCGATTTTGTTGAGACCATTGAAGGTAAACCCCTGCTGTTTTCCGAGTACGTTAACGATGGCGATCTCAGGCAGTACATGAAGGGTCTTACCGTAGAAAAAACGCTGGATTTTGCCATCCAGTTTTGTACAGGTATGGAATATGCCTATGAAAAGCTGAACATTATTCACGGGGATGTCAAGCCTTCCTGTGTAATGGTGCAGAAAAATCCCGTCTTCAGGTATGGGTACTGCTTTAAGATCAGGGATTTCGGGATAACACAAGCATTTAAGCAGGACCCCCGGCATATTCCCGGGGGAATTTCAACGGATGTAGGAACTTTTTACTTCATACCCCCGGAACAGTTCCCCGAACGGATCCAGGAAAACTTTTCTTTTCATGGTACGATAACCACGAAATCCGACATTTATTCATTCGGTGTACTGCTCTATGTGATGGTGGCCGGAAAACCTCCCTTCTATGGACTGGATGAGATATTCTGTGGATGCCCGGAATCGCCCGGGAACCTGAATATCAGGATCCCGGAGAGTCTGGACTATCTTATCGGGAAATGCATGAGGCGGAAATCTGACGACCGGTATGATCATTTTGGGGAACTCAAAAACGAGCTGATGCGGATATTCCGGGAGCAGACCGGGGAAAATTATGCGATTATCGGCAAAAAAGAAGCATGGGCGCGAAATGAGAGGGACAACAGCAGGGAGATCTGTGGTAATCCCAACCGCAGTGAAAATCAGGTGAGCCCGGAAAGGGAACCGTTCGATGATCCTGATAATTTTGATGAAATAGTGGCAGCCTTTGAATGTTCGGTGATGCTGGAACCGGACAACGGGGACGTGCTGGTCAACAAAGGGGATTTCCTGGCTGAGCTGGGCCGGTACGAAGAAGCGGTGTCGGAGTACTCTCGTGCACTCGAACGGTCTCCCGGGGATGCCCGGACCTGGCTTAACCAGTGTATGTTACTTGCCAGGCTTGGCCGGCTCGAAGAAGCATTGTCTTCCTGTACCCGTGCGCTCGAACGATTACCAGACGATTCCAAAGCCTGGAATAATAAAGGTGTGCTCCTTGCCGGGCTGGGCCGGTACGAAGAAGCAGTGTTGGCCTATGCCCGTGCGCTCGAACTCTCCCCCGATAATCCTAAAGTCTGGAACAACAAAGGCGACGCACTTGCCGAGATGGGCCGGTTTGAGGAGGCCGTGTCAGCGTTTCAGCATGTCGGTGCTCTGAATCCGGAGGATACGGATGAGTGGTACGCCGGGGGAAATTCTCCTGCCGTACTCGGCCGGTTTGAAAGCACAAATCTCTCTTTCCGTGAAGACAAACAAAAACCGCAAGAGGCGGAAAAATGGTATTGTGAGGGGGAGTCGCTTGCCCGGCGCGGTAAATTCGAAGAGGCGGTGTCGGCATACGATCATGCAACCACATTAAAGCCGGATTACGCGGACGCCTGGCTCAACAAAGGAACGGCGTACGGGATCCTGGGAAATGATCTGGAAGCAGTTCGCTGTTTCGGGAGGTTCATCGATCTGGCCCCGCCGGAATATGCATCCCAGGTCAAAGATGTTGAACACCTGATCGGCCAGATGAAACCGTAATGCATATTGAGCTGAAGATGAAATATAGATTAAACATGATTTGTGAAGTCAGAATACTGTGATATGAGCAAAAAGTATTGAGTTAAATGAATTAATAATTAATACTTTATTTCAGGAAAAGATCAATGAACTTATTTAATCTTTAAACCCATGTAAACGGTAGCAATCTCTCAAGGGTAAGGACATGATTTCCGTTCTTTATGTCGACGATGAAGCGACCCTCCTTGAGCTTACCAAGCTGTTTCTGGAGTACCGGGGCGAGTTTTCCGTTGATACGAAACAATCGGTCCAGGAAGGCCTTGCCACCTTAAAAACCCGAAAGTACGATGCTGTTGTATCCGATTTCCAGATGCCGGGGATCGACGGCCTTGAATTCCTCCGGAATGTCCGAACAACCTTTGGCGACCTCCCCTTTATCCTCTTTACCGGTAAAGGGAGGGAGGACGTGGCCATCCAGGCAATAGATGACGGCGTGGATTTTTACCTCCGGAAAGGCGATGATGCACGGTTGCAGTTTGCCCGGCTGGAAAACCGGATCAAAGTTGCGATCGAGCGGCGTACTCCCCGCACGGTCCCGGTCAGTTTTGGCATACAGGTAGCAGACCTGATCAACTTTTTCCCTGATGCCACCTTTGCTATCGATAAGGATGGCACCCTTATCGGCTGGAACCATGCGATGGAAGCCTTGACCGGGGTACCTACGACAGAGGTCCTTGGTAAAGGAAATTATGAATATTCCCGGGTGCTTTATGGAGAACCGCGGCCATCCCTTGTAGATCTGATCTTCCGGTCCGATGCCGCTATCGAAAAATATTATCCCCGCTTGGAAGAAAGCGAAGGCGGTCTTCTGGTATCCGAAACCCGGCTGGAAATCCCCCGGCGTTCCTCCCTGTTACTATCCTGCAGGGCCATGCCCCTCCGGGACCAGAAGGGATCGGTTATCGGGGCCATTGAATCGCTTGCTCTTCCTGTTACGGAACTGCCTGCCCCTCAAAATGCCGGTGTATTGCAGGAGACCCCAACTAAAACCGGCGACCACAGGCAGAAGATAGAAGAGATCCTAGCCTCTCTCCCCGGTGTCGTGTACCAGTACTGCTCCCGCCCATCAGGAGAAAATGACGTGTATTTTGTCAACCGGTCCGCAAGCGAAACTATCCTCGGGTTCGATTGTTCTGACGGGGATTTCTTTAGCTGGGTTGCCCGGCACATGCACCCGGATGACCGGGAACGTTTTACCGCAGCAATCGATGGGGCGCAGGCGGATGCAGCTGCCCTGAATTTCGAGGGCCGGTTTATTAAACCCTCGGGAGAGACTATCTGGATCTGGGGGATGGGAAACCGGTCCGTACGCGAGGGCGAACAGAGCTATGCAGGGATCTTCCTGGACATCTCTGCACGGAAAAAAGCCGAACTAAAAATCCAGGAATACGAAGAGAAGTTCCGGCTGCTTGCCGGGCACTCGCGTGAACCCGTCCTTGTGGTGGATTTCACGGGATCGATCCTCTTTGCCAACAGTGCTGTGGCCCGGATCCTCGGGGTTGGGGACAGCGGATCATTAATCGGCAAAACGGTCATGGATTTTATCGCCCCGGAATCCCGGGACGAGCTGGCGCAGGAATTCGTGCAGGCATCACGGGGATCCGGTACCTGCCCGGCACGTTACACTTTTATTTCGGTCCAGGGGAACTCAATCCCCGTCGAAAGTACCGGGACCGTTGTCGTGTACGAGGGAAAGATTGCCGAATTCCTGTCCCTGCGGGATATGACAGAGGGCAGGGCACTTGAAGAGGCCCTTAAGGAAGGCGACGAACAGTTCCGTCTCCTCTTCGACCATATGGATGAGCCGGTGGCCCTCTGCGAAATTGTCCATTCTGATAGTGGCAATGCCTTGGATTACCGGATTCTTGCGGCTAACGATGCAGTTGAGCGCACACTTGGCGCCAGCCGTTCGTCCGTGATCTGGAAGACCAGCCGCGAAGCCTACGACTTATCAGAGCCCCCGCATCTGGATATCTACTCACGGGTTGCAACTACCGGCAAAAGGGAAACGTTCGAGCAGTATTTCCCGGAGCTCCAGAAACATTTCCGGATATCTGTCAGTTCCCCGGGAAAAGACCGGTTTGCCACAATCTTTTATGATATCACGAAACATAAAAAGGCAGAGACTGCGCTCTTACAGGCAAACCACCAGCTCAACCTGATGGCAAGCATCACCCGGCACGATATTCTCAATAATGTCTCGGCCCTGCTCGGGTACGTTACGATCCTGCGCATGAAGTTCCAGAACCCTGCGCTTTCCTATTATTTCACCAAGCTCGAAGACATCACGACTGCGATCCAGCACCTGATCTCGGATACCCAGATGTACCAGAATTTCGGGATCGCTGAACCGAAATGGCTGGAGGCGGGGACGCTTATCCGGCATCTCCAGATCCCCGAAACAATTGTGCTAACCGTAGATCTTGCCGATGTCGAACTCTATGCGGATCCGCTTCTTGAAAAAGTCTTCTTCAACCTTTTGGATAATTCAATCCGGCACGGTCAGACCGTAACGGAGATCCATGTATCGTCCCGCCACAAGGACGACCGGCTGATCCTTTCCTGGGAGGACAATGGTGTCGGGATCCCGCCTGAGGAGAAGAACAGGATTTTTGAGAAAGGATTTGGGAAGAACACCGGGCTTGGTCTCTTTTTGTGCCGGGAGATCCTTTCGATCACAAATATTTCCATCCAGGAGACTGGCGAACCGGGCCGGGGCGCCCGGTTTGAGATTACAGTTCCCCCGGGCGGATACCGGCTCACCGATACCCCGAACTATTCGGTGGATGCCTCCCGGTCAAAAAGCCCCGGGATCGGGCAACAACAGGTAAATCCGGACTGATGGTGGACATGTACACGATTCTTGTGGTTGACGATACCCTGCATGTTGCTGACGTATTTGTCACGATGCTTGAAGAGGGAGGCTACTGTCCCCTTGTCGCGCACAGTGGCCAGGAATGCCTGGATCTCTTAGCCACCGCAAGGCCGGATCTCCTCCTTCTCGATGTCATGATGACGCCCATGGACGGCTGGACTACGCTTGAAAAGATCAAGGAAGATCCGGCCACGATGGATCTTCCCGTCCTCATGCTCACCTCAAAACTGCTCACCCCGGCACAGGCGGAGCAGTACAGTGTCCTCATCGAGGATTACGTTCTCAAGCCGATCACCAATTTCGAGCTCTATGATACGATCGAACATGTGCTCCGCCGCCGTCAGGCCATCCTTTCGGATGTGGAACGGGCATGGCGGTGCGGGATTGATGGCGAGGTTATCAGCGAATATGCCCGGCTCGCAAAGAGCATTGAAGTCAACCGGCGCTTCCTTACGATCCTCGAAAATACCTACAAGCCCAACAAACCGCCTGTCCCGGTCAGTGACAACATCCTCCAGGCACTAAAAAACCTTGAGGGCCATCTCAAAACCCAGGAGGCACGCCACCGGCAGATCAAAGAGGAGATCAAGGAAGCCTCACGCGAACCGGTCCCGAAGCCCCGGTCCCGGTAAAGGGTAAACCCGGTTACCATGATGCCCTTTACTGATTCCACCCTCTTTTCCCGGCCCGGTTCGATCTTGGAGGAGACCCTTACGGAGATCCGGGATATTCTCGGCAGCAATTTTGAATCGATCACAATCGAACGGGTTGTCATCGGGATCTTCTTTACCGGTGTGAAGCTCAGTGACGGGTCCGGTGGGATCTGCTTTACGCCCATAAAGGAGATCCCGGAGGCTGTCTGCTGCCCGAGCTCTGCCCGGGCAATGCCGTACCCGGGAAAATTTACCGGGAAACCCGCCGCGGATTTTATCCGGGATCTGGCCGGGGCCCCGCCCCTGAAAAAAGCGGTTGGCGTTGCTGTCATCAATGCCCTCTCGGAGTCCTGCAGGAAACGCCGGCCTGATGATGCTTGCGAGACCGATGCAGGGAAAGATGTACTCGAAACTCTCCCCCTGCCGGAAATGGGATATGTGGTGGTTGTCGGAGCGCTCGTACCGATTATTAAGCGCCTGAAAGTCCGGAAAAAACCGTTCGGGATCCTCGAGCTCGACCTGCGCACCCTTAAGCCCGATGAACTGCCGTTTGCCATCCCCCGCGAAAATGCGGATGAAGAGATCCGCAGGGCCGACATGCTTGTCATTACCGGCACAACCCTTCTGAACAACACGCTCGAACCCCTTCTTGCCTCGGCACGGCCCGGTGCAGAGATCGTTGTCGTGGGACCGACCGCGAGTATGCTCCCCGCCGCATTCTTCCGGCGCGGTGTCACGGTGCTGGGAGGAGATGTTGTTACCGATCCGGACCGGCTGCTCGATACGATAGCCGAGGGCGGATCAGGGTATCATTTCTTTGGAAAATCTGCTGAGAAGACAAACATCGTGAGAAGCGAAACTTCAGCACCCCGGTAAGGATAGGCCGCCATTTCCTGCATCATAAAGACAAACGATAGTGAATCCTTAAATATTGCAAGGCGGACTTTTCCCGCTTTGAGGGATTTGCCAAACTGAGGACTTGAGCAAACAGTTTTCGATTTTGTTCCATTGAGGGTATTGATCAGCATTGAACCAGAGTTCATTCCCCGCAATAATAACCTGAAATCTGCACTCTGGAAAAAACTCTCTCTCATAAAGGATCGCCCCCCCTTACGCCAGTTCTGCCCCCAATGGAGGCGGGGGCATATGCAATAGTGTGAGAACTACCTGAACCAGGATCTGCCCGGATTTGGGCTATATGGTATCATCGCAACCATTTGCCGCAACCGTGCGGGGTGGAGCCCCCGGAACATCGACAGGGAGATACAGATACCAAAAGGTCACTGCCCGGCACTCCCTAAGAAAGGGTAGCTCAGAAGGGCAAATCCGGGCCCTTAACGGGCTCCGTCTCCCCTGTTTTGATCGTTTTTTGCACAAAAACCGTGCACTTTTGCACACTTTTTCCGGAAACTCAAATATCCGGGGGATTTGAGGCAAACGGGGCAGTTTGCACAACGCTGTAAAACGCTAATATACGCTTTTGCGAGGCAAAAGTCCAGGGTGGATGGGGTGCTGAAGGGGTGAGCGGAAAAAAGAGGGTTTTCTTGAATCTCTGAATCTGGTCGATCCAGGAAGCGGCCGTCACCACTATAACTCCGGGAAACATTGAAAAACCGCAAAATCCATTGACGGGAAATCTCTTCTCCCGGGCGGATTGCTCGGCGACGAAACAGAATGTGATCCTTTTTGGAATGCAAATAAATCCTCGAAAATGATGAATACAGGGGGGACTCCAGCTCGGGCCCCTCAAACCCGGTATGTACCGGATCTACACGAAAGTCTTTACAGGAATTATCAAAAGTATTTCCTTATTCTCCTGTCACGTTTGTACACCCCCGGCGATCTGTCTCAATTCCCTCCCTGAAAAAAGACTCTGCATCTGGAACGGGCCCGGTATGAAAAATTTAACTTGCTAAAAAAGTCAACATATTATAGTTATCCTATCCTGCGGCGGGGTACTACGAAGTGCCACCGGTACTAGAACGTGGGAATGTGTTGATTCGATCAGATCCATTGGAGAGCGTATTCATGCGATGCAGTTATTGTGAACGGGCCTGCGATATGCAGGAAGGGCAGAACGGGTATTGCCGGATGTACCGGAACCGTATGGGTACAATCACGGAAAACTACCCGGACCGGTATCTCAACATATACCCGGTCTCCAGCGAATCCATCCCGATGATCCACTTTTGTCCGAACGGCATTTTCCTGTTGGTCAGTACCATGGGCTGCAACTTTGCCTGTGATGGCTGTATCTCGGAATTTCAGACAACCCGTCCCAGCAGTCTCCAGGAGGTCCTTGTCCCGCACACTCCGGAAGAAATTCTCGCCACTGCGCGGCAGTATTCCTGTCGGGGTATCACATTCTGCCTCAACGAACCGGCTGTCTCCATCCCCACGTTTCTCCGGCTTGCACAGGCTGCAAAGGCTGCCGGGCTCCTCGTCGGGTGTTCCAGTAACGGCTATATGACACCGGAAACCCTGCAAAGCCTGCTTCCTTACCTGGATTTCGCTAACATCGGCCTCAAGGGGTCATCCGACGAACGGTACCGGGAGTGCGGCGCGGTATCGGCAGCGCCGGTGTACCGGAACCTCAAAACCCTCTTTGATAACGTTGTCGCTGTCGAAGTCTCGGTCATGTACATCAACGGGAGGGAGCAGGAAGTGATCGGTGCAGCGGAGCGTGTCCGAGAAATCTCGCCGGAAATCCCCTTCCAGGTCATGCGGTTTATGGCAACCCACGAGAATCTCGAACCGTTGGCGCCGACCCGGGTACAGGGTGAAAATCTCTGTAAAATCCTGCGGAAGTACATGGATCACGTGTACCTGTTCAACACCCCGGGGACAACCGAACTTGACTCCAGGTGCCCTGCCTGCGGCAAAGTCCTTATCCACCGGGTCTTCTTCGGGCCCATGGCGGCGCGGACGCTTGCCTGTCCTTCAGAAGGATCCTGCAGCTGCGGGTACCGGTTTCCCTACAAAGGTTTTATTGACCCGGTATTTGAAGGGGAAATCCAGGCGCTCGGGGGTTACCGTTCTATCATGGGGGCACGGGTGATAAGCAGTATTCTTGCTACCCTCGGCGTTACCGATGAAAAGGTTATTGACCGGGTTGCTAACACCTTGATCCTCAACGGGTACCTGACGGATTTCTCCGCACATACCGGGACCATGGAGGCATATTTTGACATGGTCCGGTACCTGGCCACCCTGGTTCACCGGGAAGGACAGGCTGATCGCATCTGCCGGTATGTCCTTGGCATCAGGGACGAAGTGCAGAAAAATGCGCCGGTGACCGGAAGGCCCCGGGTCTATGCGGCATTCGGCCATCCACTATTCCCGGCGTATGCAGCAAAGGCGGTAAACCAGCTGGTAGGGATTGCAGGGGGAATAAGCATCAACTGTGAACAAAATTTCACGGAAAGCAAAAATGCTGAGTATACCGTTGAGGAGCTAAACAGACTTGACCCTGAAGTGATTCTTGTCTCCGGGATGTTTAACCCCACGTCTTCTGATTTTATTACCTCCTGCAGGGACCTTGGGATCCACTGCCGGGCCATTGATAACAACCGGGTATATATTCTCAATGGAGGCCATGGAGACGGTATAATAAGCTGGGCTCTCAGCCTTATGGATGTGGCAAACTGCCTTCACCCGGAGCAGTTCCACTTTTGTCTTGAAACCGAGCAGGAGAAGTATGCACATACAACAGCTGTTCAGTTTGCATGAAAGGCGCGCTGTTGCCGGGTGTATTTCAATGACGCGTTCAACTGACAAAAAACCAAAGAGAGCCGTGGTCCAGCCGGGGCAGGATATCAGGAACTGGATGGATTGTTACCGGGCATGGACCGGGCCGGAGACCGGAGTTAAGAGGATGGGTTCGGCCGTCTTCTGGAACCGGGCTTGGAAGGAGCGCACGAGCGACCGGCCAAAAAAACCGGAATCCCGGGGATGCCGGAAAGAGGATAACCGGGCCAGAGTAGTTCTCGATTTGTTGCAGGAAGCGGGATTTTGTGCCAAAGACGCCCGTGTCCTTGATGTCGGCTGCGGGCCGGGGCCCCTTTCACTCCCCCTTGCCCGCGCCGGCGCAAAAGTCACTGCTCTTGACATCTCATCAGAAGCCCTCCGGCATGTGCAGGATAAAGCAGAATGCGACGGGAATGAAATAGAGACGATTGAGTGTTCCTGGTGGGATGCAGATATCGATGATCTGGGGCTCCGGAACCGGTTCGACCTTGTGATCGCGTCCATGACTCCGTCTATCAAGGATATCGTGACCTTTAGCCGTATGGCAGCATGTTCCCGGCACCTCTGCTATTACAGCGGATCTCTCCCCGGCGGCAGGAACAAGGCCCTGCAGGAAATCCACAAAAACATTCTCGGACCGGCATTTCCCCGCAAACGAGAGGGCGGCCCTTGGTTCCTGTACTATTTTATGTACCTCTACCTGAACGGTTACCAGCCGGTTGTCCGGATTCATCACCACCGGCAAAGGAAAGATACAGACTGGGAGGCGGCGGCCAGCCAGGTAATCCGGTATGTCGACCGGATTGAACCGTGTACAATGGCAATGCAAAAGAAAATCCGGAATTATTACCAAAAAAATTCGGTTGACGGAAAAGTTCCGGTGCGTTCCGACGGATATATGGGAATGATGGTCTGGGATACAAAACGGTCGCGTAAAACCGGTCAGGATCCGGGACAGAGGAAATGAATGCTGCCTTCTTCACCTCGCTCCCCGGGAACACGAGGATCGGGAACACATGTGGCAAAAACCGGGACCCCCCCAGCATGTACTAATGTTGCTGATATGACAGAGACGATGAGTGACAATAAAATCCCGGAGTTTGATTTCGACGCCGTCTTTCGCGCGGACGAGTACCTGTATTTTTATGGGGACTCGCTCCGTGATGAATACACCGAGAATGAGGTTGCGTTCCTGGTCCGGGAGCTCGCCCCGGAGAAGGGGATGAAGATCCTCGACCTTGCCTGCGGGCATGGCAGGCATGCCAACCGCCTGGCCCGGCTCGGGTACCTGGTCACCAGGGTGGATCGAAGCAGGGAATTCCTTGACTTTGCAGCAGAGGATGCTAAACAGCGGAAGGCTGCGGTTACGTATCTCTGTGACGATGTACGAAAGTACGTGGCAGTCGGGGAATATGACCGCATCATCCACCTGTTCAGTTCGTTTGGATATTTTACCGATGCAGAAAATGAGCAGGTGCTCAAAAATATTGCCGTCTCGCTCAGGTCCGGGGGGCTTCTCTGTCTTGATATCCCCAACCGTGACGGGTTCCTGCAGCGACTGTCTCCTTGCTCTGTCCGGGAGAAGAACGGGGATCTCTTAATCGATCGCAATCGCTTCGATCCCTTCACTGGCAGGTTGCACAATGCCCGGATCATCATGAGGAACGGACAGCGGAGGGATACCCCGTTTTTCCTCCGGCTCTACAATCCCACGGAAATAATAGGTATTCTAAAGAATGCCGGGCTGCACATGGAAAAGATCTACGGGACCTGGGCCGGGGATCCGTTTACCGATAAATTGAGAAGGATGATCCTGATCGCCGGAAGGGAATGATGGAATTTTCCCGGGGATCCCTTCCAATTCAAACGGATCGCAATGTTCAATCATTGTATTTAATAAATGAAAAAGTTAGTACACTGTGTGAATATCATGCAGGGCAGGATACACTCCGATGACTCCGGCGAAAAAAGAGTGGACATCGGGCAAACCTACTGGCGCGACCGGTGGAAAGCGCAGAGGCTGGCCCTGCTTGAATCCCGAAAAAACGAAGGGAACAGTTTCTGGGACGATAAAAAAGGGATAAAAAAACATTTTATCCAGAACCTGGACGAGTGGAGGGATCAGGCTGAGGCCCGGATTGCCGGCATGGGGATAAAGGACGGTTCACGGGTGCTCGATATCGGGGCAGGTACAGGTGTCCTCAGCGTTCCTCTTGCTGCACACGGGTGCGAGGTAACCGCAGTGGAACCATCATCTGTGATGGGAGAAGCCCTTATGGAGTACCAGCACGAGCAGAAAACCCGGGAGATCACCCTGGTACCCAAACGATGGGAGGATGTGACGGTGGAGGAGTTGGGTGAGCCGTACGACGCGGTAATCGCCTCTTACAGCCTAATGGTGACCGATATCGGTGAGGCCGTTCTAAAAATGCAGCAGGCCTGCCGCGGCACCACCCATGTCTTCTGGTTCCTGACCCAGCCACTCTGGGCGCAGGTCAATACCGGGGTATGGAAAGAGATCCACGGTACGGAATTTTACGGTGAGCCCACCGCGGACTGTCTCTGGCAGGTACTGTGCGAGATGGGGATCTATGCAAATCTCGCAGTCGAGGGTGGGTGCGACCCGGCGTACTATTCCTCCATCGAAGAGGCGGTCACGGAATTCCATGGTCGCATGAACTGCACGACCGCGGAACAGGATGCAATCCTCCGCACATACTTCGCCCGGACACTGGCAAAAAGCGAAAAAGGATATTTCGTGAACGGCCGGGCGCTCGGTGCCCACATCTGGTGGAATACCGTGGATCAACAGCCAGACCCTTGGGTAGCCCTCGCCTCCCTGAAGGCGGATTGATATCCCCCGGGATGAGGATGTACATGAATGGAATGAACGCCATCTCCCCGAATGCAATCGTGGTTCTGCTCTGCCTGTCGGCCTTACTTGTCATCCTGCCCGCTACAGCCACCGGGGATTCCTGTTCCCTCACCGCACACTCTATTCCGGATGGGGCTGCGATCAGCATTGACGGTATGCTGATTGGAACAGCCCCGCAGGAAGCGCTCACAGTTTCCTGCGGCAACCACACAGTTACGATGAGTGCAAACGGCTATTCAGATTTTACCGAGAACGTAACTTTGGTGAGTGGAAATCCTCAGGAAATTGTGGCAAATCTCCAGCGAATTGCGGACACGGGGAGTGTTTTTATCCAGTCCAATCCTTCGGGTGGCGATGTATATGTCGACGGCATCCTGCAGGGTAAAACCCCTCTTCTGGTTGATGCGCTCTCACCTGGTGCCCATTCGGTTCTGATCCGAAAAACCGGGTATAATGATTACCGGGATGTTGTAACTGCAGGGCCGGGGATGATACCTGAGTACAATGAGTTTCTGGTTCCGCTTCCGCAGACAGGATTTTTGGGGATTATCTCCTCACCGGACAACGCAACGGCCTACATCGATGGGGCCCTGTTTGGGACAACACCCACCCTGTTGACCCGTGTTGCTGCCGGTAACCACACGCTCCTTGTTCAGAAAGACGGCTACTGGAATTATACTCAGACAATTGAAGTTCAGGGAGGGACATCGGCGCTTGCACAAGTCACCCTCCAGCAGATTCCAAACGTGGGTAACCTGATCATAGGCTCCACTCCCTCCGGGACTGCGCTGTATCTGAATGGCGTATACAAAACGGTGACACCGGTCACCTTTGAAAATATCCCTCAGGGAAATTACAGTGTTGCATTCCAGAAACCCAATTACACAGCCCAGAATATCTCGTTTACCCTATTCGGGGGGGATACCGTTGAAATATATGCAGCTCTCAGCACGGACCCCAGCAGTACCAGCCAGCCCGGTCTCCAGAGATATACCTCTGATGGGAATGATACGGTGGCGAATTTAACCGGGCCTGGTGCCGGCCCGGTGATCGATAAAACCTACAACTGGTACTCTCTTGGCCGTGCCCAAACGATCACCGTGCACGTCCCTGAAAACCTGTATGACTATTACAAGAACCAGACCCATCCGACTGACCCCTCGCAGCTTAAAAATTATACCCTCAGTGCGGAGGACCGGCTCTACCTGGCCGATTTGGTTGGTCAGCTCAAGGATGCCAGCGGGAACCAGAATTTTGCTGCCCGGAACGACTACCGTACGGTTACTGCGTTTGTCCAGGGCATTCCGTACGCACTCCACACGGACCCGGCAACCGGCCAGACAACGACCGCTGCAAACGATTACTGGAAATATCCTGTGGAGACCCTGGCTGAAGGAAACGGGGATTGTATCGACGATGCAATTCTTGCCGCAGCTTTGCTCAAAGAGATGAACTACGATGTTGCCATTGTAGTCCTTCCCCAGGTAAGCGGAGAACCCGCCGGTCACGCAGTAGTGGGAATAGCATGCGATAACTGCAACGGGTATTATTACCCGGTCGACGGCAAGAAATACTACTATCTTGACCTCACTGCATCGGGGAACGAACTGGGGAAGATGAACTATCAGGGGACAGGAGATTCGTATGCTAATACACCGGCAGAGGTTGTCGTACTTTGAAAAGATCGGATCTCATTGGGGAGATATGAGGATTCGCATGAAACGGACACAGCGTGAAGGGGATTTCGTATGAACACAGAAAAAAGAATGCTGGTTACTTGGTGCGTACCCCTGGTACTTCTTCTCATCGTGCTCATGACAGGTTCCGCCGGCTGCATCAAGATGGCTCAGAACGCCATCAGCGGGGACCCGGTATCTACCCAGGTACCGGTTATTACCGATACCCCCATGATCACCCCGGCTGCTCTCCCACAGAGTACCCCTGCCCCGGTTCCCATACCGGTACTCACTCCGGCAAAATCCGATATTGTTACCGAAGTTACACCGGTTGTTACACCAAATCCCTATATCACCCAGTATGCGATCCCAATTAACGGCACTTCCCTGCAACCCGCATTCCAATACCGACAGCCGGAATTTACCAAGACCTATACGATTGACCGTACTAATCCTGTCGGACTCCTTGTAAACGTGGTGCAGGGTCCTCTGTTTGTGGTATATACCGTAAATCCCAAGTACAATTGCCTTTCAGATCCAGATTCCTGTCGGGCCTCGGTCAGCCTTCTTCCCTATATGATCATCACGGTGCGTGACAACCAGACCGGCGATATCGTGGCTCAGGATGGTTACGGTGGGACGTTCAGCTCTGATACCGGTACATCCCAGTTTTCCAACTATGATGGCAATTTATCCACATCTATCAATGGCGTACAATCCCAGACCTACGTAACGAAACCCGGTCCTCGCTATATCTCAATCTACAAGGAAGGCCAGTTCCAGATCACCATTGAAGGGGAGTATGTGGATACAACGATCTCCATCATCACCGGTACATCGCCAAATCCGCTGGATGCAACTGAAAAATCACAGGGAACGAGTAGTTAAGGGTAAAAATTGCATTTAACGGGCAGGAACACATCAAAGGTGACGAATCCATGAAATTGAAAACCATTCCGTCGGTCCGTCCGCAGGTGATCGGTGCACCTATCCGCAATCCCTTCTTCTGGAGGGAGCAGTGGCGGCAGCTGAAACTGGCTCATTGCGCTGTACCTGGATACGGGAATGCCCGGCAGTTCTGGGCAAACAAGAAGATGATCAATGCCGTCTATATGAAAGGCAGAAAAAAGCATGACCGTGATGATGAGGCCCGTGCAGCTGCCCTTGGTGTTCCAAAAGGTGCCCGTGTTCTTGATATCGGGACCGGGCCGGGAACCTACGCAGTGCCGCTTGCGGCCCGGGGGTGCCGGGTCACGGCGGTTGAACCGTCACCGGTTATGCGGGAAGCTCTTGCCGAAAACATGCGCGAGCGGAATGCCGAAGATATCAGGGTAATCCCCAAGCGCTGGGAAGATGTCAGGGTACAGGATCTCGGGGAACCTTTCGATGTCGTCATTGCCTCGTATTCACTGACCATGATGGATATCGGTAAAGCCCTGGCAAAGATGGTGGAGTGCTGTACCGGGACCATCCATCTCTTCTGGTTCATGACCCCTCCTGCTTGGGTCCAGGTAAACAGGGATCTCTGGCCGCTTCTTCATGGCGGGGAATTTCCCGGTGAGCCTACGGCAGACTGGCTCTGGCAGGTGCTTTGCGAGATGGGTATCTATGCCAACCTCGAAGTTGAGATGAAATTTCCTCCGTCAGTCTACGCGTCCGTTGACGATGCAGTTGCTGAGTTTTCCGGGAGACTGAAATGCTCAACAACCGCCCACAAGGAGACAGTCCGGAATTATTTCCAATCCGTATTGCGTGAGGAAGGAGACGGTTTTGTACTGGGGAGCGAGACTCTTGGGGCCCACATCTGGTGGATGCAGGGACAACTCGCGGTGAAATCAACAGATCTCTGGGGTTTGGGATCCCGTAAATCCCGGAATACCCCATGACAAGGATAGTGACTGAGATGAGTGACTTCGACATATTGTTTAACAAGGCAAAAGAGTTCCACGGGCACGTCTGTCCCGGTATCGTTCTCGGGACACGGCTTACCATTGCCGGCCTGCGCGAAGTGGGGATCAATCCCCACGAACCAATCCACAACCTGATCGTATACATGGAGATAGACCGTTGCGGTACCGATGCCGTCCAGGCCATTACCGGCTGTTCCCTGGGCCACCGCAGTCTCAAACACAAGGATTTCGGGAAATTCGCTGCAACGTTTGTGAATACCACGACCGGAAAAACTATCCGTGTCTCGGTCCACGAGAAGAACCGGGCCGAACATGACAAGATCGATCGAAAAGAGCTCATCACGGTACTCTCCTGTATTCCCGAAGAAGAGATCCTGAAGATTGAACAGGTCCGGCTTGCCATCCCCCGGGAAGATCTCCCCGGGTTTCCCGTGGGAACTGCAGTGTGCAGTGTATGCGGGGAGCAGATCTCCGATAACCGGCAGATTGTCCGGGAAGGAGCCGTGTTCTGTAGGAACTGTGCAGGTGAATCGTACTACACGGTTGTTGATGTATAAGAACAGATAAGATGTCTCTGGGTTTTTCCTGTAAAGCCGGAAAATTACCTTTTCACGAGAGAAGTAATTCAAATTTTTTTCATTTCGCATTCATTTGTCTTTGAGCCAAGTACGGATCTTTTCCTGTTCATTTGAGAGATCAATCCCTCCGGATAATTCTGCAATGTAGTTGGTCGGGGCATTGGTTCTCATTGATGCATTGTATCGATCCTGGGGCCCTCCCTATTTTTATCCCGATGACGCTCTGGTGGGATATTGAAGAGTAATGAGTTAATTTATTAAAATTAATTATATCTGTATTTAACTTAATAGATTTAACTAGTATTTAAATTAACTCTTTTGTAAAACTGTTAAATTTATCAAAAAATCAAAAATTATTAGTTCTTTTAAAAGAGAAAATTATTTAATATAGTAGCAGCCATTGTAAAATATGGCAGAAAATACCCTGCATGTCAATATCGGTCTCTTCCCCCGCAGTGTGGGGCCGGGTACCGGGGTATTTGCAGGGATCATTCTGCTCTCGCTTGTCCTTGCGGATCTTTTCCTCCTTGACATCCTGACCACCCAGCTTATCCTGAATATGGGCGGGATGGAACTCAACCCGGTAATGACGGGGATTGTTGCAACCCCGGCCCTGCACATTCTTCTCAAAATAGGCATTGTCCTCTGTATTATCCCCGTTGCCCTTAATGCAGAAGCCCGGGTAAAAGGATCGGGCATGGCATTGTATGCAGCGCTGATCGTGATGTACACAATCGTCGTCCTTAACAATACCTCGGTGCTCATCCCTCATATCATGGGTTACTTTGCGGGGTAATCCCGTGAGAAAAAAGAGAGAAGGGCCGTAACGGAATGTACGGCTTTAAAACACGTTTGCTTCCGAGAAGACCGTGACCTGTGTCTGCTCGATCGCGTAAGGTTTGATCTCCCGGGAATGAGATGACATCCGCATCTTGACCACTTCAAGCGCTAGGTAGACATCGGTGAGATCGCTTGAGCGGACATAGCGGAGCAGGATGACCGTATCTGCCAGGTATTCGATGAGTCCGTGACGGCTCGAAAAGACATTGTCGCTGTTGGTCTCGGAGGTCATCATCA
>Ga0326728_10004572_pt1 | contig 40622 bp, 29 predicted proteins | sample MB3enrmetagenome_FD_207602 | JGI IMG/M metagenome (GOLD analysis project Ga0326728, IMG submission 207602) | Lab enriched peat soil microbial communities from McLean, Ithaca, NY, United States - MB31MN | ecosystem: Environmental > Terrestrial > Soil > Wetlands > Peat | place: USA: New York... | reverse complement strand
AGAAATTCTTGGTTACACTGTGTAGGCAAAAGGCTGTCCTCCTTCTTTGGCAGAAGTCTTTCTCCCAAAAATACTTATGCCAGAAAGAGACAGCCTTTTTCAATTCTCTCGTGAGATATGCGGGCTAACTCTCCTTAATTGAATGATTTAAAACTTTCTGACATTCTTACTGTAAAGCGCTAACCCCTTCTTTTTCTGAGACATCATGGAGAGCCGCGGTTTCTTCTAAGGCTTCCGAAGGGGAGCGGCGAGTGGAAAATGAATGGTGCTCAGCCGTCAGCTTTCCCCCGTCTACCGTCTACTGTCTGCCGTCCACTGCCCTCCACCTAGACCCTTCCACCTAGCCCTGGTGCGCGATTTCACCCCCACACTGTTCTCCGCACTCTCGCCCCGCACGGCGTTTGTAATCGCCTATTGATATAGCGTAACATCCACCGCGGGCAGGAAAAATCTTTTAACGAGGGTGTCTAATTGTCCGAACTGGTCCGGGCGGGCTCATTCCCCTCCCCGTTCAGGTGAGGCCGCGGGGAGTCGAGCTGGTTGTGTGAATCGATTCTCATTTCAGGATTGCTGAGTCCTCAAGTGTGGGAGTGACAATGTGATACACTGTGATACGCCATGAATACCGGGGAAAAGCTGACGGTGAGGACCTCCCAGCCCGACTGGCTCAAAACTCTTGCCGTTATCTATAAGAGTCGCCAACCGGCACTGATCATCGATGACGCCGGCTTGGGGATCGATCCGGCCAGTAACACGCTTCTGCAAATGGCCCGAGGAACGGGGCTGTCGCACCGGGAAATTGCCGGGGTCTGTGTTGCACTCGGCATCAGCGCCACAGGAATCGGGATGGTTATTCTTGCCTTCGTAGACCCAGAACCGACTAGTAAACTCGGATTGCTAGTCGGCGGTGGCGTGATGTGTGTCCTATGCGGCGGATTCGGCGCTATTCGAATTCTGACCCATCTCAAACCGCCGAACGTCAGGGTGACAGCGCAAGGCATAGAAATCGCGTGGATGTGAAGAGGACACAACGGATCAAGCCCCGCGTGTTGGTTTCGGAAGTGCGCGCATAGGGCAGAGGTGTCACTGATGCCGAGCCCCAAGAACTCGCCCCAATCCCCGCCCGTTTGGTGCTGGGTGGAAAGCCCAGAACTTCGCTTGTCTCACTGAAGTTCGCATCCCACCGCAGAACGTCGCATTCCGCAGCATAAAGTCACGCCGCTCAGATGCCGATAAGAGAATTGAAATAGTCCGTCGCCGCGTACGGAGTAAAGGACTCATGGACGGGAAAGGCTCCAGTCGGCTACATAGCTTATGGCGTAGGCTTTACGCCGCGGCTCCCATCCTGTTGCTGGCCGGCGCCGCGAACGTTGCCGGCGTGAAGGCGCGGGGGGCGCAGGGTGGGTTACGGACCCTGACCACGGCACGGGAGGCCCACAGCCTCACGGCGGAAGAGGCGGCGCGGGCCTACCCGGTCCACCTGCGGGCTGTGGTGACCTACCACGACCCCTATATCGACCCTGAGCAACACGCCATATTGTTCGTCCGGGATGCCACCGGGAGTATCTGTGCCAGAGGATCAAAGGGGCCGGTTCCAGGTCTTCGGGCCGGCGAACTCATCGATCTCGAAGGCGTAAGCGCGCCGGGAGACTACGCACCGATCATCGAACAGCTAAAGATAAAAGCATTGAGAGAATCCCACGTGGCCACGCACGCTCCGCGCGTAGGTCTGGCGCGGCTGTTGACGGGGACGGAGGATTGCCGATCATCGTCCTGACCGCCCACGCGATGCGGGGCGACCAAGAGCAATGCCTGGCGGCGGGTATGGATGGCTATATCGCCAAGCCCATAAGAATCCAAGAATTGATCGACGTGTTGGAGCGCCTCTCGGCAGCGGCCCCCAACATCGAACTCATGCCGCCTTGAGATCCTCAGAGCAATAGGCGCGCCGGTGCGCGCAGCAGACCACGCCAGTCACAAGTCCTATAACCAGACCTGCGCTTGGCATTCCTGGGCCAAGAGATTCTTCATTTAAGTCTTGGATACTGCGGGTTCACTGAAGAACCTAAGGTGGCCACGATCAGCTTGGGAGCTCATCTGGCCAGAAGGCGGCCAACAGATTCCAGCCAAATCGAAGGAATCCCCAAAACTTCATTGCGCGAATTCGGAATGTTTGGCGTATCATATTGCGTCGGTGTAAACTTCCACTCAGGGATGACGTGCCCAAACTATGCCCACTATAGAGCAACGGAAGCGTGCTCCGCGGTTAATCGTAATTGTGACGGTCGACTTGTCGGACAGCGTGACGCACTACGTCGTAGATACTGAAAACCTGAGCAGCACGGGGCTCTGCCTCTGTCCCAGGAAATTGTTCACCGTCGGTACTCGACTTCACATGCTTTTTGGTCAACCGCCGGAATTGCCCAGAATATCTGCGGAAGGAATTGTACGGTGGCGTGAAGAGGAGAAGGGGGTCGGGGTGAAGTTCACATCTATCAGTGCGGATGACCAACAGGCAATCGCGCGATTCGTGGACTCGCATTCCCGCGGGGAGCAAGCTTAGAGGGGTGTATACTGCCTTTGCGACTGCGGAGTCCGAAATAGCCATTCTTACTCGATGTGCTGGCTAACCAGACGGACCCGTGCAAGGCGGAGGGAAGTATGTATTGGCAGAAATGGTCTGATAGGTTGAAGAAAGAATTGAAGCTTGACACTGAACCGGTCGCCGTGACTTTCGCCGGCGCGCCAGGACCAGGGACCCCGCCTCATCAAGGGAAGGTTTCCGTGTGCCAGGCCTTGAAGCGAGCTGGGGAAGGCGAATCCATTACCATCACTGTGGAGACCTGTGGGTGCCCGGGAGGGCTGGTCAGTCTCGGGCTCGGACAGATGCCGCCAGAAGGGAGAGAAAAGCTGGTGCACTTTCTCGTCGACAAGGAGAAAGTCTACTGCTCCCGCGTGGCAATTTATCGCGGCCAACAGAGTGTCCAGGCGCCCTTAGGGATGGCAAGTCACGTGTTCTTCGCGCCTCTGTCACGAGCGGAAAGCTTACCTGACATTGTGGTGTTCATTGGGAAACCCGGTGTCCTCCAACGTCTCGTAACCTTTGCAGGCTATTGGGAGGGTGGCTCCCTCAAAGCCGAGCTTTCTGGCCCCGCCTGCCGGACTGGGGTGACCTACCCGGTGGTTACTGGTGAGATAGGGCTTTCGCTGCTCGATTTTGGAGCGAGGAGATTAGCGGGCTTTGCCGAAGACCAACTCCTTGTCTCCGTCCCTCTTCATCGGATGATGGGCATCCTCCGGGCTCTCGATCAGGAGGCGGGGGGAACGGATGGGGAGGACGGTGAGAGCATTGAGCGTCAGATCGAGGAACTCGGCAAAGTGGCCTAAAGGGGCCGTCCGAGCACCCGACAGGATCGATGCGGCGCTGCCCTCGTCAGCCGGATGTGGCGAGGAAGGGGCAGCCGTCCCGCGAAGAACATGATGAGGGTTCTTCTCGTCTCCGCGAACATGGAGAGGATGAACATCCTCCCGCTGCCGCTAGGACCGGCGCTGGTGGCCGCCGCCTGCCGTAAAGCCGGCCACGATGTGGTTTTGCTGAATCTGATGTTTGAAGGAGACACGCAGTCGGCAATCCAAGACCGCGTCGTAGTATTCCGGCCGGAAGTTATCGGCATTTCGGTGCGCAATATCGATGACCAGAACATGGCCGATCCGAAGTTCCTCCTGCCTCCGGTTCGTGAAGTCGTAAAGACCTGCCGCAGCCTGTGTGATGCTCCGATTATCCTGGGCGGGGCGGGTTATAGCATTTTCCCCGCGAGCGCCTTGCGCTACCTCGGGGCCGACATGGGGATTCAGGGGGAGGGAGAAACAACCTTCCCAGCCCTGCTCGAGCGCGTTGCGAAGCGTGCGCCGTTGTCTGGACTGCCTGGCCTCTGCCTTCCCGGCGAGCCGCCTGTTGACCGAACCTTCGCCAGCAATCTGGACGATCTCCCGCTCCCGGAACCCGGCCTATGGATTCCCTCCGACCGCGGCCCATCCGAGTTCTGGGTTCCTGTCCAAAGCCGCCGTGGCTGTCCGCTGGATTGCAGCTTCTGCTCGACCGCCGCCATCGAAGGGCGCGACCTCCGCAAACACTCTCCGGAAACCATCGCCGCCTGGCTGGAACAACTCGCCTCGAGCGGGTTCACCAACTTCAACTTTGTCGATAACACCTTCAACCTCCCGCCCTGCTACGCCAAAGAGCTTTGCTGGAATATCATCGAACGAGGCCTGGCGATTAATTTCTGGTGCATCGTCTATCCCAAGTGGGTTGGTTCGGAGTTGGTGGACCTGATGACGCGGGCCGGTTGCCGCGAGATCAGCCTCGGGTTCGAAAGTGGCTCCAACCCTGTGCTGGCAAGTTTGAAGAAGCTGTTCAATGCCGACGAAGTGAAAATGGTGGCAAAGATGTTTGCTGACGCCGGCATCTTCCGCCGAGGTTTCCTGCTGCTGGGAGGTCCCGGCGAAACTCGCGAGAGCGTCGAGGAGAGCCTTGCGTTCGCTGACTCGCTGAATCTTGACGCTCTGAAAATCACGGTCGGCGTGAGGATTTACCCGGAAACTCCTCTGGCCGCCACCGCCCTTGCCGAAGGGATGATCCGGGCGGACGACGACCTGCTCCGGCCCCGGTTCTACCTGGCCCCGCGATTGACGGACTGGCTCCCCGAACGGATTGCTGCTTACAAGACCTCACGCCCCTGGGTAATGTAGAGCCAAGCAACCTCTTCAAGGGGAAGATCATCGAAACAGCGCGAGTGGGGTTGCAGGCTAAAGAGAGAGTGACCGACTCTCATTTGAAGCAGGGGCGGCTAGAGACTCGCTAGTTTGAGGGTTCGGTTTCCTCCAGCTCCACCAAAAGTTTCACGCCGCCCCCCCGCTTTTCCGTATTTACCCGTCCCAAATTTTGACTGCAAAATCCTGTCCAAAGCATGGTCGAATGGCATATCGATCTTGAACGTTCCGTTGCGGTGTGATGATGACTCCTCAGATTTTAGAAAATCCTCCATCACCTCTTCGACGTCGATCCGCTCGCTGGATTTCCTCTTCACATATTCCCCTTGACGTGGAGCTTTTGGGGAGTAAGCTGTTGCACATACGGAGGTCTTCAATGGGCTATACATCCGTCTTTGCGCCATTACTAATCTTCGTCGATGCAGGGAAGGGCGACCTTCCACCAATCTGCGACACTGACTTTTGTCGACAGACGACATCCCCACGCCAAACCTCATTATTCCCCTGTGTGCGTGCGCGTCGCCGAGTTTTCAACAAAAGGGCGCCCGTCCCCACAGTTGGCAAAATTTCCTCCGTGTAGATAATTTAACGAGGGAACAAACAACTCCTGGTGTGCTCGACAACTGATCGCCTGGTGTGAGCAAAGGCCTGAATGAGCGGAGCTACGCGATAACGGGTGGTTCAGTTTTCAAGGGGGATGACAGTGGTTGGTCGGTGTTCGTGATTGAGCGGTGGAACTCATCCCTGGATGTTTCCCTGTGTGAAGGACCGAGGTTCCGCAAGTGGTTAGCTAAGGAGGCGGAAAGATGATCGGAATGAATTTCTGGGCATTCTTAGTCTTGTCGGTGGCGAGCGTGATTGCCGCCGGGGTGATCCATTACGTGGCTCACTATCAGATCCTTGAGGGATTCGATGGTTTTCTTGGCAAGGTGATCACCGGATGGGTGGGAGCCTGGTTGGGTTCACCCATCATCGGTCACTGGTTTGAGCCGGTCAAGATTGCCAACATATACTTGATTCCGGCGTTGCTAGGCGCCTTTGCGGGAGCGTTCGTTGGAGTCGCCATCGCGAAGGCATGGGCAAAAGCACTCGCTCCCACAATAATTTCAGGCGCAGTAAGCCACGAGACGAGGAAAGCTGCTTAGAAGCCAGGATGGCCGGGGAGCGGCCGGCTGTATTCTCTTCTCGGTGAACCTCGCAACCGCCGAAGCGGACGATGGTGCGAGAAGTCGGGGTTGAAGTGTGTTCGCTTTTCCGGGGAACCAAGACTTACCATGCCACTGAATATCGGCGGGCGCAGACGGTTGCCTTTTAGCGTTTGCGATCACCCCGACTCCCATCCGCCACAGGTTGAGGCAGCGCGGACCCCACGTTGAGTCCGCGGCTTTTCCCCGCCGCCCAAAAAGTTTAGCGGGCCGGGCAAGCCGCAAGGGCGCATCCGGCGCCGGCGGTTTCTATAGTCAGGCCGACCTACGGTTTTTCCCATTTTCCCGATTCCGCTGACCGGAATATGGCATCGATCACGGACATATTCTTGATGGCATCCTCGACGGGAACGGGAACCTCGCCTCCTTCCCGAATCGCCCGCGAGAACACGTCGCCTTGAATCGTATACTGGTCGCAGGTTGCAAACTCTTCCGTTCTCACGCCCCTTCCAGAGAGGTCACCCTTGTTGTCAATGAAGATCCGGCAAGGCCGGTCGTTCGGGGCATTAAACGGGATCTCCACCTCAATTCGCCCTTCGGTCCCGAAAAACTGCATTCGCTGATAGGGCACGAGTTGGGTACTACAGCTAAAGATAGCCTGTCCCGAGGGGAAATCGAGGATCGCCGAGGTCAGCCGGTCAATCTTCATCTCGGGATCGCGCTCGATGAGCCCCATGACGCGTCGGGGTTCTTCGCGAAAAACAAAACGCGAGGTGGTGATCGGGTAGCAACCGATGTCCATTAAACCTCCGCCACCACATTCGGGGACGTTGCGGATATTGGCAGGATCCCGGTTGAAGTAGCTGAAGAAGCCCGCGATCGAACGTAACGCGCCGATCTGGCCAGTCTCAATGATTTCCCGAGTCCGCAGCCACTGCGGGTGCGTGCGGACCATGAAGGCTTCACCGATCTTGACCCCGGTGCGGTCCCGCACGGACAAGAGGGCCCTGGCGTCCTCGGCGGTCATGCTCAGCGGTTTTTCGCACAGAACATGCTTGCCTGCTTCTGCCGCCTGGAGGGTCCACGGGACGTGAAGCTGGTTGGGGAGCGGATTGTAAACCGCCTCGATCTCCGGATCCCGCAAGAGCTCTTCGTACGATCCATAGGCCTTGGCGATCCCGAGCGGGCTGGCGGCCGCTTCGGCTTTGCGCCGGTCACGCGAGGCGATCGCCGAGATCACGCTCCACTCGCCCCGCTGCATGGCCGGTATTACTTTTTGAACCGCGATCCGGGCAGCGCCGAGAACTCCCCACCGAACTTTGTTTCGCACCATTGCGTCTCCTTCCCATTCCCCAGCCTCAAGCCGATGGAACTCTATCACCACGATCGTGGGTGGGCAAGACGGCCCTGTGGGAAGCCGGCGAGTCCTTCCTTCTTGACACCACCTGCCCAGGTTCTTTAGTTTTGGAACAAGGAGTCTCCATGAAAATTCGTGACGTCCAAACCACTCGTCTGTCCATGCCTCTCCCGGAACCCCTTGCGGACTCCACCCATACCCTGCCAAGCATCGACTGGATCCTGGTGGATATCCATACCGATAACGGATTGACCGGCCACGCTCACATGCTTACTTTCGATTACGGCCAGGAACTGCTGATGGGAATCGTGGATCACGAACTCAAGGACGTGATTATCGGCCTGGACCCCACGCTGATCGAGAAGGTTTGGCAAGCTTGCTGGAATCGCGTCGAGTATATTGGCCAAACCGGTGTAGCAGCGTGGGGGATTGCGGCGATTGACATCGCGCTGTGGGACATTCTGGGCAAAAGTCTGAACTGCCCCGTCCACAAACTGCTGGGTGCGTATCAGGAAGAAGTTCCGATTTACGGCAGCGGAGGTTGGCTGTCGTATTCCCTAGATCAACTTTTGCACGAGGCGCGTAATCACGTAAAGCGCGGCTTCACCGCGGTAAAGATAAAAGTCGGCAGCCGCCAACCCGAGCGCGACGCTGAGCGTGTGCGCGCGGTTCGCGAAGCAATCGGGCCGAACATACAACTGATGATTGATGCCAACCAGGCCTGGTCGCCCTGGCAGGCGCTGGAGTTCAGCCGAAAAGTGGAGGATTACAACATTTTCTGGTTTGAGGAGCCCATCCCCAAAGACGACCTGGATGGCTACGAAAGGCTGGCGCGTAGCCTTCGATTCCCGGTCGCTGCGGGCGAGCGCGAATACTCCCTCCAGGTATTTCGCCATTTGCTGGAACGCCGCGCCCTGCCGATTGTCCAACCGGACGTGCTGCGCCTGGGAGGAATTTCCCGCTGCCTCCGGCTCGCTCACCTGGCGGAAACGTTCACCGCCCAGGTGGCTTCCCACTTCTACAAGGAAATCGATATCCACTGGATGGCCGCCGCCCCCAATGGCTTGTACCTGGAATATTTCCCCTGGCTCGACCCGCTGCTCATCCATCCGCTCAAGATCAGCAACGGCATGGCAAAGGTTCCCACCCAGCCCGGGTTGTCCATTGAGATTCAACCGGAAGCGGTGGAGGAATACAAGGTCAAATAAAGTTTTCGATGGTGCGGGGGGAAAGGCCAGAGCCGATTGCCAAGTCCTCTCCATCCCGAATCCGCCGGGAAACAACTTCAAAACTCGCGGAGGCAGAGCCAAAAACAAAGTTTGAAATCTGGCTTCTGGCTGACGTATGATTGCCGCCCCAAGCGAGGCAGCGAGGGACTAGCGAAATTCCAGTCAGATTCTGCGCCCTGAGGAGCACTGGCGTTTAATAGCGCGTGTCCGAGTTTCGAGTTTCGATGTAGCGGCAAGGAGAGCGCGATGAGTTCAGAGACGACGATGATCAATATTGGGGTCGCGAGGTTTTCGAGGGCGCTGCTGATGGCGGCGCTGGCGCTCTATGTGGCGAGTGCGGCGCGGGCTGAGGAGCCGCGCTACTTCGCCATTCGCAACGCGCACATCGTGCCGGTTTCCGGGCCGGAGATCAAGAGCGGGACGGTGGTGATCGCCAAAGGGCTGATTGTGGCCGTAGGCGAGAAGGTGACGATTCCGCCAGAAGCCTGGGTGATCGAGGGCCGCGGCCTGACTGTGTTCCCTGGTTTCATTGACGCGCTCAGCGATCTCGGTCTGGGGGGCGGTGCGCCAGCGGGTCCGGGCGGTGGTGGCGGAGGCGGCGGGCCGGGCCGCGGTCAGGCGCAAGCGGCAACCGTCTCGCAGGGTCCGCAGGACCGCCCGGCCACTACTCCCTGGGTGAATGCCGCCGACGAACTCAAGCCTGACGACAAGCGCCTGGAAACATGGCGCAACGGCGGATTCACTTCCGCGCTGGCCACTCCCCTGACGGGCCTCTTCGCGGGCCAAGGGGCGGTGGTGAACCTGGCAGGAGATCGCGCCGGGGAGATGGTGGTGGCCGCGCCCGCAGCGGTCCTGATTACGCTCCAGCCCCTGCGCGGCTTTGCAAATTTCCCCGACTCGCTCATGGGCGTGCTCTCCTACGTGCGCCAGGTGTATCTGGACGCCAACTGGTATCAGCAGGCGGAGGCCGTTTACAACGCACACCCGCAGGGGCTGGAACGTCCCCCCTATGACCGCACCGAAATTGTGATCGACGAAGCCTTACGCGCTACGCGTCCGGTGCTTCTGCCGGCCAACACCGCGCAGGAAGTGCACCGGGCGCTGGTGCTGGCGGATCGAATCGGAGTGCGAGCGGTGATCTACGGCGGCCAGCAGGGGTACACTGCCGCCGACGAGCTGGCAGCGGCGAAGGTCCCCGTGCTGATGAACCTGAAGTGGCCGGAGAAAGAGAAGGACTCCGATCCCGAAGCGGAAGAGCCGTTGCGCGAGCTGCGCTTCCGCGATCGCGCGCCTTCCTCGCCGGCGGCGTTGCAAAAGGCGGGGGTGAAGTTTGCCTTCTATCTGGAAGGCGCGGGCTCGCCCAAGGACGCGCTGAAGAACGCCAAGAAGGCTATTGACGCCGGGCTGGCTGCGGACGCCGCCCTGCGCGCTTTCACACTCAGCGCGGCGGAAATCCTAGGCGTGGGTGACCGCCTGGGCTCGATCGAGGTGGGCAAGATCGCCAACCTGGTAGTGACGGACGGCGACCTGTTCAATGAAAAAACCAAGGTCAAGATGACCTTCGTCGATGGCCGCCGCTACGAAGTGCATGAGCCCAGCCGTCCCACCGAACCGCCTACGATCAAACTGACGGGCAAGTGGAAGCTCACGGTGAACGCGCCACAAGGGGCGCAGGAAGCCACCGCCGACCTGACGATGGCGCCGGACGGCATGCTGACCGGGTCAGTCACCGGGGCCTCAGGCGAGATCATGGGCTCGATGGGCACCGTCTCCATCTCCGATGGGTGGGTGAGCGGCAATAAGTTCAGCTTCACCATCAGCCTGGCCATCGGAGGCAATCCGATGGATGTGACTTTCAGCGGCACGCTGGAAGGGGAACAGATGAAAGGCACGGCAAGCGGCGGCGGAATCTCGGTTGATTTCACAGGCGTGCCTCCGAGCGGAACCGGCGCTGGGACCGTTGCACAGGAGGTGGAATAAATGAAGCGGGCTCTGGAGAATGGCGACTTCCTGCCACTGTGCTGTCAACGCGGCTTCTCTTCCCTTCGCAGCTATAGGTGGCTCAATAAGAAAATCGGCAGTAAGCTGCTGCCCTTCGAAATCGCGGCAGTGCTTTTCCTGGCCGTGTGTGCCGTTCGCGGGCAGGCCGCCGATGTGACCCTAATCAAAAATGGCACCATCCTCACCGTTACCAAAGGGACGATTGAAAACGGCAACGTCCTGATCCGCGACGGCAAGATCGCCGAAGTGGGCAAAGGCCTGACGGCGCCCGCGGGGGCCAAGGTGATCGATGCGACGGGCCAGTACGTGATGCCCGGCATTATCGATTGCCACTCGCATATCGCCATTGCGGGCGGCGTGAACGAGGGCAGCGTCAGCGTATCGTCGATGGCGAATATCGCCGATGTGCTGAATCCCGAGGACATTGATATCTACCGCGACCTCGCGGGCGGAGTCACCGCGGCCAACATCTTGCACGGCAGCGCCAATTCCATCGGCGGGCAAACCGAGGTGATCAAGCTGCGCTGGGGCAAACCGGCCAAAGACCTGCCGTTTGAGGGCGCTCTGCCGGGCATCAAGTTCGCGCTGGGTGAGAATCCCAAGCGTTCCGGGTTCAGCAATCCCGGCGCGGCGCGCCGCTATCCGGCCACGCGCATGGGCGTGATGGACGTGATCCGTGAAGCCTTCAGCGAGGCGCTGGACTACAAGAAAGCGTGGGATCAATACAACCGCCGGAAGGCCGCAGGCGAGCCGAACCTGATTCCTCCCCGGCGCGACCTCAAACTGGAGCCGCTGCTGGAGGTGCTGGAAGACAGGCGGTTGGTGCACATCCACTGTTACCGCGCGGATGAAATCCTGCAAATGATCCGCGTGGCCGAAGAATTCCACTTCCGGGTCGCAACTTTCCAACATGTGCTGGAAGGTTACAAGGTGGCGGACGAGATTGCCAAGCACGGCGCCGGCGGATCCACCTTTTCCGACTGGTGGGCGTACAAGATGGAAGCCTTCGACGCAATTCCTTACAACGCGGCGCTGATGACCGAGCGGGGCATCGTGGTTTCCGTCAACTCCGACGACGCCTCGGAAGCCACACACCTGAACCAGGAGGCGGCCAAAAGCATGAAGTGGGGCGGCCTCTCGCACGACGAGGCGTTGAAACTCGTGACCCTGAACCCGGCCATTCAGGTGCGCATTGCGGGCCGTGTGGGTTCGATCGAAACGGGGAAAGACGCCGACATCGATATCTACGACAAGGACCCCCTCAGTGTTTACGCCGTGGCGCAGAAAGTGCTGATCGACGGGCAGGTCTATTTCGACCGGCAGCAGGACATTGCGCATCGCGCTGGTTTGGAAAAGGAAAAGAAGGCGTTGATGGAAAAAGAAAAGAAAGCGGCCGAGGCGGCGAAGCCGGCCGCCACCGGGCGGAGGCCAGGACCTCCAGGGACGGCCAGGCCGCCGGGCACAACGCCGAAGCCCCAGGAAATCTAGGACTTGAAAATCGAACCTCGAAATTCGGTCGAATTTCGCGTTTCGATTTTCGCGTTTCGGTTTTCGAGTTTCGATTTTCGAATTTCGAAAGGGACCGATGAAGATGAAACCTCGACTCATACCCTTTGCAGTGGCGGCAATGATGGCCCTCGTGCCCTCGCTTCGCACGCGCGCCGCGGCCGCAGGGGGGGCAGCAACCCCCTCGCACGTCTATGCCATAAGCGGCGCCAAGGTGGTGACGCTGGCCGGGCCGCCGGTGGAGCACGGCACGGTGGTGATCCGCGACGGCAAGATCGCCGCCGTCGGCGCCAGCGTTGAGGTGCCCGCCGACGCGCAAATGATTGACGGTAAGGGTCTCGAAGTGTATCCCGGCCTCTTCGACGCCGTCACGGACCTGGGTTTGACGGAAGTCGAAGCTGTGAACGCTACCGTGGATACCGCTGATGTCGGCACTTACAACCCGCAGTTGGTGGCCATGACGGCCGTTCACCCGGCGAGCGAGTTGATTCCCGTGGCGCGCACTAATGGCATCACGCATGCGCTCGCGGCGCCTCTCGGCGGGGGCGGCTTCCGCGGAGGCGGCGAGGTGATTTCCGGACAGGCTTCGGCCATTAACCTCGCCGGCTGGACCATCGAGGATATGCTCATCCGCCGCTCCGTGGCCATGGTGGTGAATTGGCCGTCATTGCAAACCCGAAGCTTCGACCTTTCGACGTTCAGCCTCCGGGAGCGCCCTTTCACCGAGGTGAAGCAGGAGTATGACAAGAAGATCAACGAATTGGCCGACTGGATGGAGCGCGCGCGGCATTACGCGCAAGTCATGGACAAGGGGTCAATCGCGAACTACGATCGCGACCTTAAACTCGAGGCCCTGGCGCCGGTAGTGCGAGGCCAATTGCCGCTGCTGGTCATCGCGGAGGACAAGCGCGAGATTCGCAGTGCCGTCGAGTTCTGCGACAAACAGAAGCTGAAAATGATCCTGGGCGGGGGCTCAGAATCCTACAAGGTGAAGGACCTGCTGGCCGCCAAGCACATTCCCGTCATCCTGGGACCGACGCAATCTCTGGCTGAGGATGAAGACGCGTCTTACGATCAGTCGTACGTCACGGCCGGCCAGCTCGCCGCCGCCGGCATCAAGATCGCTTTCGCCAGCTTCAACGCCTCGTTTGCGCGCCGCCTGCCTTACCAAGCCGCCAACTGCGTGCCATACGGGCTACCTTATCAGGAAGCCTTGAAGGCCGTGACGCTATACCCGGCGCAAATCCTCGGTCTCGCCGACCAGCTCGGTACCATCGAGCCCGGCAAAATGGCCGACCTCATTGTCACGGACGGCGACCCCCTCGCCATCCCGACGCAGGTGCGCTATCTCTTCATCAACGGTGAATTGACTCCCACAGATAACAAGCATCTCCGACTGTACGAGGAATACCGGAAGCGTTACCAAGCGCCCAAGTGAGCAGTCTGCGCCGCTCAGGATCTCGGGAATACGACCCGGTAGGGCGCAAGAAGACCCATTGACTTGACCTCCCCCTTCTGCTGCCTTCCCTTTCGCTCTCTACGCTCACAAGGTGAAAGCCGTCTATTGCTTCAAAACCTTCACCACAAAGTAGCTGACTGAATGCGGAACCTCCTTGAACCAATGGGGAATCCCCGCGGGAATCACGATCACATCGCCCTTGCTCAAATGATGAACTTGCCCCCCCTGAATTTCGGCTCCAAGCCATTGGCCTGGAGAAGTCACCTTGCCTCCCACCATTTTGCCTCCCGTGACGAATGTCGCTTCGCCGTCGACAATGTAGAGGACGTCGGTCTGCTTTTCATGAAGTTCGACGTGCCCGTTTTCCGCGCGGTGAGCGCCCATGACGAGAAGATCAGAAGCTTCAAGCAACGTGCTGCTATGAGTCTGACCACTCAGTGCCGCATCTACCTTGTCGTGGCCGATGTAAGTGACCGCGGGCCCCCCGTCACCCCCCATCAACAAAGCAGCCGTCGTCAAAGACGCTAAAACCAAGAGTGAAGATTTCATCGTTTTATCTCCTTTTCGCCTCGCGCCGTCTTTTCTGGAGAGCGCAGGTTGAGAAGCATCGTGTTGATCGAGACGTTTGGCAAGCACCCAGAATTCACGCGATACAGAATTGGCCTCCCATCCTTGACCAAGCCTGACAGGGTTGTCAAGGAGCCGCCGGGTGTATAATGGCCGCCTCCTCTACGTAATTCTTCCAGGAGGCCCGCTGCGAGTTGCAGGCGATTCCCCCCACCGGGGGCTCTCCAACCCAGCGTTTTAAGTCAACGAGGGACATATGAACAGGAACGCTCATCATCCGACGGCGGCAAGACGCGCGACATCAATTTCATTCCGCGCTACCGCAATTTTGACCGTGATGGCCATGGCGATGCTAGTTTCGGCAGTTCGCGCCGTCGCGCAAGACCAATCAGCCGCGGGGCAAGCGCCCCCTAAGCCCGCTGCGCACGTGGCACCCGATTTTACCAAGCCGACCCTTTACGTCGTCGGCTACGCCCATTTGGACACCGAGTGGCGCTGGGAGTACCCGCAAGTCATCAGCGAATATCTCCCCAAGACCATGCGCGCCAATTTCGATCTGTTTGAGAAGTATCCGCACTATATTTTCAATTTTAGCGGCGCCAATCGCTATCGCCTGATGAAGGAATACTTCCCGGCTGATTACGAAAAGCTGCGGCAATGGGTCAAAGCGGGCCGGTGGTTCCCGGCGGGCTCGTCGATGGAAGAGAACGACGTGAACTCACCTTCGCCCGAATCGATCATCCGCCAAGTCCTCTACGGCAACGAATATTTCCGCCATGACTTTGGAGTGGCGAGCGCCGAGTTCATGCTACCGGATTGCTTTGGCTTTCCCGCCTCCTTGCCGAGCATCTTGGCGGCGGCCGGAGTAAAGGGGTTTTCCACTCAAAAACTGACTTGGGGCTCCTCCGCTCCCGTGGGGGGGGCCGGGTCCCCGGAAAAGACTCCCAAGGGCATTCCCTTTAACGTTGGGATTTGGGATGGGCCGGGCGGCAAAAGCCTGCTGGCAGCATTCAACCCGCTTACCTACAGCGGCACAATCTACTACGACCTCAGCAAAAGCAATTCCGAGTTCAGCAAGAAACCAAACTATGTCGACTGGCCCGAGCGGCTTCGTTTAGACGCCAAAGCCACCGGCGTGCCGGTCGATTACCACTACTATGGCACGGGTGACATCGGGGGCGCGCCAGCGGAGCCCTCGGTGAAACTCCTTGAAGCCATCGTCACCGAGAGTCGCACGGCTCTGCCGACCGCGATCGAACGGACGGATTTGGACGAAGAGCAAGCCGCGGAGGCGAAAGGCTCCGCGGTTCAAGTGGGTGACGGCCCGGTGCGTGTGTTCTCCTCGAAGGCCGATCAGATGTTTCTCGACATCCTGCGCTCCGGCAAAGCCAGTCAACTGCTGCATTATAAGGGCGACCTTGAACTCACCAATCACTCGGCAGGCTCGTTGACTTCGGAAGCGGAGCACAAGCGTTGGAATCGCAAGAATGAGCTGCTCGCTGACGCCGCCGAGCGCGCCTCGGTTGCCGCCGCATGGCTGGGCGGCCCCCCCTATCCCTTGCAGCGCATGAACGACGCGTGGACACTCGTGCTGGGCGGACAGTTCCACGACATCATGGCCGGCACCGCTACACCCAAGTCTTACGAATTCTCGTGGAACGATGATGTGATCGCCATGAACCAGTTTGCCGGCGTGCTGACCAGCGCCAGTTCCGCCATCGCCTCAGGCATGAACACGCAGGGTGAAGGCACCGCAGTGGTCGTGTACAACCCCCTCAATATTGAGCGCGAGGACGTGGTGGAAGCTGATCTTTCCTCTGCCCAAGGTGTGCCGCGAGCCGTGGAGGTGTTCGGTCCAGATGGCAAGGTAGTGCCTTCGCAAATTGAGGGGTCTGGGCGCGTGCTGTTCCTCGCCAAAGTGCCTTCAGTGGGCTTTGCGGTCTACGACGTCCGCCCAGCCGACACTGCTGCGGCCGTCTCTTCCGAATTGAAAGCGAGCGAATCGTCACTTGAAAATGCCCGTTACCGCATCACGCTGGATGCGAACGGCGATGTATCAAGTATTTACGACAAAAGCATCAAGCGTGAATTGCTCGCGGCCCCGGCGCGCCTGGCGTTGCAGACCGAACACCCGTTCGATTGGCCTGCCTGGAACATGGATTGGGCTGATCAGCAGAAACCGCCACGCGCTTACGTCTCGGGTCCGGCTCAGATTCGCGTGGTGGAAAACGGCCCAGTGCGCGTGGCCGTGGAAGTGACACGCGAAACCGAGGACTCCAAGTTCGTCCAGACCATTCGCCTGGCGGTGGGCGATGCCGGCAATCGCGTGGAATTCGCGAACGCTATCGACTGGAAAACCAAGGAGGCCGCCCTCAAGGCCACCTTCCCTCTCACCGCTGCGAATCCCTTGGCGACTTACAACTGGGGACTGGGCATAATTCAACGCGGGAACAACGACCCGTTGAAATTTGAGGTCGCCTCCCACCAATGGTTTGACCTGACCGACAAGAGCGGAGCTTTCGGCGTCACGGTACTCTCCGACTGCAGAACGGGGTCGGATAAACCCGACGACAGTACCCTGCGCCTGACCCTGCTCTACACCCCCGGCCTCGGCGGCGGCAACGGCCACAATTACGCCGATCAGACCACGCAGGATTGGGGCCACCATGAATTCGTTTATGGCCTCGCCTCGCACGCCGGCAACTGGACGCAGGGAAAAACCGATTGGCAGGCGCAGCGCCTGAATGCCCCCCTGATTGCTTTTCAAAGTGCCCATCACCCGGGCACGTTGGGGAAAACCTTTTCCTTCCTGCACATTGACAGCGACCACGTGTTTGTTACCGCGGTGAAGAAGGCCGAGGAGAGTGGCGACATCATCGTCCGCCTGGTGGAGATGCGCGGCGAAAAAGCACCCAGCCTGCACGTAGCGTTTGCCGGCCCGATTACTGAAGCGCGCGAGGTCAATGGCCAGGAATTTCCCCAGGGCCCAGCCACAGTGGTGAAGGGTGAGCTCGAAACATCACTGGAGGCATACGGAATCCGCACCTTCGCGGTGAAACTGGCAGCGCCGGCGAAAACGCTGCCGCCGACGCACTCGGAGCCCATCGCTTTGAAGTATGATCTAGCGACCGCCAGCGAAGACGGCATCCCCTCCAAGGGCGGATTCGACGCCGCGGGCCAGAACCTCCCCGCCGAAATGCTTCCCACCACCCTGCCCTTCGGCGGCATCACCTTCCATCTCGGACCGGTGTGGACAGATCATCCCAATGCGGTGGTCGCTCGCGGCCAAACCATCCCGATGCCCTCGGGCAAGTTCAACCGGATTTATATCCTGGTTGCTGCCGACGGGGATCAAAAGGGCACGTTCCGGTTAGGCGATACGAGCATCGAATTGAACATTCAGGATTGGCAAGGTTACATCGGCCAGTGGGACACTCGCACCTGGATCAACCGTACGGTGGAAGTCCCCACCCCGCCTGAGCCCGCCGCGGACGATCACAGTTGGCAGGCCGAGAGGAACCGCAGAACCCGCGCCGACGTCGAGGCTCACGGGCCCAGAACGCGCGTCGAACCCGAATACACCGGACTTGAGCCCGGTTTCATTAAGCGCGCTCCTGTGGCATGGTACGCCTCGCATCATCACTCGGCACAGGGCGCCAATGAACCCTACGCCTACAGCTACCTCTTCGCCTATTCATTAGATATACCTGAGGGCGCAACCACCTTGACCCTGCCGGATAACGATAAGATACGAATCATGGCCATCACGGTCGCCGACCAAGCCGGAAGTCTCCGCCCCGCCGAACCGCTCTATGACACTTTGGAGGAAACAATACGGTAGATAGAATGGCCTTCTACGAATCGAAGTAACCGTGCTTTTCGATTTCATCCCACATGGCCAAGACATTTTCCAACTTGGCCGCGGGATGGATCTCCGTGGTGGAACCGATCCAGAGGCGCCCGGCATCGGCGGCATCATCAATTGTCTTGCGCACGGTTGCGCGCACCTCCTCCTCCGTTCCGAACGGAAGGAGCTGGGAAACGTCAATCCCACCCATCAGAATCCATTCTGGGTACGCCTTATGAATGTCACCTGCATACATGGTGGACAGCGGTTCGAGAGGATTAATTCCATCGATCCCGGCCAGGCGGAAATCGTCCAGCACCGCCCACAGGTTGCCGTCAGAGTGATAGATCACCTTGATGCCGTGTTGGTGCCACGCCGCCACCAACTTGGTCAGCCGGGGGAAGAACTCCTTGCGCAGGAACTTCGGCGAGAACATCAACTCGCTGGTACCAGCGATATCGGCATAGACCAACGCCACGGGTGAAAGGGCGGGATCAGCGGTTTCGTGGACTCGCTGGATTTCCGCCCAGTTCAGCGCTTCCAGCCAATCGGAGACGAGGCCGGGATTCTCGGCATAAGCATATGCAAACAGGTCCAACCCCGCCCGGATGTGTGCCGTATCCAGGCCCACTGGACTTTCGTTGGGGAAGACCACCGTGTTATCGCCCACCTTCTCTTGCAGCTCCAGAAACTGCTCACGCGGCGACTTGGAGGAGGCTCCCCAAACGTTGCTCTTCCCGGCGAAAGTAAACATATCGCCAAACTGGCGATTCCGGATTTCCTCAATGTTGCGCGGGATGTAATCCAACAGGCCCGCCACATCGTGGAAGGGACGTTCGACGAGCCAGGTGGTCCACCACTCCTGCTTGTAGACAAAGCCATCTTCTTGGCAGATCGTTTTCTCCTCCGCTGGGGCAGCAATTCCCCGCGTGATGTCCAGCCGCTCGCCAATGGTTTTGCAAAGCAAGTCCAAACCGTTCGCAATCGTCAGCCTTTCACCGGTAACATATTCGATGAGAGGAATGTGCTGGATCAAATCGAACACCGGAACCCGGTCCGGGATTTCGCCGCGTAAAGAACATTCGATGCGCTGGCGTGCGGTCATGCGATCACGAGGAAGTTTGCGCATTGGGTTTTCTTCTCGAGCGGCTACTCTCCCGGGCAGAAGCTCATCCCAAACGCCCGGCGTAGGCCAGGGCGGCGAAGCCCAGAATCAGGAAGAAAATACTTCCCAGCATGGTGTTCAGAGCCTTGCTACCCGATCCTTTCCACTCGCCGGTGGCAAGTCCCCAGACATTCGAGGTGATGATGATGGCCGACATGAACAGAGGCCAGCCGAGAATGGGTCCCATATCTCCCAAGCGCGCACTGACGGCGCCGTATATGACCGTGCTGCCTAACCAGAGCAACCCCATGATGGCTCCGAGGAACCAGTTGAGCCCTGTCCCCGCGGCGCGAAATAGGCGCGCAGTATTGTTCCTTTTCCAGAGATAAATGCAATAGATGATGTAGGGGATAAACGCCGCACTGTCCAACGGCGCCCAGATGACATTGGCCTGGCTACTGGGGTTGACCCCTTGCGCGGCGGCGCGAGCAAGCAACGGCGCACCAAAGGCCAATCCAAAGTTGATCAGCGGTGAGCCCAATCCTGCCAGAATGCAAATGATAAGCCCTGCTTTAAAACTCATCGAGACGGCGGCAGACTCGCGCGGGCGCGGATCCGTTGCTTCCAGATGCTTTTCCTTCATCTTCCCAGCAAGTGCGCATCCAACTATTCCAACCAGAATCAGCAGGACTCCCAGGAAGAGCATGGCGCCTTGATCGGTGAATATCCTTTCCCTGTGAAGCACCAGCAGCGGCAGCAGCGAGCCCAACACCGTGGAGATGCCGATCGCAATGGCGAAGTTCAGCGCCATGCCGATGGCCGCAACGCCGAGTCCGAAAAACACTTGCGCCAGACCAAACCCCACACCGAACCCAATCATCAGCAAGAGCGATTTCGTGGCCACTCCGTGATAAACCTCCCCGGGATGGGGAATGGTCAGGAAGACGACTGCCCAGGGGAAAACCACCATGCCAAAAGCCGCCCAGACTGACCAGATGTTCTCCCATTTCCAGACCTTGACATATTTGGTCGGAGCGGCAAAGCTCCCGTTAATGATGCCCGCGATAATCGCCAGGATGATTCCGATCGATACATTCGACATGAAACTACCTCCGCGCCGTGGCTGCCGTCATTGTCCTCGAGGCGGCCCCCAGCAAAGCATGCAAGGCCGTTCAGCCTTCTGAAGGCGCGCTGAAGATTACCACTAGATAGCTCGACTGTCACTTGCCTGTGGACGGGAGTTTAGCCCGCGGCGCGGCCGCGCAAGCGGCGACATCCTGTAGCCCGCGGCAGAAGAATCTATGAAAAACATGAGACAGTTTTCAAACCCCGTGCGTGCAAAAATCTTTCACAGCCTCTATGATTTCCCCTTGCGGATGACGCGCGAGAAGCATCAAAACTTTTAGGACATCGTAGGGTTCCAGTTGGAGGTAGAAGGTCCTGTGGAGGTATGATTCTGCTTTACTTTCGCTTTGTCGAGTTTGGTAGGTCAGCCAATTTATTCTGATTTTTACCTGGACTGATAGGATCGTCACGGCAATGGGACTTCCTCGAAAACGCCTTTCAAAAAAATCCGGCATGTCCAGGGAACTCTCCCGCCGGCAGATGCTGGCTACCTTCAGCTCACTTGCGGCGGGTTGTTGCCTTTTCGGATGTGCGGGCTCAAGTTCGTCCCCGAGCAGTTCGTCGCCCACGCCGGGCAACGCGCAGCCGGTGCCTGCCGGCGCCCTCACCAGCTCGGCGGTTTCCATCTCGAGCACACCCTCTGGAACGATGCCGGCCGCTTTCGTGGGATTGAGTTACGAAAAGAGCAAGCTCTCCCAGCCGCTTTTTTCCAGCAGTAATACTGATCTGATCGGGCTCTTTAAGCGGCTCGGCCCCAGCCTCCTGCGCATTGGCGGGAACAGCGTGGACGAAACCACCTGGAGTCCGAGCGGTCCCGGCCAGACCTCCGGCGAAACGGCGCCGTCCGATGTCAACGCGCTCGCGGCATTCGTCTTGGCTGCGGGTTGGTCCGTTCTCTACGGTGTGAATCTCGCGCAATCGACGCCCGCTGTGGCTGCCGCGGAAGTTGCCTACGCCGCCCACGCTCTTGGCTCAAGCCTGTTAGGAATCGAAATCGGCAACGAACCGGATCTTTACGCCGGCAACTATTTCCCTTCGACTTGGACATTTTCAGATTATCTCCAGCTCTGGCAGAGCTTCGCCGCTGCGATCCTCGCGCAAACGCCCGGCGTTCCATTCACCGGGCCGGTGATTGCCAGCAACACCACTTGGTTCAGCTCCTTCGCCCAGGCCGAGGGCAAGGACGTCGCCCTACTCTCAGCGCACTGCTACCGCGGCAACGGGGAAAGCGCTTCCTCGACCATTCAAGAGTTAATCAGCTACCCTGATACCAACTTGGAGAATTACCTTGCGGCTCTGAAACCTCCGGCTGTGGCTGCCGGCGTACCCTTCCGGCTGGCAGAAACCAACTCGTTCTACAACGGTGGCGCGGCCAATGTGAGTGACTCCTATGCCTCCGCCCTCTGGGTGATCGATCATCTTTTCACGATCGCGTTGGGCGGAAGCGTGGGCACGAATCTCCATGGCGGAGGAGACAGCACCGGCTACACGCCAATCGCCGATAACAATGGCGTCGTGGTCGAAGCTCGGCCGGAGTATTACGGTGCGCTTCTCGCCGCTCTCGCGGGACAGGGTCCCCTGCTGGCTACCACCATCAATGCCGGCTCTCTCAACACCAGCGCCTACACGGTGCAGAATTCGCCAACCCAATTGAGTCTGATCCTGCTGAACAAGGACGCGACCCAGAACATCCAGTTCACGGCGACGTGCCCGGGCAAGGTTCAGTCCGCCTCCCTCCAAGTGATGACCTGCGCCTCGCTCTCTGCCACTTCCGGCGTCACCATCCAGGGAAGCCCCATTAATCCCGACGGTTCCTTTTCGCCGGAATCTCCTTACAGCCTCGAAGTCTCCGGTGATACGTTTGCAGGATACGTTCCCGCCGCCAGCGCCGCGCTCATCGTCGTGACGTTGGCCTGACGCGCCTGCTTGCCGCGATCACCCGGCTTGGCTCTTTCGGGTGGCACAGGCTCCCAGCCTGCACGGGGCACAGCCATGTGTGGGTGGCGCAGCGCATCTCACGGCTGGGGACAGGGAGGCCGCGCTACGTTTTTCACATAGGCCCCGAGGGCGGGGGGCGGCGATACTTTTTTCTTGGTGACAATGGGTCCCCTGCATCAGATACATAAGACAACAATCTTCTAGCAATACATAACCGTCTTTACGCTTATGGCCCTCGAATTGCCTCATCCTCCAGAGCCTATTGTGATTGCGTCGAATGACGCAGCACGAGGCTATGGCTAATATCGCCATTCGGGGTAAGGCGGAAAGCAGTGGGCAGTAAGCGGTAGAAAAGGCAAGCATGGGAATGCTCCCCGGGAAGCCAGAATGTTCATGAAAACGCAAGCGGTTAGCGGAAACCAGAGGGACATACGGTGGTCGCAACAAAAAATCAAGTCACTGAAAACAGGTGGGTTATGAAGGTCGAGTGTAGCCTATGATAAAAGAGAAGGAGATATATCAAAAATGCAAGGATTATCCAGAATGTTCCAGAAAACAAAGGAGATACAAAACTGACCTAGGTCAATTTCACCCGAAAGCCAGAATGTTCATGATAAATAAGGCGCTTATACCTAGAACCCCAGAATGTGATTGAAAAAAAAGAAGAAGTAGGAGGGCTGGGATTGGGGATGCTTGAGATGTTAAAAATTAAGACAACCTCTTCCACGGAAGGTGGTTCATAATCGCCTAGCAAATCGGTGACGTCAGAGAGGAGCCGACACATGAAGCTACGCCTCGCCAGCCGCATCGCAGTGGGCCTCTGCCTGTGGATTTTGCCCGTGTGGGCAGCCGAACCTCAACTTACGATTTACAACCAGAACTTCGCCGTGGTGCGAGTGCTGATTCCCCTGGATCTCAAGCCGGGCGAGAATCGCATTCAGTTTACTGACACCACGGCCTACTTGGAGCCCGACTCGGTAATTCTCCGCGATCCCACGGGAGCTCGGGTCTTGCAGATTCTCGAGCAGAATTACCGCGCCGACCCCGTCTCCCAGCAGCGCCTTCTCTCCCTTTACGAGGGGAAGACTCTCGACTTCCTCGTGCAGCGCGGGGATCACACGGAAACCGTGCAGGGCAAGATCATTCGCAGTGGGTACGTCCCGCCCTGGCCCAATGCTCCCTACTATGGAAATCCCTACTACTCCGTGCAGGGCAACCAGATCGGGATGCAGCAACCGATCATCGAAGTCGACGGCAAGTTGCGCTTTGACCTTCCCGGCACACCCCTATTCCCAACCCTTACCGACGATACGATTCTGAAGCCGACCCTCAATTGGGTTTTGATGACGGACAAGCCGGGCGAAGTGGTTGCTGAGTTCAGCTACGTGACCGGCCAGATGGACTGGAATGCGGATTACAACCTCGTCGCGCCCGAAGAAGGCGATCATCTGGATATGGTCGGCTGGGTGACCATCCACAATCAATCGGGCAGAACGTTCGAAGGCGCTCGAATCAAACTGATGGCCGGGAGCGTCAACAAGATACAACCCACGATGGCCGACAGCTTCTCAAGGGCCGGGGCTTTCGGCGGAGTCATAGGAGGAATCCCTGGCGGTATACCGCAAGTTTCCGAAAAAACATTTGAAGAATACCACCTCTACGAACTGCATCGCCCCACCACGCTCCACGACCAGGAGAGCAAACAGGTTGAGTTCGTGCGCGCGGCCGGAATCAAATCCGAGCGGCTTTATGTTTACGACGGGATGAAGGTAGATCAGAACCAGTATCGGGGTTGGAACATGGAGAGTATTCGAGGAAACGCCGAATACGGAACGCAATCGAATCCCGACGTTTGGGTGATGCGGGAATTCAGCAACTCCGAGGCGAATCACTTGGGGATGCCGCTGCCGGCGGGCCGCCTCCGCTTCTACCGCCAGGACACCGACGGCCACCTGGAATTCACGGGCGAAAATGAAATCAAGCACACGCCGCGAGATGAAACGATTCGGGTCTTCACGGGCAGCGCCTTCGACATCAAGGGAGAACGCCGGCGCACGGATTACCACAGCGATATGGGCCGCCGCATGGTGGACGAATCCTTCGAAATCAAACTGCGCAATCACAAGAAGGAGCCGGTGGTGGTGCGCGTGGTCGAGCACCTCTATCGCGGCTCAACTTGGGAAATCACGGAAAAGTCCGCAACCTATCTCAAGACCGACGCCCAAACCATCGAATTTCAAGTCCAGGTGCCGCCGGATGAGGAAAAGACCGTCACCTACACGGCGCATTACACTTGGTAAAGGAAATTGTGAATTCTGAACTCGCAATGATGCACCAGCACGTGGATTGCGCAGAGCAAAGCTCTGCGGCTGGACGCAGAGCTTTGCTCTGCGCAATCCACACTCGGTGAAGGAAATACCATGCGCACGCTTCCACGCTTGCTCCTTTGCATCCTCTGTCTTGCCCCGAGCCTCGCGGCTCAAACCGGCCCCGTGGACACGACCAGGATCAGCCAGGCTATTCAAGACTCCATGGGCCAAGTCTGGGGAATCGGCGCCTCCATGGGCACCAGCCTCTACCGCTGGGAAGGCGACAAGTGGAACCCTGTTGCGGGGGTTTCCGGCAATACCGGGACGGTAGCCTTGGCCAACGGGCCGGATGGCGCGGTTTATGGTCTTTGGACCACCACCGAGGGTAGGCATACCGTAACCTGGCACAAGGGAACCGTCTCCAAGACGCTGGCGCAGTTCACCGGAGACCTCGCGAACTTACCCAATATTTTCGTTGATCCCAATAGGAACATCTGGATTACCGAACGGGGATTACACATCTACCGCATCACACCGCAAGGCAAAGCCGAGTGTATCTACACCATCGAATACGATCATCGCTACGATTCCAATCAGCGCGGCGGGCGCATAAATTTCGAGTCCGTCTTCGCGACCGCCGATGGGCAGGGTCGGGTTTGGTTTTGGGCGGGCGGGCTAGGCGGCGGCGTGCCCTCGCTGGACGGCATCCTGATCTTTGATGGCAAGAATTTCGATCTCCACACCAATTTCCCCGGCCCTCCCATCAAGCGCTACTCCGCCGTCGAGCCCGATGGCGTGAACCACATGTGGCTCGCGGCGCCGAGTGATCACCTGTACAGGATTGACACCCAAACGTTCGCCACCGAAGTGCCTCTGGAGCCGGCTCCCAACGCCTTCCGTTCCGTGCAGAAAATCTTCCAGGCGGGGCAGACAACTTACCTTGTTTCGATCAACGGGTTGATGCCCGTTGCAGAGCGCAGCGGAGAGGGCCGGTTTGGGGCCCTTTGGCGGCTGCAAGAGGGCCAATGGAAGCGGGTGATCAACGGAATCGATATGCGGTCCCCTTCTTTAACCGATCCGCCCCGCTCGTTCGTGGTGACCCCCGCGGGGCTATGGCTCGGCGCGTATGGAACGGGGCCTTGGTTCATCCCGGCAGGAGCTGGCGAGCCCGTGCATATTGATTGGAGGTATGGTTATTCCCTCGAAGGGTCGGAGGAATTAGCGGCGCTTCCCGATGGGAAACTTCTCGTGGTGGCGGAGAACAGTGGGACCCTGGCTTTCCAGCCGGCGGACTTGCTCGCCTCGTTCCAGTCGCCTGCCAATGTTCAAACGCTGAATCCCCTGCGCGTGTTCGTTGCGGACCGGCAGAACCACCTTTGGGGATTCCTTTCGGGTGAAAACAAGGTGATCAGCGAGTGGGATGGAAAAACCTGGACCGATCATGCCCTGCCGGAAAATTTTGATCCCATGCGGTCTGAGAGTTTCGGCGTGGATTCACAGGATCGCATCTGGCTGCTTCCTCCCTGTCAAGGGATGGCCCACATCTTGAACCCCTGGCCCGGAAACTTCGAGACTTACCCTGATGTTTCCGCGGCTCTGCAGGCGCAGCTACCCATCCGCGCCAGTTTTCACATCCGGGGAGACCACATTATAGTTCCAACCTTCACCCCCGATGGCCGAATTGGCTACCGCGACGGATGTTCGCAGGCTCATTACTTCAACGGCCAAACGTGGCAGATGTGGCGGCCGCAGGATATTGATACCTCTCGCCGGGGGAGCTTTGACGGCCCGCCGTTTTTTGACCGGGCGGGCAATTTCGCGATCAACATCGCGGGACGAACCTGGGAATTCACCCAAGCAGAGGGGTGGCGCAACACGACCTATGACAAGGGGCTCGGCACGGACCAGGAACGGCAGGCTCCCAACTCCCCTTTGCCACCACCCGGCTGCGAGATCAGTAATCCTGAGTCAGTGGCGCGGGATCGCCTGGGTACATACTGGTTGACCTCTCAAGGCCAGTTGTACCGCGCGGTTCCGGGACTCTGCGTGCCGCAGTTCACTCCCGAGCAGCGTCAGCCGTTTCGCGATTCCCGCACGATAAGAACCGCATTGATCGACCCGCAGGGAAACGCTTTTCTGGAAACTTGGTTTCGCGGCCACCCCAATTTCGGAGAGTACGTCATTGTGAACGCCCGCCCGCCGCTGCCGCAAACCAAGGTGCGCGCCACGGTGGAGGCAGGCGGAAGCGTCAAACTCCAGTTCGAGACTCAGGTGAAAGGCAGAGTATCGTTCACCTGGAAAATCGATGGCGAGGATTGGACTCCTCCCACGACGAGCGCGGAGACCACGTTGAATTGGCTGGCGAATGGCAAGCACACGATTGTAGCCGCGGCGCTGGATGAGCGCTTGCAAATCGATCCCAACCCCCCCGTGGCCGAAGTGACCATCCACGTGGATTCCCAGGCGCAGATTACCGCGCTCATCGAGCAACTGAAGGATCCGGAGTACTCTGTGCGCGATGCGGCGGTGGCCGGACTGCTCCGCCAACCTGCCCTCGCACTTCCCCTCCTACTATCAGCGCGCGAAAAGGCGGGGGCGGACCAGCGCTGGTGGATCGACGCCGCCATTCAACAAATCCAAGACCGGCTGGCGAAGGAGAAGCAGCCGTGAGTGTTTCTACATTATGAATTAGGAATGATGTTTGCTTGGCAATTTCCAATTGCGTATCATGACATCAGGGGTGGATTTCTGACATGTGGCAGGCCCGGGAATATCATTATCATGGTCAATTCAGTTTCAGCATCGGCGGCCATTCCTACCTTGTCCCACTGGCGGGCTTTGGCGCCGGCCTAGCACTTTTTGCCAACGGGTTCTGGAATTATCGGAAGCTGCGAGTCATCGAGGACACGCCGCGGATTAACATTCGCGGTATCCCCATGGGGTTGGTTCGCGTGCACGGCAAGGTGATCGGCAGCTTCCTCTTGACGAGCCCTGTGACTCACACACCCTGCTATTACTATCTCGTCCGTGTCGAGTGTTGGGAGGAGCGCGGGAAAAACCGGGGATGGCAGACCGTCCACACGGAGACGCAGCAGCGCACTTTTTATGTCGATGATGGAACGGGTAAGGTGCTGATCAATCCTCAGTCGGCAGAATTTGATCTGCCTTCCACCTATTGCGCGGCGTTCGGGCCCCAGGCGCGCGGCGGGCCTTATCTCGATCCCTCCATCGGTCTCGCGGCGAGTCCATCGGAGCAGGAGTTGCGCGCCTATGCGGCAAAGCATAGACAAGAAGTGCGATTCGCGGGGGACCCGAAGACCGTCGCTCGGTTCGAGGCGAAATACGCGAAAGCCCTGGAGGAGGTCGATAACCCCTTGACGGGACATGGCAGCTACCGAATCACGGAGCACTGCCTGGTGGCCGAACACGCGTATGACATTATCGGCACGTGCGCTCAAAATCCTCAGCCCCAGGACGATCACGATCGAAATATGATCCTCAAGGGCCAGAACGAACCGACCTTCGTGATTTCCGGCTTGAGCGAGCGTAGCCTCGAAACAGTCTTAAAGAAAAGGGCAGTCATCAAGATCATGCTCGGCGGCTTTCTCATGGTCATTACGATGGGCATTATAATCACCAACCTTCTCAAGCCCTGATGGGACAAATTCCCTCGGCCCACGGGATGACTTTTCATTCCCACCCCCCGAAGCTGGGCAGGTCAAGCCCCGCCGTTACCGTCGCCAGGTCAGCACGCAAGCCGGCCGCGGCCCAATAACAAAACAGGAAGCGGACCCCCTCGTACGGGGGGCCGCGCTACGCCAATACGCACTCTTCCGCTCGGGGAGCAGGGCTGCGCTTCTTGCGCCCCTCACGAACCGCGGGCGCACGGCGCGAGCCAGCGCTGCTGCCGCCGGCCAATCCCAGCAGCGCGCGAAGCCGAAGCCTGGCTTTATGGAGTTGCGATTTCGATGTGCCTTCGCTGACGCCGAGCAATTTTGCAATCTCATTGTGCCGGTAGCCTACTATGTCATGCAGGAGGAAAATTTCCTGGTAGCCGGAAGATAACCCGGCGATAGCCACATCGAAACCTATTTTGTCCAGCGTGGCCGGCGCAGACGCCGGAAGGGCACTCGCCCTCGTGAGGACGTCGCTCAACGCCTCGTCGGCGCCCGGCGCGACATCCAGAGAAGAGACCGCCTCGCGCCACCGTCGGCAGCGGCGCAAGTGCATCAACACCGTGTTGACGGTCAGGCGATGCAACCAGGTGGAAAAGCTTGATTCGCCGCGAAAGGTATGGGCCTTTTGGAACAACCGGAGAAAAACCTCCTGGGTCATATCTTCGGCGTCTTCCTGATTGCCCAACATGTGGTAGCACTGTCGATATACTCGCCGCTCGTACCTGTGGTAAAGAGCATCAAATTCCTTTACCAAAACTGCCCCGGGCGATTGTGGAAGCGGCGGCCACGGCGATGTCCAGGAGTGCGACGAGGCACCCGCATTCGCTGGCGGCGCGGCAGGGCTGGGGTCGTTAGGCAGAGGAAAGAAACTGCCTCGCGAAGGAGGGATCGCACTTGAATCTCCCAAAGGGTCCCCGGGGAAGAAATCTTCTGTCCCCCCAAAGGTTGTGGGGGGAAAGCCCATGCCTTGGCCGGGGCTTGAAGACCCGGAAGGAATCTTCTCACTGGTCTCGACACCCTCCGTCATAATCGACGCCTCTAGAATGGCGCTCACAAACCTACCCTCCATCTCTTTGACGCGTTCAGTAGCGACGTCACCAAGGCCGGGGGAATCCCGAATATCATTCGCCCACCCGCGACCGCGATTGTCGAAGCCATGACGGCAGCCCGATGTACGTCGCATTCACCCCACGGGCAGGCAGCTCATCTGCCGCACGCGGGGGTCATCAACAGATTGGAATTAATCAGCGTGTCGAGCGTCCTCACCAGGGAGGAGCCGACACAGGTGATGGAAAGCGACTAGACGCGGGGAGGCGCTCGCAAGCCATGCGCTTGAGGAACGCCGGCAAGTTCCCGGAGAGGCAATTCAAGGGGAGAGAAACAATAATGGATGACAACAGTCGTTATGATGGGAGGGGCAGGCCGGGAATCATCCGTTTGCACCGGCGCCAATTTATCGCCGCCACACTCGGCCATGCGGCAGCTCTTCGAGGTGAGCCAGGAGGTAGTGTTTTGCCCAGAATGAGGCAAGCGCGATTCGGTGGCCAGAACCCCTACGGTCACAACGAGAAGCGCGATCGCGACGAAAATAACTCTGCCAATAGCAGTTGCAAGGGAACTGCCCCGACGGGCTGTACATCGAGCAATTCTGAGCAAGTTATTTACCCCTGCGGGCATTTGCCCCTGAACTTTACGTGTTGCGATTCTACACCAATTGCCAGTGGACTGCAAAGACAACTGCAAAAGAGCACCCCAGGGCGGCAACCGCCCTTCCTTGTGAAGCCAAACCTCGAGATTGGGTTGCCCGGGAAAAAGGTGCTGATGCACGCCGCGAATACAGAATTAAATTCGCGAGCGTTTGAGTCGTAGCACCGGGCTTTAGCCCGGCATGTGCCGCCCTAAAGGGCGGCGCTACACTCGAATCAGGACAGCACACCCGCCAATCCAGCGTCGCAACTTTTCTCGCCCGGTAGGGTTATAATATCGCTGAGGGCACTCAGAGAAGGTAACCGGCGAAGAGATTCTCGAGGGCGGGAGGTGGGACTTTGCCTTCTTCCCGCCTTGCTGTCACGGCATGAGAAGGGATCTTCCATGAAAGATAAAACGATTTCGACGCTCACTCCCGACCTCGCCGCCTGGCATTTTCTGAGCCGGACGACGTTTGGCCCGCGGCCTCAAGACGTGGAAAGAGCCAAGCGGGAGGGCCTTGGGCGGCTCCTGGACGAACAACTCCATCCGGAGAAAATCGACGACTCCGCGGTGGAGCAAAAGATCTCCTCCCTTCCCACACTGGCAATGAGTCCCGCAGAATTGATGGAGGAGTTCCCTGCCCCGAAACCGCAGGGCAATCCGCAAGGGAGGCAGCAGCGATTGGGAGCGGCGCCGGCTATGCCTCCTAACCAGGATGGCATGGCGAAGCAAGCCCCGCCGGAGATGAACCAGGGGATGGAAGCAACCGGGCCCCGCCGGGTGATCATGGAGCTTGGCCGTGAACAATTCTGGCGCGCCGCTTACAGCCAACGGCAGCTCCAGGAAGTTATGGTTCATTTCTGGATGAATCACTTCAACATTTACGCCGAAAAGGGAGTGGACAAGTGGCTCCTTACTTCCTTCGAGCACGATGCAATCCGGCCCAATGCTTTGGGAGATTTCTCCCAACTGCTCGCCGCCACGGCGCAAAGTCCAGCCATGCTCTTCTATCTGGATAATTGGCTGAGCGCCGCACCAAACGCGGCGGCCGGGAAGGGATTGGCCGAAGGCGCACGCAGGCCGCTAGGGTTTGGTGGTGCGGGTCTGGGGGCGGCGGCAATCAAGGCGAACGGCCAGCGCGCGCCCGTTGAGCGCCGCGGCCTGAACGAAAATTATGGGCGCGAGTTGATGGAACTCCACACCCTGGGCGTAGACGGCGGCTACACTCAGCAAGACGTGCGGGAGGTGGCGCGTTGCTTCACCGGTTGGACCATCGATCGCCCACGCCAAGGCGGGGGATTCATATTCCGGCCGCGCATGCACGACTTTGGTGAAAAATCGGTTCTTGGCCGCAAGATTCGAGGCCAAGGCGGGATGGAAGATGGCATGGAAGTGCTTCAAATGCTGGCGGCCCATCCTGCCACCGCGCAATTCATCTCTCGCGAACTCTGCCGCCACTTCGTCGCTGATGATCCTCCCGCTTCCGTCGTTGACCGCACGGCCCGCACCTTTACAGAGTCCCAGGGCGATATTCGCTCGGTCTTGAAGACGATCCTGACGTCGCCGGAATTCAATTCTCCCGCCGCTTTCCGGACAAAGGTGAAGTCTCCTTTCGAGCTCGTGGCCAGCTCTTTGCGAACGCTGAACGCGGAGACAGATGCCGGCGCGCCGCTGATGGGTCTGATAATGCGGATGGGACAGCCGCTTTTCCAATATCAAGCGCCTACGGGTTACCCCGACCGCGCCAGCAGTTGGATTAACTCCGGCACGCTGCTGGCGCGAATGAATTTTTCCATGGCGCTGGCGGCCAACCGGATTCGGGGGACACAACTCGATTTGCAAGCCTTGACGCCTTCCGATGACCCTGAGGCCGTTTGGGATCACCTGGCGCAACGAACGCTCGGCGGGTGCGTTTCCCACGGAACCCGGGCGGCAATCACGAAAAGTGTGGAGAATTTGGGCAACTCTGGCGGAAGTAATCCGCGGGCTTTCCCCCGGACCACGCTGATGGCGGCGCTATTACTCGGGTCGCCGGACTTCCAGCAGCGGTAAGAGGAAGGTGTCAGGTGTCAGGTGTCAGGTGTCAGGTGTCAGGTGTCAGGTGTCAGGTGTCAGGCACAAGGTGTCGAGTGCAAGGTTTCAGGAATAAGGTTTTCCTGACACCTGATACCTGGCACCTGGCACCTTGCAACCAATTGAGGCAACAATGACCATATCGCGACGCTACTTTTTGAAAACCACGGGCCTGAGCCTTTTTGGAGCGGGATTCGTTCCCAGTTTCCTGCGGCGTACAGCCTTCGCGGCGGAGCAGCCCGGGCGCAAGAAAACCCTGGTTGCCATTTTTCAGCGCGGCGCGGCCGATGGGCTGAACATCGTCGTTCCCTTTGGCGAAAAAAATTACCACGCCCTGCGCCCGACCATTGCCATCCCTGAGCCTTCCCAGCGCAGCGATAGCGGTCTAAGCGCCCTGGACCTGGACGGATTCTTCGGCCTGCACCCCAGCCTCGCTTCGCTGAAGCCGCTGTTCGACGCTCGCCAACTGGCGATCATTCATGCCGCGGGCTCACCGGACAGCACACGCTCGCACTTCGATGCGCAGGACTACATGGAATCGGCGACGCCCGGCGTGAAGTCCACTCCCGACGGCTGGCTGAACCGCTTCTTGCAGGGCGGTCCCCACACCGATGCCACGCCCTTCCGGGCTGTGGCCTTTGCCGCCTCCACCCCGCGCACCATGATGGGGGCTGCGCCCTGCCTCTGCACACAGGACTTGCAAGGCTTCCATTTCGCAGGCAACGCCAACCAGCAGGGTCGCGGCGTGCGACTGCTGGCGAGCGCCTTCGAAGAGATGTACGCCTCAGCCTCGGACCGGTTGCTTTCCAGCACCGCGCGGGACACTTTTGAAGCCATCTCCACCTTGCAACGCATGCAAATCGGAGTGTATCAGCCGGAAAATGGCGCGGAATATCCACGCGGGCCCCTGGGCAAGAGCTTGCAGCAGATCGCCCAACTCATTAAATCCGGCGTCGGCCTGGAGGTTGCCTTCGCGGAGGTAGGTGGATGGGACAACCATGTCAACGAAGGCGGGGTGACGGGCCAACTGGCAAACCGCTTGAAGGACTTCGGCGATTCTCTCGCCGCCTTCCACAAAGACATGGGAGATCGCATGGCCGACATCACGGTCCTGACCATGTCGGAGTTCGGCCGCACTGCCCGCGAGAACGGCAACCGCGGCACAGATCACGGGCACGCTCATGCCATGTTTGTTCTGGGTGGCCCGGTGAAAGGTGGAAAGGTTTACGGCGATTGGCCGGGGCTTAAATACCATCAACTCCATGAAGGACGGGACTTGGCATTGACCACGGATTTCCGCGATGTTTTCGCGGAGGTGGCCATGCGTCATCTGGGGGTAGAAGATCCCGCTGGGATTTTCCCCGGCTATGCGGTTTCGCCAGCGCGTTTCCGCGGGTTCCTGGGCTGATTCCCACGCGCTCTCACCTCGTCACGAATTGCTCGACCCGCGCCACATCCCGGCGAAGGAAGCGAGCGGAGGCGATGGTAAGAAGAATGCCTGCGGCCACGTACACAGCGGACGAGAGTGAAATCGCCTGGCTGGCGCCTATACGGTCCGCCATAAAACCTATCACGACGGGCGCCGCTCCGCCCCCCAACCATCCCATCATGTTGATGAACCCTGCCGCGGTGCCTCGCACCTGGGGAGGAATGACATCGAACACAGAGGCGAAAATGTTGGCGTCGTAAAGCCCCTTGAAAAGACCCCAGGCCGTGAGCGTCACGATCACTCCGGCCATCGATGCGGCGCGGCCGCAAAAGAACACGAAGGGAGCTCCACAGAAAACCGCGGCGGCTTGGACCAGCACTCGCCCGCCCACCCAGCGGCGGCGGAAAACGTCGGCGAGCCAGCCGCCCAGGGGTGAGCCCACCATGCTTGCGACCTGCGCAAAGACCGTGGCGGAAAGCCCCGCCATGGCCGCGCTCAGGTGGAATTTGTCGTAAAGGAAGTTCGGCATCCACGCGAGCAAAACCAAAGCGACGAAGTTCGCGCACATGAAAGCGCCCATCAGCAGCGCGGCGGTGGGAGTGCCGAGAATCGATTTGATCGATGCTCCCATCGGCACTCCCCCCAAACGATGGGTGTGAGGGTTGGCGCTTCCGTCCTCCCAATCCGCTGCGCCGCGTTGCGGTTCGCGAAGCAGGCCGAGAAGGACCAATCCCAGGATAACTCCCAGAACGCCAAACATCATGAATGACCATCGCCAGCCGTAGCGCTCGCCAACTAATCCCGCCAGGAACCCACCGCCGATGGTCCCCACGTAAACGGCGGTTTGATGGATGCCCATCGCGAGCGAGCGCGTGGCGCGGCCATGGTAATCGCTAATCATCGACATGGCCGACGGCACGTAAACTGTCACCGCCGCGCCCAGCGCCGCCATGAACCAGAGCAATTGGTGCAAAGAATGCGAAATTATGGCGGCGGTGGTTATTCCACTCCAGACGAAGAGACCCCCCAACATCGCCGTTTTGCGCGGGATACGGTCAACGAGATAGCCGGCAAAGGGAGCGCTCAAACCATAAATCCAAGCTGGGACCGAGCCCAGCAGCCCCAACTGAACCATCGTCAGATGTATATCCTTTTTCAGCAAAGGAAATAGTGCGGAAATCCCCCAGCGGTCGGCGTAATCGAAAAAGCAGATGCACCAAAGCATTCCCACCACATACCATTTGTACCTGCCACGGTTCATGTCTCATGACCCGATTAATAGAGGAGCCCCTTTGGCCGCGGTTCTGCCGTCCGGCCCAAGGGTTCGAGAAGTTGCTGAGCTCCGCGCGCCATCAGTCCCAACTCTGTCATGGTCTGGAACCACTGGAAGCCCTGATCGAAATACTTCTTTATTTGATCGGAATCCTTGACCGGCAAACCCAGAACCTTGTTGTTGGCCTTGCCTGCGGCAACGATCTTTTTAAGGGCGTCCTGTACCCGCGGTTGACTTGAATCTCCGCGGTAACCCATCGAGAAGGAAAGGTCGCTGGTACCCACAAAAATAACATCCACGCCGGGCGTGGCGGCGATCGCGTCAATCTGTTCCACCGCCCGCTCCTCTTCCACGACGACCACCACGATGACGTTATTATCAGCGAAGGTGTGGTAGCCCTCAGGCGCCGGCCAGCGGAATGCCGCCAGGCCCGGCCCCGAGCCTCGCCGGCCAAGCGGTGGGTATTTGCACGCCGCAGCCGCCTGCCGCGCTAGCTCCGGCGTGCTGCAAAACGGGAAGATAACCCCCAGGGCCCCCGCATCCAGTACGCGTTTCGCGGTCCAAAGCTCGTTGACAGGGACACGCACAATGGGTAGTGCCTTCAAACCCCGCGTGGCCAGGACAATGTTTCGCAGAGTTTCGAGTGTAATCGGACTGTGCTCCATTTCGATCCACAGGAAGTCAAACCCCATCGTCGCCACCTGGGTGGCGGTTTCGACGCTCGCCACTGTGATGGTTGCGCCAATCGCCATTTTCCCCTCACGAAGCATTTTCTTGAGGGGGTTTTCCAGTGCACCTGACGAGCCGGCGTTTTCAACGGACATGAGAATTCTCCTTGTTCAATAAAAGTGATTTAACCCTTCGACGAGCTGAACTTCGGCCTCTTGGCACACGCGGCCCTCTGCCTTCCGGCAAGGATGCTTGAGCCGCCTCAAGTCTAAGTCACCCTATCGCACTACGTCCACTGGGATATTAAAGCCCTTAAAGCCCACAGCCCGTCCAGTAACTTGAGTCGTACTTCATGCTGAGGATAGTCACGACCAGGACGATAAATGTTGGCTCATCACAAGGTCGCATAAATCGCAATTGACTTGGCTTAAAGGTTGTGATACCAAAGAAGCATAGTCAAAACGGGTCGCAACGTGAGGTTGAGGTGATTCTTTTCAGCTCTCTTAGCCGGGAAGTTGTCACTCGCACCGAGGGAGTTTGTTGTGTAGGGCGCACTCATTAGTCCTACAGCTTCACACGTGAAGCCGCGTCGAAATGATTTCGATAACCACGGGATCACAAGGAGCTTGAACATGCCAAACAAAAGGATTCTGAAAAAGTCGGCGGTCGTTTTGGTCCTCATAATCTCTTCGGCGCTCGCGTGGGGCGATCAAAAGAAGCCCAGCGCGCCAGCCCCGAAAGCCCCCGCAAGAGCTGCCACACCAGCGAAGGCGGCGCCGAGCCGAACCACTACGACGGCAAGACCGGGAGGTGCCACGGCAGCCAGACCCGGAGGCGCTACAGCGGCCAGACCGGGGGGCGCTACGGCGGCCAGACCGGGAGGCCGTACGGAGGCAAGACCGGGAGGCCGTACGGAGGCAAGACCGGGAGGCGGTAGGGAGGCAGGGGTAAGACCGGGGGGCGGCAGGGAGGCAAGACCTGGAGGCGGTGCGGTGAGAGGGGCAGGCGGGCGCGTCACCACAACCCGCACACTTTCCGGTGGCCGGACAGCTACCGTGACCACCCATGGAAACGGCAGGGTCGCTTCAATTCATTCCGGTGGGATGGAGATTAACCACGGGATGCGCGGCGGGCGAACCATCAGGTCCGAGCGCAATGGCCGCGTCATCGTGAACGAAGGGCGCCGTGGCGGCTACGTGCAGCGTCCCTACTTCAACCGTGGCGGCAGGTCGTATTATTCGCGGACCTACTACCGCAACGGGCGCGCCTATAGCCGGGTGTACCGCGGATACGACTATCGCGGCGGGCATTACTATGGCTACGTTCCGGACCGCTACTATCACCCGGGCTTTTACGGTTGGGCCTACCATCCCTGGGGGGTGGGGGTTTACTACGGCCCGGCAGCCTGGGGCTGGGCGGGTGCGCCCTGGTATGGCGCCTATCCGGGCTACTTTACGCCGTATCCCGTGTACGCCAGCGCCAACCTCTGGCTCACCGACTACCTGATCGCGGCTAACATGCAGGCAGCCTACCAGGCTGGCGTCGAGGCCGGCGCAGCGAGCGCGGGCCCGGGCCAACCGCCGCCGCCCGGCGAGCAGTACCAACAGCCGGCTCCGGAGGCCAACACGCAGCAGACTCCCCTGAGTCCCGAAGTGAAACAAGCGATCGCCGACGAAGTGCAAGCGCAAATCGCGGCCGAACAGGCTGCGGCGGCCCAGACCAATCCCCAGCCCGGCGCCCCGGCCCCACCCCCTCCTGCTCCGGCCGCGCCGAGCGGCGAGCAGGTGCCAGACGCGCTGAACCCGTCCGAACGTGTTTTCGTGGTGGCGACCAATCTCGACCTCACGGCGGGCGGCCAGGAATGCGCCGTGACGCCGGGGGACGTGTTGATGCGGCTCTCGGACACCCCGGACGCCGACCAAAACGTCACCGCCAGCGTCCAGAGCAGCAAGAAGGGGGATTGCGCCGCCGGCCAGACGGTAACGGTTGCCGTCAACGACCTCCAGGAAATGCACAATCATTTCCGGGAACAGCTTGATTCCGGCCTCCAGAAGCTGGCGGACAATGCCGGCAAGAACGGTCTGCCCGGCGCTCCGGATACCGGCACCACGCCAGGAGAAGTTCCGGCGCCACCGCCCGACCAGGGGGCAGCGGACCAACTCCAGGCGCAGCAGCAGCAGGCCGATCAGGTCGAGGCGGAGGTCAAGTAGGCCTCTCAAGGCATTTTGGAGTCTGGTAGTAAGCTGGACTTTTCTCGCTCGCAGAGCGGTAGACGAACGAGAGACTAATGGTTTCTACTTGTATTGCGGGAGCGCGTTGCCGCCAGCGCTCCCTTTTTCCCGTGGACGGCGCGCTCCCTGCGAGCATCGGGCGGAGTTTCAAAGCACCCATCTCTGAAGGAGGACATAACCATGCGACGAAAGCTTGAGTTGACTTTTTCCTTAATCGCTTTGGTGGCCGCGGTGGTAATTCCCTGCTCCCTCGCCGCCGGACAGGCGCCCTCATTGCAGGACCAGCTTATGGCGCAATATAAGCTGGTGAAAATGGGCTCCGACTCCAGCGGTCCCACGGTGCTCGAGGAGGGTACGGTGCTCGACGTTCAGAAGGGCGGAGTCCTGGGGGTGCCGTCGGGAAGCCCCAAAGCCTGTCCGGGAAAATATGAGAATGGCACCCTGAAGCCCCCGAGTGGTTGGTGCACACAGGGAAGGAAGCAGGGCGGGTTACACGGCTTCGGCGCGCTGGCGAGCCACCTCCCGGGAGCCGCCCAAGGCAACGTGTCCGATACCCAACAGAATACGTCCGACACGCAATATTTCGCCAAGGGATGGAAGGTCTACCCCTCGAGTATCAACGTGGACGTGAAGAACGAGAAAATCTCTTTCGGAGTTGTGGCCTGCGACACCTGCAACCAGACCGATCCACCCACGTACTACAAGGCCCAGGTCGACTTCCAGTTCGCCAGTGGGTACCTGGAGACGGCCGACCCCTCGAAAGTCGAAGACACCATTGGCGAGGTGTTCGCGATTGACAACTCGACCCCCGAAGCACCGGCAGCCGCGCCCGGCGCAGCTCAGCCCGAGCAGCCCGCCCAGCCGGCCCCGGCGCCAGCCGCGCCCGCGTCAATCCAGTTGGGACAGACTATCGATCAGGTGGTCGCCGCGCTTGGCCAGCCGGACAAGATGGTTAATCTCGGGGCAAAACAAATCTACGTATACAAAGACCTGAAAGTCACCTTCGTCAACGGCAAAGTCTCAGATGTTCAATAAGGTCAGCCTCGGCGCGAGCGGGGTAAGCTCCTGCTGACCGCCTCATTCAGGCTGCCTGACAACTCGCGCGATCTGATGGTTTCCGTCCCCCCCCCGCGCACGCATCGCACGGAGGCTGGAAGCAAGCATCTCTGAAGGAGGACATTACCTTGCGACAGGGGCTTAAGGTAAGCATCTCAGTGATCGCCCTGGCTATGGCAGGGGTGCTTCCGTGCTCCCTCGCCGCCGCACAGAATCCTGCCCCTCCGTCGCTGGATGACCAACTCCTGGCGCAATACAAACCGACCCAAATGGGCGGGGACGCGAGCGCACCCGCCATCATCCAAGCGGAAACCGTGCTCAGCATTCAAAAGGCGGGGATTCTCGGCGTCCCCCCCACTTCGTCGGTAGTCTGCCCCGCGAAGTTTCAGGATGGCGTCCTGCATCCTCCGGGCTCCGTGTGCACGGCCATGGTGAAGCGGAAGTCGCGTGGCTTTCAGGTTGGGGAAAAGGTTTACGTCACCAATCTCGAGGTCAATTCGAAGAATGGTTGGGTTTCGTTGAAAATCGTCGCGTGCGACGCTTGCAACGGCACCAATCCGCCCACCGCCTATAAATCCGAGGTGGATTTCCAGGTTCCCAAGGGGATTTTGGAGACCGCTGACGCCGCGAAGGTTGAAGACACCATCGGCAAAGTCCTCGCCATCGACAGCTCGACCCCCGCCGCGCCAGCCGCCGCGCCCGCCGCAGCTCAGCCGGAGCAGCCTGCCCCGGCGCCAGCACCAGCGCCGGCGCCAGCCGCGCCACCCGCGTCCATCCAGTTGGGGCAAACCATCGATCAGGTGGTCGCCGCTCTGGGCCAGCCGGAGAAGATGGTCGATCTGGGGTCAAAGAAAATCTACGTTTACAAAGACCTGAAGGTCACCTTCGTGGACGGTAAGGTCACGGATGTCCAATAGGGTCAACCTGGGGCAGTGTAAATGAGCGCCCCCCGTGTTGCAGGTAATGTCCTAAGCTCTCTCAGGGCTTGGGCTGGCAAGCAATCCGTTGACCCAGGCCGTTGGCGCATAAGCGCTAACTTAAGGGTTCGGGTTGATCCCAAGCCGCGTAGCGGCGACGTCCTGTAGCCCACGGCGGGCCAGCCGTGGGAACTCTGACACGACAAATAACCGTTTGAGCCCCGTAGGGGCGACGTCGGGCAACCGTTCCTGATGTCGCCCCTACGGGGCTCATAATTCATTAGGCGCGTTTCATTGACCCACGGCTGGCTCGCCGTGGGCTAAATGACAGCGCCCGCCTTGCGGGCTTTCGATCGCTGCCCGTTTTCTTAGCGCCAATGGACCGTTGGCCTATGCGGTCTCGAGAATGTGGGTGATGGCGGTTGATAGGCGCTCCCACTTGGCGGTCTCGACCCCCAGTTGTTTGCGCCCGGAATCCGTTAGCCGATAGTATTTGGCTTTGCGGTTGTTTTCCGAAGCGCCCCACTCCGCAGCAATCCATTCCCGCTGTTCCAACCGATGAAGCGCCGGGTATAGCGACCCTTGCTGCACCTGGAGCGAGTCTTGCGAAATCTGCTGAATGCGCTGCGCAATCCCCCACCCATGCAACGGCTCGAGGGCCAGCGTCTTCAGGATCAGCAAGTCCAGGGTGCCTTGCAAAAGATCAATTGGTTTACCCATAAATCTCCTCAATGCAAGATTCAAAATTCAAGATTCAAGTAGAGGCGGCTTTATCCGTCAGCCGACGGACCATTTGGTTCGCCAGGTCGCGGATAAACTCGCCGCGATGTCATCGAACTGAGACCCCATCCCCTTCCAATTGACATCGTGATGCTCAAGACGTAGCATCAAGATGTGAGAATAACATTGACCCTCGACGACGATGTGGCGGCCAAGCTCCGGGCGGAAGCGCGCCGGTCCGGCAAGCCCTTTAAATAGATCGTAAACCGCGTCCTGCGCACGGGTCTGAACGTTCGATCTCAGGCGGCTTCGATTCCACCCTTCAAAGTCAAGGCACGCCCTCTGGGTCTGCGCCCGGGGTTAAATTACGACAAGGTATGGGAACTCATCGAGCAGATTGAAGGGCCCCTCCACCGATGATTCTCATCGACGCCAACCTTCTGCTCTATGCCTACGATCCTTCCTCCCCTCATCATCAAGGGGCTCGCAACTGGCTCGAAACGACTTTCTCTGAGCCGGAACCTGTCGGG
>Ga0326728_10004568_pt1 | contig 40631 bp, 28 predicted proteins | sample MB3enrmetagenome_FD_207602 | JGI IMG/M metagenome (GOLD analysis project Ga0326728, IMG submission 207602) | Lab enriched peat soil microbial communities from McLean, Ithaca, NY, United States - MB31MN | ecosystem: Environmental > Terrestrial > Soil > Wetlands > Peat | place: USA: New York... | reverse complement strand
AGGGGTGAAATTTTCTTACTCCCTGCAAAATCTTTCCGCACTTCTAACTCCGCCTCTGTCAACGCATTCAGCGCCTCCGACACTACCTTCCCCGCCGGACCCGGTCTGTTATCGGCGAATTAGGGAAGGTGCAGCCCTATTGAATTCGTTCCGGGCTTGGCATATAGTTGCCCCGCCGAATTGCATAGCCTTGCTGCCTTGCTCGGAGAACCAGCCGGTGCAAGGAAAGGAGGCAAGGAGACCACGTGACCGAGGGGGTTGACTGGAGCCGCGACTCGGGTTTGCAGGCGGAATAATCCATGCCCTCACTCTCTCAGGAGGTAAGCAGATGTACCTACCTAATCATTCGCCTTTACACTTTCATCGAGTGCTGGTTGTGTTGCTCGCAAGCCTGGCACTCATCTTGAGTTGTTCGTCGCCGGTGCCAAGGCCAACCGGCCCGGCGGCCGATTACCAGGACGCCAAGGATATGTTCAAGCGTGGCCGCTTTGACCGAGCCTTGGAGTTTACAGACGGGCTGGCGAGCGCCTCCCCGGCAACGAAGTTCACGGAGCGGGCGCAGGTGCTTCGCGTGGTGATTTTCACCGGCCAGGTCAAGAGCTATAAGGAGCTGGTCGACGCCTATGCGAAAGGAGCCGACGAGACCAAGAACACGCATTTCAAAGCCGAGTACGCGCGCTTGCGCCAAGATAACATGCAATACGGGATGAAGGCCGCGCTCGGTTTGGCCGAAACCGCACACCAGCTCCTGGAAGGCGGCAACGTCTCGAAGGAGTTGATTTTGGAAGCGCCATATCCCTCAATCGAGGGACCCCTGGAGGTGACGGACCTCGGGCGCGTCAGGGAAGGTGGCTGGATCGAGCCTGACCACCAGGACAGCGCAGCGATCGATTCACTCAACAAGGGGATCGACGATGCCTTGGCGGATGCGGTTTCAGGGGATCGATCGAAGGCTCGAGACGTGCTGGCTTCCGGCTCCACTAAAATCAGCGGCCTGGATTTCGCGCTGTTCCTCGGCAATCAACTCGTGGAGGCAGCAAGGTTGTTCGACCGCAAGCACAGCAGTGATCCACTAAAGCTCAGGGCGGTGTGCAACGAGGGGTACGAGGCGGTTAAGGCTGTAGAGACCTTGCTGAAGGACACTCCTGACCAAGACAAAGAAAAACAGGTTAAGAAGCTGGAAGATCAAATCAAAACCACTCTCAAGAGCGTCTGAGCCGGTCGCGACCTCGGAGATTCGGACCGTCCGCGGAGGGGGCCATTCTCTTTTCCTCTGGAAGGGAACCCGGCGAAATATAGAATGTGAGGATGGTCAGGGTTAAAGAAACGGAAACAAGCAAGACGATTCCAGGCGTCCGCATAGGTCACGCGAGTGACTTCAAAGGGCTGACAGGGTGCACAGTTGTCCTCTGCGAAGGGGGCGCGGTCTGCGGAGTGGACGTGCGGGGCTCCGCTGCGGGAACGCGCGATTTGGCTCCCTGCCTTCCCGGTCATCTGGTGGAGCGCGTGCACGCGATCTTCTTGAGCGGAGGGAGCGCTTTCGGCCTGGACGCTGCGGCAGGGGTTATGGAGTATCTGGAATCGCGCGGCATCGGATTCCCTGCCGGCAAAGTTCGGGTGCCGATCGTCCCTGGGGCTGTCATCTTCGACCTCCACGTGGGCTCGTCAAAGGCTCGGCCAAGCCGGAGGATGGCGCTTCGAGCCTGCCGGAATGCAAGCCGGAAAGTTGTTGAAGGGTCGGTAGGGGCGGGGACTGGAGCGACAGTCGGAAAACTCTATGGGGTCGGTCAAGCCACCAAGGGTGGCTTGGGGTTCTGGAGTCGGGGGCTGCGGGGTGGGGTTCGCGTGCAGGCGCTTGCGGTTGTGAATGCCTTTGGCGATGTAGTCGATCCCAGGACGGGCAAAGTGATTGCCGGAGCCCGTGTTTCAACTGAATCGCCGGCATTCGCGGTGACGGCGGAAAGCATGTTCGAGGGGGGAGTTGGCAAAGGCTTCGGAGCTACCCACACGACGCTGGTCGTCGTCATGACCAGTGCCGAGCTGGACAAAGTCCAGACGACGAAGGTCGCGCAAATGGCTCACGATGGCCTGGCACGCGCCATTCACCCTGTTCATACCCAATTGGACGGCGATCTGGTCTTTGCTCTTTCGGTGGGCAGAAAGCGGGCTGACGTGAACAGCCTCGGGACGGCGGCGGCGGAGGCAACTGCAGAAGCTATTGTCAGGGCAGTAGAAGCCGCGCAAGGGCTGGGTGGAATTCCGTCATGCCAGGAACTCAGGACAGGGAACAGGGAATAGGGAACAGGAAGGCTCTTCCTGTTAGCTGTTCCCTATTTCCTATTCAGTGGCTTGGCTGGGGACCAATGTCAGTGGGGTTTGTCGACGGGGACGGCGTAGGACCTGCGGTGTTTCCATGCGGAGTCGTTCCGGGCATGGTCGCAGTCGAAGTGGATTCCACCTGCCATCCATTGCCCGCTCTGCGCAACTTATAGAGCATGCCGACAGCCAGGTTGGGCGCTTGCTTGCTACGAAACTTCACTTGGGCCTCGGCAGTGTCCCCGTTGAAGGTAACGTCGCCAACCTCCACGGTCATGTTCTGGAAAACGACGTTCGGCCGCTGCTTCAGGTGTTCCTCGATCGCCTCCTGCACCGCCGCTTTGGAATGAACTCCGCTCAACCTGTGGCAAGCGGGTGAACCTGCCAACCCTAGAACTACAAGGCTCATCACTACCGCGCGCATTGGAACCTCCTGTCTCTGAAACAACCCTACCCCTGGGTTATCGGATTGTCAAAAAGAAGCGGCCATCGGCACTCGTGCCACTTGCGCGACATGGGTGTTGCAGTTCCGGCGTTTCGAAAGGGACCCCGTCCCAAATGCCCCTGACACCCAACCTGCGGAGCCGCGCATCGCTTCAAGTTTGACACCCTCACGCGCCTGGTTTAAATTGACGGTTTAGCTTCCAGGAGGTTGCTGAAGGCAATGAGGAGTCGACATGCTCGATCTAGGTTTTGTGCGTGACAATCTGGAATTGGTGAAGCAGAAAATGGGCGAGCGCGGGCTGGGGGATTCGCTCGGAAGCTTTGAAGCCATTGACCGCGAAAGGCGCAAATTCCTGGTGGAGGCAGAAACGCGCAAGGCGCGGCGCAATAAGGTTTCCGAGGAAATCGCCGCTTTGAAAAAGGCGAAGCAGGATGGCTCTGTCCTGATCGCCGAGATGAAGCAGGTGGGCGCGGAGATCCAGCAGCTTGATGAAAAGGCCAAAGAATACGATGAACAATTGCAGGATCTCCTGCGCAACATTCCCAACTTGCCGCACCCCAGCGTCCCCGTCGGCCGGGGCCCAGAGGACAACCAGGAGGTTCGGCGTTGGGGCCAGCCGCGCCAGTTCGACTTTGAGCCGAAGGCGCATTGGGACCTGGGCCCCGCCCTAGGTATCCTGGATTTCGAGCGCGCCAGGAAAATAGCCGGGACCCGCTTCGCGGTTTACAGCGGCTTGGGGGCAAAGCTGGAGCGAGCACTGGCCAACTTCATGCTCGATGTGCATACAAAGGAGCACGGCTATACCGAGATTCTTCCTCCTTTTGTCGTGAACTCCGCAAGCCTTTTCGGCACCGGCCAGTTGCCGAAGTTCAAGGAAGACCTCTTCAAGCTCGAAGGGACTGATTACTGGCTGATTCCCACCGCGGAAGTCCCCGTCACCAATCTGTACAGTGGAGAGGTGCTGGAAGCCGAAAGGCTGCCGGTGAAGCATTGCGCTTGGACCGCCTGTTTCCGGAGTGAAGCGGGCTCTTACGGCAAGGACACGCGTGGAATCATCCGCCAGCATCAGTTCCAGAAGGTCGAGTTGGTCAAGTTCGCGCTTCCTGAAAGCTCTTACGATGAGCTCGAGTCCCTCACCCACAATGCCGAAGTCATCCTCCAGCGGCTGGGGCTTCCCTATCGCGTTGTGGCGCTGTGCACGGCCGACCTGGGCTTCAGCTCGGCGAAGACCTATGACCTGGAAGTCTGGCTTCCCGCCGCCCGCGAGTACAAAGAAATCTCCTCCTGCTCGAACTTCGAGGCTTTCCAGGCCCGCCGGGCGAACCTTCGCTTCCGACGTGGCAGGGGGGGCAAGACGGAATTCCTTCACACTCTCAATGGCAGCGGGCTGGCCGTCGGACGGACCTGGGTGGCAATCATCGAAAACTACCAGCAGGCCGACGGCTCGATCATCATTCCTGGGGCACTGCGGCCCTACTTTGACGGCCTGGAGAAGATCAGTAGGCAGTAGGCAGCTTTACTTCCGCCCGCCTTCGCTGTTGGGGGCAGGTTCCGGCATGTAGCGGTGAAAGTCGCCGGGCAAGTGGGTGTGTTCGAACTGGATGGTGGAATGTGTGATGCCGAACTCGCTGGCTAAAACGTCGCGAAGTCTCTGGCCGATTCTTTCACTCTCTGAAGTAGGCATGTCCACGATGTGGACGTGGCACGAAAGCGCATGCGACTGAGTTCCCAGGCTCCAGATATGAATATCGTGGACCTCGCGCACGCCTGGAACCTCGAGCAGTGCGCTCGCCACCCGCTCCAGACTCATGCCCTTGGGGAGGCTCTCGAGGAGGATATTCGTCGATTCCGTGAGCACTCCCAGAGCTGTCCATACGATCATGCCGGAAACCAGGAATGCGATCAGAGGGTCGATCAGCCATTGGCCGGTCCTCTGGATCAGCCAGGCTCCGGCGACGAGAGCGAGGTTGGAGAGCGCGTCGCCCAAATTGTGGATGAAAACCGCGCGCAGGTTCAAATCGCTGCGGCCGGATGCCAACAAGAGTGAAATGCTTCCATTGATGACAAAAGCTGCGATCCCCACCACCAACATGGCTTGGGCGGCGACCGGTTCCGGCCTCAGAATTCGCTGGTAACCTTCGTAGCAGATGCCGAGGGCAACTGCCACCAGCAGCAGGGCATTTACAAAGGCCGCCAGCACACCCGCGCGTTGGTAGCCGTAAGTTCTCTGATGATCGGGAGGTTTGCGTTCGAAGTAGAGAGCAATCCAGGCGAGGACGAGCGTCGGAAGGTCCGTCAGCTTGTGCCAGCCATCACTGATAAGCGCCAGGCTGTGCGCGAGATGACCGGTCATGAATTCGATCACGACCAAGGCCAGCGTCACGACCAGCGCAGTCTTAACAATCCAGTCCGGTCTTCGCGTGTGGCTGTGCGTGTGCACACGAACCCCCGCCGGAATTCTAATCCATCGGGGAAGCTCCGCGCAATGACAGTGACGAGTGACAAGTGACGAGTGACGAGCAGGAGTCAGAAGAACAAGAGTTACCAGACCAGGAGTCAGAGATCAGAGGACGCAGGCAAGAACGAGGGCGGCTGGGTAAGCCCCGGTCCGACCTCGCGCGAAGAGGTCTCTCATTCTGTCCTGCCTTCTGCTCGTCACTCGCCACTCGTCACTGCCTTTTTCAAACCAGCTTCGCTTCCAGAGTGATCTGGGTTCCGGCGAGGGCCTTGGAAACCGGGCAGCCTTTCTTGGCGGCTTCTGCCTGCTGCTGGAAGGTCGCGTTGTCAATTCCCGGAATCTGGGCCTGGGTATGCAATTCAATCTTCGTAATGCCAAATCCGCCCTCGACGGGTTCGAGGTGTACCTTGGCCGTGGTATGTACTCGCGTAGGCGTGAAGCCGGCCTTTGACAAGCCGGCCGACAGAGCCATCGAAAAGCATCCGGCGTGCGCGGCGCCGATCAGCTCTTCGGGGTTAGTCCCTTTCCCGGTTTCGAATCTCGAGGCGAAGGAATAGCTGCCTTCATAGGCGCCGCTTCCCAACTTCACCGTGCCCTGCCCTTCCCGTAAGTTCCCTTTCCATTCGGCTTCCGCAGTTCGAACAGCCATAGTGGTGTGCTCCTTTTGAAGAATTTGGAAAGTCTGTGTGGGATGCCCGTCAATTGGGCCCTGGACGCCATAGCGCCACGGCCCGCCCTGAATACTCTTGCCCGCTAACCTTAAGGAATCAGTATACCACGCGCGCGCTTCGCTGACCGCTGGTTGACCCAAACCCGGGCTGAGCGCGGGCAAATTCAATCCGAAAGCGCGCCGCATCGTGTCTCAGCGATGCTCTTCATCCACCGCAGCGCCCATCGGCACCGAGGACTCGGAGGAGATTTTCTCCCAGGCGCTGGTCTTCCAGTTGTCAGCCGGTCCGGCAGCAACCTTCCAGGCAGGGTAAGGTATTAGAAGCCGCTCCGAAAACCCAGTAATGTAGGGCTCATACATCCGCCGCAAATCCCGCAACTTTTGGTCGGCGGTCGCAGTGCCGCACACGGGCGCGCGCGCCGAAGCAAGAAGCTCACGCAACTGCTGGAGGTCATCATCGGACAGGCGATCCACCACCGGTTGTTTTGGTGGAATGTGCATGACCTGAGCGAGGTCCACAAGCGCGTGTCGTGAGATCGCGAAGGTAAGCTGTGACTGCCACTGGAGAGCGCCCTCTGCGGAAGATATCAGCAGGGCGCAGGTGTCAAGGATGGCCGTCAGCGCGGCAAGCCAGGATTGGTTGTCGTGCTGCGAGCGGAAATAGCACAGCACCGGAAAAGAAAGGTGGCTCTCCATGAGTTCAGCCGACCACGCTTCCCAATCGCCAAGGAATCGGCCGAGGGCTTCCAGGTTCTGGCCTCGGGCGTGCCGCCGCACAAGTTCTGCTGCCGTAGGAGGAGAACCAGCACGTGCGTCAAGCAGCGAAATATTCGCTTCTCGCCGCGAAAAAGCACCGTAAAGCACGGGCAGGTAAGAAATGACAATGGCGAGGAAGCCGAAGCCTGTTCCTGATTCAAACACGGTAATGAACCGCGCGACCCCGGTGTGCGGGGTAATGTCGCCGAGGCCCAGCGTGAAGAAGGTCGTCCCGCTCATATACAAGTCAGTCCAAAAGGCGGTCGATTCGCGGAAGGAGACCTGTGCGGACCCGGCGGCCCAGTGGAGCAAGGTGAAACTGAAGATCAATCCCACTGCCCACATGAAAAAGAGCAGCAAAAGAGAGAGCGGCCCGTAAATGCTGAGAAGTGTTTCCCGGCGTTTTCCGGGCTTCATCCACCGGGCCACAGCCGACCAGGGAATCCAGGTGCAGCGATAGAAAAGCCTCGTCAGCCGTACACGGCGCGTGACCCGCCGGGGCAAAATGATAGTTTCGAACCCGTCCCACAGGATAACCCCGAGCAGGAGAATACCGGCAATGGTTGCGATGTATCGCATTTATGGGATCAGGATGACCTTCCCGTAAGCGCCGGGTTCCATGACCGCTCCATGAGCAAGCGGCGCATCCGCCAGCGGCATCTCGCGGCCGACGACGGGGTTCAACGTTCCGCTTTCCAGGCCCGCGACGAGCGCCGCGTGGATGCTGACCAACTCCTCCTTGGTGGCATTCAGCAACGTAAGCCCAAGGATGCTCAGGTCGCGTTGCATGGTGGCCCGAGGATTGATTTCAATGCTGCCGCGATTTCCGATCACGACCACGCGGCCGCGCAGTGCGAGCAGGGTGAGGTCTCTGGCCAGGTTCACGTTAGCCAGCATTTCCAGGATGACATTAACGCCGCGGCCCTTCGTTAACGCCATGATTTCCTCCGCGTAGCCCTCCTTGCGGTGATCCACCACGTGGTGCGCGCCCTGCTCGAGCACCAGCTTTAGTCCCTTCTCCGTGCCCGCCGTCCCGATCACTGTGAGCCCACCCGCCCGCGCCATCTGCACCGCGGCAATGCCTACTCCGCCGCTGGCCCCATGAACGAGGATGGTCTCTCCAGGCTGCCCATGTGCTCGGTTGTAAAGCGCCCGGTAGGCCGTGGCGTAGGGAACGTTGACACCCGCACCTTGCGCAGAGCTCACCCGCTCGGGCAGGTGGTGAACCTGCGCGGCGTCGCAGAGCGCCTGCGCGGCGTAGGCGCCGCGCAGTGTTCCGCCAACGTACACACGCTCACCCACCTCGACGCTCTCCACGCCTTCACCCACCGCCTCCACCGTCCCCGCCGCGTCCATGCCGGGCGTATAGGGCAACGGGGGCTTCAGATAATACGTACCCGTGCGGATGTAACTATCAACAGGGTTCACACCAACCGCCTGCACACTCACCACCACTTGGCCCGGGCCAGCCGTAAGGTCCGGGACTTCCTCCAGTTTCATCACTTCCGGGCCACCGAATTCATGAACGCGAATTGCCTTCATAGTTTTCCTCCTGAAGCGGTCTATGGTAGGTGGGGAGTGACCCCTCACCCGGCCCGCGCCGGCTGGTGAAAGCGTCGGCCGCGGTCCACCCTCTCCCCTTGGGAGAGGGCAGAGACCCAATTCTCGCCTTTTCCTGTCGGGAAAGGGGCAAAAGTTAGGGCGCTCAACCCCGCTCCTCCAGCGCCTTGACTTTATTCAGACGCCGCACGTGCCGCTCCTCGCCTGAGAATGTCGCATGCACGAAAGCGGCGACGAGTTCTTGGGCAAGCGCCGGCCCGATCACGCGCGCGCCCAGGACGAGCACATTCATGTCGTCATGCTCGACGCCCTGGTGCGCAGAATAGGTATCATGACAGAGGCCCGCTCGGATGCCATTAAGCTTGTTGGCGGCCACCGAGGCGCCCACGCCGCTGCCGCAAATCAAAACCCCACGCTCCCCCGTTCCCCCTCGAACCGCATCACCCACCGCCGCGGCATAATCGGGATAATCCACGGGGGCTTCGCTGTTCGTCCCGAGATCCGTAACCGTGTGACCTAACTCCCCGAGGTATTTCACCAAATCCTGCTTCAACTTGAAGCCGGCATGGTCCGAGGCAATCGCGATTCGCATTATTCAAGCTCCTTGTCTCATCACAGCCCCGCGTCCGCCGCCACCACTTTAGCCAGCGCGGCCCAATCCATGTCTCCCCATCCCCGGGCCACGCCGCTCACGAAATGGTCCCGAATCACACTGGCCACGGGCATTGGAACAGCGGCTTCGTCCCCCGCGGCGAGCACCAACCGGACGTCCTTAAGACCCAGGCGCAACGCAAAGCCTGGGGGCGAAAACTTCTGCGCAATAATGATTTTGCCGTAGTTCTCATAAATGGGCGATTGGAAAAAAGAGCCGTTGAGGATCTCCAGAAACTTTGCGGGCTCGACGCCGGATTTTCGGGCGAGTGCGAATGCCTCCGAAAGGGTTTCGAGCATGGAGGCAATCAGGAAGTTCCCCGCGAGTTTGACGGCATTTGCTGAGTACGGCTCTGGGCCGATAACGAAGAGCTTCCTGGCGATTGCTTCCAGGAGCGGCCGCACACGTTCGACCGCCTCAGCCGGACCCGCAGCAACCACCACCAGCCGCGCCGCCTCGGCGGCATCCGGTCGCCCGAAGACCGGAGAGGCGATGAAACTCTGCCCGCGAGCCGTGTGCGCCACGGTAAGCCGCCGTGAAAGCGCAGTGCTGATGGTGCTGAGGGAGAGGTGAACACCTCCACTGGCCAGGGTGTTAAGGATGCCTCCGTCTCCGAGAGTCGTCTGCTCAACTGCGTGGTCGTCAGCCAGCATGGTCACGACGACTTCGGCGGTGCTGGCTTCGGCGAGAGAATTCGCCACCTTGGCCCCCGCAGAGGCAAGCGCTTCAGCTTTGCTCCGTGTCCGGTTGTAGACAGTCAATTCATGGCCTGCCTTGAGCAGATTGCGTGCGATCGGCAGCCCCATATTTCCCAATCCAATGAATCCAACTCTCACTGTTCAATCCTCCTAAGTATGAGGCCGGTCTTATTCATCGCGACCGTCCCTTGATTCTTGCGGAACAATGTGTAAGATCCGTTTCTCGCCACGGCGGATCACTGTCACAACGGATTTGACGCCCACTTTCTCTTCGGTCAGCAATTGGTGGAGTGTGTCAATTCCTCCCACAGAATGATCATCATAGCCGACAATCACGTCTCCTTCGAGCAGGCCCGCCTTTTCAGCAGGGCTCTGTGCCTCCACGGAGACCACCAGCACACCACTTTCGACTTCGAGGCCGTTCAGCCGCACCACGCGGCGCTGGATGGGAACGTCCTGCCCGGCCACGCCGATGAAACTGCGGCGTATCTTTCCGTCCCTGATCAGGCGGGCCGCAACAAATTTGGCCGTGTTGACTGCAATGGCGAAACAGATACCTTGCGCGGGGAGGATGATTGCTGTGTTGACACCCACGACCTGCCCCTGCGAGGTGACGAGTGGGCCGCCGGAATTCCCAGGGTTCAAGGCTGCGTCGGTTTGAATCACATTGTTGATCAGTCGACCCGAGCGGGAGCGGAGCGTGCGGCCGAGGGCGCTCACCACTCCTGCCGTAACGGTACACTGGAAACCGTAGGGGTTGCCAATGGCGATCACCAGTTGCCCCACGCGAAGCGCTTGGGAATCGCCCAGCGAGGCGGGCATAAGGTTGCCGGCCTCGATTCTCAGTACAGCCAAATCCGTTTCCGGGTCGTCCCCGACCAAGTCGGCCTGAAAGCTGCGCCCGTCGGTGAGCGTTACCTCGATCTTGCTCGCGTTGTGCACCACGTGACTGTTCGTGAGGATGAAGCCATCGGGCGTAAAAATGAAACCCGACCCATGCCCGCGCGCCTGCTGTGGGAAACGAGGGCCCATGGCTTGGCCTCTCTCGGAGGGCTGGTGAACTTCGAGGTTGAGAACTGAGGGACTGACAATTTCTGCGGCGGTGATCACCGCGCGCGAATAGGCATCGAGCAGTGTGTCGCCGGAAGGCGGGGCGGTGCTCAAAGCACTCTTCCCTTGCTGCGCGGAAGTCGCGTCGGATACCCTTTCCAAAACTGCTGCCATTAATCCTCCTGTCCTAAAAGCCGGACATCACAATCCATTGGATTCCGAAGACGTATTTCGGTTTCAAATGCCCCGCGTTCGCCTGGGAGCATGATATTGATAAAGGTGAAGGTTTGCGGCCCAGTTACACTCCATAGCACCTTTGAGGTAAAATAGCCATTGGCGAATTCGGGGAGGTATTCCGACCCGGAAACAAGGAAGGACTGACCGTATGCGCGCCCTCAACCCGGGACAAGCGAACAGAAGCCCAGCGCGGCGCGATGGCCTCAAGAAGAATGCTTTGCGAAAGCTGTCGGCCGTGGCGTTTCTGGTTTGGCTGTGTGGTGTGATGGTTTGTCTCCTTCGGGCGCAGAACACGCCTCCCAGCTCAGCGGCGTCCGGCGGCAACAACCCTGCTCCGCAGACTTCCACTCGGCCTGGCGAAGCCGGCCCCCCGCTAAGCAAGAACAAGATTCGCGTGCGGGTCGAAGTCGTGAACGTCCCGGTGACGGTCCTCGACAAGCGAGGTCTCCCCGTCATCGACTTGACGCAAACTGACTTTCAGGTCTTCGAAGACGGGAGACCGCAGGCCATCCGCTATTTCAGCCAGGAGTCTCACCAGCCACTCCGCATTGGACTGATCATGGACACGAGCAACAGCGCGCGACGGCAAATCGCGTTCGAAAAAGACGCGGCAACCGGGTTCATCTTCCAGATGCTGGAAGGGAGGAACACCAAGAACCAGATTTTTTTGCAAACGTTCGACGCTACCAGTTCTCTTATCCAGGATTTCACAAGCGACTCTGAAATCCTGAACGAAAAGATTCAAGAACTTAAGGCAGGTGGTGGAAAGGCTCTTTATGACGCTATCTACTCCGCGTGCAAGGATAAGATGATGCACGCCGGAGAGCCCGAGAACACGCGGCGGATCCTGGTGGTGATTAGCGATGGCTTTGACGTCCAGAGCCAGCATTCACTGGATGAAGCTATTTCCATGGCACGTAAGGCCGAAACGATGATCTACACCATCGGTAATGCCGCTTACGGCTTTACGAATCCGGGGGACGAAATCCTGGAAGGGTTTTCGGAGGGAACGGGTGGCGGGGCGTTTTTCCCGCTCCGGTACGCGCCCGGCACTGACTTGGCAACCGGCTATCTATCCCACGGACAGATTGGGGAAACGTCCCAGAATAAGGGACTGGGCGCCGAGACCGGAACATTTTCCGCGCAACGGCTGGTCCGAATTGCCGATGCAATGGAATCCATCGGTCATGAGCTGGGAGCGCAGTACGAGATAGGATATACGCCCACCAATGGCGCCCTCGACGGCGCCTACCGAAGCATTCGCGTCATGCTGGCGCGCAAAGGCGTCACCTGCCGCTGGAAACCGGGCTATTTCGCCACAGCGGAATGAAACCAAAACAATGGATGTATCCAACCTGCTAAACAGTCTTCGCGACGCTAGGATCATCGATCTCAGCCACACCCTCGAAGAGCACATGCCGAACTTCCCCACTCATTCCAAGTTCTTTCACAACCTCTGGGGCTCCTACTGGCATGGCGGACGCTCGCTGAGTTATCAACTGGTGATGCACGAGCACAATGGGACGCACGTGGATGCACCGGCGCACTTCATTAGCGAGGCGAAGCCCGACGCCCACCTCACCATTGACCAGGTTCCCATAGCCCGTCTGATGGGCCGGGGAGTTCACCTCGATTGCCGCACCTGTAAGGAAGCCGATTACGTCTCGACAAAGCAGATAATCGACTGGGAATCTCGACACGGCGCGATTGCGCAGGGTGACATCGTACTGTTTGACTTTGGCTGGTCGGCGCGTTGGGGGCTTCGTCCCCACGATCAGGCCTACGTTGAGCACTGGCCCGGGGTCAGCATGGGAGCCGCTGAGTATCTTATTTCCAAGTCCGTGGCTGCAATCGGCGTGGATACGCTTTCCCCTGACCCGCCGGAAGCGCTGCGCACCAATCCCATCCACCCTGTCGTACTCGAGAAGCACCTGCTGATTATTGAGAACCTCACGAACCTGGGAGAGCTGCCCGATTTCTTCCTGTTTCTGGCTTTGCCACTTAAGATCCGTGCGGGCTCCGGCTCGCCGGTCCGAGCTGTGGCACTCTTCTAACCCACTTCCTTCAAAGGCCCAGGCGCCGCTTGCGGGCGCAGAAAAAGAATGAGGGCTGAGCTCAAGAAGTAAGCAACGCTGAGCAGGCCGAAGGCGTAAACAAAATTCCCTGTGTGTTGGTTGATGTACCCGATGGCCAGGGGGCCGAAGTACCCACCCAGGTTTCCGAGGGCGTTCACCAAGCCCATCGCCGACCCCGACACGGACCGTGGCAGCGTCTCAGTAGGAATAGCCCAGAAAGGCCCTAACGCCCCGAAGGACCCAGCCCCAACGAAAGAGATTGCAAGGAATGAGAGGGAGGGAAGGGGACGGGTCAATAGGACGCTGGCCAGCATGCAAGCCCCACCCCACGCCATGGCGAACGCCACATGCCAGCGCCGCTCGCGCCTCTTATCGGAATGGCGAGAGACGACAATCATCCCCACGGCAGTTACGAGGTAAGGCAGCGCGAACAGGACTCCGACCTGCGCGCTGCTGAGCTTCCGAGCCTTTTCCATGGCGCTCGGCAGCCAGAAGAGATAGCCGTAGTTTCCACTATTCAGCAAAAAGTAGAATCCCACCATCACCAGCAACGGGGGGCGTAGGAGGGAGCGAAACAAAGGCTCGGGCGTGACAGGATCGAGTTCTGTGGACTCGCGCTCCAGTGTGGTTTCCAGGTGACGGCGTTCCTGCGCAGAAATCCAACCGGCCTCGCGGGGATGATCGTCAATAAACCACCACCAGATCAGTAGCCATAAGAACGGGAAGACGCCTTCCGAAATGAGGAGCACGCGCCAGTCCCAGCGCCCCAGTATCCAGCCGGAAAAAGGTGAAGAAACAACCACCGCGATGGGAAGGCACAACATCCAATAGGCATTGGCGCGCGCCCTTTCAGCACGAGGAAACCAGTGGGCCAGTAACACCAGGGTCGCCGGCCAAACGCCGCCTTCCGCCACCCCCAGAAGAAGCCGCATCATCCAGAACTCACGCCAAGTATGGACAAGCCCGCAACCCACTGAGCAGGCCCCCCAGAGAACCAGCAGGATGCTCACGAAGCGCTTGGCGCTCCAACGCTGCGCCAGGTATCCGCCTGGGATCTGCAAGAGCAGGTAGCCCCAGAAAAAAATGCCTGCTGCGGCCCCCGCCTGGGGGGGCGACATGTGGAGAGCGCGGCTCATGGAAGGCAACGCCAGCGAAATATTCGTCCGGTCGATGAATGCAATGGTGTACATGATGAAAGCAACGGGGATGATGTGCAGCCAGCGTTGTGAGGGCATGACAATAGGACCGAAACGAGCCCGCAGCATATCAGCAGTCATGCTCGCCTTGCAACGGCTTCTGGAATGTTCCAAACAAGCCTGGATTCCCGTGTCTGGGAACGGATACGGCATCGGTTGCCAGGGTAGTAATTGACAAGCCTCATTGGCTGTGCTAACTAAAACCTCAGAGGCTCAGAGATTCCGTATGGGCGTGGAAGAGTTCCAATCCGCTTGGGAGTTGCTCAAAGAAGCCTATCAGTATCAGATGGGCGGGGACTACGACATGGCCGTCGAGCTCTACAAACGCTCGCTCGATCTTCATCCTACCGCAGAGGCTTTTACCTATCTGGGTTGGACCTACCGTTTCCAAGGAAAAATCGAGGATGCCATTGCCGAATGCAAGAAGGCGATCCAGCTTGACCCTGAGTTCGGCGTCCCCTACAACGACATCGGCGCCTATCTGATTGAAAAGGGTGAATGCGACGAGGCGATTCCCTGGCTCGAACGGGCGTTGCAGTCACGGCGCTACGAGTCCTATCACTACCCCCATTACAACCTCGGGCGGGCGTATATGGCAAAGGAAATGTACGTCAAAGCCCGCTACCACTTCGAACAGGCGCTCAAGCTGTCAGCGGATTACACGCTGGCCAAAGAGGCTCTGGAAAAGATCCGCAAGAAGGTGCAATAGGTAAACTATGCCAACCGCTCAATTGCAGTATCTGACCGATGAATTGAACAAACTGCGCGAGCAGAAGCTCTACCAGAAGCTGCGCGTGCTCGAAACCGAGCAGCTTCCGGTCTCCCGCTTCGATGCCCGCGAGGTCATCAACCTTTCGTCGAACAACTACTTGGGACTAACCACTCACCCCAAGCTCCGCGCGCGCGCCCTCGAGGCGATCCGGAAATGGGGCGTTGGCTCGGGGGCCGTGCGCACCATCGCCGGCACCATGGTGGTCCACATGGAGTTGGAGGAAAAAATCGCCAAGTTCAAGCGCGTCGAGGCTTCGGTGGTTTTCCAATCCGGATTCACCGCCAATGCCGGAACGGTGCAAGCCATCCTGAGCCGCGAAGACATCATCATTTCGGACCAGCTCAATCATGCCTCCATCATCGACGGCTGCCGGCTCTCGCGTGCTGAAATCAAGGTCTTCCCGCACAAGGACATCGAGGCGTGTGAAAAGATCTTGAAAGAAATTGAAGCCCGCAAGTGTCGCAAGCTGCTTGTCACCGACGGGGTGTTCTCCATGGATGGCGACATTGCCCCGCTGCCGCAACTCGTCGAGCTGGCCGAAAAGTACGGCTGCATCATGATGATTGATGACGCGCACGCTTCCGGCGTCCTGGGGCGCAATGGCCGCGGCACCGTGGATCACTACAACCTGCACGGGCGCGTGGATATCCAAGTCGGCACACTCTCCAAAGCCATCGGCGCCCTGGGCGGTTATGTTTGCTCGACGCGCGACACGATTGAGTTTCTTTACCATCGCGCCAGGCCCTTCCTCTTCTCGACCTCGCATCCGCCTTCCGTGGCCGCCACCTGCCTGGCGGCTTTTGAGGTGCTGGAGGAAGAGCCGCAACTGATCGACCAGCTCTGGGCCAATACCAGATTTTTCAAGGAAGGTTTGAAGAAGCTGGGGTTCAACACCGGCGTGAGCGAGACGCCCATCACGCCCGTCATCGTGGGCGATGCCGCTCTGGCTCACGAGTTCTCGCGCCAGCTTTTTGCCGCCGGCGTGTTTGCCCAGAGCATCGGCTTCCCCACTGTCCCGGAGGGCAAAGCCCGCATCCGCACCATCGTCACCGCCACCCACACGCAGGGAGAATTGACCCGCGCGCTCGAGATCCTGGAAAGCGTGGGGAAGAAGCTGAAGATCATTTGACAGCCACAACCGAGATCTTAAGCCGCAGATGAACGCAGATTAGCGAACCGCGGCAAGTGTCGGCTTCCCCTGCACACGCACGGTCACGATTTCATACGGGTTGACGTCAAACCTTACACCCTTCTCCGCGACGGCGAGGGATTGCTGATTCTCCTCCATGGCATTGCACCGCCAGGCGGATTGAATATCCAGAATCGGCGAGGTCACGCCTACGGTCGCAGCCCGCCCCGCGATTTCCAGGAACCGCAGGATATAACCGTTGTGATCCTCCGCCTGCTTCCACGTCAGCAGCACTACTCCGGGGTCATCCACATTCAGGAATCCGTCCTGAACGGAATCGAGCGGCGCGGGCCGGTTCACGGACTTGTCCTGATACGTGATCACGTCGGATTCGAGCGGGGTCAGCGCTTCCCATCCAATCCGGCTAAGGGCAGGCGGATCGAGTGCAGAAGCGCTGGTGATGACGTACCGAAAGGTGCAGTCACCGCCTTGCCCTGCGACGTAGTTGGTGTCCCAGTAGTTGTTCATCACATAGGAAAAGATAGTCCCCCTGCGGTCGCCGAACTCTGTGGGCCATGATCCCCGGACGATGTCTCCCAGGGCCACAAACGGAGCGTCCACAGGCACAATCGCCGCGGCAACGTTATCCTGTTGCAGGCCCACCCACTGCTGAATGGAAAACCACTCGCGCCCGCCACCCGGCAGGAGGTCTTTGGCGGGGTCGATATACCCATTCTGGAGGGCGTACCTAAACTGGGGGTGCTCCATGGCGAAAGGAAACGCGAAATAGACACCTTCTTTCGTATAGACCTTGTCCTTACGCACGTGGTTCGCGATCTCGATGCGCTTCTGGTCCTTGGGAAGAATGATCTCCGATTCGATCCGCGGAGTGTTTACGCCGGAGCTTTCCACTCGGGCCACGTCCTCGAACGGCAGGCTCACCACGGAGTCAATTTTCCCGCTGCCCGCCCCGTGCGGCGTCAGTTGGGGAACCGGCGTGACGGTGCTGTAGTCGATGAGGCGGTTCGGCCCCTCGTCGGCTCCCGTGACGTACACATATTGATTGAAGCGGTATGGACTGGAGCTATCCACCAACTCGCGGTTCAATTCCTTGTCAAAGATGCTGCGAATTGCCCCGCTCGCTGCATCCAGCTCCACCCGATAGTAACGATTCTCAAGGACCGAAGCCCCAGGCGCGGCCGGCGCCGGCGTTACGGCTTTTGCCGCACGTAACTGGTAGCATTTATAACCCACCGCGGGGACGTCCGACGCCAGGAAGCGGACGTGCCGGATGGATTTTCCGGTGTTAAGCACCTCCAGCGGAATCGCCTGATGGGTGGAGAGATCAACAATCCCCAAGCCATTGTCGAGGTCGATTTCCACCAGGCTCGAGCGCTGCCAATTCAGAGAATTGAAAACGATGAGGGTCCCGGACCCATCCGGAATCCTATCCGCCAAGGCCGACATGGTTCGTTCGAGGACGTGGTTCACCAGCCTTCGGGCATCGGTCGAGCGCGCATCCTTCACATCGCGCTGCTTCACGCTTTCATTGCTTTGCGGGTCGGTGATTCCCCGGTCAGCTTCCCAGGTGTGTTCATTCGCGAGCAGAAGATTTCGCCAAAGCGCGCTGAGAGCGGTCTGCTCCGGTTGGAGGCGCGGATTCGCCAGCGCGCTGATGCTGGACAATTTCTCGGCGGAAAGCGCGCGGTACTCATTCTGCCGCGCCATCGCGGTGTGCAGCGCATCGGAGCCCGCGCCATCCTCCCAATAGGGAACGCCATCGCCGCGCAGCACCGGCACGGCGTCGCCCATCTGCCGGGCCACGTAGCCCATGGCTTCACCCACTCCGGAAATGTGGATTTTCGGGTAGCTGTATAGCTTGTTCCATGCCGGGAAGTCCCCCATCTGATCGGGGTTCAGGTCCGTGTTTTCCCACTGCGTACCAAAGACGATAACGCCGTCGGATTTATAATCAGGCCGGGTATAACTCTGAAGGAAAATGGGGAGCGAATCACGCAGGGCGGGAAGCCTGGGCGGAAGCCCGAACATGATGCGTGACTGGTGATAGCTGAGTGACGACCAGGTCAGAATCCGCTTGCCGTCAGGCCCTTCCCAATGCCAGGGTGATTTCTCATTCATGCGGCTGAGCATGATGAAGGGGCCGCGATAGCCATTGCTGGCATGAAGGAAGTACTTCAACCCTGCCGCGGCGAGAATGGAGGGATAAGACCCCGTGTAGGAAGGCACGTCGGAGATATTGACGTACGTAAACGATCCGCCATTCTCACGGTTGAATTGATACCCGCCATAAAGCGAGCGGATGAGGGTTTCCGTGGTCGGCAGGCCCGTGAGAAGATTGGCGTACTCGGGTGGAACGAAGATTCGCCCCTGGCGGACAAGCTCCCGGAACTCCTGGCGGTCTTCTTCGCTGCGGTTGGCGAGGAATTGCTCCGCGCTCCAATATCCGTCAATGCTGAAACGAAAATCCGGCTCCCGGCGCGCAATCGCCATAGCTTCGTCGATGGCGCGGCTTTGCACCTCGGCGATCTTGCCCTGATAGTCCGAGTAGCCGACGTCAAGATGCTCGTGCGGGACCACAAAGACGTTCCACTTTTTCCCGGGAACCAACTTCTGGGGGAAAACACGGGAGCGTCCGTTCCACTCGACCTTAACGTCCGCCGGCGATTCCACCGCGAACTCTGGAACCTCAAAGTCCAAGCGCTGCTCGCCGAAGTCATGGTCGCTCACGAGCGGGGCGGTGAACTTCTGATTCCCCACCACCAGGGTTATGCGTCCGCGTTTCGGCAGCTCGCCGAGGCGCAGGTCAACCTCAATGATTTCCGCCTGCTTGCCATCCTTCGATTTATAGAAGATTGTCGGAGTAACATTCGCGGTGATTTGAGCGGGCTGGAACCGGCCCGCGGCATCCTGCTCCAACTTGAGCGCGTCGTAGTGAATTCCGGAGTTGCCGAGCACCATGACGGCGCCTTCGGAATCGTCACGAGCATCCGGGCTGTCCGTAGCCGTGAGCACCAGTTCGTTCTCGCCGGGTTTCAGGTAACTCGCCGGGAAGTCAAAAGCGATCGTGGCTGTGGAATAACGGGGCGCAAACACGCTGCCCAGGTCCCCCGCGTCGTAATTCAACGTGGGATGCTGGTAGAACCAGCCGTGGCGCCCATTGATGCTGACGTCGAGCACCGGGACGCGTGGGCTGTAAGCAAGAAGCGCCGCGGTGAAAGTGTAGACGCCGCGCGGCGGGCCGGAAAGAGAGAATTTAATCGTGAACGGATGCGCTCGATGGCCAGCCTTGCCATTGGATGAGCCTGGCTGAAACGCCAGCCAGTTCTTACCGGGCTGACTCTTGCCGATGACATACACGGGATCGTCAGCCGGGTTGCTGTAGTCAAGCGGACCACCCCGCGTAGGGCTGACGTCCTGGGCGAACTCTCGGGATGATTTATCAAAATCTCCGATCTGCCAGATAGTGGTGGAAGCCGCGGGAGAGTTTAGAGCGCAAGCGAATATGCAGACGATCGGAAGCCATCGGATTTGTGAGCGCATGAAGCCGTCCTTACTCTTTGTCGAGCGCGATGACCCGGCCGCTTTCCGCCGATTGTCGGGATGCGGTCATTACCTGCATGACCTGGCAGGTCTCTTCCGGCGGGCATAGGCGAGGCGGTTGGCGATCCGCAACACAGGACACGAAGTACCGGAGCTGGGCGGTGAACATATCTTCGTCCGGCGCCGTGAGGTCGCTCACGGTACCGTTGCTTTTGTACAAGCGGAAGATGTGTGATGCCTGTTCGCGCTCCTGAATGTTGGCACCAACGCGGAAGGTGTATTCCAGCGCCCCTTCGTTACCGAGAACGCGAATACCTGTGGTGAAGGGCATCGACTCCGGCATCATGTAGCTCGCCTCGATGCAGGCCTGTGCCTGGGGGTACGTCAACGTCGTATGCACGTGATCCCAACTTTTTGTCGGTGCCTGGATTCCGACGGTGTACACGCTTTGCGGATGTCCCAGAATCCAATGGATGAAGTCCACGTCATGGATTTGCAGGTCGAGCAGGCAGCCGCCGCTCTTCGCCGGGTCGCGAAACCAGTTGCTCCAGGGTGGGTACTTCCCGAGCCGCCAGGCGGTGACGGAACGGACGGAGCCGACATCGCCCGCCTCAATCATTTCTTGGATGCGCGCGTACTGCGGCCAGAAGCGCAGAATGTGTGCGACCATGAGGATACGGCCGTGGACCTGCGCCGCCTCAAGCATGCGCTGTGCCGAAGTGGCATCGAGCGCCATGGCCTTTTCACAAAGGATGTGGAGGCCGCGCTTGGCAGCTTCCACCGTGGCCACCTCGTGGAGATGGGTAGGAAGGCAGATGATGACGGCATCAAGCCGGTCGTCAAGAAAGAGTTCTTGGTAGGAGGGGTAAACCTCCAAGCCGGGGGACGCATCGCCGAAATCTACCGCCTCCTGACTAGCCACCGCCACCACCTGAGCGCCCGGAACTTCTCGGGCCGCCGCCAGATGGATCCGCCCAATGTACCCCAGGCCCGCAATTCCCAGGTTGATCATGTGCTATCCGGCTTTTTCCACCGCGGCTGGCTTGAAATCCAGGCGATGCTCGTGAATCTTCTCGATGGCGTGGACGATGTCGTCCATGTCTGCCTGCTCGGCCAACAGCAACCGATGCTCTAACCACACGGCTTCGTGGCAGATTTTTTCGGAAACCGGGCAGCGTGTGGCGAACGACACATAATCAAGCGGCTTTGCATAGTGCCCGCACGTAACGGGGCAACCATGTGGGTGGAATGCCTGGTTTACGAACATGGGATTTTTGTAAAGCGGGTCGACGTACCCGCCAAAGCAGGGGATGCCTTCTTCTTCCAAGGAGAGAAGGAAATCCTGGCGGGTTACGCCGAATTCCGCCTCATTGAAGCGGAATGGGTAGATGTGGAAAGAAGGCTTGGTAGCAAAGTCGCGCACCACAACCGGGCGAATGCCGGGGAAACTCGCCAGACGCTGGGTCAGGTAGAGCGCGTTCTGTCTTCGCCGCGCGTTCTGGTCATCGATGCGTTTCAGTTGCTCCAAGAGAATCGCACCCTGGAATTCCGTGAGGCGATAATTCCAGCCCAACCACTGATGCTCGTACCAGGGCCTTCCCACTTTGCGGCCAGCCCAGATAAGGGCCTCGCACATCATGGCGAGGTCACGATCGTTGGTGGTGATCAGCCCGCCTTCGCCGGCCGTCATGTTTTTCGAAGCCTGGAAGCTGAAGGTGCCCGCGTTGCCGATGCTCCCCAGGCCTCGGTCTTTCCAGGTGGCACCGTGGGCGTGCGCGGCGTCTTCGACGAGGAGGAGATTATGGCGCTGGGCGATCACTTGCAAGGCTTCCATGTCGGTCGCTAGACCCGCGAAGTGCACGGGGAGGATCGCCCTGGTGTTCGGCGTGATAGCTTCTTCAACGCGCCGCGGATCGATGTTGAATGTGTCTTCCTCAATGTCCGCGAAGATGGGAATGGCGTTGACCATCAGAACCGACGATGCGGTGGCGATAAACGTGTAGGCGGGAACGATGACTTCATCGCCCGGTCCGATGCCCAAAGCCCTCAGAGCGACCTCGATAGCGGCCGTGCCGTTGGCGCAGGCGATGCCGTATTTCGCCGTCTGCAAGCGCGCGAAGGCTTCCTGAAATTCCGCCACGCGCGAGCGCGGCTGCCCCGGTTCCGGGTCCCGCATCTCCACGCCTTCGCCGTATGAATAGCGCCACCACTTGCCGCTGCGCAGCACGCCCAGCAACGCGCGTTCTTCCCTTTCGTCAAAGGCCGGCCACGAGGGAAAGGGCTTGGTCCGTAAGGGGGTGCCCCCAAGCATTGCCAATTGGCTCATGAGATTCTCCTATCACCCGCGCTGCTGACTTATATTAGATTCCGGATGCCTCGTGGGGCTCCTAACTTGAGCTCGCTTGATCCTCAGGCGACTTCGTTAAGCGGCAATTGGCGCAAACCTGACATGAGCGGTACAGGCTCGATCATGAATCGCGGTGGCCGGAGAGCGGGGATCTCGAAGTGTTTGTCCAACACCAGTAACCCCATTCCAAGAAGGCCGGGTTCGCTGGCCACCTTTGCGAAACGTAGTGAGAGGCGTTCGACGGAATTGCTCAGCGCTTGTCGCTTTATCACTCGCGCGATCTGGTCGAGCAACCCTCCTCCCGCGGTTTCCAGCCGCTTATCCAGAACTACGGTGGCCGGATTGAAGAGGTTGACGAGGTTCGATATGCCCAGCCCCAGGTAGTTGCCAAGTTCAGCAACGATGTTGCCGCAGATCTTGTCTCCCGCGTTCGCCGCCTGGAGAACCATCCAGGCGGTTATGTTCTTGGCATCGAGGCCAGCGAGGGAAAGCACCTGTGAATTCGTCCCTTCTTCGAGGGCTTTGCGGATTCGAGCAAGGATCGCGTTGGTCCCAACCACCGCCTCAAGGCATCCGATGCTTCCGCACTTGCAGGCTGGACCACCCTCCATGACATGGGTGTGTCCAAACTCACCCGCAGCGCAATCCTGACCATACAGGAGGCGGCCATCAACGATGACGCCGGCGCCAATCCCCACGCCGTAGTCAACATAGATCATGTTCTCGCACTTATCTCCCGCGCCGAGCATGCGTTCCGCGACGGTCTTGGCACGCGTCTTGCTCTCTACTATGGTCGGACGCCCGAACTCCCGTTCGAAAACCTGCTTCAAAGGAACTTCTTTCCAAAACTCGATCGTCGATGAAGTCGCGGTCACGCCCCGGCGGCTATCGACCAGCCCCGGATCCGCAATTCCTATGCCCAGAACGGACTTCGTCCGGATCTTCGCTTCGCGAATTACCGTCCGAACACACGTTTGCAATTGCCTTAGAAGTCCTTCAACTCCTTCGGCCAAATTAGTATGCTCTTTGACGATCTGCTGGATGCGAAGCTGGATGTCGAGTACACCGGCGACAACCGTGTTCTCGTCGAACTCCAGCACCACCACGGAACCGTAATCACTGTTTAGCGTGAGCAGGACTTGCTTGCGGCCCGTGGGATTGTTCGAAGGGCCCGCTTCAACAAGTCGGCCTTCTTTTAGCAACTCCCGTACGAGATCAGAGATCGTGGTTTTCCGGAACTTCGTCAACTCATGAATCTGCACTCGGGACACCGGGCCGAAGCGCCGGACAACGGCTTCGATAATGAGCTTGTCGTGTTCTTTCTTCTTGTTGACGTGTTTCATTGGAAGGGCACCTCGTACCGGCTCCAGGGACAGGCGACGACTCCCGTGCGGCGGCATCTGCCCAGCCGCGAAGCCCTCATGACATCTTCGTTATTTCTACCGCGCCCGTCATAGTATCCTGAGTTTCCATCCTGAGTAAATAAGAACGGAAAAGCCTGAAAAGCTGGCGGAAACATGTGCGGCATCACACGGAGGCTTTGGCTAGCCATGTTTTGACCACTTTCGTGTCAACATGCACCGATTCCAAGTCCGTCATGGTAATCGAGAGGAGCGACAGCGTCAAGACAAAAATAACATACTCGATATTATATATTGAACATTTTGTCATTCTTGTGCATTAAAAATACTATTTATGATAAAAAGTGCTTGACAATCGATTCTGCTTTCGCTAGGGTTTGTCGCATCAAGCATCGGCATGTCTGAAGTGAGGTCGGACAACGAACTCCTCACTCGCAATCGAGCCGCTGCCATTTGTGAAAGTGCTCGGCTCGGCAAGGAGGCTGCATGGACGTCCCCGATCATGACCCTGGGAAACGGGTGGGGGAGTGCGCCCATTCGCAGAGGTCATTCGGAGGACTTCTCAGTGCGCCGGTGATTAGGGTGTCAGGTGGCGCCCTTTCCAGGCCCTGTGAGGGGGCGCGACGTCCTCGCGCGGCAGCAACGAATGGCGAAGTTCCCCTCCCAGCATCCGGTCCTTACTCCTTTTCCGCTGCTGGACTTTATTCGGCCAGAAGCCGTTCTTCCCCAGCAGAACCTGAACGTCCGCGGCGGTTTAATTCTTCTCACTGTGCTTGGGGCCAGCATTCATGCGCCATTGGCGGCGATATGAAAGCACCCCAAGATTGCGTCTTTGGAGGTTTCGGGTTTGGGTCAACAACAAACAGCAGCGCAAAACGGGGGAGATCTTCCCCACAAGGAGGATGTATGCGGAATCAATCGTCTTTGCGACTCAGGATGTTGCCTCTCGGCATCCTATTGTTCTTCATGGGATTCGCGGGGCTTGCGTTTGCTCAGCGCTCCACGACATCATTGAGTGGCACAGTCACAGACTCTTCGGGAGCAGTAATTCCCGACGCCAAGGTTGAGCTTACCTCGGCGGCCGAAGGATTTGCACGAACGGATCACACGAACAATGCAGGAGTTTACCTTTTCCCTGACTTAACTCCGGGTGTCTATAACATCACGGTGGAAGTGCAGGGATTTAAGAAGGACTTCGTCAATGGGATCACGCTCTATGTCGGCCAACCGGTCATCCAGGACTTCCACCTGCAGGTGGGGACCGTCGCACAGTCGGTGACCGTGGAGGGCACGCCACCCTTGTTAAATCAGACCACGGATACGGTTGGAACGGTTCTGGAGAGCACTCTCATCACCGCCCTTCCTCTCAATGGCCGCAACTTTATGGAACTTCCTCGCCTGTCGCCAGGAGCGAGCTGGGATGTGAACAGAAATACCTTTGACTCCGTCCAGATCAATCCAACGGCGCAGAGCTTCAATGTGAACGGTCAAAGAGGCGACTACAATCTCTTAACTCTGGATGACACGGTGATCACGGAGTGGCAACACGGCAGCAACACTTTCTCCCCGAGCGTGGACGCGGTGCAGGAATTTGAAGTGTCCACCAGCAACTATTCCGCCGCAGAGGGAGCAGAGTCGGCGGCACATGTGAACCTGGTCACCAAGTCTGGAACCAATTCCCTGCACGGCGATGCCTATGAGTTCCTTCGCAACGGCGCGCTGGACTCCAGATACTGGTACGCGCCGACCCTTCCACCTTTCCGCCGGAACCAGTTTGGAGGAACGGTCGGTGGACCTTTGGATATTCCGAAACTCTATAACGGTAAGGACAAGACGTTCTTCTTTGCCTCTTACGAAGGGTTTCGCCAGTGGCAAGGGATCCCGGTAACCGGTCTGTTCCCCACGGCCGCCCAGCTTGCAGGTGATCTATCCACTGTAGCCACACCCGGAAATCCGGTGATCGACCCGCAAACGGGGCTGCCCTTTCAGGGGAACATAGTCCCGCAGAATCGTATGCCGGCTAATTTGCTGAATTTTCTCCAAACTGGAATCGGCAAGGGTCCGTGGCTTCCCTTGCCCAATACCTCAACGCCATCGGGGGCGTACAACTACCAAGCTTCGAGCCCCGACCTATTCAACAACGATCAGGTCATGACGAGGATTGACCAGAAAGTCGGCAACAGGACATTCTTGTACGGACGTTATGCATTCAATAATGCTGCCTTGACAAATCCGAATCTGGATCCCAACTGGCAGTACATCCAGACAAACAGGACAAATTCTGTTGCATTCCACGAATCTACACAGCTAAAGCCCGATCTTTTGTGGGATATTACATTCGGGTGGTCCAGATTTCACCAGAATGAGTATTACACTACTGCCTATAAGGATAACATCGTCAGTGAACTGGGGATTCAGGGTCTGTCGACGCTTGGGGCCGCCTGGGGAGCTCCGAGTTGGGGCGTGACGGGCTACAGCAGTTTTGGAGAAGTCGGCTCTGCGCCGCGCGCATGGAAGCCAAATGTTATCGAGTTCCACCCCGGATTCAGTTGGATCAAGGGCAACCACACAGTAAAATTCGGGATGGATTTCTACCGCGTTCTGCACACCTTCCCGGAAGCCCTCGTTCCTGATGGATCTTTTGGCTTCAACGGACAGTTCACCAATTATCCTCTAGCGGACTTCCTCTTGGGCCTTCCTGTCTCTGTCGAAGTCTCCACCACGCCCTTCGATGGCCAATTCCGCTACTCCATGGTGAACGGGTATTTCCAGGATGACTGGAAGGTGACTCCCCATCTCGTCCTCAATCTGGGGCTGCGTTATGAGTGGAAGGGCACACCTCGTTCGGCCAATCGAAGCACGTCGGACCTGTATTTGGGACCGAATGATGCCGCTCCGGTGCTCTACTGTTCTCAGAATTACGGACCGATCACCTTCGATGGGGTAAAGCAGAGCCTCCTCCCGGGAGTACCCTGCGCGACAGCCGGGAGTCTGGGGTTGCCGGACTATTTGATAAAGCGTGACGATAGGAACATCGGACCTCGGGTCGGTTTTGCGTACACCCTGCCGAAGCTCTCAAACACGGTACTCCGAGGCGGATACGGGCTCTTCTACCAGCGGGACACCGACAATGCTTACGTTGATCTGAATCTGAATCCGCCGTTTATTTACACCGAACTCGCGTCGTTCAACTCATCGAATATCAGTCAATTCAACTGGTTCAATCCGACCAACGGGGCGTCCTTGAATTTACTTGGATATTATTGTACGAATCCCGCTTACAGAACTCCCCGGACCCAGCAATGGAACCTGACCATGGAGCATACACAATGGGGCTCACTCTTTTCTTTGGCGTACGTCGGCAATGTCTCTGACCACCTGCCTTCTTTTGAAGAGCCGAACCAAGCCATGCCCGGCCCGGGGTCCTTCGCGTCTCGTGAACGCTGGCCCAACTCACCATTCTTTTTTTGGCAAAGCTGGAACGGAATTTCCAATTACAATGGCCTCCAGGCAAAGTTCCAAAAAACCTTCGCGCACGGATTTACCTTGCTTTCAGGATTTACCTGGAGCAAGGCGCTGGACAACACCGATGGGACCTTCGTGGGCGAAGGCGCAGGTGGGAGCGCCTCAATCCAGAACAGTTACGATTCGTCAATGAATTATGGCTTATCTACCCAAGACGCGCCGAAGCGGTTCTTCATCTCCTATCTTTACGAGCTGCCGGTTGGTCGCGGGAAACACTTCCTGAATCAGGGGGGTGCGGCCAACGCTTTGTTGGGAGGCTGGCAGGTCAACGGCATCACCACCGCCCAATCGGGAAACCCCGTCTATATTGAGCAGGCCTGCAATCGCGCCAACACCAATGGGGGGACGCTGAGGCCGGACTTGTTGCACAATCCGAATGACTTGGGCGGGGGGCGGTCACACGCCGCGGAAGAGAACGAATGGTTTGATACTTCGGCGTTTGTGAACGTCTGTCCTGGGCCCAATGGTCCATTCAGTTGGGGGAATGCCGGGCGAAACATCGTGCGAGGCCCCGGAATCCAGGATTGGGACTTTGGTTTGACGAAAAACATACCCCTCGGAGCAGAATCACGGCGCCTTGAGTTCAGGGCCGAATTCTTCAATCTCCTTAACCATCCCAGCTTCAGTCAACCCGGTGGGGTGGCAGGCACGTCATCATTCGGGGTAATCTATGGTACCGTAGTAGACCCCCGACAAATTCAGTTTGCCTTGAAGCTCCACTTCTAGGCGACGGTTGGCGAGCACAACAAACTCCCCGCATCCAGGCCCGTCGGGAGGTCCCGGTTATCCGGTCCTCCCGGCGGCCGCCGGGGTGCCAGACCTCGCGATCTGATACCATAGGAAATCAACATCACAAGAGGAGTCAACATGACAGGACGTACACCTCTAATTGCCCTCATGGTTTCTCTGCTCAGCTTATCTGCGGCCTTCTGCCAGGACAAGATGATGCCCGGAGAATTCGACCCGGATGCTGCGCGGGCATTGCAATCCAATACCGACGTTTTGGGAGAGGAGGTCCTGGCCTCCGGGGAGCCGTCGTTCAGCCGCGTCGAGAATTACTTCCCTGCCATGAAACGGCCGAGAGCTATTGTCGGCGTGAAAGACCACACGGATTTCATCGGGGTCGGCTGGGACGGGACGCTGGAGCTTGGCAAAGGTCCACCAGGAACATTTGGGAGGGTACAGATTTCGTTTCACCTGGGGGATCCGCCCTCGCCATACAACGGTGAGGGCGCGGTCACGCGTTCACTGCTCGGAGCCTTTTTGCCCGTTGTTCAGACCAGGTGGCAGTTTGCCGGCCTCATGTATGAAGAGACTGTCTTGGGCCATTCTCAGAACCTGAGCCCTGATGAACCGCTCTGGGCTTACGTCAGGCTTCGGGTAACCAATCCTCGTGAGCAGGAGTCGAGTGTTCGTATCACAGTTTATTCCACACCCGCTCTCGGAGGACCGGTCCCCTCATATTCAGCACGAATCCCGGCCCACCAGCAGCATGATTTCTATTTCAATACGCCTAACACCGTGGACCCGCAGCACCTTGTTTTCCCCATCAGCGCGGCGGAGTTCGACCAAGCCCTTAACGAAACAGCGGCCTTCTGGAACAAGCTGCTCAACCAGAACATGGTTATTCGCACCCCCGAAACGCGGGTCAACGATGCGTATCGTGCCTGGTTGATGTACAACTTCCTGAACGTCCCCAAGATCAATGGACAGTATATGATTTACGATGGAAGGCCGTTTTACGAACAGGTTTACGGTTACAGTGCCGCTCTGTACTGCCACGCCCTTTCTCAATACGGCTACGGGAAGGAAGCCGAGAAATACCTGGAGAGTCTGTTCCGCACCCAGCGTCCGGACGGCGCCTATATCACGATTTATGGCATGCCCGATAATGGCGCCTTACTCTTCGCACTCGCTCGACAATACGAATTGGGCCGTGACCTCGACTGGTTCAAAAAGGTTGCCCCTCGGATGGTGAAATCCTGCGAGTGGATCAGCCGCAGTCGGGCGACGACGAAGGTGATGCAGGGTGGAACCAAGCCACTTACTTATGGGCTACTTCCGGCCGGCCCGGCTTATTGCGATTACCAGACCCCGGTCTACTCCTATGTTTCCGATTCATACAACTGGTTGGGAATGCATGAGGCGGCCTTGGCTTTTCAGGAAGCGGGGATGGCAGCGGAGGGCAAACAATGGCTGCGGGAGGCCAATGACTACCGGGATGACATCCTGACTTCCATGCAAGCGGCTCTGGTCGACGTGGGTGGATTCAAAGCGCTACCCGTCGAGCCCCTCACTCAGAGACTCCTCAAGCAAGGAGGGGGAGACTATTACGGGTTGATCGCGCCTGCCATTTTGGAAACTGAAATCTTCGCTCCGAAGGACGAGCGGACCTCCTGGATCACGCGATACATGGATGAAAGAGGCGGTTTACTACTCGGACTTGATCGGTATGCGGATGGTGTGGACCATGCTTACACCTATGGCTATGCTTTGACCCAGCTTCGCGATGGGAATATTGGCAAGTTTCTCCTGACGTTTTACGCGATGCTGGCCTACGGTATGTCGCGTGGTACATACTCGGCTGTGGAGGTTACCCACTTACCCTTTGGCATCAATGAGCTGACCTTGCCGCATACGTATTCCAATACGCAGCAGCTTCGCATGCTGCGGATGATGTTGGTCAGAGAAGAGGGCAATGATCTCCTGCTGGCTTCCGGGACGCCCCGTGCATGGCTGGAAGCGGGAGGGGCTATTTCTGTTCAACGAGCCCCGACACCCTATGGCTTGCTAAGTTACAACCTTGCCGCCGACACCGCAGGCAATCAATTCCGGGCGACCATCGAGCCGTTATCCGCTGGAACTGGCGACTATCCTGAGCATGTTAAGCTTTGGATGCGCACTCCGAGGGCGGGTGAAAAGCCGAAGGATGTCACCCTGAACGGAAAGCCCTGGAGCTTCTTCCACGACGATGTTATTGATCTGCCCGGCACAATGATGCGGGAGAAGTTGGAGATCGTCGCCCGGTACTGAACGAGTCCGAATTGAGCGGCGCGAGGTGCGCCCATTGGTGGATTTCCATTTTTGTGGCAGACAGTCGCCGAAATTTGTTTAACCCAGATCGCAGAGGTATTTGAAGCCTTTTTAATCTGCGTTCATCTGCGCAATCTGCGGCTTGGAAATGAACTCAGGGCGCCGGTTCGGGGATCGCAGGTGAGTGATCTGTGAGGCGGGCGGGCTCCGTCATGCGGTAGAGATGGTTGAGGGGCACACGGCCGGGGCCCACGATGTAAGCCTTGCGGATGGCCTCGGTGACATAGGCTTTGGCCAGCACGACGGCATCGCGAAGCTGGCGGCCCAGCGCCAGGTTAGCGGCGATCGCGGAAGAAAATGTGCAGCCGGTGCCGTGGGTGTTATCGGGCTTTACGCGGTCGCCAATGAAAACCTCGAGCGCCGTGCCGTCGAAGAAAACGTCGGTGGCCTTATCCAGGTGTCCGCCGGTCACCACCACGGCGCGCGCCCCCATCTCGACCAGCTTGTGCGCTGCCGCCTTCATCGCTTCCTGGTTTTCGACCCGCAGGCCGGTCATTGCCGAGGCTTCGAAGAGGTTGGGGGTAATCACGGAGGCGCGCTTGATTAAGTGCTCGCGCAGAAACTCCTGGCACGCGGCATCCGCCAGGTCTCTGCCGCTCGAGGAGCGAAAGACAGGATCGAGCACGGAGGGGAGCGCCGGATCGGATTCGAGGATCTGGCCGACAACTTCCGCATTGGCTCGATTTGCCAGCATGCCAACCTTGATGGCTTTCACACGGCCATCCGCGAGGAGGGCCGCAACGGTGTCTTTCAGAACCGCGGGTTCAGTAGGATAGAGGGCGGAGACGCCCAGTGTGTTTTGGATGGTGAGCGCTGTGAGGGCTGCCACGCCATAGCAGCCATGCGCAGCGAATGTTTTGAGATCCGCAGCAATCCCTGCTCCGGAGGAGGGATCGAAGCCCGCTATGCTGAGGACCACCGGCCACGAGGCGCTAAGCTGGTGATTCATCTTTTTTTCGCTGAGCCTCTTTTCCTGACGCGAGACTTTAAATGATTATAAAGTGGCTGGCCTGCTTGTCAATAAAGAATTCCGGGTTGGAAGCCTCCGCACGAAGATTTTTTCTCAGTCTCACCTGCCGGTGCCTTCCACGTCCATTTCTGAGTCGGATCGCACTTCGAGCTTTAAGGTTTGTGACTTCTTAAAGGGGAGCGGGGCCGAGCCTTCGAGGCGGGCGGTCAGGGTCTGGTGGATGGTGGCATGGTTCTGGAGGACCCTCCCGTCGTCCAGCGCCAGCAGCACCCGGCCTTTCCCCTGGCCGTCGATGCGCATGTCCACTCCCAGACCGTGGGATTCAAGCTGGGCCAGCGGCTCCGCCTTCCCCAGGGCGTCAGGCGCGGGCCGCAGCACGTTCACGAAGCTGAATTCCACCACCGCGGCTCTTACGCCCCCGACTTTGGTCTTGCCGACGTAACGCATGGTGTTCTCCCCTTCGACGTTATAGGGATACGCTGCGCTCGGTGGTGAGTCCAATTTGCGCTTCCAAGTCTCACCCGGTTTCACCGGGTGCTCGGGATAGAGTGTGTCGCCTCCCACTTGTTCCAGGAAAAACCTCAATGCCTGGCGAAGCGGCTCTCGATAGGTCAGGTCCAACTGCTCGAACAAGCCCTCGCCCCCTTCAAACCCCACCAGCCGTCCGTTGCGGTCAAAGTGGGCGACGATATCCTGGCCAGCCACGTGTTCGCTGACGTCCTGCTGTGCTCTTACGGCAGAGTCGCGGAAATTCGCTGGCACGCGGTCGGCGAGGTCCGACTGGAATTCGAACTTGTCGAAATGATTCTCAATGTCTGCGCTGCCGTCGTTATGGACTGCCTTTACCGTCACCGTGTTCTGCTGCTGCACGGTGAAGTTGGCGGGCAGGGGAGGCAGAAAATTCTGAAGTTCGGGCGGCTCGGAGTGAATCACCGACTTCGTGTTCATCTTGGTCGCGTAGACCATTTTCTGGCCGCTTTGGTATCGGCGCGTGAGCCTCACCTGGCCGCCCCAAGCCAGGGCGGGTGTCGGCGCCCACAGGGTTAGCAGCACCACTCCGGCAAGCAGCCGGACACTCCGGAGTTGTAGGGGCGGCTCCGTCAACTGACGGATGGCCGCCCTGGGGCAATCCGTCACCTGACGGACCAGCCGGCGGATAGCCCCTGTGAGAAGGTTTTCCCGGTCAAGCCGATGCATTCGCCATTTCCTTTTGGTATCGCTCCAGGCATTCAGGGGAGCAGAAGTGAAGGGTCTCCGAGCCACGCACGAGGCGGTGGGAGAGTTCTGTGGAAACAAACATGCCGCAAACGGGATCGCGCTCGGTCTTGCCAACGCGCATCCGGGAAGAGTTTCGAGGCCCACCTGCCGCGGCGCGATCCGCCCCCCGCGACGGAGAGGGACCGAAGAGACCTTGAAAGGCCCGGCCCAGCATCTTCGCGATCACGATAACGAAGACTAATTCCACGAAATAGGAGAGCAAGCGTCCCATAGTTTGTCAGACGGCTCAAGGGGCCCGCGGGATGCCCTGAGTCTACTGTCCGGGCAGAGCGCCACCGCCGGAGCCCCGCGCCGCGTCCAACTTTTGTTTCAAGCTTGGAAGGGCCGGATTCGTAGGATCAAGATTGTGCAGGCGGTCCCACGCCCGCTGGGCGGCTGCGATGTCGTGAGTCCCTTCCAGGTTCACCACAATCACGTTCAATAATGTGGGCTTGTGGTCGGGATCAATGGCCAGCGATTGGCTGTATTCTTTGAGCGCCCGTCCGGTCTGGCCCATGTAATAGTATGCCGTTCCCATGTCAGTGCGGGCGTCGGCGTTCTTCGGATTAAGGGCCAGGGATTTCTGGTACCACTCGATTGCCTGTTGGTATTGCCGCTGGTCGTATAGGTAGTTGGCGAGTTTCAAGGGAATGTCCGGATCCTTTGGGCTTTGCTCGGCCTCCTCCTGGAGTTGCTTGATAACCAAGGCGGTGTCGATGGGGGGATGTCCCTCAGGTAAAGCAGCCGGCGTGCCTCCACTCTGGGCTACGCCAGGAGCGCTGCCGCTTGGCATCTCGGAGGGCATGCCGGGGATTGCCGTCATCACGGATTTCTGCCGCCCGTTCCAGTTCATCTGCGCGTCCGTGATATACCCTGCAAGAAATCCTACTACAAAAAAAACCACCGCCGTGAGTACCGTTTCCTTTTTCATTCAGTTCCCTGCCCGCACAATTCCGATGATGGAAGTCTAATTGAGCCACAGGGCAGCGTCAAGCAAAGTCGGCGCAGATGCTGGGGCAGTTTGGGGTTTTGCAGGCTGCGGAAAAACGCTTCCAATCTGTCATTCCGATCCCGCAGTCGCGGGAGAGGAATCTCGCTCTGACCCGGAGCAGTCGGGCGCTCGCGATTGTACTGGGGGCCTAGGCAGGGAGGTGAGCGAGAGTCTCATTAGCTAGTGTTAGGGCTCTCCGCCTCCTGTAGCGGTATGTTTCTCACCATAAATTGACTCATACACAATTACGATCTTTAGCCTCCCAACAGCCTTTTGTAACTGCGTGTCACGCTCATTAGTTTGATCTTCTTTTTTAATTGCAAGCAAAGGAATTGTCTCACCGGCGCTAATGGCTGACTCACTCAAACCACTACAATGAACCGGAAGCTCATTAATGCCTAGTTGCATTCTGGCATTTCCCCAACCATCATATTGATCCGGGGCAACTGGTTTGCCATCTACGAAAATTCTTAGTTCTCGAACGAATGCTGGACCAATTCCTTTATTAGTAACCAAGACGCCAAATTCTGGTTCTTTCTCAACCAAGTTATTAAGCACTGTCAAGTAAGGCTTGACTGAGAGATGGTCATGGAGGCGTGTTTGATACCCTTCCGACGCGCTAAGCCAAAGAGATGCTAGTGCGATAACAGTCGCTGCAATTCCAATTATTGTATCTGAGGACAGTTTTTTCCCGGAGTCTGCCGTGCTCGCTCGGCGTGGATTCTCCTCCGACTGATTTGGTTTATTATCGCTCATAGGTTTCAGCCACCTTTCACGGGTTGTGATCCCGTTGAAACGAATCGGTCCCGCAGGGCCCATCTGTTCATTGTAATATGGGAACATGGTCTTTGGGGCCTTCACGAGCAATCGAATTTGGACCGCCCTCGCGCAGCCAACCTGATCGCGCACGCGCGCGCGCTGATCAAAAGTTGCACAATTATTGTGCAAAAAGGGGGGTGCACTTTCAGATCGCGCTATCTCCTATCCCCCTATTGCGTTGACTTAGCTGCAAGCGCAGCCTAAGATGGCTACCAAAGACGGAACCCTTGCATGACTGGCAAGGCCATTTCTCATTATCGCATTCTGGAGAAGCTCGGTGGCGGAGGCATGGGTGTCGTCTATAAGGCCCAAGATACCAAGCTCAAGCGCACCGTCGCCTTGAAGTTCCTGCCTGAAGAACTCTCCAGGGACCGGCAAGCCCTGGAACGGTTCCGGCGCGAAGCCCAGGCTGCCTCCGCGCTCAACCATCCCAACATCTGTACTATTCACGCTATTGAGGAGCACGAGGGCCAGCCCTTCATTGACATGGAATATCTGGAGGGGCAGACCCTGAAGCAGCACCTTGCCGGGAAACTGCTCAAGACGGACGAACTGCTCGACCTGGCCATCCAGATTGCCGATGCGCTGGACACTGCCCACTCCAAGGGCATCATCCATCGGGACATCAAGCCAGCGAACATCTTCGTGATCCCGCGAGGCGGGACGGCCCAGGCGAAGGTCCTGGACTTTGGCTTGGCCAAGCTGGCGCGGGAAAGACGGGGGCTGGGTACCAGGAGCTGGGGGCTGGGGAAAGAAACCCTGCAAGAGATGCCCACCGCCCCCCTCGAGCCCGAGCAACTCACCAGCCCCGGCGAGGTGATGGGTACAGTCGCCTACATGTCACCCGAGCAGGCGCGAGGTGAGGAACTCGATGCCCGCACGGACCTGTTCAGCTTCGGCGCGGTGCTTTATGAGATGGCCACGGGCAGGCAGCCCTTCACGGGCAATACTCCCGCGATGATTTTCACGGCCATCCTCACCCAGGCCCCGACCTCACCACTGCGGCTGAATCCCGACTGTCCTGCCGAGTTGGAACGCATTATCAACAAGGCGCTGGAGAAAGACCGCGATTTGCGCTACCAGAGCGCGTCCGACATTCGCACTGACCTGAAGCGCCTGAAGCGCGATACCGACTCGGGCCGCCCGGCCATAGTAGGGGCGGTTCGCGAACCGCCCCTGCGAAAGCGCTGGAAGGTTTTTGTTCCCACTGCCCTGATACTTGTCGCGGCTGCCATCGGGGGAACGCTCTATTTCCGCTCACGCCAGGCCACGGCCCGCCTGACCGACAAGGACACTATCGTCCTCTCCGATTTCGACAACAGGACCGGTGACAGCGTATTTGACGACACGCTGAAGCAGGGGCTCTCGGTGCAGCTTGAGCAATCGCCCTTTCTCGCCCTGGTTTCCGACCGCAAGGTGAACGAGACATTGAAGCTGATGGGACGTCCTGCCGGCGACCGGCTGACGCCGGAGGTCACACACGAGGTCTGCCTGCGCACGGGCAGCAAGGCCATGCTGACGGGCTCGATTGCGGGGCTGGGCAGCCAGTACGTGATTGGCCTGAAGGCAGTAAACTGCAACACGGGGGACGTGCTGGCGGAGGCGCAGGAGCAGGCGGCCGGCAAGGAAGCGGTGCTCAAGGCTCTGGACGCTGCGGCAGTCAGTATGCGGAGCAAGCTGGGCGAGTCGCTCAGCTCGGTGGAGAAATACGCCACGCCGGTGGAGGAAGCGACCACGCCATCGCTGGAGGCGCTGAAAGCCTACAACCTGGGAGTAAAGACGGTCTATGCGAAAGGGAACGCAGCCGCGATGCCTTTCTACAAGCGGGCGGTGGAGCTTGACCCGAATTTTGCCATGGCCTACTGCTGGATTGCGGCAGTTTACTTCGACCTCGACGAAGTGGGGCGAGGGGCCGAGTATGCACGCAAGGCTTACGACCTGCGGGAGAAGGTAAGCGAACGGGAGCGGTTCACCATCGAGACGATCTACTACTCCAACGCGACGGGAGAGCTGGAGAAGGCGGCGCAGACCTACGAGCTGTGGCAGCAAACCTACCCAGGAGAGGACAGGGCTTACAGACGGTTGGCATTCGTTTCCTACACCCTGGGAAACTGGGAAAAGGCATTGGACGAACAACGAGAGGCGCTGCGCCTGGAGCCAAATATTGCGAGGAACTATTTCCTCCTCGGCTGGGTCTACATGGCCCTCAACCGGCTGGATGAAGCGGAGGCGGTGTACAAGCAGGCGGAGGAGCGCAAGCTGGACAGCGAGGAGCGGCTCCTGTACCGCTACTGGTTGGCTTTTGTGAAGGGCGATGCGGCGCAGATGGCGCAGTTGGTCTCAGCCGCCATAAGCAAGGGCGCGGAAGACGACTGGTTCATGGCCATGCAAGCGGACACGGAAGGTTGGTACGGCAGGCTGAAGAAGGCGCACGAGCTGACCGGGCGGGCAATGCAATTAGCCCAGCACAACGACGCCAAAGAGACGGCCGCAGCCTATCAGGCAGTGGCAGCGCTGCGCGAGGTGGGAGCGGGAAGCCGGGAGCAGGCACGTGCCGACGCCAATGCAGCATTGAAGCTGGCCCCGAACCGCGATGTGCGGGCGATAGCGGCGCTGGTCCTGGCGCGGGCAGGCGATACGGCAGGGGCGGAGAAGCTGGCGCCCGAACTTGACAAGACCTTCCCGCTGGACACGCGGGTTCAGAGGTATTGGCTCCCCACCATCCGGGCGGGAGTGGCCCTGGAAAACAAAGACCCGAACCGGGCAATCGAGCTGTTGAAGGCGGCGAGCACGATCGAACTTGGCGTACCAACGCAATTCACGATATATCTGTGCCCAGTTTATTTGCGTGGGGAAGCCTATCTGATGCTCCGCGACGGCAACGCAGCGGCAGCGGAGTTCCAGAAATTCGTCGACCACCGAGGACTAGTGGAGAACTTCCCATGGGGTGCGCTGGCCCGGCTCGGGCTGGCGCGCGCCTATGCCCTCGAAGCCGGTGCAGGGGCGGGCCTTCCTGTAGCGGCGGTCTATGACCGCCGAGTCTATGACCGCCGAAAAGAAGACGGCGCTCGCAGAGCGCCGCTACAGCCTGACGCCCTCGCCAAGGCCCGCGCCGCCTATCAGGATTTCCTCACGCTCTGGAAAGACGCCGACCCTGATGTTCCCGTGCTGAAGGAAGCGAAGGCGGAGTACGCAAAGCTGAAATAATCTCCGCGCCCCGACCCATGCTTCCAGGACCTCCTGCGCCGCGTGAGTTTCCCACCGTAACAACAGGTCTCAGGTGCCAGGTGTCAGGGATTCGAGGTTCGGAATCAGGGGGAAGGCAGTAGGTAGAAGACACCACTGTCGCCTACTTAGAAAGTAATCCGACCGCAACAGGAGCAGCGCCAGACGGCAACAAACATCATCTGTCCGTCACGGTCGCGGACATGTCTGAACTGAGGCTTCATCGGCTTCCCGCAGCAGGTCAGACTACCATCGGGGTCAGGGTGGATTTCCGGCGCTGAAAGAATTGGCTTGGTTCCACCCTGACCTGCTTCTATTGGCTTCCGTTTAATTCCCCACATATTTAACTCACTGCTGGACCTCAGTGGACGCAGGTTTTGTATCGACCTCCGGAGCTGGCGCTTTCGCAGCAGCGCTGGCTCCGGGCCTCGTCAAGAGTACAGTCGGGCGCGTCGCGTGAAATGCGTGTTTTAGACCCGCGTCGGTTGCAGGCCCCATGTCTTGAAAGAGGCGCGAGACATGGGGCCGATAACACCAACGCAAGAACCAAGCCAACGATGCGGCTCAGAAGGGGCTCTTCAGCGGGCGGAACGGCTCGCCCGGCGCCGGACTATTCTGAGCCAGGCCGGCTGGGTTTTCGCCTTAGCAGTCGGCCCGCTCACCCTGTAACTGTCATTGCGGTCTCATAAACCCACCTCCGCGTCGGCCGAAGCGCCGATGCTGCTGAAGCAGGTTGCGAACATCGTCCGGGAGAACGACCTTCGTGCTTTCGCTGATGGGCCAGAGCTCCGTTGTGGGAGTCGCCAAGAAGGCATGCACCTCGCCCGTGCTCTTCACCAAGGCAATGCCGGCGATCTGTCCCTCATCATTGATGGTGCCCGTTGCCGCGATCAGATACAAGGGGGAGTCAGCGGGGATCAGGGTGTTGAGGTCCGTCATCACGCCGTTCTGCCAGAGGAAGGCAGTGTCGTTGTTCTCCTTATCCCACGACGCGCCTACCACCTGGCCTTTGTTGTTAATCCCTGTGCCGGAGCTCCCAACGTCGCCGGGAAGCGTGCCGAGGTCGTGCATCACACCTTTCTCCCACAGGAAGGCGTGAAAGGTGTAGACGGTTTCACAGACGGTTCCAACGCAGCAACACTGATAGGTTTTGTCGCCACGCAGGTCGGAGAAACCGGCCACTTGACCTTGGTTATTGATGTCATAGGCCCCGTTGTGCAGCTTGCCCCCGAGGCTGCCAAGGTCAGTCACCGTGCCGTCTTGCCAGAGCAAGGCGTGATTATCGTATGTGGTGCAATTGCCCGACAAGCCGGCCACTTGGCCGCTGTCGTTCATCATATTGGCGTATGAGCGCGGGTCGCTATCAAATGGAGGGAGAGGGAGTTCGTGGATCTCGCCGTTTTCCCACAGGACAGCCTTCATTTGGTAGTAGCCTTCGTGCCCTACGCAGGTTGTGTCGACCGTGGTGTTCTCCACCCCCCCGCCCTGGGCAAAGTTGGTGACCCCGTCCACCTCGCCGTTGTTGCCGCCCAGCGTGGGCAGCGGGATCATCACGCCGTCTCGCCAAAGAAAGGGGCGACATTCAAGGTAGGTACCGTAACCGCAATAGTCTTCCCCATTTGGATCTGGAGTGGTAGTTTCCGAAGCACCCCCAGCCTCACCGCCCTCGCTGGGTCGCCAACCCGCCCAAGCGTTCGGCCCTCCGAGTGTGCCGAGGTCGGTCATCACACCGTTGTGCCAGAGGAAGGGGTGAGTGTACCCGTCGGACAAGGTCGAATATCCCTCCACCAAGCCATTGTTGTTAATGCCCCCGGCCAGGCTAAACGTGCCTCCCAACGTGCCGAGATCGGTGACGGTGTAGCGAGGGAGGTCTTGCTTCTGTTCCTGCGCGGCGAGCCGAGCCGGGACCGCCAGCGCAGCAAATAACGTCATCGCGGTAATGCACATCAATATCCTGGATTTCATAACTCATCTCCTTTTGGCTTATCTCTGCCAGCATTTCCGCCGGAAGTAGGGGTAGGGCTTGCCTACCCGTCAGCTGACGGGGACGGCAAGCCGTCCCCCTACGAACGAACGGAATAACATCCAGCTAGAAATAGAAATCGGCGGATTGCTCTCAACACGAAGAGCTCTCCCTCCGCGCGCACTTTCCGGCGGCCACGTGCAGGCGTCAATACCCTGTGGGAAACACGGAGGTGAAATGTTTGTGTATGGCTAACCCCCTGACGAGAGGCGGGTTGTCCTCCAATATGTCTTTGGTGGTTTGCCTTTCAAGGGAACTCGTGTAGTGATACACTGGCCGTCAAAAGGGGGAAGTGACCCCAATGAATGACAGTAACGCCCAACCGCGCCAGTTGCGCTTCGGTGTTTTCGAAGTTGACGTTCGCACTGGGGAGCTGCGCAAGCAGGGATTGAAGGTCAAGCTACAAGGTCAGCCCTTTCAACTCCTCGCCATTCTACTGGAGCGTCCGGGCGAACTCGTGACCCGCGAAGAGATTCGAGAGAAGCTCTGGCCGGGGGACACCTTCATTGATTTCGAAAAGAGCATCAACACCTCGATCAAGAGGTTGCGCGAGGCCTTAGGAGACGATGCGGCTGCACCACGCTTCATCGAAACCCTGCCGCGCCACGGGTACCGGTTTATCGCGCCGGTGGATGGACATGCGCGCGACGATACGCCCACTGTAGCGCCGGTGTCCTCACCGGCGATTCCTGTAGCGGCGATTTCCCCATCGCCGATTCCTGTAGCGGCGATGTCCCCATCGCCGGGCGAAACGGCGGCGAGAGACCGCCGCTACAGCAGGCGTTGGAAGGTTCTTGGTCCCGCTGCCCTGATCCTTGTCGCTGTTGCCATCGGGGGAACCCTCCACTTCCGCTCGCGCCAGACCATGACCCGCCTGACCGACAAAGACACTGTTGTTCTTTCCGATTTCAACAACAAGACGGGCGATGCGGTATTCGATGACACGCTGGAACAGGGACTCTCAGTACAACTTGAGCAATCGCCCTTTCTCGCCCTGCTTTCCGAGCAGAGAGTGAATGAGACATTGAAGCTGATGGGCCGTCCGGTCGGTGACCGGTTGACGCCGGAGGTCACCCGCGAGATCTGCCAGCGCACGGGCAGTACGACGATGCTGACCGGGTCGATCGCGGGGCTGGGCAGCCAGTACGTGATTGGCCTGAAGGCAGTGAACTGCAAAACGGGCGATGTGCTGGCGGAAGCGCAGGAGCAGGCGGCGGGCAAGGAAGCGGTGCTCAAGGCTCTGGACGCCGCTGCGGTCAGCTTGCGGAGCAAGCTGGGCGAGTCGCTCAGCTCGGTGGAGAGGTACGCCACGCCGGTGGAGGAAGCGACCACGCCATCCCTGGAGGCGCTGAAAGCGTACAGCCTGGGACTAAAGACGGTCTATACGAAATGGGGCCCGGCCGCGCTGCCCTTCTTGAAACGGGCGGTGGAGCTTGACCCGAATT
>Ga0326728_10004566_pt1 | contig 40656 bp, 40 predicted proteins | sample MB3enrmetagenome_FD_207602 | JGI IMG/M metagenome (GOLD analysis project Ga0326728, IMG submission 207602) | Lab enriched peat soil microbial communities from McLean, Ithaca, NY, United States - MB31MN | ecosystem: Environmental > Terrestrial > Soil > Wetlands > Peat | place: USA: New York... | reverse complement strand
CTGGACTATACGCATTACATCGAGGCGGTACGTATAGCGCAGACCCGACACGTAGTGAGGGTCCACACAGTGAGGGCTTGAATGCGATTTCGTATAAGATCTCATTTGCCCAGTCTATACGGGGGCGAGGTTCATCCCCGCCCTTATTCCGAGTTACCCCCTTGCTTCCCCTCGCATCCTCAAACGGAGCATCGGCGCCCCTGCCCGCGGGTTCAACTCCTGCCGCCTGAGTGGTGCTTTTCGTGGTACTTCGCCCCCCTGTCATTGCCGGAATGAGATCTTCCCCAAAGCCGTGATATGAACTCACATGTTTTGCCGCCCACTTCGCTTCGGAAATTTGCGTTTGTGGCAAAAACCATGGATCTATTATCCAAAATGAGACAAGTTTTTTGCTGTTTAGTTCATTTACGTTACAATATTGAAACTTTAGAGAAGTGCGATAATATTTATCGGAAAGTAATCAACTTGATAATTGAGTCAATTGATTGCAATTTGAAATATATTCACGGATGTGATTATTTTGAATACCTAATTTATACCCCCCAAAATACCCCTTTACATGCCGATCTTCTTGAGTTACGTGCTGCAGCTTACACCGGAAAAGATAAGAATTTTGCATGGTTCAAAGGGTCTGGTTTTCTGCAGTGATTAGAGTCTAGATCTCTATATTACTCAGCGGCAGAATACAGTTGCAAGTGTATTTGAAGGCGCTGGTTGTAAATAAGTTGGTAAAAGATTCAAATGGTGTACTCTTACTTAATATTACTCAGTGAGGGAGAAAGTTATGAAGAATGCAATGTTAACTAAAGTTCTATTAACGACGGTATTTATCTTGTTGCCGCTGGTCTTATCGGGATCTGCAGGGGCGGTTGTGTTGGGTGAACAGATGTACTTTAAAATAGCTGCAAACGGACCATTGAGTGTTTCAGAATCAGGAACAGTGAAGCTGAATCTGGAAATTATTAATAAAGAAAGTGTTTCCATGAGCTTCAGCTCTATTACAGTCATCGTGATAGACCCTTTCACCGGGGATAGAGTATTTGGACCGCAAACCTTTTCGTCGGCAAAGACTGTGCCAGCATCGGGAGCTGTAGGGGTCAATATTACGTTTGGCCCATTCAACTCGGTTATCAGCACCAAGAATAAAACTCTTGCAGCAATAATCACAATCCAAGACACCGAATCCCTCGGCGGCACTAAATATAGTGTGGTGAGGGGAAGCACGGGCTGGGGCTTTGTAACTACTCAGTAAACACAACGGGCCGGATTAGCCGCGCGGCGGATATTCCGGCCCTTTCATGCATTGCAGAAATATGAAAAAGCCTCGATTGCGAAAGCTTTTTTTGGAATACGTGCTGCTCGGTATAGCCGTGTTTTTCTCGATATACGTGGTGTCCAAGTGTATCCAGTACGAGTGTCGCCAGAGTCCTTGTAATTCCTTTTCGCCGGCAATGATGGGAGTTTCATACGATACTGTCCTGCCCGGGGGGCATCGGGTCGCTATAAAGGTCGAAAAGATGTCGGTGAGGGATCAACGCATCGAGGACACTGTTTTCAGTCTTTTCAAGGAGGTCGTTCTTTCGAAGGTGAACGTCACGATCAACGGCGGCGACACTGCTGAAATCCTCAACTGGGCAACAATGGAAAATCTGGCGCCTTTGGCGGCATACATGCTTCCTGAGTTGCTGGATCAAAACAGGATTTACCTGGCGGGTACGAAGATATTGCTCGAGGATATGGAGGTGTCTCTATACTCGGGCGAGAAACCCGACCGGGAAACATGGCTCGTCGCCGACTCACTTAGCGTGGGCGCCTTATCCGACACGGCCGTATTCACGGGCCGACTCGATCTAAGATTCAAACCTTCCGAGCATGTTTGCAGCAGTACGGGAGGCATATGGTCTCCATCGGAAAGCGCGATCAGGTTTCCAACGGGTTATTCACACAATGGCCGGTTGGAAAACGAGGGGACCTTTACGATCTCGAATAGAGAAAACGGCAATATTAAAATGGCTCAGCTCCGTGAGGCCATGCCTGAAGCGAGTTTCGAGTCCGGGAATCCCCCGTCATCCAACCAGCTTTTACAAGGAGGACCCAAACAACGGCTCATTGCCGGCAAGGAATTCTACAATAATATCTCTCACTTGAAGAAGGAACAAATCGGGAATTTCGTTTGGCAGTTTTTGGCGCTGAATCCGGGCATTTTGCAGCAGCAGCGAATCACGCCATTTCAAATTCTGATGCCGAATTTTAAGGTAGGCGCTTTTGATCCGGGGCCTTTTTTCGGGTCGAATCCCAACTAATTTCCAGGATGAAGACTGCTGGCGCAGGCTTCACTTACACTTCGCGGGGTTGCATGTGAAAATACGGCCTTTGACACCTGCGAGACGATCTCCCTCATGAAAAGCCACCCGGATTAATATATCTCTCTTACATTTTGAGTCGCCGGTACCCGGGGTTATCCACCCGCCCTCGCCACAGGTTCTGCTTTTTAAAAAAGCCGATAATGCCGAATAATAATTGGAAACAACAATGCGAATCACGCCAGACGGACTCGTATCTGCAAACTAAGCAAGGGGTTGTTCAAGATCCCGGCGCCCGGTCGTGAGCCGGTCCACCCGGAACGGAGACAAAGGGGTCGAGCGATCCGATTTGACGAGCTCTTGTCCGGAAGGTGTCCAAATCCGGCGAAAAAACCGCTCGCAACGAGCAAAGTTGGAGCGGAAGATTTCTTTTCAATTTTTATATATCAACTCCGGAGGAGCAACGTGAATTTGTCCAAACGTATGGTTATGCTGGTCGGTCTCGTGGTTATACTCATCATCCCCGTCCCGGCTTGGGTCCTGGCTCAGACGATTGGTGCAAATGACGACACAACCCTTAAACAGATCATCGTCTTCGGCCGCCACAGCATACGCTCAGCCACGACAGACACCACGGAATTGTCGATCAAGTATTCAGTCGATCCTTACCCCCCCTTTGAAGTCGCGGCAGGCTGTTTGACCCCGAATGGCAGGAAGGCGGAAACTCTCCTTGGCGCCTATTACCGCCAGTACCTGCTCCACGAGAGACTTCTGACGGGCAACAATCGAACGGATGCCGCGCAATCGTATTTCCGCTCCAATTCCATAGAGCGCTCCTTCGAGACTGCTGCCGCGTTTCAGAGCGCTTTGATCCCGAACTCAACCGAGTCCGTACACTCCTTCCCTATTAACCCCAGTAGCCAGACCGACCCGGTTTTCGATCCAATAAAGGCAGGAGTGGCGAAGGTCGATCAGGCTCGCGCCGCCAACCAGGTTCAGGAAATGTTCTATAGCGGATCGGCGTTGTCACACACCGTGAGCGGCGAGTATTCTCTGATTCGCAGCGTGCTCTTCGACTATCCATTAGGAACGCGGCCGGCGCCCCCTGCGCCGCCGCACAAGGCCGACCCGACCTCTCAGGCAATTACCCTCACTCCCACTAACATTCAAGCTGCGGGAGAAATTATCAATATCGGCGGGCTGCACTCAACCATCGATGCCGCCGATCCCTTCGTGATGCAGTACGCCGACGGCTTCAATATGAACGATGTGGGCTGGGGCCGACTCACGCCGGATCAAATTTCTCAACAAACCCGGATCGTAAACCTCGAGTTTGAGATTGAAATGCGTTCGCCTTACCTCGACCAGGTACAGAGTTCCAACGCCGCATCACACGTACTCCGCACAATGCAGCAGGCCGTGTTCGGTTACTCTGTTCCCGGAGCATTTGGTGACGCCGCATCACGGGTGGTTGTCGTTATCAGCTCCGATGCGTACGTGGCCGGTCTGGCTGGACTTCTTAACATGCATTGGCAGTTGCCCGGATATCAACCGGATTTTTGTGCTCCCGGCGGAGCGCTCGTTTTCGAACTGCGGCAGTCGAAAAGTTCGAACCAGTACTTTGTCCGCGTTTTCTACACCGCTCAAACCTTTGACCAACTCCGTCATCTGACGCCTTTGTCGCTCGCCAATCCTCCGGCGACAATGCAGCTTTTTGTTCCGGACGGCAGCCAATCGGCCCTTCCGGGAGGAGGCAAAGCGGCCGGAGATCTGGATGTTAACTTTAGCGCTTTTCAAAGCCTTCTGACGAATGCAATCAACCCGGCATACGTGCAAAATCCTCGGCAAGAGGTCCATCCCGGTGTGCTGTCCGGTGTCTACTGCCAATAGCAGTGTGGCGCCGCGGCCACACGCGCGTGCGGCCGAAATCTTGGGAGGTGCGGGGGAAACATTCCCCCGCGCTTTCATGATTTTCAAAATTGCAGAATTTCCGGTACACCATCCGAGAATTGAAAAGGAATTTGCCCGTTTTCTCCGGGCTCGGGGATCAGGGGCGCTTCAGTCCGGCAATGATCAGGCCTTCCAAAGACCATGCAGATTGCAGTATTCCCGCGCTGTCACTTTCTCGGCCTTTATGGTAAAAACAGCTTCCGGCGGCTCTCCGGGATTCAAGAACTGGCGGTAAGCCTTGCCGTCGGCAATGACTTCGATCCATTCGATGTAGTGCTTCTGTTCCATGGGATGGGCCACGCTTCCTACTTTTACTGTAAAGCCATCCGCGTTCTTCTCGATAACCGGGACATGTTTCTCCCTGGCGGCATCTACAGTGTTTTCCACCATGAGCTTCATAGGAGCGCCACAGCATACCAACTCTCCGTCCCCCGAGTGCAGCACGGATACAATGTTTCCGCAGATTTCACATTTGTACACCTGCAGTTTCTCTGTCATGTCTTAACCTCCTTAATTCCATTTGTCCTGTTTGTGCTTCGGCAATCCCATCGGTTTGGAGCACCGAGAACGATGACGCCATGTTCGGCAATTTCGTCAACAATAGCGATTGGGACTGTCTCAATGTCCGGCAGCCAGAGCATCGGCTTTCGTTTTATGTACAGTGCCGTCCTTGTGTTCGGGGGGCGTATAAATTGTATATAGCCTCATGTCCTCTTCAGGCGACGTATTGATGATATTGTGCTCGACCCCGGCTGGAATTACTACTGCAGATCCGTCTTTCAGAGGATGCTCCCGTCCGTTGAGCACCGCCTTCCCCTGCCCCGACTCGATTCTTATGAACTGATCGACATCATCGTGGACTTCAGAGCCGATGTCTTCTTTAGGCCTCAGGTTCATCACCACCAACTGGGACCGGAGAGTTGTAAAAAGAACTGTGCGGAAATTGCGATTTTTCCCTGTCTTGTCTTCAATATCGGTAACGTATCCAGCCATGATTTACCACTTTCCCGATTGTCGGTGAGTAGGGGGCCGGTTCCATTGATGGCACGCGGCCCCATATTCATTGCAGTCATGTTATGCAGTGGGGTAAACTATTCGTCGAAGTCAATGATCATGTCGGCTTCGTTGCCACAGACCTTGCACGTCCGGGTTTCTTTCTGTTTTTTCTTCGTTTCTCCGGACGCAGCCTGCACATCGATCCATTGGCAGGAAATCGTCATCTCAGCTTCGTTTCCGCACTTTTCGCACATGCATACTTCAACCTTGTCAGCCATGGTATCTCTCCTTCTGTAATTAGATTGAAAATTTCACCCCCCTGAAACAAGGGTCCTTCGCCATGCCCTTCCATTGAAGGGTCGGTATTGCAAGGTATCCTTCCCACGTCCCTGAATCCAAAAACGGTCCATCAAAGATAAGTCTCATCTAAATGAATGCCGCAACGAATTCGTCTCAAACGACATGCCGGATGCGGCTAAAATTTCCAGTGATTCGGACGAAATCATGACCCCTTTGCCGGGTATCTGAATTGAATCCAGAAGACCTCTCGTTAAAAGCTCGTAAATGTCGGAGCGTTTACATCCCAGTGCGTCTGCCGCACAGGATATTTTCACGAACCAATTCCCTTCCATTACCCTGCTCTCCTCCCCAGTTGCGGTTTCTGTCCCCGCTCTTTCCCGCCAGGCATTTCGCTGCATTCGTTCAGTCGAGAAGGCCGCTTTCGAAAGTCCATAATCGCAACGAGCATACCAAGTCCAAGCACGTGCCGTCAATTAAAATAAACGTGTGATTTCAATAGCTTCTGCCGAATTGGAGTTTATCGGGAGGGGACCTCGATGCGGACCGATACACTCTTGAGACAATCCTATCAAAGGACCCTCATCCGAAGATAGACAGGCAAAGACTCTTCGCAGGCGGGACAAGTGTTTCAAGATCCCTTTCGAGACAGTTATGTATCGTGGGACAAGTTTGTGAGACAATCACGGGATATACCTGCCTGCGATGTTCTGCAAATGAGCTCGTCAGTATGAAAAAAGGCTGACATTCCCCGGCCAAGAATCTTTGTCCAAATGGCTGGCACGAATAACGATGTCCATCACGGATGGAATTTGCACTCAATCCGGGTTCGATGAGGGAGTTTGCGCAGGGAGTTCCGCCCGAAAACGCTTGAAGCCGGAAAGCGAGCCGCTTAACAGCGCCACTTCCAGCGCCGGGGGGCGATGGATGATTACGTTGAGGCACCCATAATCCTGATCGATTTCAAAAAGGTCCTGAAGGGAGCGGCGAAGGGCCTGGGATAGAATAATGCGGTTGACACCCGCGTGCCCCACGATGAGAATATTGCCAGGTGCGGAGTTCAAAATCTCATGGAAGGCCGGAATGACCCGAAAGGTGCAATCGAGGAAACTTTCCCCCTCCGGCGGGCGATAGTGGACGAAGTCGCGGCCCCTTGCATCAAACTCATCGGGGTGCAGACCCCGGATTTCATCGAAGCTCATGCCCTCCCATCGGCCAAGCGAGATCTCCCGTAATTCGCTCTTTTGAATACATGAAATCCGATGCGGTCCGGCAATGATTTGCGCCGTATCTGAAGAACGCTTCAAATCACTGCAGAAAACCGAGGAAAAAGGCGTATCCGTCAATGCTTCCGACAACTCCTCGGCCTGCCGGCGCCCTTCCGCATTCAAAGGAAGATCCAGTTGCCCTATGAAGCGTTTCGGATCGCCCGGGGACCGAACCGCGCCATGCCTGATCAGGCAGATCATTCGCCGGCCGCCGTGTGACCCGGCTCGCAATCTATTTTCGTGGCCGCGAATGACCTCCTCGACGGTACGCCCGAGCATGGCTTCGATTCGTTCACCTATATTCCTTGCATTCTCGAGGCGCTCCAGGACTCTCTTCCGGATTCCGGGCCGGTCCGCATAGCGGGCCATGGAATTTTCAAAGCGATCTTCCAAAGAGACCAGGCGGTCTTCCTCAACGCATTTATCCGCAAAGTATACGATATCGGCTTCGTTCAGCGACGGACCGGATAACTGAATATCCATGTGCCTGGCCACAACGGACCCCACCCGCGCATAGCCCATCCCCGCGAGCAGCCCGGCAGCCACCCCGGCATGGTCCGGCTGTCCTCTGGCCATGTCGTGAAGCCGGCCGGCCGCATAGACCAAAGAAAGGTCCAAGGAAAGCCCGGCGCTGTTCAGGTGAACGGCGAGTATCCGGGCAAGCTCCGCCACAAGTAATGAGTGGGCTTTTATCTCCCCGGAAACGTTCAGCCTGGACAACACGGCCTCACATTCCGCCTCCGTGGGAACGCCCTCCCTGGACCGGCGTTCCACCAGCAACAGGTAATCCATCGGGGTATTGCAATCCAGGAGAATGTTCTCGTCCACGACGTCGATATCCACGGCGCTGTGTTCGTACCGGCCGAGAAGCGCCCGCAGACCTCCCTGATATTCCGATGAGAGGTCCTGTCTCAAGCAGGCTGCCGGAACCAACGGAGGATGGCCCCTGCGTCCGTCGAAACGCGGATAGATGATCTTGGGGTCGCCGGGATCATAGGCATCGAAAAGTGCCCGGATCGTTTCGGGGTGTACCAGCGCGATATCACCGGGAAGCAGAAAGAATGCCTCCACGTCCGGCTCAAGGCCCTTCACCCCTGCCAGGACCGAACTGAACATACCCTGGTGATAATCCGCGTTAAAGATCCACCTGATGCCCAAACGATCCAACACCGGTTTAAGCTCGTCGGCCCTGTGCCCCACTACAACCCTGACGTCTTCAATTCCCGCCCTTAAGAACCGGGCGACGGCCTCCTCGATCAGGGTCGAAGCTCCCAGGGATGCCAGAGGCTTGAAGCTTCCCATTCTCGATGAGTAGCCGGCCGCAAGCACCAGCGCGGCGATTCGACAGGACTTTTGCATCAGATCTTCCCCGCCCTGGCCTTGATCAGTTCGGCCACAATACTGATGCCGATTTCTTCGGGAGTTTCGGCTTCTATGTCGAGCCCGATAGGACAGTGCACCCGGTCAAAAACCTCGCGCTTAAATCCTTCCTCGCAAAGCGCTTCATAAACGGCATCGCGCTTTTTTCTGCTCCCGATCATACCGATGTATCCGGCTTTAGTGGCAAGCGCCTGTCCCAGCACTGCCCTATCGTGAGCGTGTCCACGCGTTACGATGACTATGAAACTCTCCTCGTCAATATTCAGCCCGTCCATGGCATTTCCGAAAGAATCGATGACGTGGACCACGTCGGCGGATGGAAACCGATACCGGTTGGCAAATTCCCGCCGGTCGTCAACGACGACGGTCCTGAAGCCAACGAGCTTTGACAGGGGAGCCAATTCTCTGCCGACGTGCCCGGCTCCGAAAATAAAAACCGATCCCTCTCTGCTCAGCGGTTCGACAAAAAACTCCTCTTCACCGCGCCGGACGACATAAGCCTGCCTGCCGCCACCGAACAGACCGGCGACCTCGCGAACCAGGAAAGGGTCGAGAGTACCCATGTAAGGACCGTTCTTTACGACGACGAGACCGTGGGCGGGCCGTTCGAAATCTCCTTCTTCTCCGGGAATGCGAGTGACGAGCAAGGCTTGACGGTAGGCGTCCAGCGCAGCCGAAACTTCGCCGTAGAATCGGCTTTGAAAGTCTTCGGAAGCATCCAGAAAATCGATCAGAATCCGGACCTCACCTCCACAGATCATGCCCATCCGGGATGCGTCCTCGGCAGTGAGTGTAAACTTCTTGACCATGCTCTTGCGACTCTTGAAGACCCCCGAGGCCAGTTCCTGCACGCGTGCCTCAAGCATGCCGCCTCCGACTGTGCCAAGGATGGATCCATCTGCGTGAACGCCCATCCTGGACCCGGTTGACCTGGGCGCCGACCCGGAACGGCCGAGAATGGTGGCGAGCACAACGCTTTCACCTTCCAAAAGAAGTTTTGCGATTTCTTTGAAGACATTCATGGTCAACCTCGTGCAGTTATTTTCGAGCAATCTTCGTTCCGCAAATCCATCAGGACCCGTTTAGCAGGGCCGCCACCCTCGGCCCGCCCTTCGGGCACAAGACTTACATCGAGAGTCAGCGCTCCACCTCTAATGGCCGCTGCTATCACCGGCACGGCGCTCAGGGCCTCTTCTATCGCGGCAAGTGTCCGCCGCCCTCCCGTTCCCGTCGCCCGGACCTCTATCCGCAGCCGATCCATGCCCCGCCCTCGATTGAGGGAAGCGCTGAAATCCAGCACGCTTGCAATTGGAAAAATCGCCTCATCCAGGTCCGACATGCTCAGAAATCCGCCTTGTGCCATGGAACGGAGGCACTGCAAGCGATTCTTGACCCGCGCCAGGGTTTTGAGCACGGTCCCGCACGGACACGCATCCGGAATAAATCGGCTGATATCTCCCGTGCGGTAACGGATGAGCGGCATTCCCCGCCTGGTAAGCGTAGTGAAAACCACCTCACCGGGCTGGCCCTCCGGAGCCGGGCTGCCGGTAGCCGGGTCCACGATTTCGACATAAAGGTCGGCCTCGCGCACATGATAACCGCTTCTTGCCTCGCATTCCACCCCACACCCAAAACCCATCTCCGTCATGCCGTAGTGAGAATAGACTTCGCAGCCCCAGATGCGCCGGAGGTCCTTCGAGACGGCATCCGGGACGTGATCCACGCTCAGCAGCACGCTTTTTGGCGCGGCTTTGCCACGGCTCAATCTGGCCAATCGAAGCACCTGGGCCGGAATGCCCACCAGAATATCGATTCGCTGCCTGCGCATGATATCGAGGGTCTGAGAAGCCTCCCGGACGAACCCGTGAGGGATTCCCGCCGCACCCAATCGCTCCAGTCCCTTCGCCAGGAGGTCTCCAACGCTGCCCGGCAGGGACCCAGGCAAAAGAATGAGTATCCGGTCACCGGCGCCTGCCAGGGTCGCCATGCCGTGATGGAAAAAATCGATGGTTCGTTCCTGGTCTTCGGCCGTAAAGAAAATCCGCTTCGGTTCCCCCGTCGTCCCGGATGTTTGGAGTGTCACGACCCGGCTTACTTCACTTTGCGATACACAAAGAAATCGGAAAGGTTGCCTCCGGATGTCCCCCGGAGTTGTAAAGGGAAAAGCCTGAAAATCCTCCAAACACGCAACATCCCGGCCTGAAAAACTTGCCAGATGCTCACGGTAAAACGGACCGCGGGATTTAGCCCAATCGATCGTGCGCCGAAGACTTCCGAGCAGGTAGACCTCGATAAGCTCCCGGCTCAACCCCCGTCCGTTTGCACCTATGCATTCCGAGATCCATCCTTCCAGGGGAGTGATCTTCATGCCGATCCTTCAGTTGACGCCTTTCTATAAAACGAACGCCCCTCGCTGTCCGTGATATTATAGGCACAAAAGGGGATAAGCCTGCCATCGGCATGGAGAACGTGGAGATGACATTCCTTTAGACGTTCCAGATCGAGGTTCCAGGCATCCTGAAAGGCCATGCCGGAAATGCAGAAGGAATGCGTTCGAATCCGCTCCATGAAGAGGTCCCACCCGCCGAGACCCGGCCCTTTTTCCGGTGAGCAACAGGGGCTTCGGGGAGCAGTCCAGAACTTTTTCTGAAAATGCTGAGCCCTTAACGACTCCAGCCCCGCATCTTCACCCCTGCAGCAGGGTTTGCCGGAGTCGTGCGTAGTCCAGGGTCTGAGTTCCCCTCCCGGCATGAGCACGAAATTACCATGAAACGAGCAGTAACGGTTCTCCGCGCCCGGCGGTCTAAAATGCTCCGTTTTGATCATCCCATCGGTCTGCTTCTCGATTTGGGTTATGATCTGCGGAATGGTGATCCGCTCTCGATCCGGGGACAACCCATTGTATCTGCCAAAATAGCTCACCGGCTGGAAGTGCACTCCCCGAACCATGGGCAGCAGAGCCATGGCGAATTCTATTATTGCGCCGATCTGGTGGATATTGACTCCGGCAACCAGGGTCGGCACAAGGACCACCCCCACTTCGTGTTCCATGCAATATCGGATCGCGAGTTCTTTTTCACGGGAAAGCGGCCGGCCCCTCAGCTCTTCGTGGATTTTATCATCGAGCCCGTCGAACTGCAAAAATACGCATGAGAGCCCGGCTTCCTTCAGCCGTCTTGCGTAGTCCGGCTCCGCGGCCAGGCGCAGCCCGTTGGTGTTGAGCTGGATAAAGTCAAATCCCATCGAGCGCCCGAGAGAGATGATCTCTGTCAGGTCGTCGCGGACCGTCGGCTCCCCTCCGGAAAGCTGCACATTGTAAGGGCCTCCAGCGGCCAAAAGCGTTTCATACATGCCTTCGATTTCTTTCAAACCCGGATCTTTGCCAATGCCTGTGCCGGCATCGGCGAAACAAACATTGCATTTCAGGTCGCATCGCCGGGTCACCTCGATCAAAACACAGCAGGTCTGTTGGCGATGCTCGGGGCACAGGCCGCAGTCCCAGGGGCACCCTCTATCCACCCGGGTCCGCGGCGCCCGGGGATGGGACGGGCTTTTCGGCCCGCTCCAGCAATCATATGAAGGCGCGCCACGCCAGATGACAGCCTGGAAACGGCCATGTTCGGGACAAATTTTTCTGAGAATGACCCGATCGCCGTCGGCGACCCGGATTGCGGGTATTATCGCCAGGCACTCCGGACAAATACTCTCCGTTTCGGAAAGAAAGACTTCTTCCGTCATGGACGCCGCGCCTCGGTAAGATCGAATCCGTATTCAACCAGTAGTTCCTTCACTTTTTCAAAGACTCCCGCCACCAGGACCGGGCACCGAGTTTTCCGGTTTCCTGGATCTTCATCAAGGATAGCGCTGCAGCGTATGCCGCCATACAATTCCCCGAATTGCCCGGAGAACCATTCGACCAGTTCCGTAACCATGAGGTTGAGCTTCGGGTCCTCTTCGTCGTCTATGGCCCCTCTTCCGGCATAGAGCCCCAGAAGGCAGGCCCCGCCCGTTAGCGCACCGCACACATCACCTGAAAACCCCATCCCTCCCGCAAGGCCGCTCATGGCCCTGATGAGGGCGGGATCGCTCCGGCCCTGAGCCTCCAGACCCATAAAGAGCAGGATTTGACTGCAATAAAAACCCTGCCCGGCAAGTTCCATCATTCTGACAGTCTCGCTTGTCACGAGCATGTTTCCTTTTTTCTTTGGTTCATTTCCAGTTGTGCTCCGAAAGCTTCTCCGCAATAGCCAGAAAATATCCGAAATCGGCAAGGGTAACCGCCCCCATGGGCGAACACCGGGAAAACCCCCCGGCTGCATTTGCAAAGATGAGCTGAGCAGCAAACCGTTTCAGCGACGCTGAATGGTCCTCCCATGCAAAAACTCTAAACCCGCAGCCCTTCAGCCTGCCCATGAGCGCATCTTTTGGCAATGCCCCCGCAAGGCCGCAGTCCGGGTGCAGCGGTCCGAAGTCCGGGACGGCTTGCGCGTCCTTCAAATAGAGGTCGCTCAGGACCAGCCTGCCTCCGCGCTTCAGCACGCGCCGGCATTCCCGGAGAACGGCATCGGGATCCCCGGTCAGCGACAGGCTGCATTCCGCCAGAACACCGTCCCATTCAGCGTCGCCGAAAGGCAAATGCTCCGCCGCCGCTCGAATCAGTGGTAAAAGAAGATTCCGCGCGCTTCCCATCTCGATCATCGGAAGCGAAAGATCGATACCCGCTGCAAAGAACCCGTGCCGCCCGATCAGGTGCTCCACCGTGGCCCCGGTACCACACCCCACGTCGAGAAGTCTGGAGCCCGGAGGAAACGCACACAGGGAAAGCGCCCGCTCCGTCAGCTCCAAACCGCCCGGACGGATGAATCCGCCAGCAGCCCCGTCCACGGCGATTCTTTCGTAGACTCCGCTCCTGCAGCCTTCAAGCATGTGGAGCCCCTCCCCTGCGCTCTCTCGACAAGCTAAGAGAGCGGTGAACAGTCCCCGCGCTGGTATTATTTATCTTCAAGAAGCTTTTCGACTTCCGCCATCTTCCCGAGCGCAAGGTCCTCCCGAACGTACACCTGGCCGCATCGGGGACACCTCGGCAGATCGACGGGAAAGGTGTTCCCCAGATACGAGACTCCTATCTTTCCCATTTCCAGGAGCAGGTTGCATTTCATGCACAACCAGCCCTTATCCTCGGCGCCGAATTCCCCGGGATTCACTGCTTTGTGTCCTCCTCGATTTCCATTCTGTGGCTGTAAGCATTATGAATGACGAACTCACCCCCGACAGTGGAGTATTCCACCCAGTAAGTGACGCTTGCCGGCTTGGAGTGAGCTATGAAATGACCGTCGTCCCGTTTGAGGAGCTTGTACCCCGTCCTTTCGGCGGCATCGATCACCCTCTGCAGATCCTCGACAAGGATCAGCCGTTCCTCCATGAGTTGTTGCACTGCGTCGGCAATCCTTAACCGGATGGCTTCGCAGCCCTGCGCCTCGGTAACGCTCTCTCCCCACAGCTCCCTGAGCATCGAGTTTTTCAGCCGCGCCCGGTTTTCCCGGCGCTGAGAATAAACTGGACCTTTGCGGATCGCGGCTTCATCCACGTTTTCTCCGAACAGGAGATCCAGGAGGTGGATGGCGCGTTTGCCCGCGAAGGAAAAATAATCCCGGCACATCGCGCAGTACGCGAGGTAGTCTTGAGGGCTCTTTTCACAGCGTCGCCGGATGGCTCGTTTTGCAAGCTCCGGGTTGGCGAAAAACATTAAGCCTCCATAGCCGCAACATTCGGTCTTGTCATGGCTCAAAAGCAATTCCTCGATCTCGTAGCCGAGGCGGCACAGAATGTTTCGCACGCTCTCCTGGATGGCGCCCTCATGCCGGGTGGTGCAGGCGTCATGCACTGCTATCACTTGGCGGGCTTCGACATCGATGCTTTCGGGAATGCCCAGACTGTCGAGCATCTCCCAAAGCGAAACGATTGGAACATCAGGGAAGTGGGTCTTAAATATTTCATAGCAGGTCGGACAGGCAAGAATCAGGCGTGGACTCCCCAACTCCCGCCACGAAGCCAGGAAATCCTCCCCGGTGGATTGAAATAGCCCGACCCGACCCGACCAGTCCGCCGGGGCACCACAGCACCGGGACATAAAGCCAACCCCGCCGGAGAGCTTTTGCGTCAGCAGCGCATAAGCGCTTTTGACGTGATCCGGAGCAGACGCCGCCAACTGACACCCCGGGAAAAAAAGGAAACGGCTTTGATCGGTTCCGGGCTGCCGGCGAGCGAAAGCACATTTTTCTCCGTTGCTGAACTCCATGTCTCTCAAAGGAAAGTCATGGACAGACGGTGGCATTTTGCCCTGACTCACCAGGGTTTCGCGGGCTGCCTTGCACGCCAGCCCCATGTCCAGGTCCCCCGGGCAAACCTCCCTGCACAGCCCGCAAAGGCTGCACGAGTTGATTAGCTTGTTCGCCAGCCGATGTCCCATAACGATGGAAAGATTGTTGTAGATCTGCCGAACGTACTTTTTGGGGTAAGCGCGGAAACTGTTGAGATATTCACAAACCTTGACGCATTCGAGACACTCGCACTGCAGGCACCTTGAGGCCTCGCGGACGGCTTCTTCCCGTGTGTAGCCCCGATGCGGTTCGGCGATCGTAGTGGCTGCAAGCGGTTCGACTCCCTCGATGCTCGTATGGAGGCGCATTGGCAAAGGTCCTTCGCCCGCGCGGGATGCCGTCATTGAGACTTTTTGCAAAAACCTGTCAATGGAGATTGCCGCAATCCGGCCATCCGAAATGGAAAAAATCGGAGAGCTTTCCCCCTCGGCCCGGCGCATGCCGCCTCCTGCAAATACACCCTCACGTCCGGCGGCAAGAGTCACCGGATCGACTGCTATTCGGCCTCCGGCGTCCGTTGCAAGTCCGAAAACATCGGTTGATTCCGCGCCGGCAGCTACGTAAACGGCGTCAAAATCGCCGTATAGAGCATCGTAGGAGATATCCTTTCCGACGGTGGTGTTAAACCGCACCTCGACACCGACCTTGTCCAGGACCAGCAGGTCTTCGGCAATGATTTTCCGGGGGAGTTTGTCCTCAGGAAAGCGCCATAGGCTGCCCCCCAGGTGCGGGCCCTTTTCGAAAACAACGACCGTATAGCCCTTTCGCGCCAGGTCGAATGCCGCGGTCAGGCCGCTCAAACCACCTCCCACGACGCCGATGCGTTTCTCTTTTTTCGGAAGCACGGCGATTTTTTCTGAAAGTTCGGCGGCGTAATCAAGACACGCCTTTTCGACGGCGGCGACAGCCAGAGGTTCCCCTGCTTCCTTCCTTTTACAGACCGACCGGCAGGGCTGATCGCAGACCCTGCTGACGATGCCTGGAAAAGGAACCGTTTTCCTGAAAATTTTTGCCGCCTCGGCAAGATTTCCCCGAGCCGTTTCGGCCATCACGGCCCGCACGTTCACATGGACCGGACAGGCGGCGGCACAGTTCGGAGGCTGCTCCTGAATACATCGGTTTTCCAGTTCGACGAGTTCGTCTTTTTCCATGTTTCAAAGGAACTTTCTCGTATTACAGACTTGTTGACAACATTAAGCGATCACTCCGTCAAGTTCAGTGGGGCGGCTCGTGGAGATGGCGCCTCCTCAGGTTGATCTCCCCCTTCCGCCCTCGCGGAAAGGGGGTTGAATGGTTTCAAAATGGAGCATTAAATCATGCGGTTACGGCTTTGGTTTCAAGGGCCGCCTTCACCTTTGCCGGCAGGGCCGGAAGCCGGGTGATCCGCGCGCCGCATGCGTTATAAATTGCGTTTATGACCGCGGCATGAGGAGAAGTCAGCGGGAGTTCTCCCACGCCGGCCGCTCCGAAGGGACCATCGGCGCGCGGCGTTTCGACATACAGGATGTTGAAGTTATCCGGAATATCCTTGGCATAGGGAATACCGCAGGACAGCGGCGAAGTATGCTTCTTCAGGTCCTCGAAGTCCTCCGAGAGCGCGAGTCCGATGCCCTGGGCCACCCCTCCGTAGATCTGCCCGTCCACAACGAGCTTATTGTTGATCTTGCCGATGTCGGCAACCACCGTAAACCCTTCGACGCTCACTTTGCCGCTCTTGATTTCCACGGCGACTTCGCTCATGAAAGCCCCGTACATATAGACGGCAAACGGCCTGCCCTGAGCGTTTTCATCGCAAAACACGTTCATCGAGGCGGTCCACTTGCCGGAGTAGCGAACAGGGATGTTTTCCGCCACCATTTCGTCATAGGTACGGTAGCCGCCGCCAGGTTTCTTCATAGCCGCAATGAGCATGTCGCAACCGTTCTTGATAGCATTGCCGGTTACAAACTGCTGGCGGCTGCCACCCGACGGGCCGCTGTTGGGGGTGATGGCCGTATCGTTCATGACCAGCTTGATGTTTTCAGGAGCAATCCCCAGCGGGCGCAGTGCCTCGTGCGTTGTGCCGAGGCACCCCATGTCGGCTCCCTGACCGTGGTCCTCCCAACTCGAAAACATCGTAACGCCCTCGCGGGTGAGTTCAACGGCGACCTCCGACGCATCGGGCCCGTCGATGCCACAGCCATAAATACCGATCGACACGCCCACACCCTTCTTGACTTCGGCTGTGGATTCGGCCCCCGCCTTCTCTTTGGCTATCCGGTATAACGGACGCAGTTTGTCGATTATTTCGCCGAAGCTGTAGACCTCCGGCTCCTGCCCCGTCGGAGTGGTATCGCCGGGGCGATAGACGTTCAGGGCGCGCAGTTCCAGCGGGTCCTTGCCGATTTTTTCGGCCAGTTCGTCCATGAGCACCTCACCGGCAAGGAAGCTCTGCGGAGAACCGTAAGAGCGGAAGGCGGAACCCCATGCGTGGTTGGTGCATACCGTGCGGCCACGGCCCCGAATGCTGGGAATGCCATAGCCCGAGCCTATGAACTGTGCTCCGCGCAGGGTGAGAAGGTCTCCGAACTCGGAGTATGGACCATGGTCCACTATCCAATCGGATTCCATGGCGATTATCTTGCCGTTGCTGTCCGCGCCGTACTTGAGTTTGATAAAGAAAGGCGAGCGCTTTCCGGTATAAGTAATGTGTTGATAGTAGTCGTATCTGAGGAAAACCGGACGGCCGGTCGCCATGGCGGCAGCCCCGACCAAAGCCTCCATTGTCGGGCTGAACTTATAGCCGAACGTGCCGCCGGCGGGGTTTTGCACCAGGCGCAACTTCTCGGGTTCTATTCCAAGGCCGGGACAGATCATGGCGTGATGGAGAAAGATGCCGATACTCTTGGAGTGAATCGTGAGCCGCCCCTCTTCATCGAAATAGGCAAAACCCACGTCGGGTTCGATGGTCAGATGGGGCTGCCTCTGTAGATAAAACTCGTCTTCCACGACATAGGCGGCCGAATCCATAAGCGCTTTTGTATCGTCGCCCTTTGCGATCTTCTGCTCGTAGTAGACGTTTGGGGTCCCGGGATGAATTTCGATGGCGTCATCGGCCATGGCCGCCGGAGCACTCATATAGGCGGGCAGTTGTTCCAGTGTGACATGGACTTTTTCCGCGGCCGCCCTGGCGTTCTCCACCGTATCGGCGCAGACGATGGCTATGGCGTCGCCGAACTGAAACACCTTCGTGTCGCACAAAATGGGCCGGTCCCAGCCGTCACCCTTGTTGGAGGGGAATGTGATCAATCCGGTAATGCGGTTTTTTCCCTTAACCTCCTTATGGGTCACAACCTTGTAGACGCCCGGCATCTTTTCGGCTTCGGATGAGTCGATGGAAACGATGTTGGCGTGAGAGACTTTCGCCTGCACCAGAGCAAGCTGCAGGGTGTCCGGCGGCAGCTTGAGCCCCAGGTCCGCACCGTAGTCGCAGGTCCCGGTCACCTTGGCCAGGGCACTCGGGCGCGGGTATTTTCCGCCCCAGATTCTTCCATCGGGTGGAAGCTTGTAGCTCAGTTGCTCCCTCGTAATCTCGCCTCGAAGGACGCGCGCCGCATCCATCACCGCATCGACCAGTGGCTTGTACCCAGCGCAGCGGCATGCGTTCCGGTGGCTCTGAAACCAGTCACGCACCTCTTCACGTGTGGGCTCGGAATTTTGATCCAGGAGGGCCTTTGCGGAAACGATGAAGCCCGGGCTGCAGAAGCCGCACTGGGCCCCGCCGTGAACCATCCAGGCGATCTGGATCGGATGCAGGTTTTCGGGCGTCCCGACACCTTCGATAGTGGTGATTTTAGCGCCTTCCTCGACTCTTTTCATCGTGGTGACACAGGAACGGACCAGTTTTCCGTCCACGATGACCGAGCAGGCGCCGCACTGGGCCATGCTGCAGCCGACCTTGGTGCCTGTAAGGCCGAGTTGGCCGCGAAGCACGTCCGCCAGCGAAGCTTCGGGGCTTGCAATAATGGTTCGTGGTATCTTGTTGATATTAAGGACCTTTTTTTCCATGCGTTCCTCCTTCTGATCTAAGGCAGACGACACGCAATCGCTCAAGTACCCTTGGCAAAGCCGCAGTCCGGGTACCTGCACTCAGTGCAATGGACGCACAGTCCTCCATGCGCCAATACTACGAAGTCCCTGCGAGTGATCTTTTCACCGGCCAGCAGCCGGGGAAGAACTACGTCGAAAATGCTGGTCTTGTGGTACATGACACACCCCGGCAAACCGAGCACGGGGACATCGCCCAAATAGGCCAGCATGAACATGGAGCCGGGAAGAACGGGAGCGCCGTAGGTCACCACACGCGCGCCGCAATCCCGGATGGCGGCCGGAGTCACATCATCGGGGTCCACCGACATGCCCCCGGTTACGAGTATCATTTCGGCGCCCTGCTTTAAAAACGACCGGATCTCTTCGACAATCCGCATCCGGTCGTCGGACACAAAACTTTGCCCTATGACGCCGCACTCAAAATCACGGAGTTTTTCACGAATTACCGGGCCGAATTGGTCCTTGATGCGACCGTGGTAAACCTCGCTTCCGGTCGTAATGATTCCGGCGTTAAGCTTTTTGAACGGCAGGACTTCGATCAGCGGCCAATGTCTGACGCAAACACCTTCGGCAATCTCCACTTTGGACTCTTCGATTACCAGCGGGATCACACGGGTCCCGGCAAGGACCTTTCCCCCGGCAACCCTCTGGTGAGTGTGAAGGCTCGAAAAAACGATTTCATCGGCGTTGATCTCGAATAGGGCCTCGACATCTATTTTCAGAAGCCCGTTAACGGCCGCCGCAAGATCCACCTTGCCTTCCGATGGAGCCCCAAGAGCAATGTGTTTTCCAGCCGCAGCCCTGGCAATCCTGATGGCAGCTTCATTTTCGTGAATGAGACCGCTATCGGTTCGAATATCCCAGACATAAACATGCTCCTTCCCCATGCCGAGGAGCTGCGGTAGATCCTCCTCCCGCAGGATGTGCCCCTTTTTGAAGGCGGGACCTTTCGACCGCCCGCGGACAATCCGTGTCAAATCGTGACACAGCACCATCCCCACAGCGTTATGCACCGGGACCATCTTCATATATCCGCCTCCCGGATTCACCAGCAGGAATCACCACTTTCTCGCAATCGAGCCTGGCTCTTCAAAAAACCCGGACCGGACCCATCGGCGTCTCTGCGGTGCTTGTTTATGTGGAACCTGGAGAAAGAAAAGCTTTGTCAAAACGTCCGATTATCGACTGCAGGTATATGCGCCCAACGCCTTCGGACGTCTGACATGAAGATGGAATGCAGCGGAGAATCCGCCGGGTTAGCTGCTCCGGACCCGGCGCCGATGAAGTTGGATTTAGATTCCTACGAGGCGAGGTTTTCTTAGATCGGGCTCATGCACTTTGCCCAATTAAAGACGCTAGTACCTGGTTTCAACATCCTCCTTTGTTTGGAGATTTCCAAATGAAACCGGTATTTCCAAAAAAGCTCTTTTTATGAAATGCCCGGGGAAGTATTTGAACTAGGCAAACCCCGAACAGGTTTCCCGGTTTTTCGGCAGGCTGGGCTTTTTTATGCGCCGGTTCTTGCCTGGCAATCATGATGTCCCCTTTCGGCTCAAAGTTTTCGGAAAGAAAAACTCCAATACTCAAGAGGACCGCACTGCACACCACCAAAGGACATGTCCAAAGCATGGATTTGCCGCTCTCAGCGGCTTTGCGCGCAAGTATCGAATATCCAATTCAACTAGCGGTATTGTATCAAAAAAGATAACATGTTACAAGGGTTATGTTGTTGGTTACATAAGGAGGTGCAAAAAACTTTACTCACGACTTCATTGTTTTTAATTTTCAACGACGGCAGGTTTTTCCATGGACAACGCCTCTAATGAAACGAAACCTCTCTCCGGCCGGAGATCCAAAGGCCTCGTCGCAAAATCCAAGATGTGGATAGAGGACGAAAACGGTGAGGCCGTGTTCGGCGAGGGGCGTTTGCGGATACTGGAGGCGATCGAGAAGCACGGCTCCATTCACGCCGCGGCGCAGGAACTCCAAATGAGCTACCGGGCCCTGTGGGGAAAAATCCAGACAACCGAACGGCGTCTCGGACAATCCCTTCTTGAGCGAAAGACCGGCGGCGTCAAGGGTGGAGGGTCGGCGCTCACTCCCTTTGCAAAGCAAATCATCGAGCGGTTCAAAAAGTTCAAAAGCCTGACTGAAACGGCCATGGACGGATTCTTTGAGGATTTTTTTCCCTCCGACAAATCAAGCGGCGAATAGAGCCGGACATTGAACGCCGGCCCGTCCGGCTGCTTCGAACCGTCGCTTGTCTAGACTCGATCATGCATTATGTTACTGGAAACCAAGAGATATACCGGACTTTCAATTGCCTGAGATCGTTTAAATACGATTGGTTGGGCTTGCCTGGAAAATTTAATAGGAGCCTGCAATGAAGCTTAGCACCAGAAATGTTATTAAAGGCAAGATTATCGAAGTGAAGGAAGGCGCTGTCGCCGCGAAAATCAGAGTGGACATCGGGGGCGGTAACATAATAACTTCCACGATTACGGTCGATGCCGTAAGGGAACTCGCCCTCCGGGTGGGTGACGAAGTATTTACCCTGATCAAGGCAAGCAGCGTGATGATAATGAAAGAGTAAGGGCTTGTCCGTAAATGGGCCTTTTAGGGACCGCGCCGGATTTTGAGACCGATTTTGGTCGCGACGATTGAGCAAAACCGCAGGCGTAGCCGGCCTACGTTGAGGATTTTGCGATTGAGGAGCGGCCGAAGCGATCCAAAAGCCGGATGCGGGCACAAAGGATTTATTTACGGACAAGCCCTTGTATCGTACGCGTGGCACGCGGAGGGAAAGCAGGCGGATATTGGGGCGGCAGGGCGCCAAGGAGTTGAATTCTGCACTTGCCGGCAACGGGCTTTTATTCGGCCCATGGAACCGGAGTCTATAATCGATTAGAGATGAGCATGATCGGCGCCATCCTCGGATTTCACCCTCTTTGGCTCACTCTTAAGGTGGCTGCCCTCGCAACGCTTTCCGCCCTCATAATTGGTGTCGCTCTGGCCTTTTTGCTCGCAAAGGGCCGGTTCAGGGGCAGGGAGTGGCTGGATGCCTTTTTGACCCTTCCCCTTGTCCTGCCGCCCACCGTGATCGGATACTACCTGATCGTTCTCGTTGGGAAAAACGGTTGGATCGGGCGCTGGCTTTACAAGGCTTTCGGTATTACGCTCATGTTCACATGGCAGGGGGCCGCGCTGGCAGCCGCGATTGTCTGTTTTCCGCTGGTATTGAAATCGGCCAGGACCGCCTTCGAGAGCGTGGATCAAAACCTTGAGAAGGCTGCGCGCACCCTTGGACTATCCGGCGCCGGCGTATTCTTCCGTGTCTCCCTTCCCCTTGCATGGCGTGGAATTCTTGCCGGAACCATGCTGGCATTTGCCCGTGCCATGGGAGAGTTCGGCGCCACGCTCATGATAGCGGGCAATCTGCCCGGCAGGACGCAGACGCTATCCCTGGCGGTCTACGACGCCGTCCAGGCGGGAAACGACAGCCTTGCGACAATGCTGGTCATCGTTACATCTACGGTGTGTATCCTTGTCATCGTGTCTTCGGCAAAAGTGCTCAAAACAAACTACCTCAGGGAGATCGATCGATGAAGCGCGCGGTCTGTTGCCTCGGAACCATTTTATCCCTTATCCTCGCCATATCGCAGGCTACGAACGCTTACGCTGAGCGGGAACTGATCGTCTCGGCCGCCGCGAGCCTGACCAATGCTTTCGGCGAGATCGGCAAAAATTTTGAAAATGCCAATCCGGACACGAAGGTGGTGTTCAATTTCGCCGCATCGGGCGCGCTTCTCCAGCAAATCGAAAAAGGGGCGCCCGTGGATGTCTTTGCGTCTGCGGACCAGAAGACAATGGACATGGCAATGGAGAAGGACCTCATCGTTCCGGGCGCCAGGCATAATTTTGCCGGCAACGAACTGGTCCTCATATTACCTCAGGGGGCCAAAACGCCGATTAAAGCCCTGGGGGACCTGCGCGCCAAAGAAATCGAGAAAATCGCTCTGGGAAACCCGGAATCGGTTCCGGCCGGCCGCTATGCTCAGGAGGCGCTCACCAACGAGGGGCTATGGGAAGAGCTTAAGCCCAAGTTCATCTTCGGAGAGTCGGTGCGGCAGGTGCTTGATTACGTCAGTCGAGGCGAAGTCGATGCCGGCTTTGTTTTTGCCACTGACGCCGCCGTGGCGAAGGACCGTGTCAAGGTGGCGGTGGAACCCCGAAAGCATAAGCCGATCAGCTACCCGATCTCGGTTGTGGGTTCGACGAAAAACAGAGACCTGGCCGGGCGGTTCGTCGAATTCGTGCTGTCTGCCCAATCTCAGGAGATCCTCTCGAAGTATGGCTTCAGCAAACCATGACATGCTTATTCATGTCGATATAATAAAAGCTCTTTTTTCAAGGGAAAGGAGCTTTACACTAAAGGCGTCCTTCTCATCCGAGCAGGGGTTCGTCGTCCTCTTCGGACCTTCCGGGGCCGGGAAGACGCTTACCCTGCAATGCGTTGCCGGACTCGTAGCTCCGGACTCCGGTCAAATCGCCCTGAAAGAAAAGGTGCTCTTCGATTCCAGGAGCGGCGCCGATATTGATCCGCGGCGGCGCAATATCGGCTACGTCTTTCAGGATTATGCCCTTTTTCCGCATCTTACGGTTTTTGAAAACGTAGGTTTCGGCTTGAAGAAAAGATGGTTTCGGCCGATGTCCCGGCAGGATCGGCAAAAGGTTGAGGAATTTCTGGATATTTTTGAAATCTCACACCTGGCGCAAAGCTTCCCCTTCGATCTGTCCGGAGGCCAGAGGCAGCGTGTGGCCCTGGCCAGAGCGCTCATACGAAACCCGGAACTGCTGCTCCTCGATGAACCCTTTGCGGCCATGGATACATTTCTCAGGGCAAAACTCCGGGGTGAACTGCTCGCGATCCAGGCCCGATTTGAAGTACCGGTCATCATGATTACTCACGATCCGGAAGATATAAGAGTTTTTGCGGAAACACTGGTGATGTATGAACCGGGGAATGTCTGCAAGGTGGAATATTTCTTAAAAAAAAGAGGAGACGAGTATTTGAGTCGCGCTATTTCTTCCTACTTGGACAGACCGCAATCATAATCGTAATGCTATTTGCACGTCCAGGCTCGACTGACAAGTCCAATACATCTGAATTTTTTTACGCATCAATCTCTTGACATGTAAAAGCGCTACCTAATATAAAGGTTTATCTATTCGAAATCTCACCCGGGAGCGCCTATGTTCCAAACAGTGTTCAGAATGAACCCGGAACCGGTGATGTTTTGTTCCCGGGAAGACGGCTGCATAATTGAAGTCAACGAGGCTTTCTGCCTGCTCGTCGGTATTCCCAAAAAAAAAGTCATCGGAAAAAATTCTCACGACCTTGGGATCTGGCATGATGATAACGAGGTCCGGGAGATCGAAAATACCCTGGATTCCGGAAGGAAGGTGAATAATTTTGAATGCAGGGTCAGGACGGATTCCGGCGAGATTAAAAATGTCCTTCTTTCCTGCGAAGTTTTCGAACTGTATAACAAATCGTGCGTTCTCAATTTTCTTGAGGATATCACCGATAGAAAGCGGGCGGAGGAAGAATTTTGGAGAAAAGAGGCATATTTCTCTGCAATTATCGAAAGCATTCCTTGTCAACTCTGGACCATGGGTCCGGACGGCCGTTACACTACGCAGAATCGAATTTCCAGGGAACGCTTCGGCGATATAATCGGGAAAAGACCTGAAGAGGTTTGTCAGAACCAGGATACATTGCAGATCTGGCTCGATTATAATCGCCGGGCCTTTTCAGGTGAATCGGCAATCGGGGAGGTGAAGTATTTGATCGGGGAGGAAGAGCGATACTTTTACAACGTCGTTACCCCGGTGCAGGATGAGGGCAAAACGCTCGGAATTGTCGGGCTGGAATTTGACATCACAGATCGCAAGCTCTTGGAGATAGCACTGACAAAAATCAAAGAGGAACTGGAAAACCAGGTTGAAAAGCGAACAAAACAAATCGGCGCGAAAAACCGCCGCATGGAGGAATTCAATGCGGCACTGAGAATTTTGCTCCGACAAAGAGTCGAAGACAAGAAGGAACTCGAGGAAAACATTTTATCCAATGTGAAGGACCTGATCGTCCCATATGTCAACAAACTCAAGAACAGCCGGTTGGATTGCGACCAGATGTCCTATCTCACCGTTCTGGAGTCTCAATTGCTGGCGCTTGCCACCCCTTTTGCAAAGATGCTTTCTCAAAGATATTTCGGCCTTACTCCCCTGGAGGTCCAGAACGCCGGTCTCATCCGGGAAGGAAAAACGACACAGGAGATCGCCGCATTGTTATGCGTCTCCGAAAATACGGTATCATCACACCGCTTCCACATACGAAAGAAACTGGGGTTGACCAATAAAAAGGTAAATCTCCGAACTTACTTGAAATCTCTTGATGGGTGATGATAAAAACCCACCAATCTTTCACTAAAGTTACATCAACTGCCTCCATATTTCTTCTGGTATAAAAAGCTCAATTATCCAACCCTGGATAGCAAGGGGAATTTCCATCCTAAGAGAATGCCGTTCAGCACAAGGGCTTGAATTTCATCGGTTATGAAGTCGAACACGTGAGGGCCGGCGATGAAGCGGTTGAACGATATGAAGATTCAAGGCAAAAAGGCAATCCTTTTGATGTGGTCATCCTGGATTGGACCATACGTAGAGGGATGGGGGGTAAAGAGACCGCCAAGGCATTGATTGCCTTGGACCCGGAGGTAAAAATCATTCTATCCAGCGGCGAAACCGCCGACACGGCAATCTCCAAGTTTAGAAAATACGGATTTAGAGCCTCGCTCCCCAAACCATATCATATGCAAGAGCTTATGAAAGTCCTGCAGGAAGTCCTAAGTAAATAAAGCGCTCAGAGATCCCTTGGAGTTGGTCGGCTGCGCCGACGCACCGCGATCCATTCCCTGATGCATGTTATCTCAGTAATGAAGGTCGGATGCCGGATATTGGATTGGGCGGTTTTTTGCCGTGACCGTTCTTATGAAAGAGTTTTCGATCCGGCTTTGAGTATTGGGCATCCAGTGTCCGGCATCACTCCACGTTTCTCAGAAAGCACGACTGTCCAGGTTTTAACCTGCCCGGACCTTCACTCGTCTCTTGTAGTGCAGTGCAGATGGAAACCTCCAGGGGAGTAAGGCTCAGCGGAATAATTTCCCGAATTCGATTCTCGCGGCAGATTACTTCGTTTTTCAAACCCTCCAGAAGAGGAAGCGTCACCCCGGATGGCACTGGAGAAAACAGGCTGATCCATATCGAAGAAATGCCCGGGGTGAGAAAAGGGGTCGGAACAATTACCCGCTTCAATCCGCGCACGTCGGCGTAAATCTTCATCATTTGACGGTAGGTGATTATTTTTGGCCCTCCTATGTCAAATTCGGCGCCTGCCGTTTCAGCCTTTTCCATGCATCCTATCAGGTAGGCGACGGCATCGTTTATATCTATAGGCTGACAGCGGGTATCTATCCAGCGGGGGGCGAAAAGGACCGGGCACCGTTCGACCAGATACCTGAGCATTTCGAACGGAGCGCCCCCGGCGCCTATGATGTTGGCTGCCCGCAGGAGGGTCACTTTAAAGGCGCCTGCTTCAAGAATCCAGGCTACCTCCTGCCTGCTCGCAAGGTGTTTTGAAAGATTATCGGCCAGTTCGCCAAGGCCTCCGAGATAGATGACCCTGCGAACTCCCGCCTTCTCAGCCGCCCGGGTGAAATTGAGCGCGGCAAGCCTGTCCCGTTCGGCGAACCTTTCGGCATGGTGGATGCTGTGCCCGCCCATGGAATGCACCAGGTAGTAGGCCAGTTCGATTCCTTCGAGCGCACTGTCGACATTCCGGGGATCGAGCAGGTCCGCTTCTACTATGCGGGTCCACTCAAAATGGGGGAAAATCTTGAAGAACCTTTCCGCCGACCGGACCATGCATCTCACGGAAAATCCACGCCCCAAAAGGGCATTGAGAAGTCTGCCGCCGACAAAACCGGTGGCGCCGGTCAAAAGAATCTTAGGATTTTCCGACAACATTCGATGGTCCGCCTTTGAACTACATTCCGGAAAAGCTGTTCAGCTCTTCCAAGATGGGGAAAACAGGCGGTGGTGTCAAGACGGATCGAGGTAGTCATGGTCGCCCCTTTGATCGAATGGCTATTTATTTGAGGCGCAAACAGTATTATTTTGGCTTACCTTCCGGTTTTATAAAACCGGGCGGATGCAGGTTCTTGAAATAATCCCGGATTTGAAATGGAGGGAAAGACGATGGAAGCAGTACAGACGCACAAGGCTCCTTCCGCTATCGGGCCTTATTCCCAGGCGATTTGCGCCGGTGGTTTTGTTTTTGTGAGCGGCCAGATTCCGATAGACCCTCGGACAGGCGAAATGGTAAATGGAGGATTTTCGGATCAGGCACGACAGTCACTGGAAAATATGAAGCAGATTCTGATCGCATCGGGGTCGGGCATCGAAAAAGTTGTTGCTGTTGACGCTTTTCTGACGAATATTGCCGAGTTTTCGGTTTTCAACGAAGTTTATGGAACATATTTTTCGGACAACAAACCCGCGCGGGTCGTTGTCGAGGTAAAGGGCCTGCCCAAGGGAGCGATGGTCGAAGTGAAGTGCATTGCGCTTGCGCCCGCATGATCGGGGGAATCGGTGACGAAGAGCTGGACGCGAATAGATGTCACGTGCGGGGCGGAGACAGCCGATATCCTTGCTGCTGAATTCGCCGAACTTTTTGGCGTCAGCGTTGAATACATCCCGGAGGGCATCCGCATCTACCTGGACTCGGGCCGCTTTGCCGAAGAGAGTGCACGCCTGGACAAGATTATCGAATCCGTTAATTTTCGATCGGGCGAATCAGGTATCGACCTGGCCCTGTCCGAGATAGCGGACCAGGACTGGTCACAGACATGGAAAGCCCATTTCAAGCCCTTGCGGGTAGGAAGACGATTTCTTGTATCTCCCACATGGGAAGAAACGCCTCCGGACCCGGAGCTTCTGATCATTCGAATCGATCCGGGACGAGCCTTCGGGACCGGGCACCATGAGACTACGCGTCTTTGCCTGGAGTGGCTCGAAAGCCGTCCCCCGTGTCCGGATTACGACTCCGCTGACTTGTCCCTGCTCGACATCGGAACCGGCTCGGGGATACTTGCAATGGGCGCCGCCCTGCTCGGTTTTAGCAGAGTGGTCGGAATTGACAACGATCCGGAGGCAATCGAAGTGGCCCGGGAGAATATTACGCTCAACGGGCTTTCGGGAAAAATCCGTCTCCTGTGCGCAACGCCTGAAGAGCTGAACGGCCCCTTCGACGTCATCGTTGCCAATATTCATTCCATGCCCCTGATCAGGATGTCCGGGACGATTGTATCAATACTGAGTGAAGGCGGCCGGATCGGTTTGAGCGGGATTTTAACGGAACAAGCCGACGAGGTGCGCACTGAATACGAAAGAAGGGACCTCGGGCTGACCGGAACGAAATCAGAGGGCGAGTGGGTTATGCTGGTTTTCGAGAAGGCTTCCCGCACAAGCCCCACTTAATTGGCAGACCGTGCGTGGCGGGCGCCTTCCGCGCTCCGCGAGGTACATCGTTGAGGAGTGTTCGCACGATACGTGGTTTTTTGTTCAGTGTTGTGCATAAGTCTGTCATACGAGGCTTCCCGGAAACGCTGGTTTCCAGTTTTTAGTTTTCAGTTTTTAGCAAAAGCCGAAAAGCAGGGCGTTAGAAAGTCAGGCCGACTAAAAACTCAAAACTGAAAACTAAAAACCGTTACCAAGAAGGGTTTTTGCATGAAAGATACGCAATTCAGAGGCGAATGGATCACTCTTGACGCGCAAGGCGGGATACGAGTTCCCCCCAATCCGAATATCGGTTTCATCGAGGGCGATGGAACGGGGCCGGATATATGGGCGGCTGCTCGGCGGGTGCTCGATGCGGCTGTTCAGAAAACCTATGACGGAAATAAAAAGATATACTGGTTCCAGCTTCTTGCCGGCGAAAGGGCCGTTGCCGAAACAGGCGTTCCATTGCCGGAAAATACAATCGAGCTGATGCGGAAAAGCATTATCGCAATAAAAGGACCGCTCACCACACCCGTGGGGGCCGGAATCAGGAGCATCAACGTAACACTCAGACAGATCCTCGACCTTTATGCGTGCATCCGCCCGGTTAGATACTTCTCCGGTCTGCCCTCGCCCGTTCGCCATCCCGAAAGAGTAAACATGACGGTTTTCAGGGAGAATACGGAGGACGTTTACGCCGGCATCGAATGGGAATCGGGGTCTGAGGAGGCAAGGAAGCTGGCCCGGTTTCTTCTTGAGAACTTTCAAGTCTCACTGCCGGATAACTCCGGCATCGGAATAAAACCCATCAGTCCGGGCGGGACCAAACGACTCGTTCGGCGCGCCGTTTCCTATGCAATCGAACGGGGCCTCCCTTCTGTGACCCTCGTGCACAAAGGCAACATAATGAAATTCACGGAGGGAGCATTTCGTAAATGGGGCTATGAAGTGGCGCAGGAAGAATTCGGCGACTGCACCGTCACGGAAGCGGACGTTCAGCTCAAATTCGGCGGGAAAGCCCCCAAGGGCGCGGTCATCATAAATGAGCGGATAACCGATTCGATGTTCCAGCAGGTATTGCTCAGGCCAGAGGAATACAGCGTCATAGCAACGCCCAACCTGAATGGAGACTATCTCTCCGACGCGCTCGCGGCACAAGTCGGCGGATTGGGAATGGCGCCCGGCGCCAACGTCGGCGACAGGGCCGCGGTATTCGAGGCCACTCACGGAACAGCCCCCAAGTACGCCGGCCAGGACAAGGTCAATCCCGGTTCCCTGATACTTTCGGGCGTCATGATGCTCGAATACATGGGTTGGACCGAGGCGGCGAGCCTCATAAAGGATTCCGTCGAGCGCACTATCATTGACAAAGTCGTGACTTACGACCTCGCCAGACAGATGAGCGGGGCAAAAGAAGTCCGCTGTTCCGAGTTCGGAGAGGCGATAATCGAGCATATGTAGCGGAAGAAATGAGGCGGGAAGCAAGGAGCGGGCAGCAGGAAGAGGAAAATCACTCCCGCTTCTCACTCCTTACCCCCTGCTCCCAGCTCCCTGCCCCTAGCTCCTTGCTCCCAGCTTCCAGCTCCTTGCTTCCCGCTTCCCGCCTCCCGCTTCTCTCCCGGCTATCCTGTTCAACGCATGATCCAAGTCCTCCCGCAAGTCCTCGAAATCCTCGCAGCCGACCGAGAGGCGGATCAGTTCGTCGGAGATGCCGGCCTTTTGTCTTTCTTCCGCCGGAATCGCAGCGTGGGTCATCGAAGCCGGATGCTCGATCAGCGATTCGATCCCGCCCAGCGACACCGCGAGTGTAATCAGGCGTACGCTGTTCATCACCGTTATTCCGCCCTGCAGTCCGTTTTCCACCCCAAAGGAAATCATCGAGCCGAAGCCGTCCATTTGGCGTTTTGCGATATCGTGCTGAGGGTGGTCCGAAAGTCCCGGGTAGTTCACCCAGATAACCTTGGGGTGCGATTTGAGAAATTCGGCCATTTTCCCGGCGTTTTCCTGGGCTTTATCGACCCTGAGGGACAAGGTGCGAGATCCCCGCAAAATCAGCCATGCCTGGTGAGGGTCCATGGTCCCTCCAAAGAGGTTTACTATCTTTTTGATCCGGCTGTAATGCTCTTGAGTCTTTGTCACCACCATGCCGCCGATCACATCGGTGTGGCCGTTTATAAACTTGGTCAGGCTCTCGATTACAACGTCGGCGCCCCATTCGATGGGCCGTTGGAGGTGTGGGCCGGCGAAAGTGTTATCGACGGCCAGAAGCACTCGATGTCGTTTGGCAATTGCGACCGCCCCGGCCAGGTCCGTGATTTTCATGCTCGGATTCATCGGAGTTTCCACGTAGATCATCTTTGTCGAAGGCCGCAAGGCCTTTTCGATATTGCTCAAATCCGAACTGTCCACGAAGGTGGTTTCAACGCCGAATCTCGTGAGTTCGTTTTCGAGGATCACGCGCGAGGAGCCGTAGAGGCAATTGGTTGCGACCACGTGATCGCCACCGCTAAGAAACGCCAGGTAGACCGCGCTTACGGCCGCCATGCCGCTGGCGACGGCTACCCCCCCAAACCCGCTTTCGAGGGCCGCGATACTTTCTTCCAGGGCATTCACGGTTGGATTGCCAAGCCTGCTGTATATGTATCCGGCATGCTTTCCGGAAAACCTGGCCGCCCCATCCGCCGCGCTCGGAAAGGCAAACGTGGAGCTTTGAAATATCGGCACGGAAACTTCCCCATATATGCTATGTTCGAGCCCCCCGCCGTGGATGGCCCTGGTGGATTTTCGCATTGCGGGGGGTTTGTTCAGATCGGTTTTCATTAGGACCTCCACTGACGCGGGCAATAATCGCCGCACGTCCGGAATATATTGGCTCGCTGCCGCGAGGTGGACCGCTGCTTAAGATGGAGTTAAGGCCTCAGGCGTCCAAGTCAATGTTTCCGGCAAAGTCGGTTTGATAATTATTCTCGGAGGAAATTCCTTCCCGAAAGCTTCCCGGCTATAATGAACGCCGGGGTCGATTCCACTGAATAAAGAGACAGGGAAGATGATTGTAAGCGCGAGCCGCAGAACCGATATTCCAGCCTTTTATTCGAAATGGTTTTTGAACCGGGTCCGGCAGGGGTGGTGCCTCGTGCCCAATCCATTCAACCGGGACCAGGTCTCAAGGGTCTCCCTGGAAGCCGCCGAAGTCGAGGCTTTCGTCTTCTGGACCAGGGACCCGCGCTCCCTGATTGGATATTTAGGCGAACTCGACGATCTTGGCTTCCATTACTACTTCCTTTTCACCGTGACAGGTTACCCGCGCGGGATAGAGCCCGGATCGCCGCCGATTGGCTTATCCATAAAGACCTTTCAGGAACTCTCGGACCGAGTGGGACCGCAAAGGGTCGTCTGGCGCTATGACCCGATAGTTCTGAGCCGCCTTGGAGGAACCGGGTTCCATGAGCACAATTTCCGGCGGATGGCCAAAGCGCTCAAAGGGGCTGCGAAACGGTGCGTTATCAGCTTTGTCAAACCGTATCGAAAGGTGCGCGGCCGAATGGAGACCGCGGCGCCCGGCGGCGCCGATCCCGTCGATTTCGGCAGCCCGGAAGTTCGAGGCCTTCTAAGTGCAGTATCCGAGAGCGCCCGTGAAAACGGACTGGAAGTATTTTCCTGCGCATCCGAACAGGATTTTTCGGAATTCGGCATAAGAGCGTCGAGGTGCATCGATGCGGACCTGCTGTCGAATCTGTTTGGAATCGATATAAGCGCCCCGAAGGACCCGTTCCAGAGAAAAGAATGCGGATGCGCGGCCTCAAGGGACATCGGAGTCTACGACACCTGCCTTTTCGGGTGCAGTTACTGCTATGCGACCTCCAGCCTGGAGCGAGCGCGAGCAAATTACGCCCGCCATGATCCGCAATCACCCTGCCTTTCAGGCTGACGCGGGAGCGTCGGGATCGAGCGGAAATGGTGGATTTGAATCACGATATATTGTAAGGTGCCGCAACGTTTGAGGATCTTCTCATGGATACGGTCACGGCAATCGACCGATAAAAATTTAGCAAAGCCGATCAAAGGCTTAAAAGACTTTCTGATCAAAGGAGCGTTTTACATCTGATGACGGACAAGAATCTTCTGAACGAACCAATAGAACATATCGATATAACCAGTTTCGATGCTGTCGGGCTGATCGAATCCATGGGCAAAATGTCCTTTAGCGCCAGGGAGCTTGCAAAGGCCTCGATGATCTTTGACCGGATGATAAGCGATGAGTCCTGCACGGTCGTACTGTCTCTGGCGGGCAGTACCGGCGCCGCGGGATGCCTTGCCGTCTACAGTGATATGGTCCGTTTCAACATGGTCGATGTGGTTGTGGCGACCGGGGCGAGCATCGTTGACATGGATTTTTTCGAAGCGCTCGGGTTCAGGCACTATAAAGGCAGCGCCCAAATAGATGACGGTATTCTCAGGGAAGCATACGTAGATCGCATATACGATACATTTATCGATGAACGGCAGCTCCAGCAGTGTGACGAGGCGGTAAAACTCATTGCGGATGAACTGCCCCCCGGAGTTTATTCATCGCGCGAATTCATAAAAGAAATGGGTAGGCGCCTGGTTTCGAATTCCAAAAAGAAGAATTCGCTGGTTCAGGCCGCCTTCGAAAACGGAGTCCCTGTCTTCTGTCCGGCCTTTTCGGATTCCAGCGCCGGTTTCGGCCTTGTCAAACATCAGACCGAAAGACCTGAAGCGCATGTTTCGATAGACAGCGTAAGAGACTTCAGGGAATTGACCAGGATAAAAATGAATACGGCCGACACCGGGCTCTTGATCATAGGCGGCGGCGTGCCCAAGAACTTCATTCAGGACGTAGTTATTTGCGCGGAGGTGCTTGGAAAGGATGTTCCGATGCACAAGTACGCCGTTCAGATAACGGTCGCGGACGTAAGGGATGGCGCCTGTTCGAGTTCCACTCTGAAAGAGGCGAGGTCCTGGGGAAAAGTGGCTCCCGGAAACGAGCAAATGGTCTTTTGCGAAGGCACGATAGCAGCTCCGTTGCTGGCCGGCTACGCCTATCACCGGGGAAACTGGAAAAACAGGAGGCGCCGCAACCTCGCCGATCTATTCTGACGTAAGCGTCCGGCTCGTTTTGCGAATGCATGACACGAAGGCCGGGCAAGAGACATGGAAGTTTAAAGGCGATCTCGTTCAGTGTCAGTTCATGGGCCGGACACTGTTCGTAAGTTGGTCCCCTGGACCTGGAGCTCGATGTTCAGACTAGCTTGTGATAAAGAGTGAACTATTTACGGATGGAAAACAGGCGAAGCCCTTCGATTCGCTCAAAGTGGCTGACGTTATTGGTGAGAAGTGTAAGATTGTGGCAGAGACAAGTAGCGGCAATCAGAAGATCGAAATCGCCGATCATCTTTCCCGTTTTTCTCAGTTTTCCTCGCTCTCGACCGAAACATCGGCAAATATCCTTGTCCACTTCCATCACTGGGAATTTGGAAAGAAATTTATTGAGAATGGTTTCATTCTTTTCCGGGTCTCTGGAGTAATAGACACCTTCATAGAGTTCGGCCAACGTGACCACGCTGAGAGCCACACCTTGAGGCTGAAGCTCCCGGAGTTTCTCCGTAGTTGCCCTGATGTTAGCCAAGTGGTCGATAATCCAGTCGGTGTCCACCAGGTAACTGACCTTCATAGTCTGACCTCCGGTCGGGTTGATACGAGACGATTCTCGTAAATCCGCCGCTTTAGTTCTTCGCAGTCAACTGTATCCTTCCAAGCTCCGGCGGTGGCCGCAAGGACATCTTCAGGCATATTGCTTTCAGTCTCTCCTCTTTGGCGGGTTCGTTTGGTCTTGGCTTTTTTCCGCAGCCGTTCGGCCAGAGTCTCCAGCAGCTTAATATCCTCATCATCCAAGTCATGGATTTCAATGAAATTTGCCATCAGCCTCTCTTTTTCCATGATGAGTTACGTAAAGAACTACCCACAGCGAATCCAAGCAGTGGTACAGTTATTCTATGCTTTTCCAACTGGTTGTCAAATCGTCATAGCTATCGCAAATTAAATACATTTGGGCCATTTCTGTTCTTCTCAAAACATCGGATAAGCAGGGACCGTTTTTTTACCGAAATCGCAAAGCGGATAAGCGAAAATCGCAATTCATGATACTCATCGACAAATGGTAGAAACCAGAACGGATTTATAACCGAAGTTGTTTATCCTGATAATATGGATCATGAAGAGATCGCCTTGATTCATGCTTCCGGATCGCGATAGACCGAAATCGACTCTTGCCCGCACCTTAGCTTTTCGACGAGGCAATACCTTTTCGGAGGGAAATGGGGACCGTAGATGAGAAGGCTGCCGGGCCAGCCTGCGAGGACCTCCTCCAGGACATGGACCGGTTTGTCGGGATAGATATAGAGGCAGTCCGCCTCCCTGATGCCCTGGGTGAAAAAATCGGCCCGGATGAACCCGACGCGGTCTCGGAGCCTTAAATCGCGTGCCGCGCGCGAGGCTCGCGACACAAGAAAGGGGTCCGATTCAATTCCGATGGAGGTGGTGAAAAGGCCCGCGGTGCAGGAGGCGGCCCCGTCTCCGCTGCCAAGATCGATAAAGAGCCGAAACCTGGACAGATCCAGTCTTTTGAAGAAGTTGAACAGGTGTGCGGGTCTTGAGGCAGCCCATGCGCCCGAGGCGGTCCGCCGATAGGGCAGGATTTCGCCATGGCTCCCCCACTCCCCATGGAGCCGCCGGAAATACCTGATGAGCTCGACCGCCTTCTTCGACCCGGATCTATCGTCTAATGATCGAATCGGGTTCATAGTAGCCGGCGCGCACGGATGTGAGAGCGAGGACCTGGCAGTTTTTGCCGAGCATAGTCCCGGGATTGGTTACGGTATTGCAACCTATTTCGACCTTGTCCCCGATGACCGCGCCGAATTTTCGCAGGTTCGTATTGATCCGTGTGCCGTGAACCGTCAGGTGGATGTTCCGGTTGTTTATCTTGAGGTTTGCCAGCTTCGTTCCGGCCCCGAGGTTCGAATCGTTTCCCAGAATGCTGTCCCCGATGTATGCAAAGTGCCCGGCCTTGGCGCCATCCAACATAACACTGCCTTTCATTTCACTGGTGTGCCCGACCACGCACCTGTCACCGATTATGCATTTGCCCCTGATATAGGCCCCCTGGCGGACCTCGGTTCTGGCTCCTACTATCGCGGGGCCCTTCACCAGCGCACCCGGTTCGAGGACGGCCCCGGGGCCTATGAAAATCAGTTCGTCCCACAGCACGCATCCCTCACAAAGAACGGCCGCTTCGCCCGTTTCCTCGCCGCCGATCCTTACCCGGAATTTGCCTTTTGTAACGTCTCCTCCGATAATCTCGAATCCGCTGTCCAGGACCTCGCCCTTCCACAAAACTATCGTTTTCGGCAAAGGGCGCATGAAACAGCCAAGACTGCTCACGTTCGATTTTAAGCGTTTGTCCATGTAGCCGGAAATATTTCTGAAAGCCTCCCAGGTGTAATCACAGCCGGAAAACAGGTCCCGGTGCGCGTAATGGTCAAGATCGAAAAACGAATCCGGTTTCAGACATTCCATAGATATTTCCCCATGAATTGGAAATTTGCCGCCGGGCGGCTCAAAAATTGCACAATTTAATCGACTCAATTCCTTTTCTTTCCGATTCAGTTTTATAGCCTAAAATGGCTGCGTCAGGAATAGATACCTGAATTTCAGTTTTGAAGGTAGACCAAGGAGATCGAAAGTGAGAGTTCAATGCAAGGAATGCCGGATTGAATTCAAGATACCCAAAGAAAAGATTCCCGAGGGTATGAAACTGATGATCCACTGCCCAAAGTGCAGGACGCCGAATGAAGTCTGTAAGAAATCGCACCCGGCCGAACGCCGGAGCCAAAATGAATCCGATGCTCTTCTACCCGAATCCGGCTCTGCATCGGATTACGGTAGTGAAATAGACGTCGTCGGCGAGGGAATGAGGTCGGCCCTGCTATGCTTGACCAGTATCACGCCGGCCGAAAGCATAGCCCAGGCGCTTCGCGAACTCGATTTCTGGGTCTTCCATGCCCCGCGCCCGGAACTCGCCCTGGCCAAGCTTCATCACAATCACTACGATCTCATAGTTCTCGAAGAATACTTTAATTCCGAGGTGGACTCCCCCGACCCCGTTCTCCACCACCTTCAACTTCTTCCGATGCATCAGCGCAGACAATTCTACCTTTGCCTTCTTTCCAGGAGCAAACCTACACTGGATTCAAAGTCGGCGTTCAGAATGGGGGTGAATTTTATCTTGAATGTCCGGGACCTTGAAAAAGCAAAGGTGATGCTTGCGCGGGAGATGAAGGAATACAGGCATTTTTATAGTCTTTTCAATGCGGAATTGGCAAAAAAATAACGACTGAAGATGTTTGATCGACCACCGCCTCGCGGGCATGGAGCTCGCCTGCCGGGAAAGAAGCTCTACGCACCGCGAGGTTAAGCCCAGTTTCTAACGGTGTCCTCCTCCGCCTCCGTGGCCGCCGCCACCGAAGCCTCCACCACCGCCGTGAAATCCTCCACCGCCGAAGCCGCCGCTATGGTACCCTCCGCCGCCGGAGCCTCCACGAAATCCGCCACCGCCGTAGCTGCCGCCACGAAATCCACCGCCGCTAAAGCCGCGTGATGGAGCACTGCTGAAGCTTCGCCCCCCAGAGGATGAAGACCCGGCACGTGGGCTGACCGAAGACATCGAAGTCCGGCCCGCGGATGCGCCGGCCCGGTTGGTATAGGTGGCAAGCCTGTTGCCGCCCTGGGAAGTCCTGCCTGTGCTCCCTGCTAAATTTCTTCCGGACTGTGTTCCGGACAAACTCGACGCACCGGCCGTGCTTCCGGTCCGGGCGCCTGTCGCCGCCCCGGTTGACCGGTTCATGAGCGCAGTCGCACCCGCGCGCGCGTTAGCAGAGTTCAGCCTCGAACCCGCGCCGGCGCCGTTCGTTCCCGTACCGGTCCTGTTCGCTCCGGCCAGGCGTGAAGAACCCGCCGTTCCCGAGCCGCTGTTCGCACGGGAAGCCGGATCGACTCTTCCGAACGTACCATTGGCGTTCCGGTAATGATTGGAGAAATGATGACCATGATAATGCCTGTCGAAATCTCCCAGTACGAAGAAACCGCCGAACCCGTATCCTCCCCACCAGAATGGCCATGGGACCCAATCATATAACCAGTAATACGCAAAGGGAGGCGGATAATAGGTCACGACGGGAGGTCCGTTATCGCCATAATATTGATCAACATAGCCGGGCGCCTCATCGTACATGGCGGCATCCGGAGGAGGAGCTTCGGCATATGGGGGACCGGCCATGGAACTGCTGCTCGAACTGTAACCGGAACCCGAACTGTAATTTTCACCGGCGCCGGATCCGTAACTGTACTCCTCACCGGCTGCCTGGTAAGAGGTATCGCCGGCCACGGTCACGGGGAGTTGCATGTCGTTGCTGATTCTGTCCACAATACCGGTCGCTTCGGATTCCGCCATACTCAGGCTCCCCGAAGCCGCCGCTCTTGCGGTGCTTTCCCTCACCTCGGCAAAGATGTCGGGCGTCATCGGATAATCGGAAATCCACCCGTTTCGAGGCGCAACGCTGATCGAGGAAAGAGCGTCTTCGGCTGCCGCTTCATCTTTTGATGGACTCAAATTGAGAGAATTTGCCAGCTTTACGGCGAAATCGCCTTCACGGACAAGAGGTTGCTCGATAGGAGGGCTTCCTGAGCGTGAAGTCATAGCGCTGACCAGGCCGGCGTAAGGCGCCATAACAAGGCCCACGGCTAGAAACATCACAAGGATTCTTTTCATTTGCTACCCCTTTCCGACGGAACTCCCCGTCAGAAATATAATTACCCGGAGTATATACCGCTCTGGCAGATAGATGGGCAAATGACGATTTTTGTTTACAAAAATTTCAATTATTCATTATTTTTCAGGTCATTCGACCCTATCCTTTTTTTTCGGCGTATCGAGCCAGCGTAAAGAGAAAATCGGCCAGGCGATTCAGGTATGCATGGACTTCCGGGCTGTCGAGTTCACCGGCGTCCCTGAGTTCGATCGTTCTGCGTTCGGCCCTTCGGATAATGGTTCGGGCAAGATCGATCGATGCGCTCGCGGGATTTGCTCCCGGGTAAACGAACTGATTCGGCATGGGAACATCTTCCTGGAGTTTGGCGATCCAGTCCTCGAGCCTTTGTGTTTTTTGAGTGCCGATGGCATATTTCGTGTTTTGCCCCGTATCGGAGAGTTGGGCGCCGAGAACTAAAAGGTCCTCCTGAACCGCCTGTATCATCTCGCGAATCATGTCGTTGCCCGCAAAGGCCTTGGCGAGTCCCAGGGCGGAGCTGGCCTCATCGAGCGTCCCATATGCCTCCGGCCTGCGGCTCGCCTTGGATACACGCTCTCCGTTGAGAAGGCTTGTTGTCCCCTGGTCTCCTTTTTTTGAAAAAATGAAAGTGCTCATCGGGTCTCCTAATCGGGTTGGAAGCTTGCCTGGTAATGCGTTTCCAAATGGATGCCGGCTGGGGTCCCAACCAGATCCAAACTTTGGAAAGCCTGCTCGCGGGCATGAAAAATTTCCAAATGGCAGCAATTCCTGCTTACGCAGCCGATTCTATACGTTATACTCGGCGGAGTCTGCTTCGAAATCAACCGAGATATGTTAGGCGATTCAGGTTGCGAAGAAAAGAAAAACCTCAAGAGGATTGATGATGTATGCTTATATCTTTACCGTACTGGGCCTGATCTGTTTCATAGAAGGCATCCCGTACCTGGCGACCCCTGAGCATGTGAAAAAATGGCTGCAGTGGGTCCTTTCGGTTTCGGATTCCTCCCTCAGATTCCTCGGCGGAGCGCTAATGGTCGTCGGGCTGATTCTCGTTTACCTGGGCCGCAAGCATGGCGGATGATGAGCAGATCTCCTTCAGGCTCGAAGACTACGACTACGATCTGCCGCCTGAACTGATAGCCCAGCATCCCGCCCCTGTCCGTGACGAGTCCCGCCTTCTGGTCTTCGACCGGTCGAGCGGCGTCCTGGCGCATTCACGCTTTGACGGAATCGGGCAATACCTCCGACCTGGCGACCTGCTGGTCGTAAACGATACGCGTGTCGTTCCGGCCCGGCTCAAAGGCAGCAAAGAAACCGGGGGCGCAGTCGAACTCCTGGTGCTGGAGCCTTATAAGTCCCCAGAACTTGGGGCTAATGAGGGCTATTGGTGTCTAGCCAAAGCGTCGAAAGGCATTCGGGAGGGGCAAGGCATCGAGCTTTCTCAAGGCGTGCGCGCCGAAGTGATGGCGGTTTCCGAAAGCGGCAGGGCGCTGGTCCGATTTTGCGCCGACTCCAGTGTCCCGGATATTTTCGACCGAATCGGCATGGTTCCGCTTCCTCCTTATATCAAACGGCCGACCGGCAACGGCGCCCCGGACGATAGCACATGCTACCAGACGGCATATGCCAAACACCCCGGCGCCGTGGCCGCGCCTACCGCGGGTCTGCATTTTACAAAAAAGCTTCTCGACGGGCTTTTATCGGCCGGAATTGAAGTTGCGGCGATTACCCTTCACATCGGCTACGGCACCTTTGAGCCTGTTAGGTGCCCGGATATTCGCGGGCACAGGATGCACTCGGAATTCGTCGAAATCGGCCGCGGGACAGCCGACGCCGTAAACAGGGCAAAGCGCGACAACAGGCGGGTGATCGCCGTCGGCACCACGGTCGTCCGCACCCTGGAGTGGGTCTATGGAAGCAAGGGGGAAATCGTCCCCATGCGCGGTATGTGCGATCATTACATTTTCCCCGGCCGCCGCTTCGAGGCTGTAGATTGCATGGTGACCAATTTCCATCTCCCGAAGTCCAGCCTCATTCTTCTCGTGAGTGCTTTTGCCGGGCGATCGGAGATACTTTCCGCCTACCGGGAAGCGATCCGGGAGCGCTACCGCTTTTTCAGCTACGGGGATGCGATGCTGATTCTGTGAAGAGATGAGACAGGAGGCCATTTCTATCGCCTGGAGCTTCGTGATTGACCGGGGCCGGCTTTTGTCACGAAGCGCACGAAGAAGACACGAAGGAAAAGAAGCTGAAATGATCGTAGAAAAGACCAGATCTAAAACAGCGAATGGTTTGAAGGATCGGAACTATGGAAAGCCGATGATCGAGGCGATCTCTTCGTGCTCTTCGTGATTAATTGGAGCCAGCTTTTGTCTCAGCGCTCGTGATTGACCGAGGCTGGCTTTTATCACGAAGCGCACGAAGAAGACACGAAGGAAAAGAAGCTGAAATGATCGTAGAAAAGACCAGATCTAAAACAGCGAATGGTTTGAAGGATCGGAACTAT
>Ga0326728_10004565_pt1 | contig 40657 bp, 38 predicted proteins | sample MB3enrmetagenome_FD_207602 | JGI IMG/M metagenome (GOLD analysis project Ga0326728, IMG submission 207602) | Lab enriched peat soil microbial communities from McLean, Ithaca, NY, United States - MB31MN | ecosystem: Environmental > Terrestrial > Soil > Wetlands > Peat | place: USA: New York... | reverse complement strand
TCAGGCGGAGCCTCGAACGGTTTCGCGGAGAGTCTCAATCATTTGCTCAAGAACCAAAAGCGCCAGGCACACGGATATCGCACCTGGGAAGGTTTCCGCGGCCAGATGCTCTGGACCTTCGGTGAGGCGGTCGATCCCGACACGGGCGAGGTCACGCCTCTACGATCTGTTCCGCGAGGCGAAGGAGCCCGGTGGCTTCAACCTCAATTCGCGTAGAGCCCGATAGGTATCCACCGGCGCGGCCAGGGGCCCCGCCATTCTCGTGGTTGTTCGACGACCGAGAGAACGGGAGGACCCCTGACAGTGGGTGACGGTACCGAATTCGATGACGCGTTGTTGGGACTTCCCGGGTTCCGGGTGCTGGCAGTGACCGAGGACGGCGATGAGCTGCTTGTTGGCATCGAGACGATCCGTCGCGCGGCCGGGTGTCCTTCCTGCGGGGTGATCGCGAGGACAAAGGACCGGCTCCGCGTGATCATCAGAGATCTGCCGGCGTTCAACCGGCGCGTGCGCCTTGTCTGGTCCAAGCGACGCTTCTCCTGCCCGGACCCCGATTGTCCCCAGCAGACCTGGACCGAGCGCTCAGAAGAGCTCCCCGATCGCCGCGTGCTGTCCGCGCGCGCTGGCCGCGAGTGCACGCGGGCCGTCGGCCAAGAGGCGCGCTCTGTCGCCTCGCTCGCCCGCTGGCTCGGAGTCTCGTGGGCAACGGTGATGTCGGCGGTGCATGACTATGGGACACCGCTCGTGGACGACCCGGGCCGGGTCGAGGAGGTGAGCTCGCTCGGCATCGACGAGACGGCGTTTCTGAAGGCGAACGCCGAGCACCCGACGATGTACGTGACGGGTCTTGTCGATCTCGAGCGACGAGTGCTCATCGACATGATCGAGGGGAACCGGGCGATCGACGTCTCGCGTTGGCTGTCAGCCAAAGACGAGGCCTTCCTCGCCGGCATCTCAACTGTCGCCTGCGACCTGCACGAGGGCTACCGCTCCGGGCTTCATCCCCACCTCGACCACGCCCGCCAGGTGGCAGACCCGTTCCATGTAGTGGCGGCGGCGAACCGCTGTGTCGATCACGTGCGCCGCCGGGTGCAAAACGAGCTCTTGGGCCACCGCGGTCGCAAGGACGACCCGCTCTACAAGATCCGTCGCGTGCTGCTCACAGGCTCGGAGCGACTGAACCAAAGAGGCGTCGACCGCATGGCCCTCGGGCTTCGTCTGGGAGACCCCGACGACGAAGTCCTCGGAGCCTGGCTCGCCAAGGAGTACCTGCGCGACGTCTATCTCACCGATGATCCGGACGAGGCCGCCGTGCTGTTGGACCGTGTGATCGCAGGTTGCCTCTCCGACGAGGTGGACGAGATCGTCTCGCTCGGCAACACCTTGAAGCACTGGCGAACCCAGATCCTCGCTCACCATCTGACCGGTGCCTCGAACGGTCCGACCGAGGCGATGAACCTGCTCGTGAAGAAGATCAAGCGCTGCGGGCACGGCTTCAAGAGCTTCCGCAACTACCGCCTACGCGTCCTTTTGCATTGTGGTGGCATCAAATGGGACGCTCATCCGGCTACGACTATGCGGGCCCGCTCACCCCAGTTGGTCGCGTAGAGCCGGCAAGCCTCCCTCTATCGAGGAGAGCGCGCGGACCGCCTTTAGCTGTTGTCCTTTACCTCACAGACCGTGAGGTACGTGTCCTCCACCACGTCGCGCCAGCCGTGCAACGCCCCCGGTTCGAAAATGAACAGCTCAGGGCCCTGATAGTGGAACTCTTTGCCACTGGGGAGAACCAGTGTTCCGCGCCCGGAGACGATCTGGCACAGCGCGTAGTTGGGGCCGGCATGAATTGGGACAGTGCATCCGGCGGGTATGCGATACACCACCGTCGTACCGTTAGGTGAGTGATGCATTTCTGCGGCGTCCTGCCCGAATGCGTCTGGGCCCGCCCAAGGCGGGACCTCGGTGACCTCGGACTCAACCTGCCCGTCGACTACGCTGAAAACAGTCGTCCGCACGTCGAAACCTCCAATCTCTTCCTGAGTTATCCGGCTTCCTGCCTGGACCATACCAACCCCTTGGGTGACGGGGAGGGCCCGAGTCCCAGGGTCATCGCAGACGCAGTTGGGAGCCCTCGGGCGGTGGCGAGACCCCGGGACGGCCCGCGCCAAGCACGGTGCGGCGCAGGGGCCAGTCAGTCCGGCAAGGCGACGGCGACCTCGAAGAGGGGCCCGGGCCTGGCCGGCGATCACGCCCTGACCGGGCTTGACACCGGACTGCGGTCATGTACACGATTACTAGCACACCCAAGACGGCACATGCAGATGCCGGTTGCCAGGTGGCGATCACGGGCCAAAGACCTGAGGTCTTGAGTCCCTGACCGGTCGTCCCATTTTCTCGAAGTCTTACGGAAGGATAGGTGAACGGCTTTTCTAGGAGGAGCCGCGTGGCACCGCTCCCCGCAGCGAGGCAGGCCATAGCGAGCTGACTGCGACGCGCTCTGGCTCGCCCCTTGGTGGCAAGGGTTGAGGTGGATGAGGGAAGGCCGGACAGCACTGTGACGGGCAGGCGAACCTGGCACAGGCCCAAATCGGGCCACCTTCACAGAGGGAGGTATGTGTGCGCCAGGTCGTGACTATCGGAGAGATCCTGGTGGAGATCATGGCGGAGGAGCACGGCCGTGGTTTCCGCGAGCCTGTGCACCTAGTGGGGCCGTTCCCGAGCGGGGCGCCTGCGATTTTCATCGACCAGGTGGCCAAACTCGGCCAATCTTGCGGCATCATCAGCTGCGTCGGGGACGACGACTTCGGTTGGCTCAACCTGGAGCGCCTCGAGCACGACGGCGTCGATGTGAGAGGGGTCGCGGTACTTTCGGAACATGTGACAGGTAGTGCTTTTGTCCGCTATCGGGAGAGCGGAGATCGCGACTTCGTGTACAACATCAAGAACAGCGCGTGCGGTCAGCTGCGCTGGACAGACACCACCTCGGAACTGCTCTCGGAGTGCGGCCACCTTCATGTATCTGGCGCGTCACTTTCCTCCCCGCAGATGGTCGAGATGATAACGAAGGCGGTCGCCCTGGTGAAGAGCAATGGTGGCTCGATCTCCTTCGACCCGAACATCCGCAAGGAGGTGACGCGAGACTTGGCAGTGCGCGCAACTCTTGGCGCCATGTTGGCCTCCTGCGACCTTTTCCTACCGAGTGGCGAGGAGTTGACGTTGCTGACGGCGGCGACGACGCCGGAGGCGGCGATCGCCGAGATCCTGGGCCTAGGGGTGAGCGCCATCGTCGTGAAGAACGGAGCGGAGGGGTCGACCTACTACGACGGCGACGGCAGCCGGAACGCGCCGGGATATCGCGTGGAGGAGCTGGACCCGACCGGTGCCGGGGACTGCTTCGGGGCCACCTTCATCACCTGCCGGCTGCAAGGTCGCAGCGTGGAAGAGAGCCTCGACTACGCCAACGCTGCGGGTGCGCGGGTGGTGGGGATCAGGGGCCCGATGGAGGGCACCTCGACTTTCGCCCAGCTCGACGCCTTGAGGTCGAGCGCCCGCGCGGACCAGGGCACACGCCTGCAGGCCCTGGTCTCGCGGGCTCCCAACCTCGACGCCAGCGGGCCGAGCGGGATCACCTCGGTCTGCTCCGCACATCCGATGGTGGTCGAGGCGGCCATGCGCAGGGCCGCCTCGGACGGGACGCCGGTACTCATAGAGGCGACCTGCAACCAGGTCAACCAGCAAGGGGGTTACACGGGTCTGACCCCGGCCGGATTCCGTGACGACGTGCACCGCATCGCCGATCAGGTCGGCTTTGCGCGCCAGCAAATAGTTCTCGGTGGCGATCATCTCGGCCCGAACCCTTGGCGGCACCTGCCCTCCGAGGCGGCGCTGGCCCGAGCCGAGGAGATGGTGGCCGCCTATGTCGCCGCCGGCTACGAGAAGATCCACCTCGACACGTCCATGGGCTGTCAAGGCGAGCCCGACCACCTGCCGGACCCGGTCACGGCCGAGCGGGCCGCCCGCCTCGCCACGGTGGCCGAAGCTGTGGCGGCCGAGACCGGCACGTCACCTCGCTATGTCATCGGCACAGAGGTCCCGGTCCCCGGCGGAGCCGCGGCGGAGATCGAGCATCTCGAGGTGACTCGACCAGAAGCTGTCGCCGCCACGTTCGAGGCGCACCGGCGAGCCTTCGCCAAAGCCGGCGTCGGCGGTGCCTTCGAGAGAGTGCTCGCCCTCGTCGTGCAGCCAGGAGTCGAGTTCGATGACAGCAAGGTCGTCGTCTACCGGCCAGAGCGCGCCGTCGAGCTCAGTGCCGCGCTCGGAGCGATGCCGGGGCTCGTGTTCGAGGCGCACTCCACGGACTACCAACCCGTGGAGAGCCTCGCCAGGTTGGTGAGCGACGGCTTCGCGATCTTGAAGGTCGGGCCTGGTCTCACTTTTGCCTTGCGGGAGGCTCTCTACGGGCTCGACCAGATCGCGGCGGCGTTGCACCCCGACTGGTGCGAGCACTCGTTGATGGCAGTGATGGAGACCGAGATGCTCGCCAACCCCGGGTACTGGCAGTCGCATTATCGAGGCGGGGCGGACCGCCAGCGCCTGCTGCGCCACTTCAGCTACAGCGACCGCATCCGCTACTACTGGGCCTCTCCGGCCTCACAAGAAGCGGTGCAGAGGCTCTTCGATACCTTGAGCAAGGCCGACATCCCCGAGCCGCTCATCAGCCAGTTCCTGCCCAGGCTCTATCAGCGCGTAGCTATCGGGGCGGTCGAGCCCGCCCCGAGGACGCTGGCGCTCGAGGCCGTCGGCGACGTGCTCAGCGATTACGCGCTGGCCTGCCGTGCGACGAGGTCCGGCCGGCCGGCGGCGCGCACGGGAGACGGCGCGCGATGACCGCTGCCGGCCGCGCCCAGGTCCCCGGGCGCGAAGCCTCGGGCGGGACAAGTCGAGAGAAATAGGAGGTGCCATGACCACACAACAGACACGGCGACGCGTAATTGTCAGTTCCCCCGACGTGGTCGAGCTGACCACCGAGGGCGTACCGCAACTTGGTCCCGGTGAAGCACTGATCGAGATGTCGGTGTCAGGGGTGTGCGGTTCGGACAAGGCCGGCGTCCACGGTGAGCACGCTTTCCTCAAGCCCCCCTACTACCCCGGTCATGAGGTGGTCGGCGTGGTGGTCGGCGTCGCCGACGACGTGGGCAATGTCGGGCCCGGCGACCGGGTCACGATCGAGCCGACTCTGCCCTGCGGGCACTGCAAGCCTTGTCGGAACAACGCCGAGAACCTCTGCGAGAACCTCGAGTTCTTCGGTTGCGGGTACCGCGAAGGCGGGATGGCCGACGTGTTTTCGGCACCGGCTGCCCGCCTGCACAAGGTTCCCGAGGGTTTCAGCGACTACCAGGCGGCGCTCATCGAGCCCTTGGCCACCCCGGTGCACGCCGTGCGGCTGGCCGGGAACCTGGGCGGCAGGAAGGTCGCCATCTTGGGCTCGGGCACGATCGGGCTCTTGGCTCTCACCGCCGCCCGCCGGGCGGGGGCGGACAAGATCGTGAGCACCGACACCCTGGCCTCCAAGCGCGAGCTGGCTCTGGCGCTCGGGGCCGACGCCGTCATCGACGCTGCAGCCGACGACCTCGCCGGGGTAGTCCGAGGCGAGCTGGGGGAAAGCGCCGACGTCGTCTTCGACTGCGTGGCCAACGAGGCCACTGTCGGACAAGCCATAAAGATGGCCGTCAAAGGGGGCACCGTCGTGGTGCTGGGAGGGCCGCGCAAGTTCGCCTCCGTCGACCTTCCCGTGATCCAGGAGTACCAGGTGCGCATCCAGGGGGCGGCCACCTATCGCTGGGAGGACTTCGACGACGCCATCGGAATCATCGGCAGTGACACCTTCGACGCCAACAGGTTCATCACAACCACCTTCCCCCTCCCCAGAGCCGCGGAGGCATTCGCCGCCATCTCGGCCGGAGGCGAGGTCAAGATCCTTGTCGTAGCCGACCCAACTGGCCGCTGATGCCGGCCGGCACCGCCGTGGTGGCCTGAGGTTTCCCTGCCTTCGGGCGGCAGGGACGTGCGCCCGAGCGGAAAGGCCGGCTCCTGGTCTGGCCGGGTGGCCGTCGTAGAGTTCAGGTCGTCAGAGGTCAAGTCACTCGAGAGGAATCTGGTCGATGGCACCGCCCACGTCACAGGTTGCAGCCCAAGGCGCAACCGACCCCGAGGTGGCACGCGTCGTCGCCATCGATCTGGGTGCCTCGAGCGGGCGCGTGTTCGTCGCCGAGGTCGGCGAGGAATGCTTCGAATTCGCTCAGGTGCACCGGTTCTGGAACGGGGACATCAGGGTCGGGGGCCACATCCACTGGGACGTGCTGGGCCTTTACCGTGGGATCCTCGACGGCATCCGCACCGCAGGTCGGGCGGGACGCCTGGACTCGGTCGGGATCGACTCTTGGGGTGTCGACTACGGCCTGCTCGACGCCGACGGGAGGCTGCTCGGCGATCTCTTCCACTACCGTGACGACCGGACCCGGGACGTCATCGACCCGGTTGTGAAAAGCGTCGGAGCCCTCGAGCTCTATCGCCGGTCGGGCATCGCCATCGTGCCCTTCAACACCATCTTCCAACTCGTGGCTGCTCGCGACGACGCCCAGTTCGCCCTGGCTCGGACCATGCTCCTCACGCCGGACCTGCTCGGGTACTGGCTCACGGGGTCGCTCGGCGCCGAGGAGACGATGGCGTCGACGACCCAGTTGCTCAGCATCGACGGATCCGGGTGGGACCACGACCTGATGGCCAAGGTCGGCATCCCGCCCGGCCTGTTCCCACCGATCCGCCGGCCCGGAGCACAGCTCGGCCCGCTCCTGGCGGAGGTGCTCGCGGAGACCGGCTTGGACTACCGGGTCCCTTTCACAGCTGTCGGCTCGCATGACACCGCATCGGCGGTGGCGGCCGTCCCGGCCGTCGATGCGAACTTCGCCTTCATCTCCTCGGGCACGTGGTCTCTCGTCGGCGTCGAGCTGGACCGGCCGGTGCTGAGCGAGGAGAGTCGCGCCGCGGGGTTCACGAACGAACGGGGCGTGGACGGCTCGTTGCTCTACCACCGCAACGTGATGGGGCTCTGGCTGCTGCAAGAGTCGGTGCGGACCTGGGAGCGTCTCGGCAAGAGCTATTCCGTCGAGGAACTGGTCGCCTGGGCCGCCGCCGAAGCACCCCTTCGCATCGTCTTCGATCCGGATGACCCGGTGTTCTTCCCGCCCGGCGATGTTCCCGCCCGCATCGCGCGGATGTGTCACGACCTTCGCCAGCCGGTTGCCGAGACACCGGCACAGGTAACTCGCGCCATCCTCGACAGCCTTGCCCTCGCCTACCGGCGAACGCTTCGCCTGGCTTCGCAGCTTTCGGGCACACGCGTCGACACCATCCATGTCGTCGGCGGCGGGGTGCACAACACCCTGCTCTGCCAGCTCACCTCCGACGCGTGCGGGCTGCCGGTCGTGGCGGGGCCGGTCGAGGCCGCAGCGATCGGGAACGCTCTGGTACAGGCCCAGGCCCTCGGCACCTTGGGGAGCGGCCGGTGGGCCGCCCGGGCGATCGTGGCCACTCGGACGGAGCTGCGTGTCTACCGGCCGTCGGAGACTGAGGCCCAAAGGTGGGCCGAGGCGGAGGACCGCCTCGGCGGTACTTGAGGAAGTTATGACAAGCTCGAGAGAGGAGCTGTGAATGCTGAAGAACATCGACCCGCTGCTGAGCCCGGAGCTGCTGTTCGTGCTGGCGGCGATGGGCCATGGCGACGAGATCGCGGTCGTGGATGCCAACTTCCCCGCCGACAGCGTGGCTCATGGCACCTGCCATGGCCAGGTGGTGTCCCTCGCCGGCGCCTCGATGCCGGAGGCGGTGGTGGCGATCCTTTCTGTGCTGCCTCTCGACGAGTTCGTCGACGCGCCGGTGCGCAGGATGGCCGTCGGGGACGCGACCGACGAGCTGGCCGAGGTTCAGCGGGAGGTTCAGGCGGTCATCGACCGCGAGGCCGGCCGTCACTGGCCGATGGGCGTGCTCGAGCGTTTCGCCTTCTACGAGGCCGCCCGCGGCTCGTACGCCGTGGTGCTCACCGGAGAGCGCCGCTATTTCGGTAACGTGCTGATCAAGAAGGGAGCCCTCCCCCCGGAAGGCTAGGCAGAGGTCTCGGGAGGCCGGTTCGAGGAGGCAGGCACTCCACAGTGGCTCAATACGGGGGCATCGAGCTGGGTGGCACCAAGTGCGTCTGCGCGATCGGCGACGGTTCGGACGAGGCTTGGACCGCCACGGTCATCCCGACGTCCGATCCGGAGTCGACGACCAAGGCGGCCGTCGACTGGTTCCGTTGGGCGCAGACCGATAGCGGTTCGCTGCTTTCCCTGGGGATTGCGAGCTTCGGCCCGCTCGATGTCGAGGCGGGCCTGATAACCCGGGGAACGCCCAAGGCCGCCTGGCGGGGCTGGCCGGTTCGGGCGAGGTTCGCAGAGGCGCTCGGTGTGGCCGTGCAGATGGACACCGACGTCAACGCAGCCGCCTGGGCCGAGTCGGCCTGGGGCGCGGCCCAGGGATGTTCTGACATGGTCTATGTCACGATCGGCACCGGGATCGGTGTCGGGGCGATAGCCAACGGGGCAGTCGTGCATGGGCGTTCGCACCCCGAGATGGGGCACATGCGGATCCCCCAGCACCCGGCCGATCGCCAACCCGGTGCCCCCGGACAGATGTGGGCCGGGAACTGCTTCAGCCACGGCAATTGCTGGGAGGGTCTGGCGTCAGGCCCGGCGAGGGCGAAGAGATCCGAGCTCTGGGCGCAGGCCCACAGCGAGCCCCCCGACGCCCTCTTGCTCGAAAGCGAGTACGTCGCCCTTGGCCTGGTGAATCTCATCTCGGCCTATCGTCCCGAGCGTGTCGTTCTCGCCGGAGGGGTCATGCACGACGCGGCGCTGCTGCCGAGGGTTCGCCTGAGGACGGCGGAGCTCCTCGACGAGCGGTACTTTCCGGAGGCCGGCCGGATCGACGAGCTTGTGGTACCGCCGGGCCTGGGCGACGCCGCCGGTGTCACGGGCGCCATCTTGCTGGCGGCGCAGCTGAGACCGGGGCACCTGCAACACCGCTCGGTCGAACGACTCGCCGGTGAGATAAGGGCCGGCCTGAGCGGCCTCTAGCCGACCCCGGCGGGCAGGACCTGCCCGGGGGCACTCACGACGACATCGATGCCAGGGCAGAGAACAAGGCCAGCTGCTTGTCGTTCGCCAGGCCGAAGTGGTAGAGGTGGAGCTCGTCGGGTCCCGCTTCTATGAGCCGGCCTGCGTGGGCGCCGAACTCGGCGGGCTCGACAGGCCCGAGGAGGTTCACGTAGGCCGCCACCTTCACCCCCGCCGGCACCGAGCGCCGGGCGGCGGCGATCACCTCGCCGCTGCGGGCAGAGGTCGGATCGACAGGAACCAGCACCGCCTCAGCCCGTTGCGCCGAGGTGGGCGTCAAGCCGGGTGAGGCGCCGGTGGCCCAAGGGTCGCTCTGGGCGTGGAGGCTGATCCGGGGGCGAACCCCGCTGTCGTGCAGCTCGCCGTGCACCTGTTCCAAGAGGGCGTCCGCATGGCGCTGCCGGCAGGCCAGGAGCTGTGCGGCCAGCGGCGCCCCCAGGCAATCTTCCGGCGTGGCACCGGCGCCCGCCTCGTGCTGGGCAATCTCGGACGCCTCCCGCAGCGCCTGCACCGTGGCCCCAGGGTCGAGGCCCTGGACGCTCCAGGCGCGCCGGCAGGCGTCGCAGCAACATATCGAGAGGATCTGGCTTGCCAGCGGCGTGTAGGCGCCGGCCGACTTCTCGTGGTGGCCACCGTGCTCGGCACCCAGCTGGCCGCAGGCCTCGAGGGAGATCCCCTCCAGCGCAAGTCCGCGCACCGCTTCGGCGCTCAGGAGAGCGGCGTACTCGCGCACCTCTTCGTTGGCGGGGCAAAGGGCCCACTCGTAGCTGTCGCCGAAACAGTTGCGCACGACGAGGTCGCGCTGACGTCGGCCGAGGGCGCTGTTGTGGGTCAGCACCACCCACGCGCTCACCCGCAGTCCCGCCGCCTCGAGAAACCGGACCGCTTGCGCGAAGGAATCCTCCGCGCCCGCCCAGGGCGCCTCGAGCGGGCAAAGCCGCCGTCCCGCCCACACGCCCTGGCGGGCCGGTCGGTACAGCGCGGCAGTTTCGGCGAGGACGAAGCGGTGCCGGGGATGCCGGGGCGTCGCCGCCCGCACGCTGTGGTAGGCGGCGGCGAGGACCACGTGCCGAAAGCCGGCGGAGACGAGGCGCGAGGCGGCGTCGGGGTCACCGACGACATCCCACGGGTACAGGTACGTGCTGACTCGCGGCGGGCCGCCGGCTGGGCCGGGCTCAGCTCCTCCTGGGCCGGGCTCAGGTCCTCCTGGACTGTCTCCGCTTCCCATCAACACCTCTCCTGGAGCCGGATGAAAGTACAGAGTATATTATGTGTTGTGTATGACACGATGGTGCAGGCCCGGCCCGAGGCGAACATGCAGTCCCGCTTCTCGTCTCGGGGAGACCTGATCGCCAACGAGATCAAAAGGGCGATCCTCTCGGGTCGCTACAGGGCCGGCTCGGCGCTCACCGAGAAGGCGATCGCCGAGGAGCTGGGCACGTCGAAGACGCCTGTCCGCGACGCCCTCAAGGCCCTGAGCGGGACGGGACTCGTGACCTCGAGCAGCCACCGGGGCACCTCGGTCCGGATGGTCGACGCGCCCATGGCCCTGGCTGTCTGCGACCTCCGGCTGCTGCTCGAGCCTGAAGCGGTGCGGCGGACGATCCTGCGCGGGCTCGACAGGGCGGCCTTCGGCGCCGTCTTCGAACGCATGGTCGCCGCCGAGGACGGCGTGGAGCTGTACGAACGGAGCTTGGCGAACCGTGCCTTTCACCGCCAGCTCTACGCCGGCTGCGGCAACCCGGCGCTCGTGCAGGTGCTCGACGACCTGACCGACGTCAACGCGCTGATCAGCGTCACCGTCTGGGCGCAAGTCGGCGGCTGGAGCGGCGAGGCGGCCGAGCACCGCAGGATGGCCAAGGACGCACTGGCCGGACGGGCAGAGGCGGCCGCCGGCCGCCTGCGCCGGCACATCGAGGTGTTCCAGCAGCGCGTCCTCGCAGCCCTGGGCAGGCCCTGAGGTGACGACTGGGCACGTGCTGAACGACGGACACGACGAGAAACGGGAGCGGCGATGAACTTCGAGCAGCAGCACAATGCACTGAGCGGCGTCGTTGCCGTTCCCGTCACGCCCTTCGGGCCCGCTGGCGGGCTCGACGAGGCGGCCTATCAGCGGGTCATCCGCCGCCTCGTCGACGGCGGCGTCAATACTGTCACCCCTAATGGCAACACCGGCGAGTTCTACGCCCTGGCTCCGCAAGAGGCGAAGGTCGTCACCCGTCTTTGCCTGGAGGCGGCCGACACCTCGACGACGGTCATGGTCGGGGTCGGTTACGACGTCGCCTCTGCCCGCGAAGCCGCCAGGGACGCCCAGTCGGCCGGCGCGGCGATGATCATGGTCCACCAGCCCGTCCATCCCTATGTCTCGGTCGAGGGCTGGATCGACTACCACCGGGCCATCGCCAGCGCCGTGCCCGAGCTCGGGGTGGTCCTCTACGTGCGCAACGAGGCGATCCCCGGGGCGGCCTTCGCCCGGCTCGGGGAGGTATGCCCCAATGTGATCGGGGTGAAGTACGCCGCGGCGAACCCGGTGCACTTCGCGGCCGTGGCCGCCGATGCCGGTACGGGGCGCTTCACCTGGGTGGCCGGTCTGGCCGAGCTCCATGCTCCCGGGTACTTTGCCGTCGGGGCCAGGGGGTTCACCTCGGGAATGGCGAACGTCGATCCGGCGACGTCGCTCCGCCTCTGGCGTGCGCTTGAGGCGAGGGACCACGACATCGTGACGAACATCTGGCAGCGGGTGCGACCGTTCGAGCAGCTGCGTGCCGCCAACGCCAGCGCAGACAACGTCTCTGTGGTCAAAGAGGCGCTCTGCCAGCTCGGCGTGTGCGCCCGGGACGTAAGGCCACCGAGCTCGCCTCTGCCCGCCGAGACGCGGGCGAAGGTCACCGACATCCTCGAGCTGTGGGGCTTGGCGGCATGACCGGCGAGCCTGAAGCGCTCCGCAGCAGCCGCTGGTTCGAGGGCGAGGGGCTGCGGGCTTTCAGCCACCGCTCGCGCCTGCGTCAGCTCGGCGTAGGCGCGGAGGAGCTCGCCGGCAAGCCGGTCATCGGGATCCTCAACACCTGGAGCGACATCAACCCCTGCCACATGCACCTGCGCGAGCGGGCCCAGGCGGTGAAGCGGGGCGTGTGGGAAGCCGGCGGGTACCCGGTCGAGATGCCCGTGGCCACGCTGTCGGAGACTTTCCAGAAGCCGACGCCGATGCTCTACAGAAACCTGTTGGCGATGGACACCGAGGAGATACTCCGCGCCTACCCCTTCGACGGGGCCGTCCTCATGGGCGGTTGCGACAAGTCCACACCGGCGCTGCTGATGGGGGCGGCGAGCGCCGACCGGCCGATCATCTACGTCCCGGCCGGCCCGATGCTCACCGGCCACTGGCGCGGAGAGACATTGGGCAGCGGCACCGACATGTGGCGGTTCTGGGACGAAAAGCGCGCCGGGACCATCACCGAGGCCGATTGGCACAGCCTCGAGGCGGCACTGGCCCGTTCCCCGGGCCAGTGCATGACGATGGGCACGGCCTCGACGATGACCTCCGTCGCCGAGGCTCTCGGGCTCACGCTTCCGGGCGCATCATCGATCCCGGCCGTGGACTCCGCGCATCACAGGATGGCTGCCGCCAGCGGCTCGCGCATCGTGGAGATGGTGCGCGAGAACCTGACGATGTCGAAGATCGCCGACAGGAAGGCCTTCCTCGACGCGGTCACCGTGGTCCTCGCCCTCAGCGGCTCCACCAACGCCGTCATCCACCTGATCGCCATGGCGGGGCGTTGTGGAGTCGATCTGGACCTCGAGGACTTCGACCGCCTCTCGCGGTCGACACCGGTGCTCGCCAACATCCGTCCGAGCGGCGAGTACCTCATGGAGGACTTCTACTACGCCGGCGGCCTTCGGGCGCTCATGGCGCAGATCCCGGACCTTTTGCACCTCGAACGGGTGACGGTCAACGGACGCACGCTCGCCGAGAACCTCGCCGGTGCCGCCATCGACGACGAGCGCGTGATCCGGCCCCGGGAGAACCCCCTCTCAGAGCACGGTGGTCTCGCCATCCTTCACGGCAACCTGGCCCCGGACGGGGCGGTGATCAAGCATCTCGCCGCCTCGCCGCAGTTGCTGAGCCACACCGGGCCGGCCGTGGTCTTCGAGGACTATCGCGACCTGCAGCGTCGTGTGAACGACCCGGCGCTCGACGTCACTGCCGGCTCGGTCCTCGTGCTGCGCCACGCGGGCCCCCAAGGCGGCCCGGGCATGCCCGAATACGGCATGTTGCCGATACCTGACAAGCTCCTGCGCCAGGGCGTCCGGGACATGGTCCGCATCTCTGACGCCAGGATGAGCGGGACGAGCTACGGCACCTGCGTACTGCACGTAGCCCCGGAGTCTTTCGTCGGGGGACCGCTGGCTCTGGTCCGAGACGGCGACCTGATCACCCTCGATGTGGCGCAACGGCGCCTTCGTCTGGAGCTGAGCGACGAGGAGCTCGCGCGGCGCAAGGCGTCCTGGACGCCGCCTCCGAGGATCTTCGCGCGCGGCTACGGCGCCTTGTACGCCGAGCACATCGGCCAGGCCGACCAGGGGTGCGACTTCGACTTTCTCGCCCGCAGCGGGGCCGCAGTGGAGCCGGACGCGGGGTGAGGCCGTCGCGCACCCTCGTCATCACCGGGGCCGCCGGGCGGCTCGGCAGCTACCTGCGAGCGTCGCTGGACGAGATCGCCACCTCGGCGCGCCTCGTCGACATCGTCGCGCCACCGGAGGCCATCGTCGGCGAGCCCGTGCAGATCTACCAGGGCTCGGTCACCGATCCCGGTCTCCTCGACACGGTCTGTGGGGACGCCGATGCCGTCGTCCACCTCGGGGGCTTCCCGGGCGATGCGCCCTGGGCCAAGCTCTCGCAGGTCAACGTCGGAGGGACGCAAGAGGTGCTCGAAGCCGCCCGCCGGCACGGTGTGAGACGGCTCGTCGTGGCGAGCAGCAACCACGCCGTGGGCTTTCACGTCCGCACGGCACAGCCGCTCGAGGACGACGTGGCGCCGATGCCCGACAGCCTCTACGGCGTGAGCAAGGCCGCAGCCGAGGCCCTCTGCCAGTTCTACAGCGTCAAGTACTCGATGGACATCGTCTGTTTGCGCATCGGGTCCTGTTTCGACCTCCCCCGGGACCACCGCATGCTGTCCACCTGGCTCTCGCCCGGCGACTTCGTCCGGCTCACGAGGGCGTCGCTGGCGACCCCGCACCCGGGCTTCCGCCTCGTGTGGGGCGTGTCGGCGAACACGCGCCGCTGGTGGTCAAGCGCCGGCGGCGACGCCATCGGCTTTCATCCCCAGGACGACGCCGAGAGGTTCGCCGAGCTCTTTCCCGGGAGCCCGCCCGAGCCCGAGTACGTCGGGGGAGTCACGATCTAGTGAGAGCCCTGCAACATCTCCGGCGGGCGGCCTGATTGAGGCCGTCCAAGAGCCCAATCCGAAGCCTTCCTTGCAAGGAGTTCCCGTGAGTGACAAAGAGACCCCGCCCGCTCGCAGGTCGTTTCTCGATGTGCCCGAGGCCGTCGCCATGGCCCTTGCCGCCGCCCCCTCGTGGCGGGCGCTCGAGCCGGCACAACGGGCCGGGATGCTCCGTGCGCTCGCCGACGCCCTGGACGACGCGGGCGACGAGCTCGTCTCCCTGGCCATCGCCGAGACCCACCTCGGCGAGACCCGGTTGCGGGGCGAGCTCGTTCGCACGACCTTCCAGCTGCGTTTCCTGGCCGGGGTGATCGAGGAGGGCGACTACCTGCAGGCCTGCATCGACCCGCCGGACGGGACCTGGCCCCCCGGGCCGCGGCCGGACCTGCGTCGGTCTCTGCGCCCGCTCGGCCCGGTGGCCGTCTTTGCCGCCAGCAATTTCCCCTTCGCCTTCAGCGTCGCCGGCGGTGACTCCGCCTCGGCGCTGGCCGCCGGCTGCCCGGTGGTGCTGAAGGCCCACCCGGGCCACCTGCACCTGTCCGCCCGCTGCGGGGAGATCGTCTGCCGGGCGCTGCAAGAGGCCGGGGCGCCCGAGGGCACCTTCTCGGTGGTCGAAGGCGACGAAGCCGGCCGCAGGCTCGTCACCCATCCCGGCACGAGCGCGGTCGCCTTCACAGGATCGGCGAGGGTGGGACGGATGCTCTTCGACCTCGCCGTTTCTCGGCCGAAGCCGATCCCTTTCTACGGCGAGCTCGGCAGCGTGAACCCCGTGTTCGTGACGAGGCGGGCCGCGGCCACCCGCTTGGACGAGATCCTCTCCGGCTACGTCGCCTCGTTCTCCTTGGGGGCCGGGCAGTTCTGCACCCAGCCCGGGGTTCTGCTCCTGCCCGCAGGGGCCCTCGAGCCCGACCGCCTTGGCGGCCTCGTCGCCGCCCAGCCGCCCGCCCGACTGCTCAACGACCGCATCGACGCCGCCTTCGAACAGAGGCTCGAGGCGCTGCGCGCCCGCCCGGGCGTCGAGGTCATCGCCGAGGGGAGCAGGCAGTCGGACGGCACGTGGACGCCCACCTTGTTGCGCACGACGGCCGAGGCTCTTGTCGCAGACGCCGAGCACCTCCTGGCGGAGTGCTTCGGCCCCGTCTCGCTCGTGACCGAATACGACGAGGAGGCCCGTCTCGTCGATGTCGCCGAGATGCTCGAGGGCCAGCTCACCGCGACCGTCCACGGCGAGCCCGACGACGACGTCGTCGCCGGCCTGCTCGACACCCTCGCCGAGAAGGCGGGCCGGATCATCTGGAACGGCTGGCCGACCAGTGTGTCGGTGACCTGGGCCATGCAACACGGCGGCCCGTACCCGGCGACCACCTCACTGCTGCACACATCTGTCGGGGCTGCCGCCATCGGCCGGTTTCTCCGGCCTGTCGCCTACCAAGGCGTCCCCGACCAGCTCCTGCCGGCGGCATTGCGCGAGGACAATCCCCTTCGTCTTCCCAGGCGCGTGGACGGCCGCTATCGCTCTGGGCCTGTCTCAGCTTGACCGAGACGCCTGGGGTGCCCGGTCGCGCCCTCGCCGCTTCGGGGACATGCGGCAGGTGCCCTGAGGAAGCTAATCCGCTTGCGAACAAAGCGTCCAGATGCCACCTCGACCATAAGGCGAGGGAGCCCGCATGAAACGCCGTCAGATCGGTACGAGGCCAGTGAGCGAGATCGGCTTCGGTGCTTGCCTGCTCTCCAACGAGGGCCGCCCGGATGAAGTCCAGGCGATCGCCACGATCCACGCCGCGCTCGAGGCCGGCGTCAGCTTGATCGACACGGCGGATGCCTACGCCCTCTCGGAGGAAGACCTCGGCCACAACGAGCTCCTCGTCCGCCGCGCCCTTGCCAGCTACGGTTCGGCGGCCGGCGATGTCCTCGTGACGACGAAGGGCGGCCACACGCGCCAGGGAACGGCCTGGGGCAAGGACGGCCGCCCCGAGCACCTCAAGCGCGCTTGTCGCGACTCGCTCCGGCGCCTCGGCGTCGAGGCGATCGGGCTCTACCAGCTGCACTGGCCAGATCCCCTCGTCCCCTACGCCGAAAGCGTCGGCGCCCTGAGCGATCTCCTCGACGAGGGCCTGATCGAGATGGCGGGCATCTCGAACGCCGACTCCTCGCTCATCGCCGTCGCCCTCGAGGTGCTCGGCGGCCGGCTCTCCTCTGTGCAGAACGAGCTGTCGGTCACGGCTCGCGCCGGCGAGGCGGAGGTCGCTTTCTGCGCCGGACGCAGTATCGCCTTCCTCGCCTACCAGCCCCTCGGCGGTATCGGCGCGGCAGCCGGCCTGGGTGGGCGCCTGCCTTTCTTGCAGCAGGTCGCCGAGAACCACGGTGTCTCCCCGCAACGTGTCGCCCTCGCCTGGCTCCTGACGAAGGCGCCGAACGTGATCCCGATCCCCGGCGCCCGCCGGCCGGCCACGATCTCGGACTCGGTGCAGGCGGGGACGCTCCAGCTGACCCCGGACGAGATGGAGCTGCTGGACCGATTCGAGCCCGCTTAGATGGTGCAGCCGTCGCGATGGCGGCTCACTTGTTCAGGACGAGCCAGCGCCGGCCGTCGATGAGCTCGCGTGCGGCGTCGAGATGACCGGCGTGACAGGCCGTCTCGGTGATGACGTGCAAGATGACCTCGCGGAGATCGTGCAACCGCCAGGTGCCGAAGAAGTCGGGCCACCAGGCCGGCGCCGCCTCGAGGGCGGTGGCGGTGATGATGGTGTTCGCGAGTCCTATCTGCTCCCGGTAGGACTCGAGCACGGCGCCGGCCGGCACGTTCGGCGCAACTTCCCAGGCGGGGGCGGCGTTCTCGCCTGGTCCGCTCGGCTCCCCGGCCACGACGCGGCGGAACCAGAACCGTTCGACCTCGAAGCTGAGATGCTGCACCAGTCCCACACACGTCCACCCCGAGGGCAGCACCGGCCGGCGCAGGTCGTCGTCCGAGAGGCCTTCCAGGATCCCGAGGACGTGTTCACGCTGGTTCTCGAGGGACGAGACGAGCGCCTCTTTCTCATTGCCCAGTGCCGCTTCGGACATGTCGCCTCCTCCTCGGGTCCTGTGGGGGCGCCGGCACAAAGAGCGCCCCATGCCCAGGCCCGCCAACAGGTTAGGAGAGTCGCGGCGGTCCTATTTGGCACGGGCGTGACGGACCGGGACCGCCTCGGGATCGCTTGGGATCGCCTGGCCAGCAGGGCTCGCCCTGTCTGCCCGATGGCCGGGCTCGCTAGTACATCACTGCGCCGGCGGCGACGTTGATGTCCTGGCCGGTGAGGTTGTTGGCTCCGGGGGAGCACAAGAACAGCACCACCTCGACGACGTCAGCCTCGCTGACGGTGCGCTTGAAGGCCGTCCCGTCGGTCATCTCGGCCCGCAGCTCGTCCGGGGTGAGGCCCCTTTCCCGCGACATCGAGGAGATGACGCCTTCGAGCCGTTCTCCTTCCACGAGCCAGGGCGAGACGAGGTTCACGCTGATGCCGGCGGGGCCCACCTCGTGGGCGAGCGTCCGGGTGAGGCCGACCACTCCGAGCTTCGCGGCCGCGTAGGGCGACCGGTTCGGCAGGGGTTGCTTTCCCGTCACCGAGCCGATGTTGACGATCTTGCCGTGCTCTGACCTCTGCATGTAGGGAAGGGCCGCCTTGCAGGCGAGGAACACCCCCGTCAAGTTGACGGCGATCGTCTTGTCCCACTCCTCGAGGCTGATGTCGACGAGGGGCGCCGTCGGACCGGCGATGCCGGCGTTGTTCACGAGGATGTCGAGGACCCCGCCCGATCCTGCCGCCAGTGCCATGAGACGCTCGAGGTGGACGGGGTCCGTCACGTCGCCGGCGCAGTAGTCGGCCGCGCCGCCCTCTGCCTTGATCGCTTCGCAGACGGACTCCAGCTTGGCGGCCCGGCGGCCGCTGACGACGACGTGTGCGCCCTTCCCGGCGAGCCCCCTCGCTATGGCCGCGCCTATGCCCTGGCCGGCGCCGGTCACGACGGCGCAAGCGCCGGCGAAAGAGTCCTTGTGTCCGTTATCCATCGTGGGTCCCGCCTTCGCCGGGGCGCTGCTGCAGCTCCAGGCAGACGCCGTCAGGGTCATGGAGGTAGACGGCCCAACCGCCGGTGTTGATGCCCTCGGTGATGTGGACCGGCTCGTTGATCAGCTGGGCGCCGAAAGACCGGAGTCGTTCGGCGGTCTCGAAGATGTCGTCGACGACGAAGGCGAGATGTCCCGCACCGATCGTGCTCCGCTCGAGGTCGACGGCCCCGCTCGGGGGTCGCTCGTAGCAGATGAGCTCGAGGACGTGACCGGAAGGCGGTGGCTCGACGTCGCTCAGGCGCAGCTGGGCGATCTCGAGGGTCGCGTCCGGGTAGCCGACGAGGCTGGCGGTGTAGGCGTTGTGCTGCAGCTGCCGATGCCGCAGCACCAGGCCGAGGCCTTCGCAGTAGAAGCGAAGGCTCGCGTCGAGGTCGCGCACGACGAAGCCGACATGGAAGATCGATCGGACGGGCAACGGTCTCCTAGCAGCAGTCGAGATAGGGGATCATTCCACGCCCGATCCGGCCAGCCCCCTGATGAAGGCGGGCTGCACGGCGAGGAAGACGAGGATCATCGGCAAGGTCACGATCACCACGGAGGCGAAGATGACGTTCTGCGGGGTGACTTCCCCTTGCGCCGAGCTGCCGACGGTCGCAAGGGTCTGCGTGAGCACCTGTAGAGATCCTCCTTCGGCGGCGACGAGAGGCCACAGGTACATGTTCCACGCCGTCAGAACCGAGATCGCGAGGTACGCTGCCGTTGCTGGCCTTGCGAGCGGTATCACCAGTCGTCGCAACATCAACCACCAATTGGCACCGTCGAGGCGAGCGGCGTCGAAGAGCTCCTCCGGCAGCTGCTTTATGTACTGACGGAACAGCAGTGAGCCGAAACCGGTCTGCGCCGCGATCGGGAGGATCAGCCCAGGGTAGGTGTTGATCAGCCCCAGCTTGTAGGTGACGACGAAGGTGGGGATGAGGGTCGTGAGCAACGGGATGAACAGTGAGATGGCGAACAGGACCGTGATCAGGCCCCGCGACCTGAAATGCATCTTCGCGATCACGAGGCCGCCGCTGATGCACAGAGCCCACTGCAGGCCGACCGCCCCAGCGGTGAAGACGACCGAGTTCACGAAACTGCGCACCTGGATGACCTGTGTCATGCCGGAGAAGGCGGCCGGATAGTTCCCGAAATGCAACGAGCTCGGGATCACCTGCGGCGGTTGGATGGAGAGCTGAGAGTTGGACATCAACGAGCCCGCGAGCATGTACAAAAGCGGTGCGGACATCACGAGCCCGATGATCAGGGCTATGAGGATCCTGATCCGCCGGGTGGTGCGGGCAGTGATCACCATCGGTTCACCAGACTTGACACGCCGCGCAGGACGACGAGGATACCGGCGACGATGGCGACCTGAAGGATCGAGAGTGCCGCCGCGTACCCCCACATGCCGAGCCCGAAGGACTCGAAGTAGATGTAGTAGATCAAAGTCTGCGTGGAGTTGATCGGATCGCCCTTGGTGAGGATGTTGACGAGGTCGAACGAGCCGTTGGTGAACGAGAGCAGTGACACGATCGCCACGAGGGGAGTCATGTAGCGCACGCCGGGCCAGATGATGTAGCGCACGCGGCGCAGCGGTCCGGCCCCGTCCAGCGTGGAGGCCTCGATCACCGAGTCCGGGATCCGCTGCAGCGCCGCCAGGTACAAGATGGTCGCGATGGGCAGGCTCAGCCAGATGGCGATCATGTCGAGGGCGGGAAGGGCCCAGGTGGTGCTCGCAAGCCAGTCCGGCGGTGTGACGCCGAACTTGGAGATGACATAGTCGAGGACCCCGTAACCGGGCCCGTCCAGGAAGATGTACCGCCACACGACTGCGGACGCCGCGAAGGACATGGCAGCGGGTATCAGGTAGAGGGAACGCACCACGCTGATACCGCGGAACTTGAAGTTGATCAGCATGGCGAGCCAGAGCGAGAGGATCACCGTCGGGAGCATCCCCATTCCGATGAACTTGAGTGTCGTCTCGGACGCCTGCCAGACGAGCGGGTCGTGAAACATCTGGCGGTAGTTCGCCAGTCCCACCCACCTCGGGAACCCGTTGGTGATGTCCCAGGTCGTGAAGCTGAGATAGAGGCCGCCGAGGACCGGGACAACGATGAATATCGTGAACATCGCCAGGTTGGGGAAGATCAACACCGCAGCCCAGCGACCATCGCGGCGTCTCTTGCGCGGGCGCGCGACCGCGACCGGTGCGCTCAGGTTCGCGAGCACTGGATCCGAAAGCTGCGTCACGGACACGAAGCCCAACCTTCCAGGACGAAGACGGTTCTCTTTGAAGCGCGAAGACTATTCCGCTCGCGCCCGCAGGAAGTGGTGAACGGTCGACTCAGGCTTCGAGCCGACCGTTCACACCTCCTTTGAAGCGCCTGGCGCGCCAGCAGTGTTAGCCGTTCAGCGAGTATGCGTAAACCATCTGAGCCTGCAGGTTGGTGAACGCCTTTGCGATGCTCTCGTGACCGGTCGTGGCGGCCGTGACGGCAGCCGGGATGTCAGTGTTTGATAGCGTGAAAACTGTGCCCGGAGTCTGCGGGGCGATCGTCGCCGTCTGGGCGGCGATCACGTACGCCTGGCTGTTAGCCGGGGCTCCCGCCACAGTCCGCCAGGGAGCGCTCGGGCCGTTGTTCGCCCCCTCTGCGGGCACGACTCCGCCCGTCGCCTCCCCCACGGCCTGGCCGGCCGGGGAGAACAGGTACTTCAAGAACGCCAGCGCGAGCGCGTTGTGCGTCTGGCCAGGGGCGAGGCACCAGCCGACGCTGCCGCCGCCGGTCGGGACGACCTGCTTTCCGTCGGCGCCCGTGATGGACGGCATCGGGACGACGTTGTACCTGAATTTGCTGCCAACCGCCTGCTCGATGCCAGGAAGGTTGCCGCGTACCTCGATGGACATGGCTGCCTCACCCGATTCGAAGAACGGTTCGCAACCGGAGGAGCCGTTCTTGGCCTGCTGCTGGGCCTCTGGTACTGCATCGCCGTTCAGCATGGGGTCGATCATGAGCGCCCACGCCTTCAAGGCTGCCGGGGTGTCCAGGGTCGGCGTGCTCTCGGTGAAAGCCGTGACACCGTAGGCCTTCAGCACCGGGTTGTACTCGGCCTGCCAGTCGGGACGCTCGCAAATGCCGTACTGGCTCTGCGAGGCGCCCGAGCCGACCTTGAGCTTGGCGGCATCGGCCAGCATCTGGGTCCAGGTCCAGCCGTTCTGCGGGAACGGCACGCCGGCCTTTTGAAACTCGTTCTCGTTGTACATGATGACCGTCGCGTCAGCTTCGTTCGGAAGGGCGAACACCTGGCCGACGCCGAACGGCGCTCCCTTCGGCGGGATGTAGGACGCCAGGAAGGTCGGAAGCCAGTAGTTCTGCGGGTACGGCTGTCCGGCCGCGAGGTCCGGCGAGAGGTCGGCGACGAGTCCGTCGACCTCGAGCGTTGGCGTCAAGACGTCGTAAGTCTCGTCAATGTCGGGCTCGTTGCCGGCGAGGCGCTCGGTCTGTAGCAGCGGTACGTAGGTGTCGGGCGTGTTGACGACATTGGCGGCTTGGATCTTCACGTCCGGGTTGAGCTTCTCGAAGGCGGCGATCACCGGTTTGAGGACTGGCGTCGAGAACGTGAACACGTTCATAGTGAGGGTGCCGCTGAGTCCCCTGCTCGTCCTTGTGGACGCGCCGGAGGCGTTGGCCGCGACCGCCGTGACGCTGCCTACGAGGAGGCAAGCGCTCACGACGGCAGTGATTCTCCTGCCGAACCGGGATGTGCGTGCGGGACGCCTCTTGTGCCCGCACGCACCATTCCCGCCGCCCGAGCTGGGTATTGTCATCTGATCTCCTTTGCTAACCAAGTTGGACCTGGGTGTGCCAGGAGAGTCGCCCCGGCGTCGGTGGAAGAACATCGGCCTGCCTGCCTGCTGGCCTCAACGACCCGCTCCCGGTCGGGCACCGGCAACCGAACCCCCAGGATCGGTCCGCGCGGTGCGACGAGCAGAAGCTGCGCATCGAGCAAGGAGCGGGCCCCCGCCGTTGTCTCCACGTTCACTGGACTTTCCCCCCGTCCGCGTTGTAATGTTTCAACGGACCTGGCGACGGTACCGACTGTGGGGGGACTTGTCAAGGCATTCGCCGATTTCGCCAAAGGCGGCTCTGTCGCAGAGCGGTGGATCATTGCCCTGCGCAGGCCCCGAGGGCGGGGCAGCCTTGGAATGCGGCGTCACTGAGACGGAGGCGGGATGAAGCGCCCATGAGCCAGACGAGCTTCGATGCGGGCGTGGCCCGCCCCAAAGACCAGGGCGCGAACAGGGACCTGCCGGCTGACTGGGCGCAGTTGCTGCGATCGATGCTCTCGATCCGCTTCTTCGAAGATCAGGTCAAGGGCCTTTTCGGGTCTGGGCTTGTGCGAGGGAGCACACACCTGTGCCAGGGGCAGGAAGCGGTGCCCGTCGGCGTGTGCTCGTTGCTCACGCCCGGGGACGTGATGACCTGCACCTATCGCGGTCACGGCGCGGTCCTTGCGGCGGGGGCGGCAATGGACGCCTCCTTCGCCGAGATTCTCGGCCGGGAAGGCGGCCTCTGCGGGGGCAAGGGCGGCTCGATGCACCTTGCTGATCTTGCCAAGGGCATCATCGGGTCGAACGCAGTCGTGGGGGCGCACCTGCCTATCGCCGTCGGTGCAGGGCTCGCCGCGCAGCACAAGAAGACGGGGAAGGTGAGCGTCGCCTTCACAGGTGACGGTTCGACCAACATCGGGGCATTCCACGAGAGCCTTAACATGGCCGCAGTCTGGCGTTTGCCCGTCGTCGTGGTCATCGAGAACAACCATTACGGCGAGTACAGCCCGCTCGTCGCGACAACGGCGATCACGCGCCTTTGCGAGCGCGCCGTCGCTTACGGCATCCCGGGTGTCCTCGTCGACGGCAATGACCTGCTCGCCGTGCGAGAGGTGGCCGCGGAGGCGTTCGCCCGCGCCCGGGCAGGGGACGGCCCGACGCTCATCGAGGCCGATACCTACCGCCACGAAGGGCATTCCCGCTCCGACCCGGCGAAGTACCGACCCGAGGGCGAGCTCGAACAGTGGCTGGCGCGCGACCCCATCCCCCGCTTCGAAGAGGTGGTGCGGGCGTCGGGGGCGGCGAGCGCCGAGGAGTTGGAGTCGCTCCGGGCCGAGGTCGCCACGGACGTGAAAGCGGCCCTCGAGCGGGCCAAGAGCTGGCCGGAGCCGTCGCTCGACCGCCTCTACGAGGACGTCTACCGGTGACGGTGGAGATCACCTGCCGCGAGGCGATCGCCCAGGCCATCGCCGACGAGCTGGAGGCCGACCCTGACGTCATCTTCTTCGGGGAGGACGTCGGCGCTGCCGGGGGCGTCTTCAAGTCGACGGTCGGCCTTTTCGAGCGCTTCGGCGCCGAGCGGGTACGGGACACCCCGATCTCCGAGCAGGCGATCGTCGGCACCGCCATCGGCGCCGCCATCATGGGGCTGCGGCCGATCGCGGAGATCATGTTCGCCGACTTCGCGGGGGTGGCCTTCGACCAGATCGCCAACCAGCTCGCCAAGTACCGGTACCTGACCGGCGGCCAGGCCTGCCTTCCCGTCACCGTGAGGATGGCGAACGGAGCCGGCGCCGGGTTCGCCGCCCAGCACTCGCAGGCGACGGAGAACTGGTTCTTGAACGTCCCCGGCCTGAAGATCGCCGTGCCCGGCACGGTCGAGGACTGCTACGGCCTGCTGCGGGCCGCGGTGCGCGACGACAACCCCGTGCTCGTCTTCGAGCACAAGAACCTCCTCGGGCTGAAGGGCGCCATCAGGCCGGGTCCCTACCGCCTCGGCGTGGCCGCGCTCGTCCGGCCCGGGCGGGACGTGACCGTCGTCGCCACCCAGCAGATGCGCCATCGTGCCCTCGAGGCGGCGGAACACCTGGCCGGTGAGGGTATCGAGCTCGAGGTCATAGATCCGCGGACGCTGGTGCCCTTCGACGACGAGGCGGTCGCAGAGAGCCTGGCGCGCACGGCCCGGCTTCTCGTCGTCCAGGAGGGCCCACCGGGCGGTGGATGGGGCGCTTCGCTGATCGCTCGCATGACCTCGGCCCATTTCGAGTGCTTTGACGTCCCGCCGAGGCTGCTGGCCTCGGCTGAGACCCCTGTCCCCTACGCGGGCCGCCTCGAGGAGGCGTGGATGCCGCGCTGCGAGGACGTGATGGTCGCGGCACGGGATCTCGTCGCCACCTGATCGGAAACCACGGGCTTGCCCGGGGCGCGCCAGGCTAGGCGCCGTCCGGATCCTGCGGCCGCCCGCCCTGCCCGGGCCCCCGCGGCGACCCGCCTGCCCGAGTGCCCACACCAGGGCCTCCGGTGGGAGTACCGTCTTGGACCAAGGCGGCGAGACCTGGGGGGGGCCACGTGAAGATCGCATCCGTCGAGGTGCTCGAAGTCGGCTGTGAGCTGACTGCGCAGCACACCTTCGTACGCCTGACCACCGACAGCGGGGTCAGCGGGCTCGGCCAGTCAGGGGGATGGGGCTACCCCCGCGGCGTGGCCGGCGTGCTCGAGGAGCTGACACCTCTGCTCATCGGCGCCGACCCCTTCCGGATCGAGCATCTCTGGCACCTCGCCTACCGGGTGCGTCCCTTCCGGGGCAACATTCTCTCCGCGGCCGTCTCGGCGATCGACCTCGCCCTCTGGGACATCAAGGGCAAGGCGCTGAAGCTGCCGGTCTGGGAGCTGCTCGGAGGCAGGACGAGGGACCGGGTGCGCCTTCACGCCCTCGTCGGGGGCGGCACACCGGACGAGATCGTCTCCTCGGTGAACTGGGCCGTCGACGAAGGGTTCACGGCGGTGAAGTTCGACCCGCTGGTGCACGGCTACGAGGACCTCTCGATGAGCCAGCTCGTGGGCTCGGCGTGCTCGATGGCGGCGGCGGCACGCGAGGCCGGCGGCGACGAGATCGACCTGATCTTCGAGCTGCATCGCAAGCTCGACCCGGCAAAGGCGATCGTGGTCTGCAACGCCCTGGCTCAGTTCCGTCCTCTTTTCATAGAGGATCCCATTCAGATCGACTCGATCGACACCCAGGCTGAGATCTGCAAACGGATCGACTCGCCGATCGCCACAGGTGAGCGGCTCAGCTCGATCTGGGAGTTCAACGAGCTGCTCTCCCGCAACGTGGCCATCCTCGTCCGGCCCGATGTCGGCCTTGCCGGCGGCCTCTCGGGATGCCGGAAGATCGCGGCCATCGCCGAGGCGCACCACTGTGGGGTCGTGCCCCACAACTTCCTCGGCCCCGCGCTCACGGCCCCCACGCTTCACCTTTGCACCACGATCCCGAACCTGGTGACCATGGAGTACCTGCCCCTCGACGAGGACAAGACCTCGTACTCGGTCGCCATCGCGACGAGCGTGGTGCGCAACGGCGGCTACTGCGAGATACCGGAGGAGCCGGGCCTCGGCATCAGCCTCGTCGAGGACTACGCCTCGATCGCTCCTGTGACCGAGCGTCCCTTCTCCGACGAGGGCCTGCTGCGAGCCGATGGGTCGGTCGCAGCGGCCTACTGAGCCCTCTGCCGCTCGCCGCCCTACGTCAATGATTCCGGCGGAAAGGCCGACGGCGGAAAGGCCGACGGCGGAACGGCCGACGGCGGAACGGCCCCCGGAGCTTGCGGTCCTCAGCTCGCAGGCGGCGAGGTCACCGGCCCCGGCGTCAAGCCGGGCGGAAGGCCTTGGCAGCGCTGTGCCAACGGGTGTCGCGCGAGGGGGACCACGGCGACGGTCATGAAGGGCCACAAGGGCAGGCTCACGAGCGCCTCGTGGAGCGCCGTCGCGTCCGGCGCCGACCAGATGCCGCGATTGGCGAGCCGGCCGGGCACCCGCCAGATGGCCCGCAGGGTCCCGGCCTCCGCCAAGGCGGCTCCCCGCGCCCCTTCGGCCTTCAGCAAGCTGTCACGCCGGTCCTCTCCTAGGTCAGAAGGGAGCCGGACGTCTATCTCGACGAGAAACTCCACCGGCGGGATGCTACCGGTCCGGACGCCGCCGACTTGGTTGTGATCCGGGCGATGCGGCGAGGCTGGAGACCGTGCCCCTTGACAGTCCGGTGCCGACAGCCCGATGATGTCGCACTCCGATGAAAAGTTTCATCGGTTCTCTAGCTGGGGGTACGAGTGGATCGTCTCTCTGTCGGTCTCGTCGGTTGTGGGGGCATGGGACGTCGCCACGTGCAGGCCTACGGGGCGCTCGCCGCCCTAGGAGCGGGAAGCTTCGAGCTGGCAGCAGTGTGCGACCCGCGTGTCGCCGCCGCCGAAGAGACCGCCGACGTCGTAGCGGACATCTTCGGCACGCGGCCGGCGGTGTTCTCCGACCATTTCGATCTCATCGCGGGCGAGGTCGTCGAGGCGCTCGATGTTGTGACGGACCCGTCGGTCCATCACCTGGTTGCCGTCCCGGCCCTCGCCGCCGGGCTGCACGTGATCTGCGAGAAGCCGCTCGGGATCACGGTCAGGGCCTGCCGGACGATCCTCGAGGCCGCTTCCCGTTCTGGCGCGGTCCTGGCGGTCGCCGAGAATTACCGGAGGGACGGCCCCAACCGGCTGGCGCGCGCCGTGCTGGAGCAGGGCATGCTCGGCGAGGTGCACCTCATGATCGAGACGAACGTCGGAGGCGACGACGCCGTGGTGATCAGCCCGTGGCGGCACCGGCGCGAGTCCGGATCCATCGCCCTCGACATGGGAGTGCACTACACCGACATCTTCGCCTACTACCTCGGCGAGCTCGAGACGGCGTTCGGCTCTGCCTTCGTCGCCGAGCCGCTGAGGACGCTGCCCTCGGGCTCGCCGACGCCGGTGGGCATCGAGGAGGTCTCTCCGGGCGTCATCCGGGCGACGGGGGAGGACTCCCTCGTCGCCCTCTACGAGACGTCCTCCGGCGCGCTCATCCAGCTGTGCTACGTGCCCTCGGGCCCCGGTCGCCACTTCGTCCAGCGCAGCGTGCACGGCCGCAACGGGTCGATGTTCGTCCCCCCGGACCGTTCCGGCGGCGCCGTCGTGGTCCAGCTCGGGGAGCGCCCGCTCTCGGGTGCCGAGCTGCGCAGAGAGCTCGGCGGCTTCGAGCTCGAGGGAGTGACCGCCTCCTTTTTCGGCTCGGAGGGGACCGAGTACGACATGCCCTTCGCCGAGGTCGACGCGGCGACGATCGGCATCGAGCTCGACGACTTCGCGGCTGCGGTCCTCGAGCGCCGGCCGCCCGAGGTCGACGGGCCGGCCGGGCTTCGCGCAGTGGCCGGAGTGTGGGCCGTCGCCGAATCCCGGGCGAGCGGCGGCGCCGTTCGCATCGGCGAGGTCGCCGACGGGACGGTCTTTGTTTCCCAGCAGCCGGTCGACGTTGCCCTAGGGCTCGTCGGCGACGAGATCGGAGCCCGGTAATGAGCGAGAGCACGGACTTTGGCGAGAGGGTGTCGCCGTTTCTCACACCGCCCTTCAAGCAGTGCGCCGTGGTCGTCGAGGACCTGGACGAAGCCGTGGGCCGCTGGGCCAGGCACCTCCGGATCGGCCCCTGGACCGGTTACCGGCTCGAAGCCCCCCTCCTCAAGGACATGCGTTACCACGGTGAAGAGGTGGAGTTCTCGCTCCGCCACGCCCTTGCCTGGCAGGGCGAGCTGCAATTCGAGCTCGTGCAGCCGCTCGAGGGGCCGAGCATCTGGGCTGACCACCTCGCCGAGCACGGTGAGGGGCTGCACCACATCGGCAAGTACGTGGACGATCACCCGGCTGCGGTCGCCGAGGCGCTCGAGGCCGGGTTCGTCCCCCTGCAGAGTGCTCGGGGTTTCGGCGCCGAGGGGGACGGCGCCTTCGCCTATTTCCAGCTGCCCGGCGTGTCGATGATCATCGAGCTCATCGAGGCGCCGCGGGTCCGCATCGAGCCGGAGTTCGTCTATTACCCTCCGGCCGTTGACTGAGCGTCTACCCTCCCGCTGTTGAGGGAACGTCGCTGCCGCCGCGGCGTCACGGCCCGGGCGAGGCCAAGTCTCGAGGAGCGAGGAAGATCATGCGCATAGCGTCCGTCGAAGCCATACCCGCCGGCAGCGCCTGCTACGTACGTGTCGTCGGAGAGGACGGCACCTTCGGAGTGGGCGAGTCGACCTTCTTCGGCTGGCCGGGCGCCGTGGCCGAGATCGTCGGGTCGATCGGTGCCTACCTGCAAGGTCGCGACGCCTTCGACGTGGAGCATCACTGGTCCACGCTGTATCGCGCCCTCTGCTTTCGGGGCATGTCCGTGACCGGGGCCATCAGCGCCGTCGACCAGGCGCTGTGGGACCTGAAGGGAAAGCACTTCGAGGTGCCCGTCTGGCAGCTCCTGGGGGGTCGGGCCCGTCGCGCCGTCCGGGCCATGAAGGTGCTCGTCGACGAGCATTCCACCGAGGAGCTCGTCGCATCGGCGCGCCACGCCGTCGAGGTCGAGGGCTACGGCGCCTTGAAGATCCTCTTGTTCCAGAATGAGCACCACGTCATGCGCCAGGCGGCCCGCATCGAGGACCTCGTGGCCCGTGTCGCCGCCGTCCGGGAGACGGTGGGCTGGCAGGTCGACCTCGGGGTGGAGCTGCATCGCAACATGACGGCGGGGGACGCGGTGCTGTTGTGCGGTGAGCTCGCCCGTTTCCGGCCGCTTTTCGTGGAGGACCCCATACCCCCCGACAGCGTCGTGGCGCTGCGGGCCTTTGCCGCCAAGGTCGCCCTCCCGGTTGCGGCGGGCGAGCGCAACACGACGATCTGGGAGTTCGCCGAGTACCTGGAACGGCCCGGGGTCGCCTACGTCCGGCCCGATGTCGGCATCGCCGGCGGCATCACGCACGTGAAGAAGATCTGTGCCCTCGCCGAGTCCTTCCACGCCGGCGTCATCCCCCACGCCGTCCCCTCCGGGCCCGTGGCCATCGCCGCCCTCGTGCAGCTGGGCATGTGCGTGCCGAACTGGGAGGTCCAAGAGCACGTGCCTCAGGACCGTCCCCAGTGGACCGACGTCGTCGACCACGTGATCGAGGTGCGCGACGGCTACCTGCTCGCCCCCGATCGTCCCGGGATCGGCATCGAGCTCGACGACGCCGGCCTCGCCCTGCACCCCCCGGTCTCGGCCGACCTGTCGCGCACGGCCTTGCGCGAGGACGGTTCGGTGGCGATCAGATGACGAGCGCCCCGGGCCCGGCGGCCCGCCGCTGGCGGGTCGGGCTCGCCTGCAACGAAGCCGTGCGCCGTGATTATGTCGCCGACGCTGACATCTCCCGCCTGGAGGCGGTGGCCGAGTTCTCCTACCTGCCCGTCTCGGTCGCCTCCCGCCTCGGGGCACCGGCTCCGCGCGACCTTGAGGCGGAGGCGGAGCTGGCGTGTTTCGCGGCCGAGCTCGACGTCCTCCTCGTTTGCAACGGCGCGCCTTTCGTCAGCGCCCAGGTCCTCGAGGCGGCGCCGCGGCTGACTCTGCTCGGAGAGCTCGAGGGCGACCGCTTCGCCTACCGTCTGGACGTCGACGCCGCCCAGCAGTGCGGCGTGCGCGTCGTCGACACGAGCCACGCGTCGTCGTGGCCGGCTGCCGAGTGGGCGCTCGGCCTCGCCCTCGTCGGCCTGCGCAACGCCGGGGCGAGCTTCCGCCGGATGATCGCTCACGAGAATGCCTTCCTCCCGGTGGCCGAGCGCTCGGGCCCGGGCTATGACGGGGCGGAGCTGAGCCACAAGCGGGTCGGGCTGATCGGCTTCGGCTACCTGGGCCGCCGCCTCGTCGAGCTCTTGCGCCCCTTCCACGTCGAGGCGCTTGTCTTCGACCCGTTCGTCCCGAGAGCCCTCGCCGAGCCCTACGGGGTCCGTTTCGGGTCGCTCGCCACGATCCTCGGGTCCGACGTCGTCTTCGTCCTCGTGCCGCACACCGCCGCCACCGAGGGCATGCTCGGGGCAGACGAGCTCGACCGTCTACGGCCCGGGTCCGTCTTCGTCAACGTCTCCCGCGGCCAGGTGGTGGACCCGACTGCGCTCCTCACCCGGCTGTTGCGCGGCGACGTCGTCGCCTGCCTGGACGTGTTCGACCCCGAGCCGCTGCCGCTCGACTCGCCGCTCTTGGAGCTCCCCAACGTCTTTGTGTCCCCCCACATCGCCGGGGTCACCGCCGAGAGCCGGCGCCGTTTCTTCTCCCTCATGGTGGACGAGTGCCTGGCGCATTTCGAGGGCCTGGAGCCCTTGAGCGAGCTGACCTCCGGGATCGTCCGCCTGCGCACCCCTCCGAGCCGAGACGCCCGGCCGCTCAGCTGACGGCGCCGGCGCCGGTGAGGACCGCGCGCAGCGTCCCCCCGAGCACCTGGCGCAGATCGTCGGGGGTGAGGAACGGGCAGTGCGAGCGCACGGCCTCGAGCGACTGGCGGAAGGTGCAGAAACGCTTCGAGGCCGGGAAGTCCGAGCCCCAGCAGAGCCGGCTCGGCCCGTAGGCGTCGTAGATCCGGCCCAGCATCTCGAGCGCGTCCGGCCAGGGGGCGTCCCAGCCCCGGGCGGAGGCGTAGTGGAAGCCGGACGCCTTCACGTAGATGTTCGGGACCGCGGCGGAGGCGAGCACCTCGTCGAGGCCGCCGGCGTCCCCGGGACGCAGGTCCCCGAGATGGTGGCAGAGCACCGGCACATCCGGGTGGCGGCGGGCGATCTGGCGCAGGTCGGCCTGCCAGGACGGTCCGACGGCGAGGCTGGCGACGAGACGGCGCTCCCCGGCGACGGCGAAGAGCGCCTCCGCCTCGTCGGAAAGCAGCCAGCCGTCGTTGAGCTCCCTGAAGTAATGGGTGAAACCGGCCAGCTCGTGGCGATCGTCAAGTGCCCGCAAGCGGTCCGCGCTCCCCGGGGCGTGGTAGGTGGTGCTCCAGGTGCAGTCGAGGTCGGCCACCACGTGCAAGCGCCCAGGGTGTTGCTCGCGAGCGGAGGCGACGTAGGCGAGGTTGTCCGGGTTGAGATCTATCGCCGCGCAGACCACGAGCGCCTGTGAGACCCCGTTCCCGTCCATCTCGTAGAGCAGCTGTTCGATCGTCCCCCGGCTCTCCTCGTCAGGGACGGGGGGCTGGTAGGGCCAGCGGCGCCAGGCGTGGCAGTGGCTGTCCAAGATCGCCGGCCCTGAAGGTGGGGGACCGTTCCGCATCGTCGCCTCGAGCACCCGTCAGGCGCCGCGCGGGCTGTACCGGTTCAACTTCGAGCGGGCCGTCGTCGACTGACGCTCGATGAGCTCGGGCTCGAAGCGGATGTCGCCGTGGCGATGCAGCGGGTCGATGGTCTCCGCGATGAGCAGCTCGGCCGCGGCCTTTCCCAGCTCGTACTTGGGCTGGCGGATCGAGGTGAGGGGCGGAGACAGCATGGCCGCGAATTCGACGTCGTCATAGCCCACGACGCTCATGTCGCGCGGCACCCGTACCCGGCGCTCCGCCAGGGCCCGCAGCACCCTGAAGGCGATCTGATCGTTCACACAGACCACGGCGGTCGGTCGGTCCGGGATCGCCAGGAGCTTCTCCACTGTGAGCTCGGCCTGACCGAAGGCGGTGATGGGGTCGATCGTGTACTCGATGATGCTGGCCTCGGGGCTGAGGCCAGCATGGCGGGCGGCCAGGCGCATGCCGCGGCGGCGCTCGGCACATTGCGAAAGGTGGAGCGGCCCGTTGATGAAAGCGATCCGCCGGTGCCCGAGATCGAACAGGTAGCCGGCGGCGAGCTCCCCGCCTCGGGCGTGGTCGACCGAGACCGAGCACAGCTCACCCTGATTGCTCTGCCGGTCGAGGAGCACCACGAGGGTGCCCCGCGCCCGCAGTGTCTCGAGATGACGGATGCTGCGCGTGGCCGGGGTGATGACGATGCCCTGGACACGCTGCTCCTCGAGCCAGCGCAGGTAGCGTGCCTCCCGGTCCGGGGAACCGTCCGTCGAGCAGAGGACTACCGCTGATCCCTGCTCGTGCACGGCGTCCTCGAGCCCGCGCACCGTCTCGGTCGAGAACGGGTTGGAGGCGTCCAGCACGACGGCGCCGAAACACCGGCTGTTGCTGCGGCCGCGCATCTGGTGGGCGGCGGAGCTCCGCACGAAACCGAGCCGGTCGATCACGTCGAGGACACGCGCCAAGGTGCCGGGAGCGACGCGGTCCGGCCGGTTCAACACGTTCGAGGCGGTGCCGAGCGACACACCGGCGTGCTCGGCCACGTCCTTGATGGTCACCCGACCGGGCATGGGCTGGCGGGCACCGCCGGCACCGACAGCCGCCGGCGCGGGCCGGGACGAGGGCTTGGGCGGCGTGTCCTTGCGGCGCTGAGTCAACGGTCTCCTATGACGGGCTCGCGTGCCTCGATGGGCGGATCCGGCGGTCGCGGCAGCTCCGGCCGTAGGTTAGCGGCGCCCACGTGGCGGGCTTGCCTCCGGCGGGCGGACCGGTCCTCTCGCCGGGCCGGGAGCGACGTCGCCCCGTTTCTCGCCGAGACAGCTCGACATCTGCTGGCTGATCGCGGCACTTCGAGCGTTGTGATGGCTGATAGTGTAACGTTTCACCGCACGCATGGAGGTAACGCGCCAGGAGGGTAGTCGCGCTCTTTGGGCCGGAACAAGCACCCGGAGACGATCGCAGCCGAGGCCCGACGGCCCTGATGCAGCGTCATCTGGCGACCGGTCACCGGGCGCACCTGGCCGGTCTCGTACTCCTGTTCGACCAGGTAGTAGACGGCCTTCATGACGTCAGCCGTCGTGCACCCACGCCCCATCGGCCGCCAGTGCGAACTCCGGCTTGGAGCCGTAGCAGTGGGACAGCTCGAGAAGGCTCTCGAGCGGGCCCGCCGTGGCCTCGAACCGCTGCGATGGCGGGCCCGTCGTCTCCCCGGGTCGAGGTGGCGCTGTCATCACTCGGCCTTCTGCCGCGGGGCGATCCGGGCCTCCGCGCGCCGCCAGCTGTCTTCACGACCGGACGGTTGGTAGACGGCGCAGTCGGTGTGGGCACGCACGACCGAGCGGATCTCGGAGAGCCCGCCGGCGATGGCGCCGTGGGCCCGAGCTTGCACGAGCAGGTTCCCGAGGGCGGTCGCTTCCGCCGGGCCGGCGACGACCGGCAAGCCCACGGCGTCGGCGGTGAGCTGGCAGAGCAAGTGGTTGTGGGAGCCGCCGCCGACCAGGTGCACGACCTCGACGTCCTGTCCGGTCAGGGCACAGGCCTCACCGATCGTGCGGCGGTGGGCGAGGGCGAGGCTGTCGAGAATGCAGCGGACGAGAGCCGCGGGCGTCTCTGGCAGCGGCTCGCCACTTCGGGCGCAGGCGCTGGCGATCCGACCGGGCATGTCGCCAGGCGGCAGGAAAGCGGGATCGTCGACGTCGATGACCGAGCGCAGCTCGGGCAGTCGGGCCGCCTTTTCGATCAGGACCTCGAGCTTGGCGGGCTCACCGGCGCTCTCGAAGGCCGCCATGCACTCCTGCAAGAGCCACAGGCCCATGACGTTGCGCAGGTAGCGGACCGTCCCGTCGACCCCGCGCTCGTTGGTGAAATTGGCGCGACGGCTCTCGTCGCTGAGCACGGGCCGCTCCAGCTCGAGGCCGACGAGCGACCAAGTACCTGAGGCGATGAACGCGAAGCGCCGCGAGCTGGCGGGGACGGCGACGACGGCGGACGCCGTGTCGTGGGAGCCCACCGTTGTGAGCCAGACCGGGCCGGCAAGCTCGGTCTCGCTCAGCACCCCGGGGAGGAGCTCGCCTGCCGGGTCACCGGGGTGGCGCAGGGCAGGGAAGAGGTCCCGACGGATGCCGAGCTCGGCCATCAGCTCGCCATCCCAGTCTCCGGTCACGATCGACAGGAGCTGGGTCGTCGAGGCGTTGGTCACCTCGACACCGACCTGACCGGTGAGCCAGTACCCGAACAGGTCGGGCATCAACAACAAGGTGGTAGCTGCGTCCAGCTGAGCCGTGCCCGTGGTTGCGACGAGCTGGTTCAAAGTGTTGAACGGCAGCAGCTGGATGCCGGTACGCCGGTAGAGGTCGGCCGCGGGGACCTTGCCCAGGACGAGGTCGGTGACACCGTCGGTGCGCGGGTCCCGGTAGTGGACGGGGTTGCCGAGGAGCTGCCCGTCGCGATCGAGGAGCCCGAAGTCGACGCCCCAGCTGTCGATGCCGACCGAGTCCAGCTTGTCGACGTGCCGGCCAGCTTTTCGCAGACCCTCGAGGATGGCGCGGTGCAACCCGAGAGCGTCCCAGTGCAGCCTCCCGCCGACGGTCACGGCCCCGTTCCAGAACCGCGCCATCTCCTCCAGATGGAGCTCCTGGTCCTGCACCACCCCCAGGACCACCCGGCCGCTGGAAGCACCGAGATCGACGGCGACGTGAAGCGTTGTCGGTGGCATCTAGCGCGTGCGGGCGGCGGTCACGACGCCATCGAGCTCGAGCGTGTTGGCGAACGAACCCAAGCCGTGCTCGCTCGTGCGAAAGGCAACGGCTTCGGGGGCCCGGACCTGGGCGCGGTCACCATCCTCCTCTCTCAGGTGCCCCAACCCGCCTGGGCACCCTCGGCCCTGAGCTCGATGATCCGCTCCCCATAGCCGGAGCGTGCGTAGGCGGCGAGCGGATCAGGGTCCAGACCCATCGACTCGCGCACCTCGGCCAGCAGCGGGCGCACGTCGGTGTTGTAGGCGTCCATCAAGACGCCATGCCCGCCCAGCACGTCACCGGCCTCTTGAGCTTCCCGGAGCGCGTCCCGGTCGACGAGCAGCGCCTTGGCGGTCGCCTCCTGCACGTTCATCACCGAGCGGATCTCGCCCGGGATCTTCGGTTCGAGGTTGTGGCACTGGTCGAGCATGAAAGCCACCCCGCTGTCGGCCTCCAAAGCCGAGGCGGCGACGATCTCGTTCATGATCCGGAAGAGCTGGAACGGGTCCGCAGCACCCACCATGAGGTCGTCGTCGGCGTAGAAGCGACTGTTGAAGTGGAAGCCGCCCAGCTTGCCGGCGCGCAGCAGCACCGCCACGATGAACTCGATGTTGGTGCCGGGAGCGTGGTGCCCGGTGTCGACCAGCACCTGCGCCCGCTCGCCGAGGCGGATGCAGTGGGCGAACGACGTGCCCCAGTCGGGCACGTCGGTGCTGTAGAAGGCAGGCTCGAAGAACTTGTACTCGAGCAGCAGCCTCATCCCCCCGGGGAGGGCCCCGTAAACGGCGGCCAGGGCTTCGGCCATGCAGTCCTGGCGCCTCGTGATGCTGTCCTGGCCGGGGTAGTTGGTGCCGTCGGCGAACCACAAGCTGAGGATCCTCGAGCCGGTCGCCTCTGCCACCTCGACACACTCGAGCAGGTGCCCGATGGCGTGCTTGCGAACGGCCGGGTCCGGGTTGCAGACGCTGCCGAGCTTGTAATCGAGCTCCTGGAAGACGTTGGGGTTGATGGCGCCGATCTCGATCCCGACGCCCTGGGCATGCTTGGCCAGGTCCTCGTAGTCCGCGACGCGGTCCCAGGGGATGTGCAGGGCCACCGACGGAGCGACGCCGGTGAAGCGGTTGACCTGGGCGGCGTCCTCGATCTTCTCATAGGGGTTGCGTGCCACCCCCGGTTGGGGGAACACCTTGAACCGGGTGCCGGAGTTGCCATAGGCCCAAGAGGGAGTCTCGATCCGCTGCCGGCGCAGAGCTTCTCGAACCGCAGATAGGTTGGTCATGTCCTCATCTTCTCTTCTCGTGGTGGGCGGAGGCGTCCAGCGCTGGGCGGCTGTCAGTCAAGGTGGAAGATCTCCGGGATGGGCACGATGCCACGGTCGGGAGTTTCGCCTCCCAGCCCGACGAAGTACTGGGCCATCTCGGCCTGCCAGCGTGCGTTCACCGAGGTCGCTTCCATCGCCCGCTGAGCCTGTCCCAGGTCCTCGCACTCGAAATAGCCCGTGAGGAGGCCGGTCGGATCGAGGAAGAGCGAGTAGTTGTGCCAACCAGCTGCCCGAAGCGCTTCTCGCATCTCGGGCCACACCGAGGCATGGCGCTCTTGGTACTCGCCAAGGCGGTCCGGGTTCACCCGGAGATGGAAACAGATCCGTTGCATAGGAGGAAAGGGTCGGGGGAGGCGGAGGGCGCAGGCCAGAGCCTGCGCCCTCCGGGACTCCTCTAGAAGTGGAACTGAGCGATGTTCGACTTGTTGAAGATGAAGGGCAGCCCGAGAAGGACCGTGTCGCCAGCTCCGACCGTGTACTTGCCCAGCTTGCCGGCTGAGAAGCTCTGCCCAGGGGCGTTGGTGATGACCCCAGAGGCGTAGTTGACGGCGGCGTAGGCGGCGAGGTAGCCGAGCTGGGCCGGGTTCCAAAGGGCGAACTCCGGGCAGGTCCCGTCCAAGACGTACTTCTTCATGGCAAGGGGTGTGCCGAGGCCAGTGAGGTGGACGATGCCCCTGTACTTGGCCGTGTCCAGCACGGCTGCCGCGGCAGCTACCCCGACGGTGGTCGGCGAGATGATTCCCTTCAGGTTCGGGTAGGCCGTGAGCAGGCCTTCGGTGACCGTCGTCGACGTGGCCGTGTCGTCCATCCCGTAGACGATCTTGACGAGCTGAATCTTGGGGTACTTCTTGAGTTCTTGCTTCATGTACCCGATCCAGGCGTTCTGGTTCGTGGCCGTGGGTGCTGCCGAGACGATGGCGAGCTGACCGGCGTCGCCCATCTCCTTGGCGATGATGTCGACTTCGATGTCGCCGATGCCCTGCGAGGTCGCCTGCTCGATCCAAAGGTCGCGGCAGGCGGGCGCGTCAGAGTCGTAGGTGACGACCGTGACCCCTCTCGCCATCGCTCCCTTGAGCGTCGGGCAGAGCGCGTCTGGGTCGGTGGCCGAAACGATCAGTATGTTGGCGCCCTTGGTGATCGCTCCCTCGATGGCGGGAATCTGCGAGCTCGGCGTCGCAGCCGTCCCGCTGGTCTCGGTGCCGACCTCGCCCAGTTGCTTCAAAGCGAAAAGGGCTCCGCCGCTGTTGTAGCTATCGGCCGTTGTGAAGTACGAGTTGCCGAGGTTCTTGGGGATGACAAAGACCTTGAGGTTCTTCTCCAGGGGCCGCGTTGCCTTGACGGCCCGAGGCGAGGATGCCGTCGCCACGCCGGACACGGCGACCATGCTGGCTATCGCAAGGCCGACCGTCACCGCGCACAGCAGCGACACCCTTCGCGGACCGCTCTTGGTGGAGTTGTGCATCAACTGAATCCCTCCATTCCAGTTAGAACCGACATAATCGGTTAGGTTGCAGCTGATAAAACATGCAACTATACAGAACTGTACATCTGTATTAACTGATCCGCAATAGGCTCTTCAATAGGGAAAGGTGAAGGCTCGGACCACGCGAATTACTGGTGGTTCACTCACAACGATCTGAGCGCTTGCTATCTCTCTTTCTCGTCGAGCCTGAAGCGAAATCATTTCGCGGCATTGACCCAACTTCCCACGACTTCAATTCTCGCAGAACTGAGAACTCGCCGCACGGGCCATATTTCGGCTGGAAGAGGGGTGCCGCCCCGGATCAGCTCAAATAGAGGACCCTCCCTGTCCGACTTTGTTGCTGCTGTCATCTGACGCGAGCGGCTGGACCACAGATCCGCTGCGGGCAGTGCCCACCTCGGATGCCTTTGCTCGAGGGCGGTGACGTCCCGCGCGCAGACGTGAGCGGAACTCGGGCATGCTAGGCACCAGCACGCTGAGGAGGAGCAGCCCACCTATGACGATGCCGCTCGCCTGCTGGGGAAAGCCGGTCAGCAGCAGCGCATCCAGCAGGCCGGAGTAGATGAGCACGGCAAAGACGACCCCGATCATCGAGCCCTTGCCGCCGAAGATGGAGACGCCTCCCAACAAGACGATGGCCACCACGGAAAGGACCAGGCCCGTCCCGTTGTCGTACTCGGCAGTGGAGAGCCGGAAGGTGTAGAGAATCCCTGCGCCCGAGCAGACGATGCCGGAGACGATGTAGAGGATGGTCTTGGTGCGCTTGACCCGGATCCCCGAGAAGATCGCCGCTTCCTGATTGGCTCCCATGGCAAAGAGCGATCGGCCGAAGGGGGTGAAGTGGAGGACGACGCCGAAGATGATCGCCAACCCGAAGAAGATCACCGTCGAGTAGGACAGGCCGATGCCGGGCACGCCGTACACCCCGAGGTTGGTGTAGGAGGCGGGGAAGTTCGAGACGATGTTCGAGCCGAGGAGGATCTCGGCGATGCCCGCGTAGAGGAGCATCGTGCCGATGGTCACGGCGATCGACGGCAGGCCGACGCGCGTGACGAGAAAACCGTTGAAAGCCCCCAGGAAGGCGCCGCAGATCAAGACAACGACGATGATCGCGGGCATCGGCCACCCATGCATCCAGAGGAGTCCGAGCAGGCTGCTCGCCAGGCCGAGGGTCGACGAGACCGAGAGGTCGATCTCGCCGGTGACGACGATCAGCGTCATGGGTAGGGCCATGATCGCCAGCTCGCCGTTGGAGAGACCCATGTTGAAAAAGTTGTAATTCGTGAGGAACTGAGGTGACAGCACCCGCCCGACAGCGAAGACGACCACGAACGTCGCGAACAGGGCGACCTCCCAGCGGGCGAGGAACTGGAGGCGCGAGAAGCGGGTGAGCCTGGTGCCACCGGGCTCCGGTTCGCCGGCGGGAGGAGAAGTGACCGGCGGCGATGGTTGTTGTGCACCAGGAAGTGGTGCCTCCACCGCCGAGAGGCCGGCGCTGGCCATGGGCTCAAGGCTCATGGCGGAACGTCCTTTTCCTCATGACCTCGGCGAGCCGGAGGGCGATGCCCCGGTCCAGCGTGATGGCAAGAACGAGGAGAAGACCGTCAAAGGCGGGATCCCAGAACGGCGAGACGCCGAGGGCGTAGAGGGCAGTGGCGATGGTGGACAGGAGCAGGGCGCCGAACGCAGCGCCGGCCGCGCTCCCGCTGCCGCCGAAGATGGCGACACCGCCCACCACGACCGCGGTGACGACCGTGAGCTCGTACCCGGTGCCCGCGGTGGAATCGACCGTCCCGTAGAACGACGCCCAGATGACCCCGGCGAGTCCGGCGATGGCACCGCTGGCCACGTAGGCGGAGAACACCCGGCGCGCGATCGGGATTCCGACCAAGCGGGCCGCCTCCGGATTCGACCCGATGGCGTAGAGCTCGCGTCCTGAGCGGAACGAGCGCAGAAAGTACGTGCCGGCCGCGATGACGACCGCCACGACCATGGTGACGTAGGGAATGCCGACCACCGAGTCGGAGCCGATCGCAGAGAAGTGGGCGGGTAGGGAACTGGCGACCACCTCTCCGCCACCGATGATCGAGATGTCGATGCCTCGAATGATGTAGAGGGTCGCCAGCGTCACGACCAGGCCCGGTACACGGGCAAAGGCGGTGACGGCGCCGTTGAACACCCCGCATACGAGGCCGATCCCCATGCCGGCGAGGAACACGACCGGGATCGGGATCCCGTGCACCTGCCCGAAGAGATTGGAAGAGACGTAGGCCGACAGACCCAGCACTGATCCGACAGAGAGGTCCATCTGCCGGCTGACCACCACCATGGTCTCGCCGAGCGCCAAAAGGGCGTAGATCGTTGCGTTGAGCAGCACGAACTTGATGTTCTGCTGTCCCAGGAACCGGGGCTGAAGGCCCGTTGTCACGGCAATGAAGATGATGAGGACGACGATGATCCCGTACTCGCGGAGACGGAAGACCATGTCGACGAGCCGCTGCGGGCTCTCGGGAGTCTGCACCAGGCTCGCGCTCGTGTCCGTCATCTCAACCACCAGCTCCAGGTGGCGCCGTTGGGCACCGTGGACTCACGGCCTGCCGTCCCCGGTGGTGTCGGTCGTGGCCCGCTTCTCGGCGATCTCGGTCTGGCCCGTGGCTGCGGCCACGATGCGCTCCTCGGAGACCTCACTGTGAGAGAACTCGGCGACGAGCCGTCCCTCCCGCATGACGAGGGTCCGG
>Ga0326728_10004564_pt1 | contig 40660 bp, 35 predicted proteins | sample MB3enrmetagenome_FD_207602 | JGI IMG/M metagenome (GOLD analysis project Ga0326728, IMG submission 207602) | Lab enriched peat soil microbial communities from McLean, Ithaca, NY, United States - MB31MN | ecosystem: Environmental > Terrestrial > Soil > Wetlands > Peat | place: USA: New York... | reverse complement strand
GGCAGCTCGTCACCACCGCGTCGCGCACGGACATCTCCGCTTCGAGGTGGTGAGCGAACTCCACGATCAAAATGCTGTTGGAAGTCACGATCCCCACCATCATCACCACGCCCATCAGCGACATCACGTTGATGGTGGTCCCGGTGACCCAGAGGAACACCAGCACGCCAGCGATTCCGGTGGGGACCGCGAGCAGAATCAGGAAGGGGTCGATAAAGGATCGAAACTGCGCCACCAGTACGAGGTAGAGAAGCGCCAGGGCCAGGATCAGTCCAAAGCCAAAGCTGCTGAACGACTGGCGCATGCCTTGCACCATGCCGCGCATCACCAGGCCCACGCCCTCGGGGAGGTGGGTTCGCGCCGTGATCTTGTCGATGGCGCCGGCCACGCGGCCCAGGTCTTCGGTGGCGGGAGTGACGTAGACATCGATCACCCGCTGGATCTGGTAGTGGTCCACCTCCGTCGGCGCTTTGAAGTTCTTCACGCTGGCCACCTGGTCGAGAAAGGCCGGGGCCTTCGAGGCCGGAGAGCGGATGGGAATGCCTTTCAGCGAGAACATGCTGTTGATGTCGCTCTCCGGATACTGGACGGTAAGGAAGTAATCGTTGCCCGTACGCGGGTCGATCCAGTAGCTGGGCGCGATCATCTGGTTGGAGGTCAGGGCGGTGATGACGTTGTCCACCACTTCTTGCTGGCTGAGGCCGAGTTCTCCGGCGCGCACGCGGTCAACCTGAAGCTGCAAGGCGGGGTAGTCGATGTCCTGCGGAATGTAGACGTCGCTCACGCCGGGCACGCCGCGGATCTGGCGCGCGAGGTTGGTGGCGACCCCATAAGTCGACTGGAGGTCCTGGCCGCTCACCTGCAAATCAATGGGCGCGGGAAGACCCTGGTTCAGGACGGCGTCCTGCAACCCTCCCGACTGGAAAAAGGTGCTGATCTCCGGCATCTCGTCGGCCAGGCGCCGGCGCACCCGGTCCATGTAGTCGTAGCTGCCGATCTTGTGCTCGTCGGTAAGCGCCACCTGGATGGTGGCCGTGTGGGGCCCGGAGTTAGCGGTGTAAATGGAAGTGAAATCGGGGACCACTCCCAGGTTGGAAACGATCAGCCGGAGGTCCCGGGGTCTCACCACCTGGCGGACGATGCCTTCAACCCTAGCCACCAGCTTCTCCGTCAGTTCGACGCGAGTACCGCTTGGCGCCTTCATCGTGATGACGAACTGGCCGGCATCGCTGCGAGGGAAGAAAGCGACTCCTAGTAGCGGAAAGATAAGCAAGCTCAGGGCGAAAACACCCAGGATGCCGCCCACCACCCGCCACGGTCGAAGCAGGGACCGGTCCACCGTGGCCTCATACCAGTCCAGCATCTGATGGAATCTGGCGTTGAAAGCCGCGTTGAAGCGAGCCCCCCAAGATAGGCGCGACGGGTGAGGCTCGTCGGGCTGGGATGGCGACTCCTCGGATCCAGCCCCTGCGGGGTCGGGCGCAGCCCCGTGCTGAGGTCTCTTGATCAGCTTGGCGCAGAACAGGGGAACCACCGTCATGGCGATGAAGTAGGAGGCAAACAGAGCCAGAACCACGGCGAGGGCGAGCGCCGAGAAGAGGAATCGGCTGACTCCGTAAAGGAAGGTCACGGGAAAAAAGACCACCGCGCTGGCGATGGTGGCCGCCAGGACGGCCATGGTGACCTCTTGCCCGCCTTTTTCTGCGGCCACCTCCGGAGGCTCGCCAAGCTCCATATGCCGGAAGATGTTTTCCAGCACGATCACCGAGTTATCGATGAGGCGGGAAAAAACGATCGCGAGACCAGCCAGCACCATGCTGTTGATGGTGCTGCCGCCGAAATAGAGGGCCACAATCGCCGCCAAAGCGGAGAGCGGAATGGAGAGGAAGACGGCCGCCGTCCCGCGCAGGCTGCCCAGAAACAGAAGCACCATCAGCCCGGTCAACAGCAGTCCGGTGGCGCCTTCGTGAAGCAGCGTGCTGATGGCTTTCTTGACGAACTCCGATTGGTCGAACACCACGCTGGTCACAAGCTGCTTGGGCACATCCACCAAGTGCCGCAGCGTGGACTTGACGGCATCCACCACGGCGATGGTGTTGGTGTCGCCTCCCTGCTTCATGATGGGAAGAAAAACCGATCGCTGCCCGCCCACGCGAACGATGCCGAGCTGGATCGTGGAGGCGTCCTCGGCGGAACCGATATCCGCCACCGTCACATACTGGTTGCCGACGCTCTTAACGGGAATCTGGTTCAGGTCGGGCACGCGCTCGATCTCACTGTTGGTGTAGATGTCGTAGTCGTACGGACCGATCTTGGCGTCGCCGGCCGGCAGGATCAGGTTGGACTTGTTGACCGCGTCCACCACGTCCATCACGCTCATGCCGTGCGCGTGGAGCTTCAAGGGATCGACATAGACCATGATCTGGCGGTACTTTCCGCCGAACGGCGGAGGCACCGAGGCGCCGCGCGCGGTCGCCAACTGGTCGCGAACCGCGTATTGGCCGGTGTCGCGAAGCTGGGACTCGGAAAGCCCCTCGCCCTTCAGCGTCACCAGGCACACTGGCAAGCTGGAGGCGTCAAACTTCATCACCACTGGCGGCAGCGTGCCCTTGGGCAGTCGCCCCAGGTCGGCCATGGCGAGGTTGGAGATTTCCGTGGCGTCGGAATCGGCGTTGGTACCCGGCTGAAAGAAAATCTTGATGATGCTCACTCCTTCGAGCGAGCGAGACTCCATGTGGTCGATCCCGGCTCCCAGCGTGAAGAACCGTTCGAAGCGTCCGGTGATGTTACCCTCCATCTCCTCCGGAGGCATACCGCTGTAAAACGTTGCCACCACAACTTCCGGAATATTGATGACGGGAAACAAATCCACCGGCATGCGGACCAGGCTGGTGAGGCCGATCACCACCACAAAGAGACAGAGCACGACGATGAAATAAGGATTGCGAATGGCGAAGCGCGACATCTAGCGGCCCCCCTCCATGTCCGACAGTTCCACCGGTTTCGGCACAACCAACTGGCCCTGCCGCAACTGGCTGGTGTTGCCGATCACCACTTGGTCACCCTCCGAGAGCCCGGACACGATCTCCAGCCGGTTGCGGGTTTCCAGGCCGACGGTAACCGGCACCACCTCAATCCGATTGTCGGCATCCACTCGATACGCCATCGCCTTGTTCCCCTCTCGCGAAACCGCCTGGATCGGGACCGCCAGCGCGTTCTTCGTCGCCATGACCGGGAAGGAAACATAGGCATACATGCCCGGCACCAGCTCCAGCCTCGGGTTGGGCACATCGACTTCGGTCGTCATGGTGCGGGTGGCATCATCCACTTTGTCGGCAAATCGGGCGACGATGCCCTCAAAGGTCCGGTTCAAAGCCTGCACTTCCACGCTGACGGTTTTCCCCAGATGTACGGCAGGCACATCCGCTTCCGGCACCGGGATATCGAGGCGCAACAATCCGTTTTGGGAGAGCTTCACCAGCGGGAGCGCCTGGTTCTCCGACGACGTGCCCGCTGCCAGCATCGCGCCCGTGTCGGCATAGCGTGCGGTGACCACGCCGTCGAAGGGAGCCGTGATTTTGGTGTAGTCGAACAGGGCCTGGACCCGGGCGCGATTGGCCGTGGCTTCGCTCCGATGTTCTTGGGCGGCCGCCAAGCCCGACTTCGCTGCTTCCACCCGGGCCTGCGCGGCTTGATCCTTCCCTTGCGCATCGTCCACGTCCTGCTGCGCGATGAGTTCCGGGCGGGTCTTCATCACGCTCTCCAGGCGGCCATAGGTCAGGTGAGCGACGGTATAGTCGGCCTGAGCGCTTTTCAGTTGGTGTTGGGCCTGATCCGCCTCCTGCTCGCTCTGCCGCATCGAGGCCGACGCTTGGTTCAGTTCATCCTGAAGTTCCGGCACCTCCAGGACGGCGAGCGTTTGGCCCTTCTTCACCCGATCTCCCACGTCCACGTCGATGTGCTTGACGAACCCGGACACCTTGGCGTGAACGTCGATTTCCTGAAAGGGCCTGAATTCTGCTGCGATCCGGAGACCCTGCGAGAGGTCGGCGCGCACCACCTTAGTCACCGCGACGTTCACCACCTGGTTGGCGGTGGTTTCGGCGGCGTCGGCGGGGCGCGCTCCGTCGTGCGAGCAGCCCCCTGTTGCCAGCAGGATGCCCATCAACAGGGTGGCCGCGGCCACGTCCCGTAGCGACAGTCTTTGCGGTCGTCCCGCCCAAGCCAAGGGCCAGGCACAAGGTCTACCCCTACTTGACATCGCCAGGCCGATTGTGCCGTTGGTCATTGTGAGTGCTCCATTCAGGGATCGGACTTGGATCGCTGCGTCGCAGACGTTGCGCCTCCGGCACCGAGGTCACGGGCGGAATCGGGCCTCTCCGACGGACTGCCGCACGACGTCGCGCAACTCTTCCAGCGTCGGCTTGGCGGAGTCGGCCACCTCGATCACCCGGCGTTCGAGTGCCGACACCCTGGCGGCGGCCGCCGGAATCTGGCCGGCAATGGAAGCTGGGATGCTGATCACTCCGTGACGGTCGCCGTGCAGGAGATCGCCGGGCCCAATTTTCAGGTTGCCGATCTCGACCGGTATGCCAAATTCGATCGTGTGAAAGTAGACTCGGGACACCGCGACACTGGCCGCGAAAAAGCAAAAGCCTATCCGCTCGACGGCCTCGAGGTCGCGCACCGCGCCGTTGGTCACCAAAGCCACGCAACCGAGCGCCTTGAAAATGTGGGCGTGGACCTCTCCGGCGCAGGACCCCAGCCCAGGATGCCGATCCATGTCCTCCAGCACCACCACCCGCGGGGCAGGAACCGTGAGCAGGTAATTCCACCAATCCGTACGGTCGGGATAGCTCCTCCCGGTCATCGGCGGCTCGGACGTCCGGACGCGGGCGGTGACCGCGTAGCCGACGACCGGAGGTAGGTTTGGGAACATACAGCGGACGCTCGCGCCGACGAATCCTTCGTTGCGCAGCCGTACGTCGAAGGTTTCAATGGCGTCTGCAACTTGACACGTGTTGAGATGGCGGAGTAACGCCAGTTCTCCTGCTGTCAGCGACGAATCCATCGGCATGCCATGGCCCCCAGAAAATCCAATACTCGGAGAGAGCTATCAGCCGTCAGTTCTCAGCCTTCAGCAAGAAAGTCGGGCTGGCTTGCTGATAGCTGATGGCTGATAGGCCAGGTGACACCGCTCGGAGATCGGTTGCGACAACGCCCTTGCTCAATGCACTTCGAAATAAACATCGAGAGCGCGGGACCGGTGCAGGCTAAATCCATCATCCTGAGTATGCTCACCCACACTGGCCGTAACCACGCAGGATCCGGTACTTTTTGCCCTCAATGTCTGGCGACCTTTTGTCTTTTGAACCACGGCGCAGACCGTCCTTTTTCCGCCCCCGTCGTAAACCACAGCGTGGGCGGCGGGATCATAGGTCAAGCCTGGAAGCTGAGCAAAAGTTGACGGTACGCCAAGATCTCCTTGGGACTGATAGTCCACCTGATGGGGAATCGCGTATTCCACCACGACCCGAGCGCGCCCCGTCTCTTTGTTGACCTCGAAATAGAACTCCCGCATGGAGACGGGTAGGATACGTTCGGCTCCGGTATGCGGTCTGTACTCCGCCGGGACAGTGGCGATTTTGATCCTGGCGTCGTCGGGCGCAGGGGCCGCGACCGCCATCGTGAGGACGAAGGGTAACAAAACTGCGAGCTTCATGGGACCTCCTTATGGTTTCTGAAATTAGTTGCGCGCCATCCCCACCACGTGAGACCGATTAGTCCGGCCCTTCTCGTAGTTCAAAGAGTGGCTAAACAGGGTCGGCACTTGTGCCTGGCCTATGTCAACAAAGAGATTTAAAGGGGAAAAGCTAGACGGTAGGGGGACCTCGAAGCGTTGCGTGACGGAAGAAACCAGGGGTCGCTGTTGGCGGCGGGTCGCTCTCGCGAGTCGCGATCACCCTCGGGCGAGGTTGATCGCCGCGCAGGATGACGATGAACGCCCGGAGGATCGCCGCGTGCGGTGACGCAACGCGCCGGGCCTCACGCATCTTGCAGGTTTGAGATACCCAGTGCGCCGGGCTCGAGCGTGGCAGCGCAAAGCTGCGCTTGGCGAGCGCGGCCACTGAGAGGAGGCTGACCAGCAGCAGAAGAATCCCCAGCCTCCAGGAACCAGCATTGCGCGCGGTCCCACCCGTCGGATTCGTCCCGGTCTCTACTGGCAGATTCATTCGACTCACATCTGTTCTACACATCTTTTCTATCAGACGCCGATTATAACACCGTGGATGCCTGAAGCACCAGTCCCATTTGTTCGACTTGCTCGATGACTGCTCTCGACCCCCGTCGCCAGCGGCTCTGCCGCACAGCAGGGCGGCGGAGCCGCTGGCCATTGTCGAGAGTTGGATGTTACGGCGTAGGTCATGTCATAAGAAACTATTGACAAGCTGACCATGATATGGAATAATGGACTTGCCTGGGAACTTGGAGACGCTGAGGAGTGGCGGCGCCCGGCAGATGCCGACACAAGCCGGCAGACGCTGCGACGTGAGAGATGGCCGGAACCGGCGTCGCTGGGATTGTCGAACTGCGGAATCGGAGCCATTGCTGGACTAAGAACGGTCTCCTTGGGACCGGACGCCTCGACGAAGGGGGAGCGTCTTGTTTTCACCGTGGCGCCGGGCGTTAGCTCGGCATTTGTCGACCTGAAGGGCGGCGCGGCTCTGGTGCCGTGCTGTGCGGACCTCGACCAAGTGTCATCCCGAGCGGCAGTGAAGAGCCTGTCCCGAACGCAGGAGGGAATCTGGCTTCGAAGCGAGATTCCTCGCTGCCACTCCGGATGACATCTTGGGGTAGAGCCATCGCTGCCGGGCATCGACATGCTGGGGGAACGGGGGGAGTCGCTGCTCGGAATGACATCTTGGGTGGAGGCATCGCAGCAGGGTGGCGGAGCCGCTAGCCATTGTGAAGAATTGAAATTTATACAGGGACCGGACGCTTGGGGGGAGGAATTCGAGCTTCCCTGCGAGTCTGAGGAGGGGGCGGCGCCCCGAGAGCGCCCCTATTGGACTTAAGTCGCTTATTGTCAGAACTTATGCTTGGACCAGAAAACGAAGCCACGGCGATGAAGTTGCTTCAAATCAGTCGGTTACGGAGGTTTTGAGGTCAATTTAGGAAAACGAAGCCAAGCGAAGCCACTGGAGCTAAGTCGATGTTTATCAAAAGCTTATGCGCAAGACGAGGAAAACGAAGCCACGAAGGGTATTCGCCTTTAAGTCAGCCAGTTACGGAGATTTTGACCGTGTTTTTCGCGAAATGGCCTATTTCTCTCTATCAGGAATTCGGGAATGGGTGCGGAATTCGACTACAGATTCAGGAGCGCCGACCCCTTCAGCCATCAGCCGTCAGCCGTCAGCTATCAGCGAGAGGGCTGGATGGGGACGGCGAAAGGCGGGAGGATTCGCGAACAAACCCAGGATGTCCTTTAGAATCAGAACATCGGAAAATATCCGTACGATCAGGAATTCAGGTGGCCTGGACGAGGGCCAAGGCTGGAAGTCGACCGGCTCGGAGATCGGAGTTTGCAGATTCGACCCGGGCAATTTCCACTTTCTCGCTGGCAAGCTGCGGCATTTTCATCCTATAGTCTAAATGCTATGAATCGAGGGATGATGGTTCGGCATCAAGGATCGAGGGCAGTCGAGGGTCGGCCTTTTGGCTTTCCGCCTTCGACCTTTAACTTTGAAGTCGCGTGAGCTATGAGTAGGGTTTCCTTCGCCTGGCTGATCCATTCGCATCAGCCGGTGGGCAATTTCGATCACGTGATCGAGGAAGCGTACGAGCGCGCCTACGCGCCGTTCCTTACCGTTCTCGCCTTGCATCCGCGCGTCCGGACCAGTCTGCATTTTTCGGGCGTCCTGCTCGAGTGGATCGAGAAGCAGCATCCCGAGTACTTCCACAAGCTCCGGAAACTCATCGCGCGCGGCCAGGTCGAGCTGGTGGGCGGCGGCTACTTTGAGCCGGTCCTTCCTGGCATCTCCGATCACGACAAGGTGGCCCAAATCCGCCGGCTTACCGACTACCTGTCTGACCGCTTTGGCGCGGCGCCGCGCGGCGCTTGGGTGGCGGAGCGCGTGTGGGAGCCGAGCCTGCCTCGACCGCTCGCCGAAGCCGGCATCGAGTACGTGCTGCTCGACGACACGCACTTTCTGGCCGCCGGCCTCGAGCCCGGCCAGCTTCACGGCACTTATGTCACCGAGGAGGTGGGCTTCCGGCTGCGCCTTGTCCCCAGCCTGAAGGCTTTGCGTTACACCATCCCGTTTCGCGAGCCCGAGGAGACTCTGCGACTTCTCCGGGAGGGCGCCGACACTCGCCCGCCGGCAGACGGCACGGCGGACGCCGGCATGCTTTTCGCCATGGGTGACGACTGCGAGAAATTCGGGGTCTGGCCGGGCACTTACGAGCATGTCTATAAGAGCGGGTGGCTGGAGAGATTCCTGCAGGCGCTCGACGCCGCCGCTGACTGGCTGGAGATCACGACGCTTTCCGATTACGTCAACACGCATCCTCCGGCGGGCCGCATCTATCTGCCCACGGCTTCCTACGCCGAAATGATGGCGTGGGCGCTGCCCGTATCAGCGGCGCGCGAGCTGAAGGCGGCGTTGGAAGAGAGCGCGCATGCCGCCCACGGCGAGCGGCTGCGACGCTTCATGTGCGGCGGCCTGTGGCACAACTTCCTGAGCAAGTACTCCGAGTCGAACCAGATCCACAAGCTCATGTTGAATGCCAGCCGGCGCTGGCACAACGCCAGCCTGACGGCCGTGCCCGGAAGCGAGGCCGCCGGCCTGCTCCGCGACGCCCAGACCCATGTGCTCGCCGCACAGTGCAACGATGCCTACTGGCATGGAGTCTTCGGCGGTCTCTACGCGCCCCACCTGCGCTCCGGCGTGCTCCGTCATCTGATTGAGGCCGAAACCACCCTCGACCAGGTGGATCGCAACGGTGGCGGCACGCGGGTAGCCATCACGGACTTCGACGCCGACGGCCAGGAGGAGATCCTTGCCGAGGACGCGGCTTGGGGAATGGTATTGCGCCCCGCGGATGGCGCGACGGTCTCGAGCCTGCGTTTCAAGCCGGCGGCCGTGGAGTTGATTAACTCGCTGACGCGGCGTCCCGAACCTTACCACGACGAAGTGCGCCGGTTGGCGGCGGCGCCGCCAACAACGCCGGGCGAAGGGCCGGCGTCGATCCATGACCTCGTCCTGAGCAAGGAAGCCAACCTCAAGACTTTGCTCCGCTACGACCGCTACGCGCGGCACGCCTTTCGCACTTACGTTTTTCCTGCCTCGAAGCAATTTGAGGATTTTCGCGCTCTGAGCCTGGAAGAAAACGAGAGCCTGGCCCGAGGTGAGTGGAAGCGCCTGCCCGGTTCGCTGGCGTCCGGTGTTTTTGAGCTCGAGCGCGAGGCGTCACTCCCCTGGGGCCAGCCGGCGCGGCGGGTGAAGGTGACCAAGGCCATCACGACAAGCTCCATAGCGGGGCCTGTGGCCGCAACCAAAATGGCCGGACGTGGCGAGTGGCGAGTGGCGAGTGGCGAGCAAGAAAAATCTTCCCGCTCTGCAGACAATCTCGGAAATAGTGGTGCAGGGAAAGACTGGACGATCGAATGCCGGTCGTCGCTGGAGATGGACGGCGCAAGCCCATGGCAACCGGCGTTGGGCGTCGAACTGGTTTTCAACCTTCTGGCGCCGAACGCGCCCGACCGCCACTACCTGGCCGGCGACGCGCGCCACCCGCTCGAATTCTCGGGCGAGCTCCGGGGAGCCCGGCTGCTGCTGGTGGATAAGTGGCAGCGCGTCAAAATCCTGCTGAGCACTCAACCGGAGGCGTGCTGGTGGGTGGTGCCGATCGAGACCGTCTCGCAATCCGAGACCGGTTTCGAGCGCGTCTACCAGGGCTCAGCGATCATGGTGGTGTGGAAACTGGATCCCACGGCCTGGCGCGACACTCCCTGCATCGTGGCCGCCGAGATCTTCCACTCGAAGGCGGAGGCACCGTGAGAAGAATCCGCAGATTTCGCAGATTATGCAGATTAGGAAGACGGGGCTAGGCGGCATTCCAGAGAGGTCACGTCCTAGCTTTTGTTCTTCTTCTGCGTAATCTGGGTAATCTGTGGATTCTCCGATTCTTCGGATGTAGCTTGAATCTACCCCCCGGGTCTGGTAGGTTGCAAAATCACGGATTGGAGTTTGACCTATGGCAATCAGTCAGGAACTTCTCGATATTCTCGTTTGCCCCCTTTGCAAGGCGCCGGTGAAGCTCACCGCCGACGGCCAGGGCCTGAAGTGCGGCCAGTGCAAGCGAGTTTATCCGATCAAGGACGACATTCCCGTCATGCTGGTGGACGAGGCCCGGATGGAGCCGGAATAGGTTCCCGATGCCGCGCTTCCGACAATCGCAGCATCTTCAGTGCCGCGTCGAGGACTTCCTCCGTCCCGATCTGCTTCATGCAGACATTGTCTTGGCAGGTTTTCATCAGGGGGGTCCCATAGCAAGGGGCGCACGGCACGCGGTGATAGAGAACCCGCACGGGACCGCTTGCCCCCACGGGCGCCGTCTGCTCGAAGATGGCTGGTCCCCACAAGGTGACCAGCGGGGTGCCGAGCGCCGCGGCCATGTGGGCGGGGCCGGAGTCGGCGGTGACGTACACATCCAGGCGGCGGATCAAGGCTGCCAGCTCGAGCAGCGGGAGCCTTGCGGCGAGGTCCAGGCAAGGAACCCCGGAGAGCCTGGCGATGTAACGGGTCAAGGCCCGGTCTTGCGGGGAGCCCGTCAGGACGACGCGGGACCCCGCGGCCTGGACGAGCGACCGCGCGACTTGAGCGAAACGATCGGGCGGCCAGCTTCGCAGGCGCGTCTGATCAAGCGAGTGCTTTCGGCCTCCCCACCCGGCATGGATGCCCACCAGGCGGTCGGCCCTGGAGACTCCAGCTTCCGCAAGCCGCCGTTCCACAAGCTGGTCGAATTCGGCCGGATAATGCAACTCCATGCCCAGGCCCGCCGGCTGGACTCCCAGCGGGAGCGCAGCGCGCAGGTGGTTCTCGATCGCATGACGGTGAGGATCGAACGCGGCCGGCTCGAATCCGTCGTCCCCGGGAAGCGCTCCGTAGGCCGTCCAGCGCCCCATTCCCGCCCGTCGAGCCATGTCCAGAAACCGAGGATGGCTTTCGAGAACCAGGCCCCAATCCAGACGCGAATCTCGCAGGGCGCGGAGGGCTCGCCATTTTTCGGCGCTCAGCCAGACGGGGAGATGCCGATAGGCTAGTGGAATAATCTGATCGAGATGAGGGTTATAACGAACGACATCGCGAGCTGACCGCGAGCAGACAAACAGCAGGAAGGCGTTGGGGAACGCATGGCGCAGCGCCCGGACCAAAGGAGTCACCATCAGCGTATCGCCAATGGCGCCGGCCCGAAGAACCAAAATGCGCGGGGATTTCGAGTTGCCTTGGGTTTGGGAAAAGACACTCACGGGACGTCTTCAAAACACGGAGTACGCCAACCCCTTCGTCTGGCGATCCACCAGCAAATCGATCGGCGGCTGGATGTTGTTGATGCGCACGGTCACCACCACGGTGTTCGAGCCCTTCGATTTTCCCCGCAGGATCTTGAACTCGCGGATCTTGCCGTAGTCGCCCTGCTCGCCCCAGTCGTGCAAGAAATCCTGATACGTGTAAGACGGCGCAGGTTGCCAGAGCTTATACGCCTCCTGGTAATGGCCCTGCTCGAGCGCGGTCAGAAAGCGTGCGACCGCGCGTTCCTCCGTGTAGTCCCACAGGCCGTAGGCGAGAAGGCTGCCGCCGACCACAACCAGAAGGATGAGGAGCGGAAGGTACTTCCGAAGTTTGCCGGGCGGTTTCGGAATTTGTGCATCGAGCAGCGTCATATCGCCTCGCTAGGAAGTAGACGGCGGGTAGTCGCCCGAAAAAGATTCGTTCACACCGTCTACCCATTATACCGTCTACCGTCTACCGTCTGCCGTCTACCATCCCTCACAGCGTCCTCTTGAACAGCAGAGTCGCCGCTCCCATCATCAGCGTGGCAAACCCGGCCAGGAACAAGAGGTCGCCGCCGATCGCCGCCAGGCCCGTGTCTTTCAGCAGCAGGCTCTTGAAGGCGTGCACGGCGTAGGTGAAGGGGTCCACGGTCGCGATCGCCCTCATCCACTTCGGAAAGCCGCTCACCGGGTAAACGGCGCCGCTGGGGAAAAAGAGCAGCGTGTTGAGCACGCCGAAGATGGCCCTGGGCACCAGCGGATCGCTCACCCGCACCATCAGCAGGAACATCATGCTGATGAGCGCCAGCGCCGTGGTCACGATCGCCAGGAACATGTGGGCCAGCCGCAGCGGCTCGTAGCCGTGGGGAATGCCGGCGATGGCTGTGCCCGCCAGCAAGAGCGCGACCCCGGCCAGGACAGCCTTCAGGGCCCCCGCGATATTGAATCCCATGATCAATTCGAACTTGGTGATCGGCGTGACCAGATAACCCTCGTGGAGGCCGCGCGCCTTGTCGTCGATGTAGATGATGCCGCCGCCGATCATCGCCGTGACGAAAATGGACATGACGATGGAGCCAGCAAGGAAATACTGGATATAGGGAACATAAGGGTAGATCTCGACCACGGAGAGCGTTGCCTGGGTGGGCACCCGCGGCGCCGGCTTCGCCCCGTCGAAAGCCCCGATCAGGCCGGCGAAGGCGTCCCCGAGTGTGGAAGCGACGAAGTTGTCGGTGTTGTCTTCCACCAGCGCCACCTGGGGAGTGTTTTGCGCCAGCACGTGCCGCGAAAACTCCGGAGGGATGTTCAGGACTCCGTTGAGGCGACCCTCACGAAGATCGCGCAGGGCCTGCTGGAGATCCAAGTAGTCAATGGTCTGGAAAGTGCGCGCGTTGGCATGGACGGCGTTGAACATCTCCCGCAGCTTCACCGCCTGGATGCCGTGGTCCTGGTCCACAACGCCGACCTTCAGATCTTTGAGTTTACCTCCGAAGGCATAACCCAGAACGATGAGTTGCACGATAGGAAACACGATGGACGTTATCATCAGCGTCGGGCTGCGCCGGAATCGCCGTAAGTCCCGTTCGACAATGGCCCAGATGCGGTTCATGGAAGTTGTCAGTCGTCAGTTATCAGTGGCCATCAGCTATCAGCCATCAGCTTTCAGCCACTAAAGCGATCGATTCTCAGCACTCTGGCCTTCACTTTCAACCTTTGCCTTTTGACTTCTCTTGCCTTTCCTCCCGCCTGCCGTTTACCTGCCTCGCTTGTACATATAACTGAAATCGTGCCCCACTCCGGTCTGCACCGCGTCGCGCAACTGGCGCCCCGTGTAGTGGACAAACACATCGTCGAGCGTGGTGCTCTGCACGGAAAGCGAGGCGAGGGCGACGCCTGCCCGCTGCGCGGCCTCCATCAGTTGCATCGTTGTCAGCGGCCCGTTGGTGGAGGCAATGCGGAACACGTGGTCCTGCGCCGTCACCTTTTCGACGCCGGGAAGGGTCTTGACGGTTTCCAGCCACGCTTCCGGCGCCGCCGGAAAGCTCACTTCCAGGATGGTGTTTCCGGGCACGGAGGCCTTCAGCTTGAGCGGCGAATCGAGCACCACCAGCTTGCCGTGGTCCACGATGGCGACGCGGTCGCAGAGCCGGTCCGCCTCGTCCATGTAGTGCGTGGTCATGAGGATGGTGAGGTCGCGCTGCTGCTTCAGCTTCACCAGCATCTGCCACACCGCCACGCGCGAGACAGGGTCGAGGCCGGTGGTCGGCTCATCCAGAAAGAAGATCTTGGGCTCATGCACCAGGCCGCGCGCGATTTCCAGCCGGCGCCGCATGCCGCCGGAAAGGTTCTTGACGGGATGGTCCGCCCAGTCCGCCAGCTCCACGGCTTCCAGCAGCTCGTGGATCACGCGCAGCCGGCGCTCGCGCGGCACGCTGTAAAGCTTGGCGTAAATCAGCAGGTTTTCCGTGGCGCTGAGCTCCAGGTCCGAGGTCATCGCCTGGGGGATCACGCCAATCGACTTGCGCACTTCGTCCGCCGACTCGATCACGTCGTAGCCGTTGACGCGCGCCGTGCCCGAGGTCGGCAGGATCAGCGTGGTCAGCATGCGGATCAGTGTCGACTTGCCCGCGCCGTTCGGTCCCAGCAGCCCGAAAATCTCTCCGTGCTCCACCGCGAAGCTGATGGAATCGACAGCGATGAAATCGCCGAAGCGCTTGGTGATGTTTTCGACTTCGATGTCAGCCATAAGAAAGCAGTGGCTAGTGGTTAGTGGCTAGTGACTAGCGAAGAAAAAAAGACGACGAGTACGAGTTCCCTCTGATCAGTTCTTTACTAGCCACTAAGCACTAGCCACTCCCTTACTTCATTTTTCCGACGGCAACGACACCGTGACGTACGCCGTCAATCCCGGATACAAGCGGCGATCGCTGTTATCCACGCGCAGGCGGACCTCAAAGGTCTTGATGTCGCGCTTGGTGCGGCTGACGTCGCGCTGGGTGGCGAAGTCCGCGTCTGCGCCGCGATAAAACACCGTGCCTTCCCGCTCCCGGCCGGAGGGAAAACGCACCGGCATACGGTCGCCCAGCCGGATGCGGTCAATAAAGGTCTCCTCCACGTCGGCGCGCACCCAGAGGTTGTCGGGATTAATCAGGGTGACGATGGGCTGGCCGATGTTCACCACCTCGCCTTGGAGCGCGGCGCGCAGCGACACCAGGCCGGCGATGGGCGAGCGGATTTCCGTGTAACCCAGGCGCACTTTCGCCGCCTGGTTCTGGGCCGAGGCGGCCGCCAATTGGTGCTGGTTGGCCGCGAGCTCGTGGCGGCGCACGGCGTTCTGCTCCTCGTTGGGCTTGGCCAGCGAGTCCAGGTGGGCCTGGGCCGCCTCCATCGTCAACCGCGCCTGATCATCCTGCTGCGCCGAGAGGACGCCTTGCTGGTAGAGCTCATGGTTGCGGCGGTAGTTGCGTTTGTCCAGGTCGAGATCGGCAGTTGCCTCCACTTGCTGCGCCTGGGCCGAAGCCAGCGACGCCTCCGCCTGCCGAATTTGATCGGCGGTCTGCAGTTCCTGGTACTTCAGCGCTGACTCCGCCTGGTGGACCGTGGCCGTGACGCCTTCCTCGCTGTGGGCGTAATACTGCTGCGTGGCTTTCAGCTCCTGGGGTTGAATCACGGCGAGCAACTGGTTGGCCTCGACCGTGTCGCCTTCCTTCACCAGGAGCTCGCTCATCTGTCCCTGGATCTGTGAGCTGACGTTCACCTCGTCGGTAGTGACAATGCCGGTGAGGACCATTTCGCGGGGCTGGCGGTTGCGCGCCCAGTAATAGCCGGCGCTGGCCACGGCCAGCAGCAGGATGATCAGGATCGGAACTCTTCGCTTCATCGAGAAACCTAACTTCCGAGCGCCGCTACAACTCAAGTCGCTCTGTTTACTTCCCGCCCGTACCGCGACGTTTCCGAGGTGCTCATGATTATAGCGGAGGTGCACAGCGGCGCAAAAGAAGTACCCTTCGTGAGGGGACGCGGCGAACCACGTCTCCGGCGAGGTGAACACCTTTTTGGAGTCTTGCTAATCTATTGTCCGATGGCAACGGAACCACGCCCCGCGCGTTCCGTTCATGGTGGAAGATCTGCCCGGGGATTTCGTCCCCCGCCCGGCGGAGCTTGCATCCTGCGTAGATTACGGGCTATAATCCACGCAGGAGATGCGTAGAATGACCGGCTTCATCCATACCCGCAAGGACTGGCCGCGGTTTCGCTGGAACCGCGAGAGGCTGGCGGAACGGCTGGCGGCTGTCCGCCACGAGCAGGGCCGTTTGCTGGGCCGCATGGAAACGCTTGGTTTTAAGCTGCGTCAAGAAGCCGTCCTTCGCACCCTCACCGAGGATGTGCTCAAAAGCAGTGAGATCGAGGGGGAAAGGCTGGACGCGGTCGAGGTCCGTTCCTCGATCGCGCGTCGCCTGGGCATGGACATCGGCGGGCTTAAAGCCGCGGACCGGAACGTGGAAGGAGTCGTTGAAATGGTGCTGGACGCCACGCGCCGCTACGAGCAACCGCTGACCGCAGAACGGCTGTTCGCATGGCATGCCTCCCTATTTCCCACCGGCCGCAGCGGCATGAGACGGATTCGGGTGGGCGCCTGGCGCGATGACAGCAGGGGTCCCATGCAGGTCGTCTCCGATGCAGTCGGGCGGGAGCGCGTCCACTTCGAGGCGCCGGCGGCGGAAAGACTCGACGCGGAAATGCGCGATTTCCTCGATTGGTTCAATGGAAATGCCGAGACCGACTGGGTGGTGAAGGCCGGGCTTGCCCATCTCTGGTTCGTGACCATTCACCCCTTCGAGGACGGCAACGGGCGCATCGCGCGGGCCATTGCCGATCTCGCGCTTGCACGCTCCGAGCGGAGTTCGCAACGCTTCTACAGCATGTCGGCGGAAATCAGGGAGGAGCACGCCGCTTATTACGACATCCTGGAGCGCACCGAGAAAGGAACGATGGACATCACGCCCTGGATGGATTGGTTCCTCGCGTGCCTCGGCCGCGCCATCGAAGGCGCTCAAGCCATTCTCGGAAACGTCCTCTCTAAAGCGCGCTTTTGGGACGCCATGGGGGATTCCCCGCTGAACGCGCGCCAGCGTCTGGCGCTCAACCGTCTTCTCGATGGCTTCGAGGGCAAGCTCACCACATCCAAGTGGGCCAACCTCGCGAAATGCTCACACGACACCGCACTCCGCGATATTCTGCCTCTCGTCGAACGCGGCATCCTTCGCCGCAATCCGGAAGGTGGCCGCAGCACCAGCTACGCGCTCGCGAAGATTCCATAAGCTAGCAGAGAGCGATGCGAGATCTGGAAACGGGCCGTGAACTGCAAACCCTGGCCGGCCACTCTGCCCAGGCTAATGGCGTGGCGGTGAGTGCGGACGGGCGGCGGGGCGGTCTCCGCTTTTGATGACGAGACGCTGAAGGTATGGAACCTGAAGACGGGAGCCGTGATCGCCACGTTCACCTGCGATGCGGCCCCCTACCGCTGCGATTGTCGATGTGGTAAGTTGTTATCGAACACGGTCGAGACAGCCGATGCCGCGCATCCTCGACAACATTGAAGAATTCCTCCTCCCGACGCTCCAGCAGACTCTTGAAGTCGCAGATCGCGCCGACTTCTGCGTGGGTTACTTCAACCTTCGTGGTTGGAGGAGGCTCGATTCTTATGTTGAGCGCTGGCCGGGCGGCGAAGGCCATTGCTGTCGCTTGCTGGTTGGGATGCACCGTGCCCCCGGCGACGAGCTTCGGCGGGCTCTCGCCGTTGTGCGACCGGCCGATGAGATCGACAATCAAACGGCCTTACGCCTCAAGAAGAGGCTGGCAGAGGAGTTTCGCAACCAGCTTGCCATGGGTGCTCCCACCGACGAGGATGAATCGGGCCTGCGTCGGCTGGCCGCCCAAATCAGGGCCAAGAAGGTTGTGGTCAAGCTCTTCCTGCGGCATCCTCTTCACGCCAAGCTCTACCTCCTCTTCCGGCCGGACCCCATCAATCCCATCGTGGGTTACCTTGGCAGCAGCAATTTGACCCTGGCGGGCCTTTCCCAGCAGGGCGAATTGAATGTCGACGTGCTCGACCACGACGCCGGGCGCAAGCTGGCCCGATGGTTTGAGGACCGATGGAATGACCGGTGGTGCCTGGATATTTCAGATGAGCTGGTTGAGACCATCGGCCAGAGTTGGGCGCGCGAAGAACCTGTGCTGCCGTACCACATCTACGTCAAAATGGCTTACCACCTCTCGCAGGAGGCACGGGCGGGCTTGGCGGAATTCCGAATCCCTCCCGTCTTCAAGCACAAGCTCCTCCCCTTTCAGACTGCGGCCGTCAAGATTGCCGCCCACCATCTCAACCGGCGCGGCGGCGTCCTCATCGGCGACGTGGTCGGCCTCGGCAAAACCCTCATGGCAACCGCCGTCGCGCGTATTTTCGAAGACGACCAAGGCCTTGAGACGCTCATTATCTGCCCCAAGAATCTCGTCCCCATGTGGGAAGATTACAGACATCAATACGGGCTGCGTGCCAAAGTGCTCTCCATCAGCAAGGCAATTCGCGAGCTCCCGGAGAACACCCCGCGCTACCGCGTGGTTCTGATCGATGAAAGTCAGAATCTTCGCAACCGCGAGGGCAAGCGCTACCGCGTGATCCAGGAATACATAGAGAAGAACGAAAGCAAGTGCATCCTCGTTTCCGCTACGCCATACAACAAGACTTATCTCGATCTCTCCAGCCAACTGCGTCTGTTTGTGCCCGAAGACAAGGACCTGGGCCTTCGTCCGGAGCGTCTGCTTAACGAGATGGGCGAAACGGAATTCATCCGCCGGCACCAGTCGAACGTCCGCTCGCTTGCCGCCTTCGAAAAGAGCACCTATGCCGACGATTGGCGGGAACTGATGCGGCTCTATATGGTCCGTCGCACGCGCAGCTTCATCCAGGAGAACTACGCGGAGACCGACCAAGCCAACGGCCGCAAATACCTCACTTTTGAGGATGGCACAAAATCCTATTTTCCGGTCCGCCGACCGAGGACCGTGAAATTCAAGATCGACGATGCCAATCCCCACGACCAGTACGCCCGGCTCTATTCGGACGGCGTAGTTCAGACGATCAACGCTCTCAGCCTTCCCCGCTACGGGCTTGGCAACTACCTCGCGCTCTCGCCCCAACAGCCGCCGACGCCTCTCGAAACCCGCGTCATCGACGACCTCTCCCGTGCGGGCAAGCGGCTCCTGGGATATTGCCGCATCAATCTCTTCAAACGGTTGGAAAGCAGCGGGCAAGCCTTCCTCCAGTCGGTGGAGCGCCACATCCTTCGCAACGCGGTTTATCTGCACGCGATCCAACAGGGCTTGCCCGTCCCTGTCGGTACCCAGGACATCGCCATGCTCGACTCCCGCCTCTACGACGAAGACGCGGACGCCGAGGAATCGACGGCGGATATCTTCGACAACGAAGACGAACGCGCTTCCGCTGAGACCGAGCATCGAACCCTGCGCACCAAGGACGACTTTATGCGCCGGGCTGCCGAGGTTTATGCCGAATACTCGACTCAATATCGGCAACGCTTCAAATGGTTGCGTCCGGGACTGTTCCTGAAGTCTTTAGAGCATGACCTGTCGAATGACTCGGAAGCTCTGCTGAAGGTGCTGGAAAAGAGCGGCGATTGGGATGCCGACCGCGACGCCAAGTTAAAGGCCCTTACCGATCTTGTCAGCAAGAGGCACCCGCAGGAGAAAGTTCTGGTCTTTAGCCAATTTGCCGATTCGGTGTACTACCTCAAACGTCAGCTTAAGGCGCGAGGCGTCGACAAGCTTGAGGGGGCAACGGGAGCGAGCGAGAATCCGACCGATCTCGCCTGGCGTTTCAGCCCCGTCAGCAACGAGAAGCGCGACCGCGTCAGGCCGGAAGACGAACTCCGCGTGCTGGTGGCGACGGACGTCCTGAGCGAAGGCCAGAACCTGCAGGACTGCGCCATCGTGGTGAACTACGATCTTCCCTGGGCCATTATCCGCCTCGTCCAGCGCGCCGGCCGCGTGGACCGCATCGGCCAGAAAGCGGAAGAGATCTTCTGTTACTCCTTCCTGCCGGCTGACGGCGTAGAGCTCATTATTAAACTGCGCTCGCGGGTCCGCCAGCGGCTGCAGGAAAACGCGGAAGTGGTGGGCACGGATGAAGCGTTTTTTGAGGATGAGCGCAACGAGGGAAAGTGGCGCGACCTTTTCACCGAGAAGGCGGGCATTCTGGATGGCGAGGAGGATGCTGAGGTCGATTTGGCTTCCTACGCCTACCAGATCTGGAAGAATGCGGTTGACCAAGACCCCGCCTTGGAAAAGGTCATCCCGGCATTGCCACCCGTGGTGTATTCCACCAAGCGGCACGGGCCGACGGAGAAGGCTCCGGTGGGCGTGCTGGTCTACGTACGCACCGGCGAAGGCAATGACGCCCTGGCGTGGGTGGGCAAAGACGGAGAGAGCGTTACCGAGTCCCAGTTTGCCGTTCTCAAGGCGGCCGAGTGCCCCCCGGATACCCCGGCTCTCGCGCGGCGGGGCGATCACCACCGGCTGGTGAGGAAGGCCGTGGAACTGATTGCGGAAGAGGAGAAGTCCGTGGGCGGGCAACTCGGCAGGCCGTCGGGCGCCCGCTTCAAAACCTACGAGCGCCTGAAGCGGTACGCAGAGGCCGTCAAAGGCACCATCTTCGAGTCCAAGGAGCTTCAGAAAGCCATCGAGGAAATCTATCGCTACCCCTTACGCCCGGTGGCGGTTGACACCCTGAACCGGCAACTGAAGCTTGGCATCGAGGACCCCAAGCTGGCCGAACTCGTTATTGCCTTGCGGGAAGAAGGCCGTCTCTGCCAGGTTGAGGAAGAACACGGCGAGGCCCAGGAGCCGCAGATCATCTGTTCCATGGGTCTCTGCACCTGATGTAGCGCGGGCGTCCCGCCCGCTGTCGCCGGAGCGTCTCGCTCCGGCAAGAACGAAAAGTCGCGGGCAAGATGCCCGCACCACAGCGGGCGGGACGCCCGCGCTACAATAAACCATGCCACTCGATACCACACGCGTCCGCCAATTGCTTCGTGATTTCGACTTCAGGAAGCTGTTTATCGAAGAACTGGGCTGGGACCGCTATGCGGGTCACCTGGATGTGTTGGTTGACACCCGCACCTTCCCGCTTGCCGCCGTGGCCCAGAAGCGGGGCTTCCAGGTGTTTACTTGCGAACCGGGCCTTGGCGAGCAAGTCCCCGACTACAACACCCGGCGCAGGATCGACCACCAGGCAACCAAGTCGGCCCACGAGCACCTGATCATATATAGCGATCCGGGCCGTACCACTCAAGTCTGGCAGTGGGTCAAGCGCGAGCCCGGCAAGCCCATGCGATGCCGCGAGCACACCTACCACCGCGACCAGCCCGGCGATGCGCTCATTCAAAAAATCCAGAGCCTCCTCTTTAGCTTCGAGGAGGAAGAACAGATTTCACTCATTGACGTTGGCGTGGCCGTGCGGAAGGCCTTCGACGTCGAAAAGGTCACCAAACGGTTCTACGACCGCTTCAAGGCGGAGCACGACGCTTTCTTGAAGTTTCTCGAAGGCATTCCGGACGAGGAGATGCAGCGCTGGTACGTCTCCGTCATGCTCAACCGGCTGATGTTCATCTACTTCATCCAGAAGAAGGGCTTTCTGAATAACGACTCCAACTATCTCACGACGCAGCTTGTGCGCAGCAAGCAACGCGGCAAGGACCACTACTATGCCGATTTCCTGTGCCCGCTCTTTTTCGAAGGCTTCGCCAAGAAGGAAAGTGAGCGATCGGCGGCTACCAATCAGCTTCTCGGCAAAGTGCCTTATCTCAACGGCGGGCTGTTCTTGCGTCATCAGATTGAAGAGCTTCACGGTCGGGAGATCGAAATCCCGGACCGCGCCTTCGAGAGGTTGTTTGGTTTCTTCGAGGAATACCAGTGGCACCTGGACGAGCGCCCGCGTCGCGCCGATAACGAGATCAATCCCGACGTCCTCGGCTACATTTTCGAGAAGTACATCAACCAGAAGCAGATGGGGGCGTATTACACCAAAGAGGACATCACCGGTTACATCAGCCAAAACACGGTGATCCCGTTCCTGTTCGACGCCGCCCGGCAGAAGTGCAAGATCGCCTTCGAAGGCGAGCACTCCGTCTGGCAACTTCTCCCAGCCGACCCCGACCGTTACATTTATCCCGCCGTCAAGCACGGCATGGTGCCCGACGTAGCGCCGGCCGATGTAGCGCAGCCCGATGTAGCGCGGTCCGATGTAGCGCGGGCGTCTCGCCCGCTGTCGCCGGAGCGTCCCGCTCCGGCCTTGGCTTCAGAAGAGCGCGGGCAGGATGCCCGCTGCACAGCGGGCGGGACGCCCGCGCTACGGCCGTTGCCGCCCGAAATCGCCGCCGGACTGAACGATGTTTCGAAACGCACCGAATGGAACAAACCTGCGCCCCCGGAATACGCCCTGCCTACAGAAAGCTGGCGCGAGGTGGTGGCGCGCCGCAAGCGCTACCAAGAATTGAGGAGCAAGCTCGCGGCAGGCGAGATGCGATCCATCAACGACCTCATCACCTACAACCTTGATATTCGCCAGTTCACCCAGGATGCGATCGAGAACTGCGAAGGGCCTGAATTACTCCGCGCCTTTTGGCACGCAATCGCCGGAAGAAGTCCGGAAAAGTCGAACGAAAGGCAGCAGTTGGGCATTAGTATTCTCGATCCTGCCTGCGGCTCGGGAGCGTTCCTGTTCGCTGCGCTCAACGCCCTGGAACCACTCTACGAAGCATGCCTGACCCGCATGGAAGCCTTCCTGGAAGATCTCGAACGCTCTGGAGAGAAGCATCGGCCCGAGAAATACGACGACCTTAGGAAGATCCTGAAACGGGTGGAAGACCACCCCAACCGCCGCTATTTCGTCTTCAAGTCGATCATCCTGAACAACCTCTTCGGCGTCGACATCATGGAAGAGGCCACGGAAATCTGCAAGCTCCGCTTGTTTTTGAAGCTCGTGGCGCAGATTGAAAATGTCCAGGATATAGAGCCCCTGCCCGATATCGATTTCAACATCCGGGCGGGCAACTCCCTGGTTGGGTACACTACATATGAGGAAGTTAAACGCGCCGTTTCCAGCAAGCTGGATTTCGAACGTGCAATGGAGAAAATCGAGGAGAAAGCTCAGGAAGTTGAGCGCCTGTTCGCTCTCTTCCGCCAGCAGCAGACTACGTGTGGCGGCGAGGTTACCCCTGAAAACAAGCGCGACCTTCGGAAAAGGCTCACGGTGCTCGAAGACGAGCTGAATGAGTACCTTGCAGGCGAGTACGATATTAGCGCAGAGGATGAGGTCGCGTACCGAAGGTGGCTCGACTCCCACAAGCCTTTCCATTGGTTCGTTGAATTTTACGGGATTATGAAGCAGGGTGGTTTCGATGCCGGGATCGGCAATCCTCCCTACATAAACGCCCGCAAAGTTAGCCGCGAGTACACTATAAAGCACTTAACCACGAAGGATTGCCCGGATGTCTATGCATGGTTCCTGGAGAGAAACCAGGGCCTCCTTCAAGCGCGAGGAAGAAGCGGGATGATCGTGCCTCTAAGCCTAACTTTCAGTGGGGACTTCGAACCGTGCCGCAAACTACTTCTTAATTCTCACACCACAAGCTGGTTTTCCTCCTACGGCAGAATTCCCTCGGCTCTCTTCTCGTTTGACGTTCGCGTTCGCAACACTATCCATCTGGGCGAAAAGTGCGACCGATCCAGTCACGAGTGCTATTCGACACGACTCCACAGATGGTTCGATGTTGAACGGCCCTCCCTCTTCCAAACGTTGCAGTATGCCAAATTCCTACCCGCGATCTGGCGATTCCGGATTCCTAAAGTGAACAGCGACGCAATCGCAAGAGGCTTCGAATCGCTGTTCGGAGGGGTGAATCTAGGCGCGTATTTTTCTTCGTCAAGGACTTCTCCCGCTCTCTTTTTCAAGAAAACCGCATACAATTGGATCACGTGTTGCAAAGAGCTTCCGCCCTGCTACGACGCTGACGGCCATCCGGTTCCTCATACGAAGTTCGCTCCTGTTTATTTCCCGGACGAACAACGGCGCGACCTGGCGTTGCTGATCCTTAACGGCAAGCTCATGTTTGCGTTTTGGTGTCTTGTGGGAGATGATTTTGACGTAACTCAGTGGATGTTGGGAGAGTTTCCGATCGATCTTCAGAAGATTCCCCCGAGGAGTGCCAGAGAACTCGTCAGTTTGGTGCCGTCCCTGGAAGATTGCATGAGAAGGAATGTGTCTTTCAAGCTGAATGCCGGCAGGCGTGTTGGTACGTACAATCTGGCCAAGTGCCGAAGAAGCACGGACGTGAGCGACCGAATACTGGCGGTAAGCCTGGGGATCGATCACCTGTGGGATGACATTGAATTGCTATATGAACAGGTCGTGAGGACGGACTTTTCCGAAGAAGATGTCGCTCGGGAGGAGACAGATGAGCTTCAGTCACAACCTACTGGCCCACGGAGCTGCTAAACTGCTGCTTTCCCAGTTACAGCGAGGAGCGGCTTCCTGGTGTACTGAGCGCTTGACTGCGATGACGAGATATTGGCAGGGGATTTCTGACTGGCCACGGCCCGATATCGCGTTCGAGGATCCAACCACCGGAGCTTCGCTCGCGCTCGAGTTTAAGCCACCCGGTCAGTCCAAACGCGAGTACGTAACTGGCATAGGGCAAGCGTTTACTTACTTGCGCGATTTTGAGTATGCCGCGGTGATTCTGCCGCGAAAAACCGTGGACGCGTTTGAGATCGCAGAGTACTTTCAAGCCAGCCTAAACGATTCCTTTGCCCAGCATATCCCGATTGCCTTGTTCGCGTATGAAAGGGATCCGACTAAGGATGATGACTTGACGGCCTTGGTTAGTTTACGAATAAGAGCCGGTGAGCCGCCCCCAATTCCTAAAGGAGTGGGAAGGAAGGTATTCTGGGCGTACTGGCGGGATTTATCACAGTACGATGTGTTCGATATACTTTGTGAGATTGACCGCGTCAACCGTCGCACGTTCAATTCCGCTTACAGGCAGTTCTGGAAACGAAAGATGGTTGCTGGTCGCGCGCTCACCTGGGAAGGGTTGAGGCGTAAGCGCAAGTCGCTGAACGCTCCAAGCTACGAATCGGAGAAGACAAACGTGCAGCTGAGTTTGAGGCACACTGGAATCCTCAGCCCTAAAGGCGCATTGACCGATGAGGGGCTCCAGCTACTCCGGTACGGCAAAGTTTACGGACCATCAAGCAAGTCGTTCATGGATTACTTGAGTCACCTTGTGCTGCAAACCGGAAGGCATCTGGAGCTGATCTTTTGGGTCGATGAGCAGCAGCGAGAATTGTCTCAGAATTCAAGGAGAAACGCCCCGACCTTTTACCATGGTCTAGACTTGCGCCTGGAGAGGGCGGGGATTATAACTGCTGCTCCCACGGATCGTCCCAAGCCTACGTTCCTGAGAGACGAACAGAAACTCTGGAATAAGCTCGGCCTCCTGGTGCCTAGTCACGGTCGGTCATACTTTCACCCGGGCGTCGGTTTGGTCTTCAACTGGAGAGCCATCATATCGGCAGCGGGCGAGTGACCATCGAAGATAAAATGAACATTGGCGGCGACGGTATAACGTTCTGTTCTTAAGAGGAACCGGACATGCGGATCAGCTATGACAGCGAGGTGGATGCGCTCTACATTCGGCTGCTGGAAGGCGAGTACGAGTGCCGGACCCTGCGCTTGACCGACGAGATCAGCCTCAACATCGGACCGGGCGAGGAACTGGTTGGGATTGAGGTTCTCGACGCCAAGGAGGTCCTGGGTAAAGGGGTCGTCCCCACCGTGGTGCTGGAGAACCTTGCCGCCGTACCGGGCTGAGAACCGGTTCCGGGGACCTCCATGGATGTCGTTCTCCTGCCCGTTGATTCGTCCCTTTGGCTGGAACCGCTTCGGGAACACCTTGGCGCCGTGGACGCTGTCTCGGCACTGGGCAACCTCGAAATCCTGCGCTCCAGAAAGCTGGCCGTTATCTGCTCTCGGAAATGCCCCGGCGATGTGATCCTGAAAACGTACGACTTCGCCCGGCTGGCCCGGGACTCGGGTATTGCCGTTGTGAGCGGCTTCCACTCGCCCATCGAGAAGGACTGCCTGGCGGTTCTACTGCGCGGCGCGAGCCCCATCATCATGGTTCAGGCCCACAGGCTGAGCACATCCCGGCTGCCGAGAGAGTGGCGCAAGGCGATCGACGCCGGAAGGCTGCTGCTTTTTTCTCCCTTCAGGCAGAAAGATAAGCGGGTCACCGCCCAACTTGCCGCCGAACGCAACCGCTTCGTGGCGGCAATCTCGGACGAAGTCCTGTTCCCCTATGCCGCGCCGGGCAGCAAGACGGAGGCGCTGGCGCTCGATCTGCTCAAATCGGGAAAGCCGGTGCACACCTTCAGCGAGCGTCCCGGCTCGCTGCTCGCCGCCGGCGCAAGAGTTGCGACGGCCGAAATTCTTCTGTCGCCTCAGTGATTCAGACCGAGCTTTGAGGGCGTCCTCAGGTTCTTCATCTCTTCTTCCGCGAGCCCCGAATCTCTGAATCCCGGTGAAAAGGTCATCTTCATTCCGACCGCCCCCTGCACCGACCGGAGTTCTAGCATGGGCAGGGAGTATCGTTCAGCAAAATATTTTTCTTGACATCCATCCTTTGGTATCCTATAATTCTCTAGGCTCGTTCTGAGGCCAAGGGGCCGGGGTTCGGGGCTCGCGAAGAGAGGCGGACCCCGGGGCGCGGGCTTCGTAGGGAAGTGATGAGAACAGGGGCTCAGGGAATTGATTCATTGCGCCATTGATCCATTGAGTCATTGAAGAACCGAATGGCAGGCTTCAATGAACCGATGAATCAATGGATCAATTCACTCACTCCATTGAGAAATCCGGGCCGGACGGTATAGGGGAAGGCTAACATGGAGACAGCGCTCGATAAGTTAGCAGGCTGCGAGTTTCGAATTTCCAGCTTCGAGTTTCGGCAGACAAAGCCAAACAAACCCAACGCGGATAAGGCCTTTGCTATCAATAGTATGAGCGAGAAATCGGCAAAACAAACCCAACGAGCTTATCCTACTTGTTATCAGTTGCTTACAGCGATTTTAGCCCCAATTTTCCGGAAATTTGGATGGATGGGACGTGGCTCACTATCAGGAATTCGGGCGACACCGAGGGGCCCGGCGCTAGAAAATACAAATGCCGGGCTAAACCCCAGCGCTACAGGTCCTCGCCGGAGGAATTTACCAGCAAACCTACGATGTGCTGTAGAATCAGCATATCTTGAAAATGACCGTCCGATCAGGAATTCAGGTGGCAATCTGATTGAATCCGCAGATTACGCAGATTTCACAGACTCATAGAAAGAAAGGCACGAGAAGCGAATTGTGATTACGTCCAGTCCAAGCTCGTCACCGCCGATGGCTCACAGCGAGAGGGCAGGAGAAGCGAATCGGGCTGTTCTTGTTCTGGGTAATCTGCGAAATCTGTGGATTTGCTCTCAACCGGCAATCGGCAATCGAGAATCGGCAATCTTCGTTGCTGAGGAACCCGGCATAAGTGGGCGCGCCGCCACCGTCCGGTCAGGGATTGGCAGGCCGCTTCTTGTGAAGATAACGGCGAAGGTCAGGCCAGAATTCTTTCATTTCGAAGCCGGCCGCATCCCAGGCGACCTCCGTCCACCAGACGCTTACGGTGTTGGAGACTGTCCGGTCCTGCTGCGGATGGTAGATGTTCGAAATTGCGCCCGCGAGAGCGTTGCCGGCGATTTCGGAGTAGTTGAACTGTTTTTTTCCGGAGTCCGTACGGGTGACCAGAATCCGGCTGGCCGCATAAAGAGCGCGGTGGACAAACCCTCCTTTACCCAACTGATAGTAACGAGGGTCCTGCCGGAGCAGCCATGGAAGGGTGGCATTGGCCATGAAGTTGCCGATTGTGTTGTCCGTGAAGTCCACCGCGTAGCGCTTCGCATAGCCGCGCGCTCCCTGGCCGAAGGACGCTTCATCGTTTCGACCCTGGCCGATGAGGGCAACGACGCCTACGAACGGGTACTCGACCGGGTCGAACGACCCCTGGGCCACGAGCTTGAATTTCTGACCCGCCGTGAGCGGCGGCAACTGGCTGGCGTTCTCGACGGTGAGATAATTCGGCAGGGTATAGAAGAGCCGGTCGTTTGTTGGGCTGGTTGGCGTTGGGCTGGTTGGGTTTGGGCTGGCTGGTTCCTGGGCTTCACCGTTTTGTTTCGGAGTGTCGGCAGGCTTGTTATTCTCCGCGGTCTTGGATTGGTCCTGGGAAGAACCCTTTGCAGGCGCAGGCGCAGGCTGGTCCTGCGAGGCCGGCAAGAGCGAGGCCAACAACAACAGGGCGATTACCATCGTGCCAAGAACAAAGCGCGGCGTCCACCGGTTGCGGTTGATCATCGTATGTTCATTATCTCCGGAAGATGGAAACTCGAAAATCGAAATTCGAAACTCGCCCCCGATTTTCGAATTTCCAGTTTCGAATTTCGAGTTCTTGAAAGAGTCTTACTCCGTCCGGCCCAGCGCGTGGCGGAAGAGCACCTTCACGCCGGCGCGCCACTGCTGGTTGATCCCCACCTGAATTACTTCGATGGCAGGATCAAAGTAGCGGGTTATCCGGCCGGTGGTGGAATGGAAGCGGAAGGCGGGCGAAACCAGGTAGAGGAGCGGCGGCGCGTCCGACAGCTCGACTCCGGGGAAGTATCCGAACTCCTGGAACTGGCGGCGCTCCAGCAGCCACTTCACGCGCAGCCAGTAGTCGAGGCCCTGGAGAGGCAGGTTGATGTCCTCTTGGACTTTCAGCTCCATCACGGCAAGGCGGTTGCCGAAGCGCGGGTGGCGGGCCAAGCTCAGAATATCAATCACGCCGCGGTCGGCGGCCGCAAAGGCCGGCACCTGCGGGTAAACGCACTCTCGCGACAGGGCCGGATCGATCATGGTGGTGTCGCGGACCAGGAGGCTCTCCAGCCATCGCTCCCCGTGCCAAGCGTAAACCTCATTCGAGGGCTCAGCGCTGCGGGCCCGCCGCACCGCGAGGACTTGGGCCAGAAAGTCCTGGAATTCTTCGCGGTTCCCTTCCTCCAGTTTTCGCCTGCTGCCTTCGAGACCAAAGGAGACCTTGGGCGCGAGGTCGCCCTCGATGCGAGCTACCTCGAGGCCAAGCACGCGCAGCGAAAGCGCGTTGGCCCGCGAGTCGGGGACAACGTCCACGCGGCCGGCGAGTTCGCCCAGCAAGCGGCGCAGCAGCCCGGCATGCCGCTCCAGGAGAAGATCGCCCTGGCAGCGCGGCGTCAAGCGCGTCTGAACGTTGCCGTAGTCCCTCAAGTCGATCTTCTGCGGACTCGGTGGCCCGGACCCGGCCGCCGTGCCGCCGAGGCTCCATTCGAAGATCTCGACGCCCGCCGCTCGCGGATCGAGATAAGCGGCGCGGTGGGCGGTGGTCTCGATGGCGGCAGGCGGCAGGAAAAGTTTAAGCCCGGAGACGACCGCCTCAGGCGCGTGACCGCGCAGCCAGTCGAGCCAGATGAGGCCGAAGGCGAGGACGGAGTCGGCGGCGGCAACCGGTTCGTCCTCGGCCAGGCCGAGGAAGGCCCACGCGGTCCGGGCGCGCCGTACCCAGCCGCGCGTGTACCAAGCGGAGAAGGAAAACTCGCGGTCGGAGCGGTTGCTGACGCGCTCCAGCCGCCAGCCGGGGAATTCGCGCTTGAGCATCGCCACCAACGCCTGGCGAAAGCCCGCACGGTCGCGTGGTCGCGCCGCCGAATCAACTCCGCCCCGGTCGGCGCTCTCCCGGAACTCCAGGGTGGCCGTCTCGCGCCCACCCGGCCTGCGCACGAAGAGCCCCAGGCGGGCTCGATCGCGGTAGGCTACACCCTCCACCCGGCGCACGAGCGAGCGCCCGGGAGTCCAGGCTTCGAACACCAGCTTGCCAAACTCGATCGCCAGCCGCCAATGGTGCACGGTGAGGTCCAGCGACTCGGCTTGGTCTTCGAGCACAATGGGATGCGAGAGAGACCTGAGAAAGGCCTCGACCTCGCCTTGAAGCTGGCCGAGCGAGTTGAGGTCGGGTCGGGGAGCCATGCAGGTGAGAATTATAGCGGGTGGCTGTGCGATTTGGTAAACGTTGTCCACGCACGCCAACAAGTCATGCGAATCGCACCCATCCGAGACCGCCGCGCGGGTCGCCCATCGTCTGCCCTGCGGCTTGCTTTTCGATCGGCAATCGTCAATCGACAATCGTCACTAAGTGGACGCCTACGCCGCTTGCTTCCCCGGACGCACGACGGCGGCGACAATGACGCCGACGACCGCGCCCACGACAACCGTCCAGCCGATCCACATGGTCATTTGGGGCAGGAAAGCCTCGTAGAGATACTGTTTGGCAAATCCGCTGTTGGCGAACACAGGCGCTATGCGGCTGTAGTGCGTTTCCCAGCCCTCGCGCATGGCAATGAACATGACGATCAGCACCGGGATGCGGGCGGCGAAGGCGTAGGCGAGCAGCGTGTTTCCCAGCGAGCGCCAAGCGATGCCGGGAATGAACGCGGAAAACAGCATCAGCAGGATCGGAACCAGGGTCAGATAGGTAGGGTGCGAGAACATTCTTCCAAACCACACTCCGGATAGGAAGTACACCGCCAACCCTAAGAACGCGAATCCTATGGCCTTGCCAACGCTGGATGGTCCATCGCCCGCCTTCGCCAGCTTCAGGGCGAAATAGGGACCAAAGATGATCGGCAGCCAGGAAATGCCGATGATGGCGCCGCCGCCGCCCGCCGCCGTGTTGAACCAGGGCGAGGGCCACTCTTGCAATTCACCCACCAGGCGCAGGATGGTGATGCCCAGAGTAATCAGAGCTGGAACGGTGATGAGATTCGTGATGGAAATCGATTTGGTGTCTGCCACGGATACCCCCTTTCCCCTTCGTGCTCAGCTAAGCGGACCTGATGCTAGCACAGATTTGGATTTTCAATGTTGGATTTTGGAACACAGCGCGGCGGCTGGCGGGGCGCTGTTCATTCGGGTTACACAGAATGACATAAGTCAGCGAGAACCGTCGGCATGTCATTCTAAAACGGAGTGCAGCATAGTGAAGAATCTCTCTTGTGCTCCTGAGCGGACCGCCAATGGAGATGCTTCGCTGCGCTCAGCATGGAAAGTGTGGAGTTTTCTCCACCGATTTACGTCGCTCTGTATCAACCGCGGAGCTACGGATCGACTCCGCGGTTCTGTCCTACAGCGTTACATCCTTGATGTGCGTGGCGATGTACCAGACGTTGTCGAACGGATCCTTCACGGCGGCCGTGCGATCGCCATAAGGCTGGTTGGCAGGTTCGCTCATCGAGGTGGCGCCTGCCTGGAGCGCCCGCTTGTACAGCGCGTCGCAGTCGTCCACGTAAAGGTAGAACACGGTGGGCATGGGCTGATACGGGCCGTGGGCCTCGCCCATCTCAATCACCGAGTCGCCGATCCTCACCTGAGCGTGTATGATCACGCCCTCCGGACTCGCGTAGCGCGCCACCTCCTCTCCCCCCAAGGCCTGCTTCAGGAAGTCGATCACCTGCTCGACGCCGCGAGGATGCAGATAAACGTTAACCGCGCGAAGCCCTTCCGGAATGTACTTCGGCCCGAAGTGGGTGGCGATATACCACTGGTTCCCGGCCCGATCCTTCACGCCCGCCGAGCGCTCGCCGTAGAACTGGTCCATGGGCTCACCGGTGGATGTGGCGCCGAGCTCGAGCGCGCGCTTGTACACGGCATCGGTATCCGGCACATACAGGTGAATCGCCGTAGGCATCGGCGTCCCGCGCCATGCGCCACCGCCGCCAATCATAATCATGGAATCGTCGATCCTCACCTCCGCGTGCATGCCGCCCGCCGACCCCGTCGTGCGAAGCAACTCTTCGGCGCCGAACGCCTGCTTCACGAAGTCGAGCAGCTCGGCGGCCTGCTGAGCCGTGAGATACGGCGTGACAGAGTGAAAGCCCTCCCGGATGGGCCTTGCCTTGCTCGTATCCGGCATCGGTTTCGCGGTGCTCATGACGGTCAATCCCCTTTCTAAATCGGCTTTCAGCAGCCGGGCCAAAGGGAGATTATTGCAGACTCAGGCCTGCAGATTCAACATTGAAAGGTATTTGAGAGAGATTCGGAATTGACGATCACATTTTGTGTTCAAACTCGAAGGTGCAGACCCGCAGCTTCATCCAAAGGGAGGCGTGAAGCCTGGCTAACGAGTTTCGATCTTCATGCTATGTAACAGAGCCGACCCGGGAAACCTTGACACCGGCGCTCGCAAACCGCTAAGGTGGAGTGAAGTTCAATTCTTAGCAGAAAGGTCAGGATTCCTAATCTTGCGAATTGTCTTCGTCGCTTCGGAGTGTGTGCCCTTTTCAAAGACCGGGGGACTGGCGGACGTGGTGGGCGCGCTACCCAAAGCGCTGGCGGCGAGTGGCCACGAAGTGATTGTTGTTCTCCCACGCTACCGGATGATGAAGCCGGGTTCGGTGCTGCCCTCGATCGAGAGCCCGACCATTCCTCTTACGTTGGGTCCAGTCGCTTCCGGGTTCAAGTTTGCCGCTGTCGAGGAGGGCGGCGACCTGGATGGCGTGCGACATTACCTGATCGATTGCCCGGAGTTCTTTGACCGCGCCGGCCTTTATCAGGAGAATGGCGAGGATTATCCTGACAATGCAGAGCGCTTCGCCGCCTTCTCGCTGGCCGCGCTGGAGCTGATGAAGCGGCTGGGCGCGCCGCCGGACGTAATCCACTGCCACGACTGGCAGTCGTCCCTGGTGCCGGTCTATTTGCGCACGCTTTACGAAAGCGATCGGTTCTTCGCCCATTCTTCCGTGCTGTTGACGATTCATAATCTGGGTTACCAAGGACTGTTTCCGCCTGACGTGTTGCCCCGGCTTGCCCTGGACCCGGGATTGATGACGCCGGATGGCCTCGAATTCTGGGGTAAGGTGAACCTGCTGAAGGGTGGCTTGCTGTATTCCGACTTTCTCACCACCGTCAGCCCCACCTACGCTCGGGAGATCCAGACCACTGACGACTACGGCAAGGGCCTTGAGGGCGTGCTGCGGAAACGATCCCATCGCCTGGCGGGGATTCTGAATGGCGTGGACTACGAGGTGTGGAATCCAGCCACTGACACTCTGATTCCTGCCAACTACACGCCGCAGGACATGGCGGGCAAACTCATCTGCAAGAGGGCAGTGCTCGAGAAGATGGGCGCGGCAGAGCCGAAATTGGATCGCCCGGTGATCGGCATTATCTCGCGGTTTGACAGGCAGAAGGGATTCGACCTCATCGCCGGGGTCGCCGAAGAGTTGATGGCGGAGGACTTTTCGATTGTGGCGCTGGGCACGGGCGACCCGGTCTACGAGAAATCCTTCCGGACGCTGGCGGCGGAATATCGGGAGAGATTTCTGGTCAAAGTAGCCTATGATAATTCGCTGGCCCACCAGATTGAGGCGGGGTCGGACATGTTCCTGATGCCGTCCCGCTATGAGCCCTGCGGATTGAACCAGATGTACAGCCTGAAGTACGGCACGGTGCCCGTGGTGAGAGCGACGGGCGGCCTTGACGATTCCGTCCAGGACTTCGACGGCGAAAACGGAACGGGATTCAAGTTCAGAGAATACACCGCCGCCGCGTTGCTGGCCGTCATTCGCCGCGCCCTGGCCGTTTTCCGGCAGCCCGAGCGCTGGCGCCGACTGGTAGCCCACGGCATGCGGCAGGACTTCTCTTGGCGGGTATCGGCCGGACAATACGCGGCCATCTATGAGAGGTTGCACAAGGAGAAAGCCGGAGTCGAAACTGCGTAATCGGCATCCAATCACTTGTTGGCAGAGGAGCCTTCGAGTATCGTCAGCACGGTGTGGCGGCCCTGAGCGCCGCCCGCTTTTCTGAGCAGGCCGGGTCACCGGCATGAGTGGAGGTTTTTGCAGCATGTTAGCAAATCAGCAACAGACAGCAACGACAGCAAAGCACCTTACAGCGTTCACGGACGCGACCTTCGAGGAGCAGGTGTTGAAGTCGCCTAAGCCTGTCCTGGTCGATTTCTGGGCGGAGTGGTGCGCTCCGTGCCGGATGATCGGGCCCACGGTGGAGAAGGTCGCCGAGGAGTACGAAGGCCGCGCCATCGTCGGCAAGATGAACGTCGACGAGAATCCGTCGGTGATTAGCCGGTACCACATCACGGGTATTCCCACGCTGCTTCTCTTCAAGGACGGCAAGGTGCAGGAGCAGATCGTCGGCGCCACGTCGCGAGACAACATCGTCCGGATGATCGACAAGTATCTTTGAAATCGAGTTAGCAGTTGACAGTCGACAGTTGACAGCCAGAAGACCCTCTTTTGCTGTGAACTGTTGACTGTGGACTGTCGACTGCCTTCTGACTGTCAACTGTGAACTGTCGACTGTCAACTTCTTCCAATGCCTCAAAACGTAGTGGTGGTGGGCGTTCAGTGGGGTGATGAAGGCAAGGGCAAAGTGGTTGATGCCCTGGCCGAGCATTTTGACGTGGTTGCCCGCTATCAGGGCGGCGCGAACGCCGGCCACACCGTTATTGTCGACGGCAAGAAATTCATCTTTCAGCTTCTGCCCACCGGCGTGGTACGAGCCGGCAAGGCGGCGGTGATCGGCAACGGCGTCGTGGTGGACCCGGAAGCGCTCTGGCGGGAGCTCGCTGCCCTGGAAGAGGCCGGCGTTCCGGTGGGCGACCGGCTGCGCATCAGCGATCGCGCCCACCTCATCCTGCCTTACCATCGCGGCCACGAGGTGGCAGCCGAGGCGGCACGCGGTGACGGGCGGATCGGCACGACGGCCAAGGGTATTGGTCCCACCTACGAGGACAAGGCCGCGCGGCGCGGCCTGCGCACGTGCGATTTGCGCAATCCTGAGGAATTCCGCCGCAAAGCGTGCCTGGTGCTGGAGGAAAAGAACCGGCTGGCGGCCGCCCTCTTCGGGGGATCGGCGATCGAGCACCAGGACATGGTCGGTCGCTACTTCGAGACGGCCCAGCGCATGGTGCCGTACCTCACAGACGTCTCCGCCTACCTTAACGCTGAAATCGACCGTGGCAAACGCGTGCTCTTTGAGGGCGCGCAGGGAACTCTGCTCGATCTCGATCACGGGACTTATCCTTTTGTCACCAGTTCGAGCGCAGCAGCCGGGGGCGCCACGACGGGAACGGGCGTAGGTCCGACGCGAATCGGCGCGGTGGTAGGCGTCTCCAAGGCCTATGCGACGCGCGTGGGCAGCGGGCCGTTTCCCACCGAGGCCGCGGCGTCTGAGGGCGAGAGGCTGCGCGAGCGCGGCGGGGAATACGGCGCCGTTACCGGACGCCCGCGCCGCTGTGGCTGGTTTGACGTTCCGGCGGCTCGCTACGCCGCTCGCGTGAATCATCTCACCGCGCTCATCATCACCAAGCTCGACATCCTGGATCCGCTTGCCGAGATTCCCGTGGGCGTTGAATACGAACTCGACGGCGAGCGATTCGCCGATTTTCCGGCCGACGTCCAGGATGTGGAGCGGCTCAGCGTCCGATACCAGACCCTGCCGGGCTGGCAGCAGCCTACCTTTGGTCTTAAGGATTACGCCGATCTTCCACAGCAGGCCAAGCATTACTTGCAGTTCCTCCGAGAGCAGGTCGGATCGGAGATCGCCATGGTTTCAACCGGCCCCGAGCGCGACCAGGCCATCTGGCTCAACGAGTCAGTTGTCAGTCGTCAGTAGTCCATGGCAGATTGACGATTGTCGATTCCGGAATTGCCGATTGTCGATTGCCGATTGACGATTGTAAGACAGCCGCAAGGCAACCTCAGCGCCCGGTTCAAGCCCTGCGAAGCCACAGCCCGCGGGCGAGCCAGGGGATGCCTTTCAATCGTCAATCGGCAATCGACAATCGTCAATATCATGATTTCCTTCGAACAGGCCCTCACCATCGTCAAGGAAAAGCTGACGGCTGCGAGCCGCCGTCCCGCTACCGAAGTCGTGCCTCTGGACGGGGCGCGCGGCCGCGTTCTTGCCCAAGATGTACTCGCCGATCGTGATTACCCTCCGTTTCATCGTGCAACGCGTGATGGTTACGCGGTTCGCTCCGCCGACGTCAGAACGGTGCCGGTGGCTCTCGAATGCGTGGGGGAAGCGCGCGCGGGGGCCCCGTACGTTGGGACGCTGGCGGGAAAGCCGGACGCCTGCGTCGCGATCATGACGGGCGCGCCGCTCCCCGAGGGCGCCGACGCCGTAGTGATGGTCGAGCGCACGCGCTCGGAAGGCTCTCGCGTGGAGATCCTGCGTGCGGTGAAGCCTCTTGAGAACGTCGTGCAGCAGGGCAGCGAAGCGAGAGAGAGAAGCGTGGTGTTGCCAAGCGGGCGAAGAGTGACGCCGGGCGAGATGGCGTTGCTGGCTTCGGTCGGTGAGACACGAGTGAAGGTCTTCCGGCGAACCACGGTTGCGATTCTTCCCACGGGCGATGAAGTGGTGCCCGCCGGCCAGGCGCCCCAGTGGTTTCAGATTCGCAATAGCAACGCGGTGGCACTGGAGGGCCAGGTGGCCGCGGCGGGCGGCATTCCGCGCCAGCTCGGCATCGCGCCGGACGACGTCACGCGCCTGCGGGAGCTGATCGAGACCGGTCTCGAGTCCGACCTGCTGCTCTTGAGCGGCGGGGTGTCCGTCGGCAAGTACGATTTTGTGGAGCAGGCGCTGGCCGAACTGGGAGCGGAGTTCTACTTCAACAGTGTGGCGCTGCGCCCGGGCAAGCCGACAGTCTTCGGGCGCGTCCGCGACACGTTCTTCTTTGGCTTGCCCGGAAACCCTGTCTCCACTTTCGTGACGTTCGAGGTTTTCGCCCGCCCGGCGATTGGCGTCCTCGAAGGCGCCGGATTCGACTCTCCCGTGTTTCTGCGCGCTCGCCTCGGCAAGCCATTCCGCCAGAGTCACGGGCTTACGGCATTCATGCCGGCGCGCGTGGAGATGCAGGGCAGCGACCCGGTAGTGACTCTCGTGAGTTGGCAGGGGTCGGGCGATCTTGTGGGGATGGCCGCGGCGAACTGCCTCCTGGTGGTCCACCCGCATCAGACGGAACTGGCAGCAGGCGAGTGGGTCGACGTGCTTCCAAATTAGGTACATGATGGGACCGGGGGCGAATAGTGAATTGTGAATTGTGAGCGCTGGCCGTTGGCGATCACCACCCTTTCCACCGTTCACTATTCACAATTCACTATTCACCATTTACTTCGCGCTTGCGTATGAAGCTGACTCACTATGACCGGTCGGGCCGGGTTCGAATGGTGGACGTCTCCGCCAAGGCGCATACCGAGCGAGAGGCGATCGCCGGCGTCCTGGTGAAGATGAATGCCCGGACGCTCGGGGCCGTGCGGCGGAGTCCCAAGGGTGATCCGCTCGAGATCGCGCGCATCGCCGGCATCGCCGCGGCGAAGCAGACCGCCGATCTCATCCCGCTTTGCCATCCTCTGCTTCTTACCCACATCGACGTCCAGGCAAAGTTCTCGAAGCAGGGGGTCGCGATTACGTCCTGCGTGCGCACCACGGGTCCGACCGGCGTCGAAATGGAAGCGCTCACGGCGGCGGCGGTGGCGGCGCTGACCGTCTACGACATGTGCAAGGCCCTCGATAAGGGCATCGAGATTACCGGCCTCCGCCTTCTGGAAAAGCGCGGCGGCAAGAGCGGCACCTATCGGCGAAATCCGAAATTCGAAATTCGAAACTCGTCGCCCTGATCGGGCGTTTCCACTTGCGAGTTGGGATTTCGAGTTTCGAATTTCGAGTTTCGAGTTTCGAAGATGCGCGCCAAAATTCTCGTGCTAAGCGACTCCGCCGCTGCCGGCGGGCGCGAAGATCGCTCCGGCCCCGCCCTGCGGGAACTGCTCGAGTCGCACGGTTGGGTGGTCTCCGCCTGCGAGATTCTGGCGGACGATCAGGATCCCATCCGGCAGCGCCTGGAAGCCTGGACGGACGGCGGCGACTGCGATGCCATCTTCACCACCGGCGGAACGGGGCTCGCGCCCCGCGATGTGACCCCGGAAGCCACCCGCGCCGTTCTGGACAAGGAAGTTCCCGGCCTTGCCGAGTTGATGCGCGCCGAGGGTTTGAAGTCGACCCGCATGGCGGCGCTCTCCCGCGGCGTCGTCGGAGTGCGAAAAGGCACGCTGATCGTCAATCTGCCGGGAAGCGTGCGTGGAGCGCGCGAGTCGCTGGAGAGCATCCTCGGCCTGCTGCCTCACACGGTCGACATCGTCCAGGGGCGCACGGAACACGGCGATTGACGGTTGTCGATTGGTCCCCCGGCTACGCCCAACACAGATTGGCCTTGGATTGATCCATTGCACCATGGGATTGAATCATTGATCCATTGGGTCATTGATCCATTGAGTCATTGCCGATTGCCGGTTGCTGACTGCCGATTGGAAGACACTCGGTGGGCCAGCATTCTTCCAATCGTCAATCGACAATCGTCAATGGCTCATGACGCTGCCTACTGCCTTCTCTCTTCTCACAGCCGCCGCACCGTCGTCAACTTGACGCCGTTCGCGTACACCGACCGCAGGTACCTTCCCGCATACCCCGGCATGGAATAACACCACGACCCCTCATGCGGCCGGGCGGGAGATTGGGTTTGTTCCAAAAACCGAACCCATCATGTCCTTTGCTATCAACAAAACTCGGCTTTGTTCCGCACTAAATCCCCCCTCCTGGTCTGGCGATGCGCCTCCAGCGCCGCCTTGTCCTCGCCCGCCAGCGCCACGCTGTGCTCCAGGTGGCGGCACGAGGTGCCACTGTAAATATGGGAGGGCGAGCGCTTGCCGGGCGGCCCCAGCTTCAAGTGCGCCAGGCACAGGTTGGCGTAGCGGGCCAGCAGCCGCAGCATCGTGAAGCGGTTGCGCTTTTCGGGAGGAGCGGCGTTGGCCTTTTCCAGCGCCTTCATCGACGCCGCGCGGCGCGCCTCAGTGAAGACGTACTTTTTGCGTGCCTGCTTCAGATTGGCAGGCGAAGCGGCGCGAACTTTGTCGCTGACGGTGTACTTGCGCTTCGGCTTCTTTGTGCGTTGTGCTGAGTCGGTGGCTGCTTCGCTCGGCTCAGGGCAAGCTGCTTCGCCGTCCGCTGCGCTCGGGGCAGGCTCATTCGCTTCGCTCCGGGCGGGCCCGTCCGGTTCGCTTGGGGCAGGTCTTGGGTCTTGGTGTTCTGGGGGCGCTGCGCCCTGCTGGTTTTGGGAGCCCTCGCCCGGGCCCTCAGTCTCCGGTTGCGCAGGCGTGCGATCTTGGATTTTTGATTCGGGATCGGTCGGGAAGCGGGTCATTGGCCGAGTCCTCTCCTCAGCCTTACATTCTAGACCCACTCGCCTAGCGTGTCAAGCTAAATATTAGTTTTATTTTTCAGTCGTCCCTTTGCCAGTTTCGGCTTTCGAGTTTCGAACTCCGTCAAGGGGTCAGCTCGAACACCACTCCGTAGCCATAGGCGCCCCCCGCGTAGGTGGTGCCGTACAGGTTGCCCTTCGCGTCCCAGACCAAACCGGCGTAGGGAGTTGCCCCGTCCGACGGCGCCCCAGCGAAGCTGTGCAGCACCGCGTAGCATTCCCAGGAACAGTTCGTATAGATCGTGAACACCACTCCGTAGCCGTAAGCGCCGCCGCCCGCGTTGGTGCCATACAGGTTGCCCGCTGCGTCCTGGACCAAACCTGCGTAGGGATTTGTCCCGTACTGGCCCCAAGGGTTCCACACCTGCAGCTCCTTGCCGCTCTTAGTCATCTCGAACACCACTCCGTCGCTCCAGCCGCCGGCGCCGACGGTCGTACCCCACAGGTTGCCGGTGGCGTCCAGGAGCAGACCTGCGTACGGAAATGCGCCGTCATTACCGGTTCCCGGGAAAGTGTGCACCACCGTCTCCTTTCCCGTCTTGTCCACCTTGAACACCGTTCCGGAATCGCAGCCGGGGGGTTTGCGGTGAGGGCATCCTCTGCCGCCGTATACAGTGGTGCCCCACAGATTACCCTTGGTGTCCTGGATCAAACCTGCGTAGGGGTTTGCCCCGTGCAGCCCTGTTCCCGGGAAGGCGTAGAGCACGGTCTCCTTGCCCGTCGTATCCAGCTCAAACACCGTGCCGCAGCCGGTGGGTTTGCGGTGACGGCATCCTGCGCCGCCGTGGCCGCCGTAGTAGGTGGTGCCGTACAGATTGCCGCTCGCGTCCTGGAGTAAACCGGCGTAGGGATTTGCCCCGTCCCCCCCGCTTCCCGTGAAACTGTAGAGCACGGTCTCCTTGCCGGTCTGATCCAGCATGAACACCGTTCCATAGCCGGAAGCACCGCCCCCGTAGGTAGTGCCGTAAAGCTCGCCGCTCGCGTCCTGGACCAAACCGGCGTACGGATTTGCCCCGTCCCCCCCGGCTCCCGCGAAACTATAGAGCACGGTCTCCTTGCCGGTCTGATCCACCATGAACACCGTTCCGTAGCCGTAGGTGCCACCCTGGTAGGTGGTGCCGTACAGGTTGCCGCTCGCGTCCTGGATCAACCCGTCGTAGGGGTATCCCCCGTCCGCCCCGCCGGTAAAGGAATAGAGTACGGTGAAAGTCTGCGCTTGCACCGGCCCGGTCGCGACGACCGCCGGCACAAGCACAATCGCTAGCGCCAGCGCGATGCCTACTGCGCGCAGGCGCGTTTCCGAAGTTTGCACTGTCTTCGTCATGGTGTCCTCCTTCTTTCGGCCAAGATTCGGCCGTTAGTGTTGTGGCCGATCAGCGGAGCCATGTCTACTATAACGTCTACCACACAGGGGCCGCGCGAGCGCGCGAATTTAACCGCCGGCGGCAATTGGCATGGTGCGAAAGGAAGAGCAGCGGTATTTCGATCGTGAATCGGCAATGGCGAAAGCAGGTAGCGCCCACCTGACTTCTATACGCGGCGTCATGAGTCCGTTCGCATGCCGTCCCGTTGAGCGACCCTCACCCGGCGCCGGCGCGCCACCC
>Ga0326728_10004562_pt1 | contig 40678 bp, 21 predicted proteins | sample MB3enrmetagenome_FD_207602 | JGI IMG/M metagenome (GOLD analysis project Ga0326728, IMG submission 207602) | Lab enriched peat soil microbial communities from McLean, Ithaca, NY, United States - MB31MN | ecosystem: Environmental > Terrestrial > Soil > Wetlands > Peat | place: USA: New York... | reverse complement strand
GGAAGTGTATTTTCCCAAATACGGTTGGATCACCTTCGATCCCACGCCTGCCGATCCCAACCCTATCCGCGCCGGAGCCTGGGACGATTACGTTGATGCCCTGGGCCTTTTCTGGAGCGAGTGGGTGGTTAACTACGATTTCAGCCACCAGGTTCGCCTGGTGCGGCAGGTGGAACAAACCTCCAGGAATTTCCAGCAGGAATTCTTGAACCGCACTGAGGAGTTTAAGCGCCGCGGAGTGGAGGTGGCCTACCTCGTCGAAGCCTGGCTGATGTCGCACAAGGTTTTCATGCTCTTGTTCATGGTGACCATCCTGGCAGCACTCGTGGCCGGCGAAAAGCACGCTTCGCTGGCCGAAATCCGGTTCTTCTGGCTTTGGAAGTTCGGACGTCGTCAGCACGCGTTGAGCCCGCCTCAAGCCACCTTGTCCTATCAAAGGTTGCTGAAGACTCTGCGTAAGAAGGGGTATTCGAAGCCCACCGCCTTAACACCCTTCGAATTTGCCCAGTCGCTCATGGCAACGCGTCTCGGATCGGGCGTCTGGGAGTTCACTCGCCTCTACAACCTGCTCCGCTTCGGCCAGGCACAAGTCCCCATGGCGCGGCTGCGGCAACTTTTGGATGAAATCAGGCGAGCTTGATTATGGCGGGAGTTCCTCGAGGGCGAGATAAAGGCGCGTTGACGCGGCGCGATTTCTTTGCGCTCTGCGGCTCCGCCTCCACGCTACTCCTCCCGGCGCCCTGGTTCGGCGCGCCCGTCGCCGCAGAGCCGCAGCATCTCTGGAAACCGAGACTCCGCGCTACCTCGACGCCGTTGGGCGCGGCCACTCCACCGTTCGCCGATTATCGCATTCTTCCCCACTATCGGGCGCACTCACCACTCGAGGAACTGATACGCAAAGCCCGGCAGCAGCAAGACGATTTTCCCAGTGAGCGATACAGCCGCGAAATCGAACGCCAGCTCGCAGGCTGGGGGAGCGAGCTTCGCAAGAACCTCAATGACCTCCAATCGCTCGCGGCCTTCCTTTCGCCTCAACTTGTAGCTGCTTCGCCCCGTCCGCGGGCCTTGGCAAGCATCCGGGAGGATTCGACGCTCGTGGTGAGGCGCGCGAGTTTTTCCTCCGAGCTCGCACTCGGCCGTGACGCTTTTCTCGAGGATTTGCGATCTTCCTTTGCTTTGCTCAACGGCCTTCTTGTCGCTGAATCGAAGGTCGCAGATTTGGAGGTCATCTCCACGTCTCCGCTCCGCCTCAGGACACGCATCCGGTACACATTTGTGGGCCCCGGGCCGCGAGTCCACCGCCTTCAGCGCATCGGCGTCTGGGAAATCGAATGGGAACAAGGCTCCGAGGGGAAGTGGTTCGCAACCAAGTGGCAGCCCATCTCGGAAATCCAGAGCATGTCCCTCCAGCCGATCTTTGTGGACATCACTTCGAACGCTCTGAAGGACGTTTCCTCCTATCGCACCCAAATGCTGCGCGGCGCCGATTATTGGCGGACCGTGCTCGACGGCGCCACCGGCATCGATATCTACGGCAACAACGGCGTCGCCTCCGCTGACTACGATAATGATGGGTTCGACGATCTCTATATCTGCCAGCCCTCGGGACTCCCGAACCGGCTCTATCACAACCGCGGCGATGGCGCCTTCGAGGACGTGACGGAAGCCGCCGGCGTGGGCGTCCTGGACAATACTCCTTGCGGCCTTTTCGCCGACCTCGACAACCGTGGTTATCAGGATCTGGTTGTCGTAACCGCCAATGGGCCTTTGCTCTTTCTCAATCAGGGGAACGGGAAGTTCAAACTGAAGCCTGAGGCGTTTCGCTTCGCCCAGGCCCCGCAGGGCACCTTCACGGGCGCGGCCCTCGGCGATTACGATCGCGACGGGCGCCTGGATATTTACTTCTGCCTGTACAGTTACTATAAGGGGCTCGAGCAATACCACTTTCCCCTTCCCTACTTCGACGCGCGGAACGGCCCGCCCAATTTCCTCTTCCACAACGAGGGCAACTCTACATTTCGGGATGTGACAGCAGAGACGGGCCTCAACCAAAACAACGACCGTTTCAGCTTCGACTGCACTTGGTGCGACTACGACAACGACGGCTGGCCGGATTTGTACGTGGTGAACGACTTTGGGCGCAAGAATCTCTATCACAACCACCGCAACGGGACATTCACCGACATCGCCGAGGAAGCGGGAGTTGTGGACGTAGGGCCCGGAATGAGTTCCTGCTGGTTCGATTACGACAACGACCTGAACTTCGACCTTTACGTCTCCGACATGTGGGAGGCCTCAGGCATGCGTTTGACCTCCCAAATGAGCTTTCTGGAACGCAGGCCTCCCGATGTCCGTGCATTCTTCCGTCATCACGCCAAAGGGAACTCGCTTTTCCACAACCTCGGCGACGGCCGCTTCCAGGATCGTAGCGCCGCGGCGGGTATCGAAGAAGCGGGGTGGTCGTGGTCCTGCCACGCCTGGGATTTCGCTCACGACGGACGCTCCCACCTTTACGTCGCCACCGGCATGATTTCCGGCCCCACTCGCGACGACCTGGAGAGCTTCTTCTGGCAACAGGTGGTTTCGCAGTCTCCGCCCGACGCTCATCCCACTCTCCCTTACGAGCTTGGCTGGAATGCCATCAACGAGCTGATTCGTTCCGATGGAACCTGGGCGGGCTATCTGCGCAACGTCTTTTTCTTCAACAACGGCGACGGCACATTTTCCGACATCTCCGGCGCGGTCGGCCTGGATTTCGAGGATGATAGCCGGGCTTTCGCTCTCGCCGACTTCGATCACGACGGGCGGCTCGAGTTCGCCCTCAAGAATCGCACGGGACCCCAATTGCGCATCCTGCGCTGCGACGCGGCCGAGCTGGGCAACGCGCTGGCCCTTCGACTGCGGGGCACGAAAAGCAACCGGGACGCGGTCGGCGCGGTTGTCGTGCTCGAGACCGCCGAGGGGCGCCAAATGAAGGTGCTGCAAGCCGGCACCGGCTTCCCCTCGCAGCACACCAAGGAGATTTTCTTTGGAATCGGCAAGGCGACCTCTGCCAACGCCGAAATTCGCTGGCCCAGCGGCGATGTGCAGCATCTCGAGGGACTGCCTGTAAATCATCGCCTCGAAATCGAAGAGGGCTCTGTCAAATTACGGGCGACGCCCTTCCGTGCCCATCAACCTCTTTCTGTAATTCCCCCTCCGCCGGCCGCCGAGCCGCCGCCCGTCACCTGCGAAACCTGGCTCATCGATCCCATTCTGGCCCCGGATTTCGAACTGCCGGACCTTGCCGCACAGAAACATCGCCTGACGGACTTAAAAGGCAAGGTGGTGGCTCTGAACTTCTGGGCCACCTGGAGCCCCCCCAGCCTCGAATCCGTGCGGGCACTGGACCATGCCTCGGCATTGAGGAGCCCTGCGGCGCTCGAGGTGCTGGCAATCAACCTCGATAAGCCTCAAGACGCAGCGCAGGTCCGCGCCTTCGCGCGCGCAAACTCCCTCCGGCTGCCTGTCCTGCTGGCCAGCGACGATGTGGCTGGTGTTTACAATCTGGTCTACCACTTCATGTTCGACCGGCGGCGTAATCTTGGCTTGCCCACCACCTTTCTCATCGATTCCAAGGGATTCATTGTGAAGGTTTATCAGGGCGCGGTCGCTGCCGAGCGCTTGAGCGCGGACTGCGCGCGCATCCCGCAAACGCCCCAGGAAAGGGCAAAGTTGGCGCTGCCCTTTCCCGGCACGCTCCACTTGGCAGAATTTCGGCGTAACGAGTTCACCTACGGCGCGGCCTTTTCGCAGGCTGGATACTACGAACAGGCGATCCAGGAATTCACCTCGGCTCTCGCCTCCGATCCCGACTACGCCGAAGCGCATTACAATCTGGGCACCCTCTATTTGAAGCAAGGGAAGCCTGACGAAGCCCGCCGCCACCTTCAGCGCGCCCTCGAGTTGCGCCCTGAGTATCCCGACGCGCTCAATAACTTGGGGTTGCTCGCCGCGCAAGCCGGCGACAACGCCGAGGCCATCCGCTACTTTCAGCGGGCCATCGACCAGCGGCCTGATTATGCCCTGGCTTACTACAATCTGGGTAACATTTATCGCCGCGAGCAGCATTTCGCCGAGGCGAAGCAGGCCTTGGATCGCGCTGTGGTCCTGGCGCCGGATGATCCGGAAGTGAACTACGGAGCCGGGATGCTCTACGCCCAACTGAACGATACGGACCGGGCACTCAAGTACTGGCGGCAGGCCATCCAGCTTCGGCCGGATTACCCGGAGGCACTTAATAATCTCGGCGTCCTCTTTGTGCGCCAGGGACGGACCGCCGAGGCCCAAGAAGAGTTCCAGAAAGCCGTGCAAGCGGCGGCTGATTTTGATCAGCCTTACTTGAACTTGGCGCGGCTTTACGCGGCGCGGGGCGAGAAAACTCAAGCGCGGGACATTCTGCAAGCGTTGCTCGCCCGGCACCCCGAGCACGCTGCGGCAAAGAGCATGCTCGAGAAACTCCAGGGGCAGTGAATGCCCGAAGGGCATTGAGATCATAAGCTGGCAGGAAAACCCTGATATGATATGGGCCGGGAGCAGGATAAACCGCTATGTTTGCTTTTCGCTGCTGGGCGGCAGGTCTGGTTCTTTTTGCAGGGTTGTCACCGTCGCCCGCAGCGAATCAGGCAGGCGCCGAAGGCCGCAACGTGCCCGATCGCATCGTGCCCCCGATTGACAATGCGTCCCGCGTCGCGCTCCAGGGCAATGTCCGTCCCATGTTCCGGCCTGGAAATGACCTGGGACCCGTCCAGGGCTCCCTCGAGCTCGCGAACATGTCCCTCATGTTCAGGCTCACCGAGAGCCAGCAGGCTGGCTTGAGCGCCCTCCTGGAAGAACTTCAGAATCCCGCTTCGCCGAACTTTCACCAGTGGCTTACACCGGAACAGTTCGCCGACCGATTTGGGCTGAGCCGGAATGATATCAATCGGGTCGTGGCCTGGCTCGAGGCGCAGGGATTTACTGTGACCGACACGGCTCGCAGCCGCACTTGGGTCTCTTCCTCGGGAAGCGCAGCGCAGGTGCAGGCAGCTTTTCAAACCGAGATTCACAATTTCTCTCTCAACGGCCGGACGTACTATGCCAACGCGACGGAGCCTTCCGTGCCCAGCGCCCTGGCGGACGTCGTGCTCGTCATTTACGCGCTCGACAATTATCCTCTCCAGCCGGCCGGCGCCGTCCGCAGGCTGCACTCGAGACTCTCGCCCGACTTCACCTCGCACATCAGCGGGAATACCTACATGGCCCTGGGCGACTTCGCCGTCATTTACGATCCCAACAGCCTTTACGCGGCGGGAATCGACGGCGCGGGGCAGTCGATCGCGGTGACGGGGGAGACAGACCTTTATAGCGACGGGAGCGGGCCCAGCAGCGATGTCGCTGCGTTTCGCCTCGCCTCAGGCTTGCCCGCGAACTTGCCCCAAGTCATCTTGATTCCCGGCGCAACCGACCCGGGCGTGGTATCCGATCAGATCGGTGAAGCCAGCGAAGACGTGGAATGGGCAGGCGCGGTGGCGAAGAATGCCACGATTATCTTCGTCAACGGCGGCAGCGGAGGAGTGGGTAATGCGCTGCTGTATGCCATTGACAACAAGACGGCGCCGGTCATCAGCATCAGCTACGGCGAGTGCGAATCGGCGCTGGGTTCCGCGAACCTGACTGCCTTGGCGAATCTTGCCCAGGAGGCGAATGCACAAGGCCAGCCCGTCGTGGCTGCTGCCGGCGACACCGGCGCCGCCGGTTGCGAAGGTGGCCTCTCGGCCACGGTTGCCACGAGCGGCTTGGCTGTGAGCTGGCCCTCCAGTCTCCCCTATGTTACCGGGATGGGCGGGACGGAATTCGATGAGGGCTCGGGAGTATACTGGGCGCCGGTTACCACCGGCGTGGATGTTTCCCCTTCCGCTCTTTCTTATATCCCGGAGATGACATGGAACGAAACATCGTCACCATTAAACCAACAACACCAACTGTGGGCAGGGGGAGGCGGGGCTAGCGCCTATTTCTCCAAACCAAGTTGGCAGACGGGGACCGGCGTCCCGAACGACGGCGCCCGCGACGTACCCGACCTTTCCCTTAATTCCTCCCTCGGCTCCCACCTTGACCGCGCCCGCCAACGGGGCGGCAGGGGTTGCTCTCTCGCCCACCTTCGGTTGGACGGCGGTCGCCGGTAACGACGGTTATCGCATCCTGATCGCAACCAGTCCGGCCGGCCCGCCGACTGACCCTGCAACCTCCGCTTGCAGCGCGTGTACGTTGGTTGACTCGACTGGCAAGGATTCGAACTTCTACACTCCGCCGAGCGCTCTTCCTGCGGACCTATACTTTTGGCAGGTGCAAGCCCTCGAGCCCTCTTCCAGCAACGGGGCCGCCGTCTGGTCCGATATCTTCAGCTTCACCACGAACGGCGCGACGCTGGCGGCGCCGGCGCTGAGCGCACCCGCCAATCGAGCGACAGGAGTTTCACTCACGCCCACTTTCAGTTGGACAACGGTCGCAGGGAATGCCGGCTACCTGATCTTCATTGCGACTACGCAAGGCGTGCTGCCCACAAATCCTGCGGTCGAGACCTGTTCTGGCTGTGCAAGCAGCGCTCAGAGATTCTGCAGTTTGTTTATTCGATGAAGAAAGAACGGAGCCTGGAAAATGGAAAATAGAAACTGGAAACTGGAAAATGGAAAGTGGAAAATAGAAAATGGAAAACGGAAAGCGGAAACTGGAAAATAGGAAACTGGGAAGGAGAAAGCGGTAGCAGGTCACCAGTTTCCAGTTACCGGTTTCTAGTTTCCATTTTCCAGTTTCTATTTTCCACTTTCAGGCGATCCACTCGCGCAGGGTAGCGGCGAGCTGGTCGAGCCCAACGGGGGCCGTTTCATGCCCGAGGGGGAATTCCTGGGGGGCGACAACGTAGGCTTCGGAAAGGCTCTCGGCCAGACAGACGCATGCGGTCGAGCGCTGGTACTCCTCGTAGCGGTTGGCGGCCAGCCAAACGTACAGCGCGAGCATCTCGGCGTCGATAGCGCTGCCCGGTAGGTCCGGGACGGGAGGGATCGGGTTTAGCCTCTCCGGGTTTTCAAACAGCACCACACCAGTAAAGGGTTTCGGCTTGTTGCGAACTCCGAACTGCGCCACAAGGAAGGAAGGCCGGGCGCGCCTCAGCGCTTCCGAGGCCGCCCACTCCACGAACGAGTTCCCCAGCAGCAAGGCGCCGTTGCCGCTGAGATAAAGCGAGCGCAGGAATTCCCGGATGGCGGGTTCTGCGGCCACTTCCGCCGGACACCAGGGTGTGACCTCGACTTTGCGCAGATAGTCGAAAACCGCGTCCGCGTCCGTGAGGTCCTTGCGCATGGTGTTCATTTCGTGCGCGAAGCTCTCCCGGAAGGAAGCCAGCCTGCCGTAGCTCAGCAAGATGGCGGGCGTGACGGGCGCCCCCGCAGGCCCTCCTTTAAGCAGGTAATCCACCAGGCTGGTTCCAGCGTCACAAACCCAAGTGTCCGCAAGGGCGGTGTCGGGATGGCGCAGCGCCATATCCAGCAGTCCTCCGGATCGCCCGCCGGCCGCGCTGGGTGTGCCTCCCAGAAGGGTTTGCGCGGGGCTCTGAGACTCACCGGAGGGACCGAAATCGAGTTTCAGCGGCCGGCCGATTCCGCTCCATCTGGTCCAGACTGCAGCTCGATCGAGGGGAAGCGGCTTGGGAATGATCGAGAGAATCAGCCGGCGTCCCGTCTTGCCCGCCGCAGCCTCAACCCTGGGCCCGCTCTGCTGAACCACGTCGAACACCGCCTGCACGGCCTTCCGCCATTCTTGAAAGTAGGCTGAGCGCGCGAGCAGAGAGGAATTCTCGATGGTCTGTTCAGAGGTCGAGAACTGTTGCCAGTGGCGCACTCCCATCTTCTCTTCAAGCTGCACTACGTCATGGAAGAGGCTCGAAAACTCCTCCTCGTTCAGGCCGGCCACGTAAACGAGGAGTTGCATCACCGACTGTCGCTCGTAGGGAAACAGGTGGTCCCACTCGCGCAGATTTTGGTTGGTGAAGGGAAGGAAGGTCAGCGGCAAGCGCTTGAGCAGGCCTTTCTTCAAGGCTTGCTGCACTTCGTCCGGCAGCTTTTCCTCGAATCGCATGCCAGCTCCCTAATTGCTAGGGGTCTTCAGGGAACGTCCCTCGTTCCCGGGCTCCGGGGCGAAGCCCTGCACCCTATATTTTATGCCCCGCGCGAGTGTTTTTCAATCAAGTAGCGCAGGCGTTCCGCCCTGCTGCAGGGCCGGCCCTTGCGGCCGCCCACGCGGAAGCGATGCGCTCCGCCGCGGCGCTCCGGACGCCCGCGCTGCACCTCTTGGTGTTAGAATGGGGTGCAACAAGGGGCGGAGTCCGGGACTGCCATGAGTGGGGCAAACAACTTCGGGACGCGAGGCTCTCCACGCGGGCTCAATTGTTCTAATGCCGCTGAACGCGGTGCTGGATTCCGGCCGTTCACCAAGGGCGCCCAGGTTAGGGCCGTCCTCTGGATCTTGCTGCTCGCATCCTTGACGAGAGCAGGCGCCCTGGGAGCTATCGAGAAAGGCACGCTGACGGGCGCCATAACCGGACCTTCCAAAGTCCCGGTTGCGGGCGCGACCGTAACGCTGGTGGCTGCCGATGGGACCCGGCGAATTGTGTCTGCGGACCGGATCGGCCACTATTCTTTCTCTTCCGTAGAGCTTGGCATTTATACCCTCGTCGCGGAGGCTGCCGGTTACCAGCCTGCGACGCGCGCTGAAGTGCGCGTTTCGACCTCGACTACCGTTGACTTTATTCTGAGCGTCGCAAGCGCGCCGCAACCCGACCATGCGCCACCAGTTTCGCAGCAGCCCAGCTACTACGACGACACGCCCTTGAAGGCCAGCGGGGTCAGCAGCACGATTGACGCCGCCGGGTACTCGTCGCAGGCCGAGAGCCCGAAACGTTTGCTGGCTGAAGGCCCGAGCCTTGCCAACAGCGCCTCCCGGCCCGGAGTGCCGGCAAGTCCCAACGCGGAGGTCGAGAGCAGGCTCCGCGCGGCCCTCCGAGCTGATCCCGAGAGTTTCGATAGTAATCATCAACTTGGAGAGTATTATCTTTCTGTGGGAAACACCAAGAGTGCAATTCCCTATCTCGAAAAAGCGGAAGAGGTGACGCCTGGAGATAGCTCCAACGGTTACGATTTGGCCCGGGCCTACCTTGACGACAGCAGCCCCGCCAAGGCGCAACTTCTCCTGCGTGACCTGATCCGGCGTCATGACGCCGCCCAACTCCACAATCTGCTCGGGCATGTCGACGAGGCGCTTAGCCCGGGTTCCGGTGTCAAGGAACTTCAGCTTGCGGCGCAGATGGAGCCGAGTGAGCAGAACATCTTCGATTGGGCAAACGAAGCGTTGCGCGTCACTGATAGCAACGAACCTGGCCTCGAAGCTTTCAAGCAAGGCGTCGCGCTTTTTCCAAATTCTGTAAGGATGTACATTGGACTCGCCATTGCCCTCTACGCTCGCAGTTCCTATGATGCGGCACTCGAGGCGCTCTGCCACGCTTCGGACCTCGACCCTTCCGATCCCCGGCCGTATCTTTTTCTGGGCAAGCTGTACAACGTTTCGAGCGGGCATGCCGGCGAGGTTGCGAGGCGCATGCAGAGGTTCATGGAGACCAACCCCGCGAACTCGCTGGCTTACTACTATGGCGCGCTCAGCTTGTGGAAAGGCCCCGGCAGCGCCGAGCAAGGGGTTGAGCTGGCGCGGGTCGAAGCGCTGTTCAGGAAATCGCTGGCGCTCGACCCACGATCGGCGGATACTCATCTGCAGCTTGGCATCCTGTACCAGGATCAGCATCGCGAACCCGAAGCCACGGCGGAGTTCCAGGCGGCCATCCGCTTCAATCCGGATGACCCCGACGCCCACTACCGCTTGGCGCAGGCCTACCTCCGCGCGGGCGATAAGGCGCGCGGCCAGCAAGAGTTGCAGATTTACGAAAAGCTCCATGCTCGTGCCGAGACGGGAAAATCGAAAAACGGAAATCGAAATTCGAAAGTGAAGGATTGAGATGCGGACCAGCGGTCCGACCTGCATGCCGGGGGCGGCCTGCCGTCCCTTGGTCGCCGCAGTGCGCAACTTGGATGGCTCCACGGCCCCACTATTTGACGGTTCATGGCTTTGTTTGGCCTGCTTTGGCTTTTGACAGCACCATTTTCGTCTCATTTTGAGTTCGTTTCTTAGTTCGTTTTTTGATAGTTTTGTTGATGCTAAAGAACTTAATACAGTTCGTTTCCACGATTCTTGTATTTTCTTGAACTCACCACTCGGCTCGAGACCCCTCTCCCGCGGCTGAGACAGAGAGAAGTTCTGCGGTTTGACGTCGTTTAGCCCATTTTGCGTGTTCAAAGCGCGGTTTTTCGCCTCATTTTGAGTTCGTTTTTTGAGACTTTTATTGATTCTAAAGAACTTAATACAGTTCGTTTCCACGATTTTTGATTTTTCACGAACTCCCCACTTGGCCTCCGATGTTTTGGCAGGATCTGATGCGGAGAGAATGTATGCGTTGGGAGGACATCGAACACTTGGCGATCGAAGAGGCGGTAGTTGAGCCACTTGTTATCAGGTTTTCCATTAACGGTTGGCTCAAGCCTTCACTAAATCATTAGGCGCGAACTGTCAGCGCCGTGACCGGCGAGATCTTTCCCTGACTTCCTTCACTCGCCGTCGCCGTTCTCGCTAGGCCGGAAGGGACTGCGGCCTTCGACCATCCAGGACTTCCCCGCCATCAAGCCCAACAGCATAGCCTAGAATTCGGAGGCGGGTTTGTCAAGGACTTTGGAGCGAAGCGTCGCGGGCGCCGGGCGAACGGCGCCCTATTTCAGTTAATCGGTTACTTATCTGGCCGACTGCTTTACTCGTACCGCAACGCCACCAGGGGATCGACCTTGGTCGCGCGGCGTGCAGGAATGAAGCTCGCCACGCCCGTGATGGCTAACTCCACAAGCAAGATGAGCGCGAACGTTGAAGTGTCGGTAGGTGGAACCGCGTAGAGGAACCTCTGCAAGAGCCGCGTCAAGGCGAACGCGCCGGCAAGGCCGGCGGCGATCCCGATCAGAAGCCAAGTCAGGTTTTGGCGGAGGATCAGCCAGACAACCTGCTGCCCTCGTGCGCCAAGGGCCATGCGAATGCCGATCTCGTGCGTGCGCTGCCGCATGCCATAGGACGCCACGCCGTATATTCCCACCGCTGCCAGGACTGCTGCTATCGAGGCGAAAGCTCCAATCAATAGCAAGATGAAACGTCTTCCCGCAGCTTCTCTGGCCACCCATTCATCCATGGTCTTGATATCGGTGACCGGCTGGTCGGGGTCCACTCGCCAAATCTCTTTCTCGACTCGAGGAATCAGCGATGACGGCTCTGCGGCGACGCGCAGAACCAGCGACATCTCCTGCGCCGGCCATTGATCGTAGGGCATGAAAAGCTCAGGATCAGGCGGCTCCTCCAGCGCAAGTTGTCGAACATCCCCCACGATTCCTACGATCTCGAGCAGGTGCGGCTTGAACTGGACACGAGTCCCTGCGGAGGTTTGCTCGGCAACGTAGCGGTAAACCACGATAGTCTTGCCGACCGGGTTCTCGGTTGGCCAGTATTTGTTGGCCATGCTGTGGTTGATCACGCCGACCAGGGGCGAGTTCGCAGAGTCGCCAATCTCCAATACCCTGCCATTCAACAGCGGAATTCCCATGGCGCGAAAATATTCAGGGCTGACGGCATGGTAGCCCGCTGTGCCCTCTCTGGGGTGGGGTCCCGGAATGTCGAACCCGTTCCACGTCTCGTTGCGCGTTAACGGCAGGTCCGTGACGGCGCCCACGGAGAGGACTGCGGGCGTGGCGTTGAGGCGTTGCAGTACCTGGTCAAAATAGGCCGTTTGTTTCTCGGGCGTGGAGTACTTTGCCTCAGAAAGGCTCACGTCCATGGTCAGCAGATGTTCTGTGCGGAACCCTACGTTGACTTCCAGCAGACGTATGAGGCTCTTCATCATCAGCCCTGCGCCCACCAGCAGGACGAGCGACAAGGCGACTTCGAGCCCCAGCAGTCCCCCGCGCATCCCGCCCGTACGACTGGCGGCAAGGGAACTTTGTGCGGGGCGAGTAGCTTTCCAAGCAGGCAAAACCCCGAACAGAACGCTCGAGAGCACCGACAAGAGCGCGCTGAAGACCAGCACCGTCCAATTGAGATGGAGATTGGCATCTTGGAGCCGCGAGAAAAGTGAACTGAACGGCGGCGCAATGCGGGCCACCAGCGGTATTGCCCAATAGGCCAGCGCGACGCCAATCGTACCGCCCGAGCCCGCCAGCAGCAGGCTTTCGGTCAACAGTTGGCGCAGAATGCGACCGCGGCTGGCCCCCACTGCCGTGCGGATTGCCATCTCGCGCTCGCGCGCCGCGCCCTGGGATAGGAGCAGGTTTGCCACATTGGCGCAGGCAATGAGAAGCACGAAGGCGACCGCGCCCAACAGAAGCCACGCGGTCTGGTCGGCGCCTGAAACGACGTATTGCGCGAGCGGTTCGAAAGCGATTCCCAGCGCTTCCGACTCAGGATAGGCTTGCTTGAGGCGGGCGACGATGCCGTTCATCTCCGCCAGCGCCTGCTCCTTGCTTACACCCGGGGCAAGGCGTCCCAACACCCGCACGCTATGCCAGTTACGCGCCGGGGTTGGATCCACAGGCACGTAGATCTCGGAGACCGGCGCTGCCCACGGCATCGATCGAAAGCGGACCTGGGGAGGCAACACGCCGACGACCGTGTACGCACGCCCCTCGACGTGGATCGATTTGCCGACGATTCCTGCATCGCCGCCGAATCGCCTTTGCCAAAGCGAGTAACTCAAGATGGCCACGCTTTCGGTGTCATCGCTCCTGAACTCGCGCCCGAGCGCAGGGCTGACTCCTAAGGTAGCAAAGAAACCGGGTGTGACGGCCGAACCCTCGAGGCGCTCGGGTTCCGCAGTACCCGTCAGGTTCAGCGATTCGCCTTGATAGGCCGCCAGGGATTCGAACGTTCGCGATTGCCGCTGCCAATCACGGAAGTCGCCGTATGACGCCGCCTCGACGCCGACTTTTCTCTTGCCCTCGAGTGGAAATAGTCTGAAAAGGCGCTCCGAATGAGGGTAGGGTAGGGGGCGCAACAATACCGCATCGAGCAGGCTGAAGACGACCGCGGTTCCCCCGATGCCGAGGGCAAGCGTCAACGCCGCCACGGCCGTGAAACCGGGGTTCTTCCGCAGCACCCGCAAGCCGAAGCGCAAGTCTTGCCAGATTGTTTCGAGGGTCGATTCCCAGCCGGCGCTGCGAATCTCTTCTTTCACTGCATCCATGCTGCCCATTTCAACTCTCGCCCCACGCAGCGCTTCCTGTTGACTCATACCCGAGCGCACCTTTTCTTTCACCGCAGCGTCCAGATAGCCGCGCAGTTCTTCATCCATCTCCTGTTCCACTTCCTTCTTTCGGAACAGGGCCCGAAGCCCGCTGGTTAAACTACGTAGGAGTGACATGGCCCCTCTCCTGTTGCCCGGAAGCATGAAATTCGAAGCTCGTGTAGCCCCCCTGTGCCGGCCTGCCTGGCGGCGGCTTTCGACTCGCGAATTCCAGTTCGTTTTCGCATCAGGGGTGGTTTCTTGGGCCTTTTTTGGGTTCGTTTTGGGTTCGTTTGCGTAAAAAACCAGTTCGTTTTGAACATCTCAAAACGGCTAAGTCCTGTGTTTTCAAAAACAGGGGATGGTTCTTTCGCGTTCGACCGCCGACCCGCAATTTTCGAATTTCGTTTCCTGGCCAATCGGAAATCGAAAATCGACAATTAAGTGACTGGTCATTTGACCGGTTATTTGCTAAACTTGGCAAATGATGAAGATCACGCGCAAGACGGTTAATGCGACCGAGTTCAAGGCCAAATGCCTGAAGATTCTGGATCGCCTTGGTCCGGAGGGGATGGTAATTACCAAGCGGGGCCGTCCTGTCGCTTGCCTCATGCCCGTTACGGCAGCGGGCAACGCCGAGATGATCGGCTCGATGAAGGGCAAGATCGTTATAAAGGGAGACCTCTTCTCGACGGGAGTCAAGTGGCATGCTCAATCTGGACACACACATACTGGTCGCTCTTCTTGAGGGGACTCTCAGCCGGCAAGAGTACGCCCGCCTGATCGACAGCGACTGGGCCGTCTCCGACATTGTCTTTTGGGAGTTGGCCAAGTTGATCGATTTGGGCCGCATCGAACTCGACCTCAACAGTCCCGAGTTCCAGAATTGTTTGCGCAAGCTGACGGTCATTCCCATTTCCATCGAGATTGCTCGCAAGAGTTGTGAGCTTGATTTCTCCTCCGACCCGGCCGACGAAATCATCGCCGCTACCAGCCTGGTCGAGAGGATCCCCCTCCTCACCCGCGATCGGCGCATCCGTAAGTCCCGCGTGGTCCCGCTGGCGCTGTGATGTGCTCGCAGCACGCTGGCGACATTTCGCAGGATTGACATGATCGCGTTCTCTCAACCATAAAGGACCCCTCACCCGACCCGCTCCGGCTGGTGAAAGCGCCGGCAGCGGTCCACCCTCTCCCCGAGGGAGAGGGCTTTGTTTCCAAAAACAGGTGATGGTTCTTTCGCATTCGACCGCCGACGCGCGATTTTCGAATTTCGTCTCCTGGCCATTCGTCAATCGGCAATCGAAAATCGACAATCATTCGTGCCTCAGCGCCACCATCGGATCGACCTTCGCGGCTCGGCGGGCGGGCACCAGAATGGCAAAGCTGGCCACGCACACCAGCACGATGGGCACAGTAATGAACGTCAAGGGATCAAAACTGCCCACTCCATATAAAAGGCTGGACACAAGGCGACCCACCGCAAGGCTGGCAGCGAGTCCCGCCACGAGACCGACGCCAACTGTGCCGAGACCCTGGCGGGCGAGCATGGAGAGCGTCCTGGCGACTGAGGCGCCCAGCGCCATCCGAATGGCGATCTCGCGTGTGCGCGCGGCGACGCTGTAGCTCATCAAGCCGTACAACCCCACCGCCGCCAGCGTCAACGCCAGGAAGCCAAAAACTCCCAAGAACGATGCTGCCAGGCGCGCCAGAACAAGCGATTTCCCGACTTGCTCCTCCGTGGTTACCACGCCGCAAACGGGCAGACCGGGGTCGAGGCGCTCGACTTCCCGCTCAACTACCGGAGCGAGAGCTTTAGGTTCTCCTGCCGTCTTAACCACCAAGTAGATCCCCATGGATGAAAAGTCCGCAAGGTCCTGCGCGTTCTGCGCCGCGAGCTGGTAGAGGCAAGGCGTCAGGGCTTCTCCGATCGTCTTCGATTTTGCGTCACCGGCCACGCCCGCGATCTCGTAGTCTTTGTTCCACCAATGCACGCGTTGCCCAATCGGATCCTGCGTGGGAAATAATCGCTGCGCCAGCACGCGGTTAATGATGGCAACCGGCGGCGAGGAGGCCGGGATATCGCGGAAGCTCCTGCCTTTTAGAATGGGAATCTCCATGGTTTCGAAAAACCGCGGTCCAACCACGTGCCGGTTTGCATCGGCCTTGCGGGACGTTCCCGGAGCCGAAACCTGGCTGCCACTACTGTAGATGCCCAGGGGCAGCGGCGCCACGATACTGGCAGAGCGCACGCCAGGCAGCGCCGACACCTGCTCTTCGAGTTGCTCGAAGAAAAGCGCGCTGCGTTCCTTCGAGTAACCTTGGGCTGTGGTGTCGAGTGTGGCGATGAGAAGGTTATCAGGGCGGAAGCCGAGGTCGATTGAAAAACCGTTCCAGAGACTGTGCAGGAATAGCATGGCGGCGGCCAGCACCACGACCGAGACGGCCACCTGGACCATGACGAGGGCTTGGCGGGTCCAGGGGGTGGCGAAAGCGGTTGAGGCGGTGTCGTGATCTCTCAGAGAGGAGCTGAGGTCCAGTCGTGTGGTGCGAGCCGAGGGCGTGAGCCCGAATACGAGGCTGGTCAATACGGCGATTCCCACGGTTACCCAAAGAACGCGCTGATCAGGCGCAAAGTTGAGGACGATCGGCCAGTTGAGCGGAAGCTCCACCCTGGCGACCGCTTTGGTTGCGGCCCACGCCAGAAATAATCCCGCCGCGGCGCCGAGAAGCGCCAGCATGAAGTTCCCGATCATCAATTGCCGGATGATGCGCCCTCGGCCGGCGCCCATCGCCAGCCGAATAGCAATTTCTCTTCGTCGTGAGGTCCCACGCGCCAGCAACAAATTCGCGATATTGACACAGGCAATCAGCAACACCAAGCCCGCAACCGCCATCACCACCGATGAAACTCCCAAAAACATGTTGCCGAGCTCTCCCGGAAATACGCCATCGGTGGCCAGGGCAATCGGGCGTTTTTCCTTCTTTCCCGCTGCCTCCCGCAGCCGATCATGGATCACGTTCACCTCTGCCTGCGCTTCCCTCCGCGACACGCCGGCCTTCAGGCGGCCGAAAATCCAAAAGCCCTCCTCGTCGCTGGTGAAGGGATGCGCTTGGGCCTCCATGACATCGAGCTGCGGCAGCGTGGCCATGGGCGCCCAAAGGTCGGGAGCCGTGCCGATATCCACCGTGCGCAGGTCGCTCGGCATCACTCCTATGACGGTACAGCTCGTGTTGTTGAGCCGAATGGCCTTCCCCAGAATTTCAGTGTCACCACCGAACCGAGCGCGCCAAAACTGATGGCTTAGAATGACGACCGGCTTCGGCGAGGAAATCTGATCTTCCTCGGGCAGGAAGCCGCGGCCCAAAATCGGCTTGACCTGCAAAGTGGTGAGGAAATTCCCCGTTACCAGCATTCCATAGATATGCTGTGGCGGCCGGGTTGAATTCAAGTTCGCCGTGAAAGGGAAGGCGTAGCTGGCTGAGAGGCTCGCGAACGATTTCGCCTGGTCCCGGTTCGCGACGTAATCCGCCCAGGAAAAATTCGTGTCCGAGAAACTCACCACTCGCTCAGGTTCAGGGACGGGAAGGGCGCGCAGGAAAAGGCCATTGAGCACGCTGAAGACCGTGCTGTTCGCCCCGATCCCAAGCGCCAGCGTAATCACTACCACGACCGTAAATCCCGGATTGCGCTTCAGTTGGCGCAAGCCGTAACGCACGTCCTGCCAGAGCGTCTCGAGCTTCGATTCCCATCCTACACTGCGGATTTCATCTTTCATTGCTTCCACGCTGCCCATCTCGACGCGCGCAGCGCGCTGAGCTTCTTGCGGGCCCATTCCCGAGCGCATCTTGTCGTTCGCCGCAGCGTCGAGGTAACCGCGCAGCTCTTCGTCCATCTCCTGTTCCACGTGCTTCTTTCGCAGCAGCGCCCCAACGCCGGCAACGATGTTTTGTAGGCCGAACATGACGGTCTCCTTCACCACCAGAACATCAAGGCACAGATCTCGGAAATCGAAATTGGAAACTCGGAAATCGCGAATGGACCATTGACTCTTGACGGCATCTGGGGTTCTCGTTCTCCCGTGTGGCTTTGTGTCCTGGCGGTCATCCTCACGCCCGCCTTGCCGCCGGCAACCAACCGATAGCCACCAGGCGCCGCTTCATCAGCGTGTGAAGTGAAACGGAACCGTCTCGTAGTCTTGCAGAATGTAGGCTTTCGCGGATTCCCAGCGAGTTCCAACTAAGAGTGCCTCGACCCGGCGGTAGCAAGCCAGAGCTTGAGTCCGTTGGTTCAACAAATCGTAACTGCGACCGAGATTCGTGTAAGTATCGAAGCGCACCCATGGATCGTCCACCTTCCCGGCATCAATCCGGGGCGTAAGTCTGAGATAGAGTTGAATGGCCCCTGCGTAATCTCCGCGAAGAAATTCATACCATGCCCGCTCATGAATCTGCTGGTCTGATTCAGGGCGCGAGTTTCGCCAGCGTTCGAGGATTTTCCCTGCTAACACAACATTTGCGAGAGGGATTCTTCCTGGGTAAACGTCCATGTCCTGCCCATGCACGATTGGGACGAGTTTCTCGGTGTAATAAGCATCCAGGTCCTTGGGGAAACCAGGCTCGAAATAGGGCAGGTCATCATCTTCGTCAAGGAATTTCATGACCGCGGGTTCGAGCGGCGCGCTCTGGAGCGGCAAAAGGGCGTCGAATTCGAGTCTCTCAACATCGGTGTTTTTCCGGAATTCACTGTCGAAAAAATGCTTGTGCTCGCTGCCCGTCAGGACAATCACACGGTGGCTTGAATTCTCCCCGATCGCACCCCAGATCAATTCCATCATATGATTGTTGCGGGTGAGATAGTGCAGATTAATCGGGCTATCACCGTATATTTGCATGGAGAGGCGATACTCTTCGGCGCACAAATCGTTGTAATCTTTCCCATTCCAGAATCGGTAGCCCTGGCGCGCTCCCCACTGATCCACTTTATCCGATGGCCCATAGGTCTTCTCGAAGCGAGCGATGACCGCACTTTGTGAGCGCAGGAGTTGGAGCTGTTTTTCCTTCTCGATATACTCCGGCTGCTTCTCTAGTTTTTCCCGTATTTCCCTGTCATTTGGCGTGTCCTGCCACCAGTCAATGGGAGCAACCTTCTTGCCGTGGGAAAGCCCCCACACTGTCGCCAGCATCATCTCCGTTAAGTAAGGCTGCCGCCGGAAATCCTGGGGACGAATCTCGACACAGATAAGATCAGGGTCATAAGTGGCGAGTATGTTAACGATATCCTTGTAAGAGTAATTCTCATTTCTTGCATGCTGCTGGTGAATCGTGCCCACTACCAAGGCCTGCGTTACAGGGGCAGAAAGAGCACCTGGAACTGCGCCCATATAAAGCCAACCCGCGACGAGCGTCGCCATCGTCAAATCCCAACAACGTGATCGCATTTCCGACCTCCTCCTTGAGGAGCGACTTCTTTTACAAATCACCAATCGCCGCAGCACCCGCATGCAGAATTCGCGTAATCGCCGCAAGCTGTCTTCCCCATTCCTCTGTCTCGGCCTTCAGTTGTCTCCGTCCGAGGCCGGTGAGCGTGTAAAACTTGGCTCGGCGATTGTTCTCCGTGGGCCGCCATTCCGGCTTGATCCAGCCCGCCCGCTCCAGACGGCGGAAGGCCGGGAACAACGAGCCCGGATTGACGCGAAACACTCCCTTGCTGATCTGCTCGATCCGCAGGGCAATGCCATAGCCGTGCAGGGGTTCAAGCGCCAAGGTTTTCAAGATGAGCATGTCCAGAGTGCCCTGGACCAGCTCGCTGGATTTCATGGTCTCTCCTCTCGACGGTCCAGATGAGGATACACCTTTCCCCTGGAGTGTCAAGTGGACAACATGTCATTTGTGATTTGCGATTGGTGATTTGTGATTGGAGATGGTCGGTTGAGGCGGAGCGGCAGGGGCCGCGCAGGGAACGGATTCGCGGCAATCGCAAATCACAAATCGCAAATTACCAATGATTACCCGCCGCTCTATTCGTACCGCAGCGCCACGAGGGGATCGACTTTCGTGGCGCGGCGCGCGGGCAGGTAGCTCGCCAACAGGGCAACGCCAAACAGGAGGAGAGGGACTAGGAGTAGGGTTACCGGATCGTACGCGCTGGTCTGGTAGAGCGTGGCGCGAATCAGGCGTGTGACAAGGGGGAACAGGGCCAACCCAATAACACACCCCGACAGGGCGAGCGCCGCGCCGCGTTTCATCACCATCCACCAGACTCCCGTTTCGTCAGCTCCAAGCGCCATGCGTATGGCCAGTTCTCGCTGGCGTTGCGCCACGAGATAGGACATCACGCCGAACAGTCCGATGAGCGCCAGGGCCAGGGCAATCAATCCGAAGGACAGAGTCAGGATGATGGTGAAGCGGCGCTGGGCCATTGATTCGGAAATCAGCGTGTCGAGCGACGCAAAGCTGTAAATGGGAAGGTCGCGATCGAGCGACCAGATTTGTTGCTGCACCCGCGCGAAGAGGTCCTTGTCCTTTGCGCTGCCGTCAGTAAGAAGGATCAGGGCAGTCCGGTCGCCGGTATGGGTCTGAAGTTGGAACATCGAGTGGTAGATCATGGGAGGAGGGTCGGCGTCAAGTGCAGAAATGTGCACATCCGCGGCGATACCAATAATTGCGAACAGGCGGTCGCCCCAATGGAACCGTTGGCCGATGGGATCCCGACCCGGAAAATACTGGCGCGCCAACGTTTCGTTGATGATGGCGACCAAAGACGTGTTGGGCCGATCCTGGTCTGTGAAGTTCCGACCGCGCAAAATCGATATCCCCATGGCATGGAAATATCCCGATGTCACAAGCGAGTTTTCGGCCCAGTGAAAATCGTCGGGCGCGGCGTGCTCGAGGCGAAACCCAATCTGCCGGCTGTCGCTTAGGGGCAAGTGGCTCGCGGCCGCCACCATCTGTACACCGGGTAGATGCGCGAGGCGATCGATCAAATCCTTTTGAACTGTTTCCCGCTTGATGGCATTGGGATAGCGAGCCTCGTCAAACAGGGTACGCACGATGTACACGCCGTCGGGACGAAACCCCAGAGGAACATTCAAGACTCGCACGAAGCTCCTGAGCAGCAGGCCGCCTCCGACAAGGAGAAGTAGTGTCGCGGAAATTTCACCCACCACGATGAAATTCTGAAGCTGCTCCGCTCCACGTGCCCCGCGGGCCTGTGATGATTCCTTCAGACAGTCCTGCGGCGCCACGTGAGAAAGGCGCCACGCCGGAACAAACCCGAAAAGCACAGCGGTCAGCAGCAACAGCACAACCGTAAAGACCAGGGCCGTCGGCTCCACAGCAACTTCCTCGAGGCGCGGCACGTCCGCCGGGCCGAAAGCGCGCACCCCTCGGACCAGCAGGATGGACAAGGCGAATCCGGCGCCCGCGCCTAGAAGCGAGAGCAGAAGGCTCTCCACCAGGCACTGCCGCACCAAACGAGATCGCACTGCGCCAAGCGCACTCCGAACTGCCATTTCGTGAGTACGATAACTGCCGCGAGCGAGCAGCAGATTCGCGACGTTGGCGCAGGCGATCAAGAGAACGCTGGCGACAGCGGCCATCAGGAGCATCATCAAAGGCCGGGCCTTGGCCAAAGCGTAGGCGGCGAAGCGGTGCACACGCGGGACCACCCGGATGTTGCCGGAATAGACGTCACGGTACTGCTGCATAAATGCCGCTGCGATGGAGGAAACATCCGCCTGGGCTTGTTGCTCACTCACGCCCGGCTTCAGGCGTCCGATGAAACCGACACCGAATTCTCTTAGACGATTCTCGGGTTTCAAGTCTTCCGGAGACAACACTTCAGGAACCCAGAGGTCCGCCCGCTCGGAGAGCGGTTCGCCGTCCGAGGGGAAATGGAAAGAGGGCGGCATGACGCCCACCACGACGTAAGGTTTTTCGTCCAGTTTGATGGTCTTGCCCAGAATGTTGGGATCAGAGCCGTAGTGGCGCTGCCAGAGTGAATAGGAGAGCACCGCCACAGGAGCGCCTCCGAATCGTTCCTCGTCGGCAGCCAATAAGCGCCCGAGTCGGGGCGGAACGCCGAGAAGTTGAAACACCGAACCGGTGACCGCAGCCGCATTCACGCGCAACGGGTTCCCTTCCCCGGTAAGATTGAATCCCGCCCCTTCAAAAGCACCCGTCTGCACGAAGGACCGGTTGCGGTCACGATAGTCCAGGTATTCCGCGGCCGCCACTCCTACTTCCAGGTCGCCTCCCATTTGCGGCACGGTCTCTGACACCAAAAGCAGTTCCGCGGGATTGCGATACGGCAACGGCCGTAGAAGAATGGTATCCACCAGGCTGAATACGGCTGTGTTGGCCCCGATGCCGAGGGCGAGAGTGAGAACGGCCACGGCGGTGAAGCCGGGATTCTTGCGCAGCATGCGCAGGCCGTAGCGCAAGTCTTGCCGCAAGGTTCCAAGCCAGCCCCAGCCCCACATGCCGCGCGTGACTTCTTTCGCCAGCCCCACGTTGCCGAATTCGCGCAGGGCGGCGGTTCGCGCTTGCTCGGGGGATTCGCCCTGCTCCACACGCTCCTTGGCGGCCATGTGCAGATGGCTGCGGACTTCCTCGTCCAACGCAGCTTCCATCAACTTGCGCCGGAAAAGGGCACGCAGGCGAAACAAAAGCTTGCTTATCATCGGGACCTCCGCTAGCTCTCAGCCTTCAGCTCTCAGCCTTCAGCTACATCCCCGGGGGAATAATGGTTCTTCGCTGACCACTGACTACTGACAACTTCTTCGATCGACAATCGGCAATCGAAAATCGAAGATCACTCATACCTCAGCGCCACCATCGGATCGACCTTCGTGGCCCGCCGCGCCGGAATATAGCTCGAGAGCATGGCAACACACGTGAGGAGCAGTGATGCTATGACGAATGTGGCGGCATCAGTCGTCTTGACCTGGAAAAGGAACGTCTGTAGGACGCGAGTGACCGCCAGACCCCCGCCCACCCCAAGGCCGGCGCCCAGTGCAGCCAGCGCGGCGCTTCGCCGCAGAATCATCTGCAAGACATCGCCACGTTGCGCCCCGAGCGCGATGCGGACGCCGATTTCATGAGTCCGCTGGCTCACCGAAAAGGCCACCACTCCGTAAATTCCCACGGCAGCAATGAGCATTGCGATTACCGCAAATGCGGCCAGCAGCAGCGACTCGGCGTTCGACTCGACGATGGAGCCGCTGATCAAGCTCGCCATAGTTTCAAGCGCGTAGGCCGGCTGGTCTTTATCGACTTCGTGCAGCCGGGCTTTCATAAGAGGAAAGGTGGAGCCGGGATTCCCCTGCCCACGCACGATGAAGACAATCTGAGAAAGCCAGAGGGAGTTGTTAACTTGTGCATAAGGCTGATAAACGGTGAGCCGCGCAGGTTCCCCCAGCCAGCGTTGTTTGATGTCGTCAACCACGCCGATCACGACGTACCAATCCTCCGGGCCGGGATGCCAGTCGAATGCGACTCGTTTTCCCACCGCGTCCTCCCCGGGCCAGATACGTTGGGCGAGCGTTTCCCCAACCATGACGACTTGCGGGGCTTTTTCGTTATCTCCCGGTGTGAATTCCCGCCCGCGCAGCAGGCGAATTCCCATGGTTCGAAAGTAGCCGGGACTGGTTGCGACTCGCAATGCGATTAACGGCTCCTCCTGAGAGTTCACGTGCCCTTCCGCCACGAAGCTCGACGCGACATCCGCGTGCCCGAAGGGAAGCCAGTTCACCGCCGCAACCGAGGTGGCGCCAGGCAGGTTTCGAAGGTTCTCGAGAGTCTCGCGTGCGAAACTCTTGAGCTGTGCCACCGTGCGATGCGGGGGGAGTATAACCGTCATCGTATAGAGGTCCCGGGGGTTAAATCCGGGATTGACAGATCGCAAACGCGCCAGGCTCTTTAGCATTAGTCCTGCGCCAATCAACAGCACCAGCGCCAGGCCCATCTCGGAAACTACCAACATATTCCTGATCTGTTGCCCTCTGTCCGAAACCCAGCGGTTGCCCGCCCGCTTGAGCGCCTCCATCAACCTTGTATCGGAGAGGTGAAGAGCAGGGACAATTCCAAACAACAAGCCGGTCAACAACGACGCAGCAAAAGTGAAGGCCAGCACCCAATTATCAATGTGGATCTCGTGGAGACGCGGCAACTCCCGGCCAGGAACCAGCCAGAGGAATATGCGTACGAGCCAATTTGCCAACGTAAATCCCAGGGATCCACCCAGGAGCGACAGCAGCAGGCTTTCCGTGAGCAATTGCCGCAAAAGGCGGGCGCGACTTGCGCCTAAAGAGGCCCGCACGGTGATCTCCGGCCGGCGCGCCAGGCCGCGCGCCAGAAGCAAATTCGCTACGTTCGCACAGCTTACCAAAAGCACGAACCCTACCGCGCCCAGCAAAAGCAGCAAGGAGCCTTGGACGTCGCCCACGATGTACTTGTGAAGCGGGTACAGCCGGAGGATCTCTTTCGCATCGCTATCCGGATGTGCGGCCTGGAATCTTCGTTTGAAAACGTCCATCTCGGCCTGTGCCTGCGAGAGGCCGGCGCTTGGGTTCAAACGGCCAATGACGTCGTTACGAGCGAGCTTCGTAGCACTCAGGACTTTGACATCCGTGGCCGTCCAAACGTCCGGATCTCGAGGAAAATCGAATCCTGGAGGCATGACCCCGACGATGGCGTACGGAGATTCATCCAGGAATATCGTCTTGCCGAGCGCACCGGCATTGGCCCCGAAATGGCTTCGCCACAGCCGATCGCTGATCACTGCGCCGCTCGCGGCCTCCTTCTCTTGCTCGGCGGCGAACGTCCGGCCAAGCTCGGGAGCGATGCCCAGGGTGGGCCAGAAGCTCTGCGTCACCTCGCATCGGCGAACCACCATAGGCTCCCCGACGCCGGTAAGCCTGCTTCCCAGCCCGGCGCTATACGCAGCCAAATGCGCGAACGCGTGAGTTTGTAGCTCGTACTCGACGTATTCGGCGCCTGAAAGCTCTCCAAAATCCCTTCCAGGAAGGCCACGTTGCAGCAGAACAAGCCGCTCAGGGTGTGGGTAAGGCAGCGGGCGGAGCAGGACCGAATTAACCACCGTGAAGATCGCGGTCGTGGCGCCGATGCCGAGGGCGAGCGTGATGACGGCGACGGCGGCGAAGCCGGGATTGTGGCGCAACTGGCGCAAGCCGTAGCGAATGTCTTGCAAGAACTTCTCAAACCAATCCCGCAGAATGATTAACACGACCACCTCACGTTCAGTAATCAAGCAATCAGCTATCAGCAACCCTCTCATTCTGAGGCCGCCGACTCCTGGCGGGCGATGAATCTCGGTGCAACCGACCCCTCACCCGGCCCGCGACGGCTGGTGAAAGCGCCGTCGCGGTCCACCCTCTCCCCAGGGGAGAGGGGGACTCCAATTGCAAACTGCAATCGACAATCGGCAATCGACAATCGGCAATCATTCATACCTCAGCGCCACCATTGGGTCGACCTTCGTGGCCCGTCGCGCGGGGATGTAGGTGGCCGCAAGGGCCACCGCAATCACTCCGAGGGCGGCGAAGGAAATGGGCAGGACGCTCGAGGGAGGCAAGCCCTCGATCAGGCTGGCGGCGAATTTCCTGGCCCAGAGCACAACTGGAATCCCGGCTGCCAGTCCTGCTGAGACCATCCCCAGCGCCTCGCGTAGAACCATCCATGTCACATTCCCTCGTGTGGCGCCCAGCGCCATGCGCACGCCAATCTCTTTGGTGCGGCGCGCCGCCGTGTACGCCAGCAACCCGTAGAGACCGATGGCGGCAAGGATCAACCCCAACGTGCCGAACGAGCCGGAGAGCACAGCGATGAGGCGTTCGGGAACAATGGAAGCATCCACTTGTTCGGACATAGTGGTGACGTGCTCCACCTCGACGCCTTTCAGTGTCTCGGCCACGTTGCGCCGAACTTCACCCGTCACCGTGTCGGGGGGAATGTTGGTGCGAAGGATGAAATTACGTGCGAACATTCTTCCATCCATGAAGGCAGTCAGGTAGATGATGCGCGGTGGCGTTTCGTGGGCGTCCGTGTACTTCGTATTGCCCACGACTCCTACAATTTCATAAGGCTTATCGGCGCCGCCAATGCCTTTCCAATCGCGTTCGATGGTGAAATGCTTTCCAATGGGGTTAGCGCCCGCGAAGTAATACCGCGCCATCGCCTGATTGATGATCGCCACGCGCGGGCCGCCCTGGTCCTGGAAGCTGAAATCGCGGCCCTCGAGCAATGGCGTGCCGAGGGTCTGGAAAAATTTTGGGGCAACCCAGGACAACGACACGTAGCGGCGGTCCTCAGGCTTTTGTTGGAAGCCCTCCACGTCTACAAAGCTCGAAGCTCCTCCGCCTGAGACGGGAGTGGGTGCGCCAAGCGTGGCGGAGCGTACGCCGGGAAGCGCGTCCAGGCGCCCCAGCAGTTCCTGGTACAAAAGCGAGAGTTGCTCGCCGCTATATCCGCTGCCCGCCGTGTCGAGGGTCACCAGCAGAAGGTGGTCGCGCTGGAAACCGAGCTGACTGCGCAGGTCCGCCAAGTGGCGAGTAAACACCCCGGCGAGGCTCAACACTACTACTGACAAAGCTACCTGTGCAGCGACGAGGCTTTTCCCAAAGAAGCGGGCGGCTCTCACTTGCGTGGGCCTTGCGGCGCCTTGCAACATCGTGGCGGGGGTGGTGGCCATCGCCCGCAAAGCAGGAACCAGCCCGAACAACACGCCGGTCAGCAGCGCCGCTCCGACAGCGAAGAGCAGCACGTGCAGATCCGGCTGAACCTCGATTGTGAGATGAGGCGGCAACCCCACAATTGGCCGCCCGGAAAGGAGAATTCGAAGCAGTGCGCGCGCGCCGAGATACGCCACGAGAATCCCCAGTAGGCTGCCCGTGGCGGACAGCAACAGCGATTCCGTCATCACCTGCCGCAACAAGCGGAGCCGGCCGGCGCCGAGAGAAACACGCAGCGCCATTTCGTGCTCGCGCGCCGCCCCGCGCGCCAGCAGCAGCGTGGCGATGCTGGTGCAGGCAATCAGAAGGAGCAGACCCACCAGGGCCATCAGGACCAGCAATGGCTGCTCGAACTGGTCACGCAGAAATGCCAGCCCAGCCCCCGCCGGCACGATTTCCAGTTTCAGTTGCCGCCAAAGCGGGTCCTTGCTGTTCTTCGCCATTTCATCGATGGTGAACTGAAAGAGGACGCTCATCTCCGCCTGTGCTTGCGCAATGGACACCCCCGGCTTCAGGCGGCCGATCAGGGCTAGCGGCCTGCCGAAGAACGTTTGGCTGCTGTGGTCGATTGCGGGCTCGAGACCCGTGGGCACCCAGACGTAGGGCCTCGACCAGATCTCCAGCCCAAAGAATTCACGCGGCGTGACCCCGATGACCGTAACGGGCACATCCTGCAAAACAATTCGCTTGCCTAGAATTCCCGGATCCAGATTGAAGCGGCTCTTCCAGAAGGACCAGCTCACCACGGCCACTGCCGCGCGCGCAGCGCCGATGTGATCGTCCTCCGGCCCGATGAGGCGGCCAATCGCGGGCTTCACTCCCAGCACAGGAAAGAAGTCCCCCACCACGTATTCGCCGTCTACCGTTTCGTTGCCGAGGCCTTCACCGCGCAAAGCGAAACGGGAGGGACTGAACCCGATGAGGCCCGAGAAGACGTGATTATGTTCCCGAAAGTGCTCGTAACTCTGCCAGGAGTACCCGTTTATACGAGGCTCCCCAGGGTACTGATGCAGCAGTTCCACAAGGCGCTCAGGGTCTCGCACCGGAAGCAAGCGCAACATCAGTGTGTTGATCAGACTGAAAATGCCCGTATTAGCGCCTATTCCCAGCGCCAAAGAGAGCACCGCGACGACGGCGAAGCCGGGACTTCTGCGCAAGGTGCGCAGGCCAAAGCGAATATCTTGCAGCAAGGTTTCAAGCCAGCCGTGGCCCCACACGTCCCGTGTGACTTCTTTCGTGAGCTCGACGTTGCCGAACTGGCGCCGTGCGGCGATTCGCGCTTGCTCGGCGGATTCACCCTGCTCGATGCGCTCCTCGGTAGCCATGCGCAGATGACTCTGGACTTCGTCTTCCAAGTCGTCTTCCATCGACCTCCGCCGAAACCGCGCTCGCAGACGAAACAGAAGGCTGCTTATCACCCGCACCTCCACTTCAGTGGCTAGTGGCTAGTGGTTAGTGGCTAGCATCCGCGGACGTTAAAGAATTTAGGCGGCGTCGCAATCCGTCGGGCCCCGCCTAGCCGTTGCTCTTCACTAGCCACTAGCCATTAACTACTAGCCACTGCTTCACTCATACCTCAGAGCCACCATGGGATCGACCTTGGTGGCTCGCCGCGCGGGAACATAGCTCGCGAGTAGCGTCACCACCAACACGCCACAGAGCGCCGCCCCGAAGCTGAGGCCATCGTTGGGACCAAGCCCGAACAGGGTGGAGCGCAACAGGTGAGCCGCGCCCAGCGCAAGCGGCAATCCCACCAGGGCCCCAGCCACGCTCATGGCAAGACTTTCACGCAGCACCATCCAGAGCACTTGGCGCCGTTGCGCGCCGAGCGCCATCCGCACACCCAGTTCCGCGGTCCGGCGGCTGACGCGGTAGGCGAGCGTTCCGTAGAGGCCGGTGGCAACCAGCAGCGTAGCGAGCAGTCCGAAGCAGGTGGAGAGCCTGGCGAAAAGGCGTTCCTGCACATAGTTCTCCTCGAATTGTTCTTGTTGAGTCATGGGCGCGAGAAGGGGAATGTCCGGACCAAACTCCCTGACCACGCGGCGAACCTCCGGCAGCAGTGCCGTGGGCATGCCCTCCGCGCGCAACTCGAAGTGCATGGTTCTTGTGCCGGTAGCCTGTTGGTATGGGAAATACGCCATAGGGAAATCCCGCTCACGCACTTGGGTATACTTGCTATTTGTGGCTACACCAACAATTGTGGATTGAGTGCATTGCGGGGCGGCGCATTGGGACACATGGTGGCCCAAAGGATTTATGCCGTGCAAGAAGCGGTCGGCGAATGTCTCGTTAATGACGACCACTGGGGCTGCGGAGGAACTATCCGCGTCGGAAAAATCCCGCCCCATCAGCAGAGGTGTCCTCAGCACGTGGAAATAGTCCGGTCCCACGGAATTCCAGAGCATCATGGTGGATTCCCTGTTGCGCGGGGCGACGCCATCCACAAAAGTATCGCCCGTGTTATCCCAGCCCGAACCGATGCGGTTCTCCATAAATGTGACGGATTCTACGCCCGGCAACGCGCGTAGGCGCGCACTGAGGCTCTGGAAAAACAGATTGACTTCGCTTTGCGCGTGAAGCGTCTGGGGTGACGTAATCCCGAATACGAGCAGGCCCTGGGCGCGCATGCCCAGCTTGGTGGTCTCCAGGTTCCGCAGGGTTCGCAGCAGCAATCCGGCGGAGACGAGCAGCACCAAGCAGAGTGCAATCTGCAAAGCCACCACAAGCCTTCCGGCTCGCAACCGGCCCCTTTCTTGATAACGCCTTGCGTCGGCTATCCTGAGCGCCAGAGCGGCCCGGGCCCACAAAGCGTTGCGCAGCGGGGCCAGACTAAGGACCACGGCGACCAGAACGGAAATCACAAGCGTGAAGCCCAGGACGGTGCGATCGGGCGCAACACTGTAGTTGAGCTCAGCCCACGAAGCAAGGACGCGGGTGCTCCAAATGGCAAAGAGCCATCCCAGCGCCGTACCACCAGCGACGAGCAGCACGCTCTCCGTTAGCAACTGGCGGAACAGACGCGCGCCGCCGGCGCCCAGCGCCATCCGAAGGGTAAATTCCCGCTGGCGCACGGCATTACGCGCCACCAGCAGCAAGGCGACGTTGATGCAAGCGATAACCAGAACCACAAACACCATCGCCATAAGCACGGACAGCGCATTTCTCGACTCTTCGTCCGTTCCGGTGGTTCCGCGTAGCGGCGTAAGGAAAAGCCGTGGCGCCTTCTCCTTCGGATTGCGGGCGCCCATGCCCTCGTAGGCGGACCTCTCGAAAATGGGGTTAAGCTGGGCCTCGGCCTGCTTATAGGTCACTCCGGGCGCCAGGCGGCCCACCATCATCAAGAACCACCATTTCGGCGCGCCATACAAGGTGAAGCCATCCTCCGCAGGCTGGCCCCAGGGAGTGAGATCCGGCCGGCTCTGGAAAGGAACCCAGAGGTCGGTCATCGCACCACGCTCGACGCCTATAAAGTCGTGCGCGGCAACCCCAATGATTGTGAAAGGACTTCCCTTCACATACAGGGTTCGCCCCAACACCGAAGGATCACGCCCAAACCTTCGAGACCAGTAGCCATCGCTGAGCACCGCCACCATGCTGTGGTGAGACTCGTCCTCGAGGGTGAAGTTGCGGCCTCGCTCGGCGCGTACGCCAAGCCCGGAGAAAAAGTTCCCGCTCACCATGTCGACGGATGCCTCTTCGGGTTCCTCGCCGTAGCGGACGGACAGCTTTTCCACAGCGAGAGGCATGTAAGCCATCACCTGGGTGAAAATGCCGCGTGTATTTCGAAACTGTTCGAACGTGGCCTCGTTGAAGGAATAGCCCACGCTTCCCGTTTCAGTGGCGTAACCTGGAAGAGCGGTCGTCCGCAGGTCGTACAACTGCTGCGGTTTGGGCACGGGCAGGTAGCGCAAAAGGGCAGCATTCATCACACTGAAGACCGCCGCGTTGGCCCCAATGCCAAGGGCGAGGGTGAGAACGGCCACGGCGGTGAAGGTGGGATTCTTGCGCAATTGGCGCGCACTGTAGCGAATATCTTGTAGCAAGGTTTCAAGCCACCGCCAGCCCCACATGTCGCGCGTAGTCTCTTTCACCAGCGTGACATTTCCAAATTCGCGGAGAGCGGAGGACCGTGCTTGGTTGGCCGACTCGCCCCTCTCCATTCGTTCCTGAGCGGCCATCCGCAAATGACTTTGGATCTCCTCGTCCAACGAGGTCTGCATCGACTTGCGCCGGAACAGGGGTCGCAGGCGAAACAGAAACTCTCTTATCATCAGTACCTCCACTTCAGTGGTTAGTGGCTAGTGTCCGCGGTCGAACGTTCCTTGAAGAATTCAGTCGGCGGCGCGAGCCGTGGACCGCCCCTTGCCAACCAGTAGCCACTAGCCACTAGCAACTGCTTCACACCAGCCACTAGCCACCGGCCACTAACCACTAGCCACTGACCACTGACAGCCTCTTCAATCGACGATCGGCAATCGAAAATCGACAATCACTCATACCTCAGCGCCACCATGGGGTCGATCTTCGTGGCCCGGCGCGCGGGGAGCAGACAGGCGGCTGCCGCCACGCCGGCCAACATAAGAAGAGCGACCAGCAACGAGCCTGGATCGGAGGGGCTCAGCCCAAACAGCAACCCGCGGAAAAGTCTCATAGAAGCGAAGGCAGCGGGAGTCCCGATCATCGCGCCGACGCCCACAAGCACCAGTATTTCGCGCAAGAAGAACCAAACGACCTCGGTCGGGGCTGCACCGAGTGCCATCCGTATTCCGATTTCCTTGGTGCGGCGCGTTACGGAGTAGGAGGTGATACCGTAAAGGCCAACACAGCACAAGCCCAGCGCGAGGGCCCCGAACAACGCGCACAGCGTCGCGAAGGTGCGTTCGAGGTGGAGCGTCCCGTTAATTTGCTCGGTCATAGTGCGGACGCCGTAAACCACAAGGCCCGAATCAATCCCTTGGATACTTCGACGAACGCTTGCCGACATTGTCTGCGGGTCACCTGCCACCTGCACGTGAAGCACGAATGGCGGGTACTGGCTGAATTGCCAGAGTGACTGAAAGATCGCCGGGCGTGGCGGGAAGCGCAGGCTGGTGTCCCTGGCGTCCTTCACGACGCCTATGATCTCGTACTTGGCCGCCGACTTCGGTCCCTCGTCGCCGAAGCGTTGGCCGAGCGGATTCTGCCCCGAAAAGTACTCGCGGGCGAAGGCCTCATTGACGATCGCTACCAGCGGGGCGCCGGCGCGGTCGCGAGCCGAGAATTCACGCCCCATGAGCAGCGGGATCCCGTTCGTGGCGAAAAAGTTTGGGCCCACGATGTTGAAGCCGACGGCAGAGTTACCATTCCCGGCATTGCCCTGCACCCAGACGTTCTTCGTCGCCGAGTCGCCGAACACCGGAATATAGGCAAGAGCGGCCGAGCGCACGCCGGGCAGCGCGGGCAATCGCTGCATCAGTTCGTCCAAAAGGCCTGTGACGCGGTCGCCCTGGTAGCGCGACTCGCGCGGATCGATGCTCATCAGAAGAAGATGGTCGCGGTCGAAACCGGCATCCACTGCTTCGAGGTTGCGTAGCGTGCGGATAAACAGCGTAGCACCCGTCAACAGCAATACCGACGCGGCAACCTGCCCAACAAGAAAGACGCGCGTCGGGCGAAGCGAGGCGCGAGCGGCAGCGGACTCTCCACTTCGCATGACTTCTTGGAGACCTGAGCGTGTGATGCGCAGCGCCGGCACGAGCCCAAACGCTATGCTGGTGAGGATGGACACCCCGGCGGTGAACGCCAGTAGCGGCAGGTGCAGGCGAAACTGAAAGGTCTCGGCACTGCTGATTTCCAGCAGTGCTGTCAACAGGTGATGGGCCCCCGAGCCCACGACCAAGCCCAGGCAACCGCCGCACATGCCCAACAGCAGACTCTCCGTAAGCAACTGCCGAAGGATGCGCCGCCGGCCGGCGCCCAGTGCGAGCCGCACGGCTATTTCGCGCGACCGCGCGGTCGCTCGCGCCAACAGCAGACTCGCCAGATTGGTGCAGCAGATGAGGAGGGCGATGCAAGCCAAGATACCGAGGACGCCCAACGGGACTCCCAGTTCTAAGCGCCCGCCGTATTCGCCTGTCCCGGCGGAACGCACGTCCAACTTAATATTACCCATCCACCCGCGTTCACCTTTGAGCTCACCTTCGAGCAGCGCGTGGAAGCGAGCGGTAACTCGATCTCGCGCCTCTTTGAGCGAGAGACCCGGCTTGAGCCGTGTAAAAAGATAAACGTAGTACGATGCGCCATCCGGCAGCGGAACAGCGTTGAGAGCACAAGTAATGTCAGGTGGTGAAAGCCGGTCCAGACCGTGGAAACGGGGCGGAGCTACACCCACGATCGTCAGGGGAGTATTTTCGAGGTAGATCGTCTTGCCCAGGACCGAACGATCGAGCGCAAAGCGGCGCTGCCAATACGCGTAACTGAGCACCGCCGCGGCAGCGGCCCCCGGCACGTCGTCCGCGGCGTCGAGCGTGCGCCCCACAAACCCTTGGAGACCGAGCGTCGAGAAGTAAGCGCCGGAAACCTGTTGCACATGCGCACGGTCAGAGGCCTCGCCTAACCGGACCGTCGCCTCGCGGCTCAAGTAGGCAAAGAGTCCAGGCAGCGCCGGCTGCGGTTCCAGCAGCGGTCGGTAATCCGGCCAGTTGAAGTTCGACCCTAAGTTGCCGCGTTGGAACCACGTAAGCTGCACCAACTCTTGCGGATGGCTGATGGGGAGAAGCTCGAGAGTCGTGTCGTGGAGTAAGCTGAAAAGGGCAGTATTGACTCCAATGCCGAGTGCCAAAGTGATGACCGCCACCGCGGTAAAACCCCTGTTCTTCGCCATCATGCGCAGCCCAAATTGGACGTCTCGCATCAACTGCTCAAGCCAGCCCCAACCCCACGTGTCGCGCGTGACCTCCTTCACAAGCGCGACGTTGCCGAATTCGCGGACGGCTGAAACGCGCGCTTGCTCGGCGGTTTCGCCTTGCTCGATGTGCCCCCGCGCCGCCATGCGCAAATGGCTCCGCACTTCTTCCTCCAAGTCCTCATCGCGCTGCCGGCGGTGAAACAACCATTCCCAAAGGCTCATGGCTGACCTCCATTGGGTGCTGGATTCTCCAGGACCGTAATCCTACGGACAGGCCGAGCGCCGCTTGGCCCTACTGACCGGCACTGGCCGCGGGGTTCATAATCCCGGCAATCGCGGTGACAATCTGCGTCCAACGGGCCTGCTCCGAGAGCAACTGCTTTTTGCCGGCGGAAGTCAGGCGATAAAACTTGGCGCGCTGATTGCTCTCCGTCTGCTTCCACTGCGACGACACCCAGCCCTGCTTTTCGAGGCGGTGCAGCGCCGGGTAGAGCGAGCCGGTCTCAACCTGCAAAACCTCCCCCGATTGACCGCGAATCGACTGGCTGATTCCGTAGCCATGCTGCGGCCCCCACTGCAAGGTCTGGAGGATGAGCATGTCGAGCGTGCCCTGCAATAATTCGATCCGATTCTGGTAGCGTTCTCTCTTAGGTTTCATGACGTAGACAATCTACACCCAAGGCTGTAGAATGTCAACAGCCTTTTCAAGGGCGACGGGCAAGGGATAAAGGGTAAAGGATGAAGGCTGAAGGATAAAGGCTAAAGGGTAAATCTGATCTCGATCGTCCGTGCATCCTTTACCCTTTATCCTTTGACCTTTACCCTTTAGCCTTTACCCCTTTTAAGCACAGATCACCCGAGGATGGATTTGGCGATGGTCTGGAGCTGCATGAAGGAGGTGCCTTCGTAGATTTTTCCGATTTTCGAGTCGCGGAGATACTTTTCAGCAGGATAGTCCTTAGTGAAGCCGTAGCCGCCATAAACCTCGAGGCATTCGGAGGCCACGCGCTCGGCCACCTGGGAGCAGAAATACTTGACCATGGCGGCTTCCTTCAGGAACGGCAGGCCCGCGTCTTTCAAACGCGCGGCGTTGTAAGTCATCAGCCGCGCGGCCTCGACCTCGGTGGCCAGCCGCGCAAGCTGAAACTGGATAGCCTGAAACTCGGCAATAGGTTTCCCGAACTGCTTGCGTTCTTTCGCATAAGCGAGCGCGTGTTCGAGTGCTCCGCGCGCCACGCCGAGCATCTGCGCCCCAATGCCGATGCGTCCCTCGTTCAGCGTTTCAATCGCCACCTTGTAACCCTTGCCCAGCGCGCCGAGCACATTGGCGCCGGGAACGCGGCAATCCTCCAAAATAAGTTCACACGTGGAGGAGGCGCGAATCCCCAGCTTGTCTTCCTTCTTGCCCACGCTGAACCCCGGGGTGTCGTGCTCAATCACGAAGGCGGTGATCCCCTTGTAACCCAGCTCGGGATTGGCGTTGGCGAAGACGATAAACAATCCGGCTTCTTTGGCGTTTGTGATCCAGAGCTTTCGTCCGTTCAGGACGAAGCGGTCGCCTTCCTCGCGGGCGCGCGCGCCGAGCGAAAATGCATCACTGCCGGAACCTGCTTCCGAAAGGGCATAAGCTCCCACCGTGTCTCTCACCAGGCGCGGGAGGAATTTCTGCTTCTGTGCGTCGCTGCCCCAGCGCTCGAGGGCATTGTTCACCAGGGTGTTCTGGACGTCGATCACCACGCCCGCTGAAGCATCAACCCGTGAGAACTCCTCGATGGCCAGAGTGGCCATGAAGAATGTCCCCCCGCTGCCCCCATACGCCTCCGGCACGGCCAAACCCATGAAGCCTTGCTCGAAGAACTTGTCAATTAACTCGTGGTCGAAAATGCCTTCGCGGTCCATCGGTTCGACGTGCGGGCGAATCTCGTTCTCGGCGAATTCGCGCGCTGCCGCCTGAAACATCCGCTCTTCCTCGCTGAGCGCGGTCAGCGGGGCTGTTGAAGAAAGTTGTCTTATCTCAGCCATGCGAGACCCCCGGGTTGACAATGACGATAAACAAATGCTACCCGCCAGCCGCAAAGGAGGCAAGCGGTTTGTGGAGCGGCGACTTCATCGCGCTAGGTGACGGCGGGTTCACTAGGACTAGGAGCGGGGAGTTCAACTCGCCAATGGCGGCGTAAAGCCGCCGCTACAACGGTGGTACTGGTGTCATTTGAACAATACGGGCGTCCCAGAGCACACGTCATTCCCGCGAAGGCGGGAATCCACTCCGCAAACCATCGGAAGTGAGCGCCTTACGTACTGGATTCCCGCCTTCGCGGGAATGACGTGTGCTCTAGCGCGACTGAATCGTGCAAATGACACCACTACCACAACTGCTGGTTTCTTGCTTTCTCGGGAGCATACTGTTAGGCTAGTTGTGCCTTGCCACCGCGGGGGCGCCCTTCAAGTTGGCACTTTCTATGCGGTTTTTTCGGGGGCGATTGGACAACGGAACCAACTTCCGACCAACACCATGCATCGAAGCACTTTGAGTTCCACACATCTGGGAGGTTGATCTGATATGACGAAGCAATTCGTAAAAGGGTTTATGGTCACGGTGGCTCTCTGCCTCGGCGCCACTGTGGGGCGCGCGCAGACGAGTTTAGTTTACGTGACGGGTGGTGGCACCGCAATTCGCGACGCCAGGGCCTTTCAGCTAAACTTCATAGACTTCACCTCGCAATTCGCGAGCGGTGGCGGAGGGAACCTGGGAATCGAAGTGCCGCTGAAGAAAAGCAAAATCTTCGGCCTCGAATTTTCCTACGGTCTTAACCAAAACAATTTTGAACTGACCGATCAAAACACCAACCCTACGACCACCGTAGCGTACGGCCTGAGGGACAACAGGTTCAGCGGCGACATTGTGCTGCACTCGCCCGCGACCTTTCGAAATATTCGCCCTTACTTCGTCGCGGGTCCCGAGTACGACCGCTATTCGCCTACCAGTGCCGCCGTGAGCCTCGCAGCGCGTGTCGGGTTCGGCGCTTCCGCGCCCGTAGCCAAGTTGAGCTCCGAAGGCGATTGGGGCGTAAACATTGGCGGGGGCCTTGATTATAAAGTAACGGAAAAATGGGGCGTGCGAATCGACGTGCGCGACCACCTCACCAGTTCCCCAACCCTCGGCTTGCCCTATGGACCCACCTCCACCTCGCCTGCATATTTTCCCGTTAGCGGGAAGGCGTCAAGTATCGCCTATACCATAGGAATTGTGTATCACTTCGGCGGAGGGAAAGCATCGTCCGCCGAAACCAAGTCGCCCCAGCCCGGCTCCTCCGGTCAGGCAGCGTCCGCGAAGGAGAAGTCGTCCGCGAAGGAGAAGTCGCCCGCGCAGGAGAAGCCGTCCCCGTCGTCCGTCTTTAACTAGAGCGGCGGTTTTCTGAAGGAAAGGCCGAGATCGATTCGGCGCGGGTGAAGGAAGACGAGAGGGTTCCGAATCGCCAAGTCTGAGTTCGCTGTGCAAGCGGCGGTTCTCGCGCCTGACTCGCGGAGGGCTTCCGCCTTTCCGCCGACTTCCTACTGCCGGAGGCTTACTCCTCCGCGAGTTGGACCTTCATGCAGAGGTTCATGATGGGGGTAACCTCGCGGAAGACGGCGAGCATCGACTCGACTAGGTCGAGTCCGGTCGAGGCCCGCACCGCGACCTCTTCCATCGGATAATAGAGTTGGAACCCGGCCCAGCGGCTGACAGGAGCAGCCTTCAGGAGAGCGCGAAGTTTTCCCATGGAAGGAAAATTCTCGCGGGTGAAATAGGAAGCCTCGCTCTCCCAACTGCCGCCGTGAAGCATGAAGCCTTCACGGCACACCAGGCGTTTGAGTTCGCGTTCCATGGGGCTGCGCGGCCGCAGCGAACGGAGCAACCGGTGCCAGTCCCAGTCTGATTGCAACTCGCACTCGCGGTTGTCGCGAGGCGCTTTAACGTAGCCCCGCTCCACTTGCATGCCGCACTTGAAGAGCTTCTCTTCCTTGTCCACACTGATGAAGAACTTCGAACAGCCGAAACTGACATGCGAAGAAAGCGGCATGGCTTCGCGGTTGGCTCGAGGCAGGTAGCCGATCCATTGCCAGTAAACGCCGCGCCCCCAGCGCTCGGTCACGAACGGCTGGGCGTAACGGGACTCCAGCGCGAGCTTCAGAATCCGCGTGATTCGTTGATTGTCCTCGAGATTCCCCACGTGGATGCCACGGCGGAAATCGAGATAATCGGGACGGAACGCGATGGCGGCCGCCGGCAGTGGCAGGCTGATTTGCAGTTTCGAAGACATGGTAACCAAAGCAGAAATCAGAAACTAGAAAATCGAAAGTGAACACTAAGACCAGAAACTGGAAAATGGAAATTGGAAAATGGAAACTGGCATTGTGGTTTTCCATTTTCCAGTTTCTAATTTCCGGTTTCTGCTTACTGCCTTCACGCGGCGCGGGCCGCGCTGGCAGGCCGTCGCGAGTGGAAGCCGCTGATCAGCGTTTTGGACATCTCCTCGCGCTGGATCTGGTTGGTGCCCTCGTAGATCTGTGTGATTTTGGCGTCGCGCATATACTTCTCGACCGGGTAGTCGTGCATGTACCCGTAGCCGCCATACACCTGCACCGCGTCCACGGTGACTGACATGGCCACGTCGGAGGCAAAGCACTTGCACATGGCGGAGTAGAGCGTAGGCCGCTCCTTGGGTTGTGTATCGATGTGGCGCGCCGTGGCATAGACGAGCGCGCGCGCGGCCTCAATCTGCATCGCCATATCGGCCAGCAGGAAACGCAGTCCCTGGAAGGAGCCAATCGGCGCGTCAAACTGCTTTCGGGTGCAGGCGTACTCGAGCGCCAAATCGAAAGCGCCCTGCGCAATCCCCACCGCCTGAGCGCCCACTCCCGGACGCGAGACGTCGAATGTGCGCATGGCCGTGATGAACCCCGTGCCTTCACGTCCCAGGCAATTCTCCACCGGCACACGGCAGTCCTCAAAGACCAGTTCGCGGGTGGCGGAGGCGCGAATCCCTAGTTTGTCTTCTTTCTTGCCGAAAGTGAATCCCGGCGTGCCCTTCTCTACCACGATGCAGGAGGCGCCGCGCGGACCCTTGGCGGGATTGGTGAGCGCAATAACAGAGTAGAGTTCCGCTTCGCCGCCGTTGGTGATCCATTGTTTGGTTCCATTCAGCACGTAGTGGTCGCCGTCGCGCAAGGCGGTGGTGCGCACGGCTGCGGCGTCCGAACCGGCCTGAGGCTCGGTAAGCGCGAAAGCCACCAGCCGCTTGCCGGAAGCAACCTCCGGCAGCCATCGCTGCTTCTGTTCCTCGCTGCCGGAGAGGATGATCGGCAGGGCGCCGAGTGCCGTGCCCGCAAAACTGAGGGCGATGCCGCCGCATGCTTTGGAGAGTTCTTCGGTCACGATCACCATGTTCATGATCGGGGTACCCTCGGGCATCCCCCCATATTTTTCGTCGATGAAAACCCGAAACAGATCGGTCTGCGCGAGTATTTTCACAATCGGCCAGGGAAACTTGGCCTCGCGGTCATATTCCGCCGCCACCGGCCGGATTTCCTTTTCGGCAATCTCGCGAGCAAGATCTCGAATGGCCCGTTGATATTCAGTGAAGCCGTAATCCATACTCACCTCATGCTGGAAATTCGAAACTGGAAACTCGAAACTGGGGGACGCTCGAAACTAGAAGCCAAAGCCATCCCAGCCATTAATTTGTTCGTGCCGCCATTTTCTGTTTTCGAGTTTCCGTTTTCGAATTTCGAGTTCCTATGCTTCCTCGTGGCCGCCATCCCACAGCGATGGCCTAACCAGCCATGCCTCGCCGCCGCGGAAGGCAAAGCGGCAGCATTCATCAAGATCCCCGGCCCGAAACGAGCTGACGTCGATCTCGCCCTCCAGCGAGCCCGGCTTGGCAAGAACCTGCAGCGCATAGACCAAAGGCAAAACGCTCGAGTTCACGTCTCGCAGAGCGACTTCGATCCGGTCCACGCGGGCGACGATTTCAAAATCTCCGTCGGAATAAAGGCCCGCCGTGCGCTCCAGAAGTTTGCGAATGTCATCCCCTGCCGTGGGAACCCCGTCGAAATTGAATTTGCCGTTCAACCGTTGGTAAGGCTCAGGAACAATTGAGACAGGCTGGCTTCGGTATTGTTCCCAGCTCGCACGCGTATAATCAGGCCGCGCCCAGGCAATGGTTAAGAAACCGCCTTTCCCAACCTTTACCCTCACGTACTGTCCTTTGACTCCATCCTGGTAATAGACAGTCCCCCCGCCCACCTGAGCGCGTTCCTCATCGGTCACTTGGCTAAGGAACTCAACCATTTCCCGGACGATCTCGGGGAGTACGGGCCGGTCGTCGGGTTGGACATGGCGCACCTCCAGCGACATCGACTCTGGCACAAACTCCAGCCACGTCGCTTCAATGCGTCCAAGCTTTTGCTGGCTATCCGGGCTGAGCTTCCCCAGTTTCACCTGCCCTGAACAGCCCAAATGAGTGCGCATTTTTCACTCCCTCCCGCGGGTCACAGAGACAAAGTGTGCGTATTCGCCCTCCCACATTGACATATAGGCATTTTGGGGGCCGAACGGACTAATCGACTGCCGCCGCACGATTCTGCCACAGGTCGCTTCAAGAACATAGCCTTTTGTTCGCACAACCACGTCGAGTTACCCGGCGATCTCCTTATTGCCGGCAACCCAAAAAGCCGCTCTCGTCATATCCGGGGCGTGTTACGCTGTCATTCTGAGCGCCAGCGAGGAATCTCGGCAATTTTCCAATTTCCAGAGGAGAGACGATGAATAGACCCTTTCAGTTCTTCACCTTAGCTATTGCTCCTTTATTTGCCCTCGCCGCGCCTGCGGGCGCCGGCCAGTCCACCTCACAACCGGTCACGATTGAGTATTATTATAAGCTTGCGCCCGGTGGAAACTCAGAGTGGCTTGCCCTCTACAAGAAGAATCACAACCCGCTTCTCAGGCAATTGATGAAAGAAGGCCTGCTCAAGAGCGAGAAGCTCTACACCCGGCGCTTTCATGCCGAAAGTCCGGCCTGGGATTATAAAATAGTGATGATTTGGCGCGACTGGGCAGCCCTGGAAGAGGCGCACAACCGCGAACCGGAGATTCTCAAGTCGCTCTATCCCAACAAAGAGGACCATGACCAGCAGGAAAAACGCCGCTGGGAATTGACCCTCGCCCACTGGGACGATGTGCTTGATGAAGTCCCGCTCGATTAGTGCAGCGGCAAGTCGCTGATAGCGGAAGTTCGTACCCGGCAGGTTCGATCCTCGTCGGCTGACGTGAACGACAGTGTACCGCATCCTCGTGCCGTATTGAAATACGGCATGCCTGCTGGTATGATCGAGGCATGGCAAAAGAACAGATGAAGAAACTTACCATCCTTGTCCCTCAGGATTTGCTGCGCAGGGCACAGAGGGCAACAAAGGCGGGAGCCACTCCTACAGTGCGCAAGGGATTAGAGCTCTTGGCAGCCCACGATGTTTATGACCAACTGCGTGCTTTGCAGGGAAAAGTCAAATTCAGCCTCACCTGGCAGGAAATGCGAGGAGAAGAATGATCTGTGCCGACACTAGTTCCCTCGTGGC